>Ga0209520_10000433_pt1 | contig 23320 bp, 40 predicted proteins | sample Rifsed16ft1_FD_184009 | JGI IMG/M metagenome (GOLD analysis project Ga0209520, IMG submission 184009) | Soil microbial communities from Rifle, Colorado, USA - sediment 16ft 1 (version 2) | ecosystem: Environmental > Terrestrial > Deep subsurface > Rock core/Sediment | place: Rifle, Colorado...
GTCGCTACTGATCCAGTCAACGTGGATGCGTTTATCCCAAATGACACTCCATTACTGTTACTGAACGTGATGGCTGAAAGCAGATTGCTAGTAGTTCCAGCCGACACACGGATATTTGTTAGACCGCCGCCAGCGGCATCAATGCTGGCTGTGATTGTCGAGCCGTCTAGCCCAAATGATACCGAATTAGAATTAGAGAATACTAATGCAGATAAGTTATTAGATGTAGTGCCAGCACTAACATTAACATTGGTGAGGCTCGTTGCCACGGAGCCTGTAAGAGTAGAAGCATCTAGTCCAAATGAGACGTTATTGGCATTGCTAAAAGTAAGAGCCGATAAAAGATTACTAGTCGTCCCTGCTGAGACTCTGATGTTTGACAGGCTAGTTGCAATAGACGCTGTCAGCGTAGAGGCGTCCAGCCCAAAGCTGACATTGTTTGCATTTGAAAAAGTAAGTGCCGACAGTAAATTACTAGTGGTCCCGGCGGAGATTCTAACGTTAGTGAGTCCTCCACCTGCCGCCCCACCAGAAATAATAATCGTGTTGGAATTGCTAACGCCTGTAATCTGAGACAGGGTAATATTATCCCCACCCTGAAACACAAAAGTTCCAAGGGTCGTCCCAGTATTACCAGCAGTATTCCCGCCAGTCGAGACTCCAAGAGCCTGAACTATGGGGGAGACACGCATAACGTCAGGCTCCTATATCTTGCGAATCATCTTGGGAGCTACTCCTGGAAGCCAAAGTGCATCCCATAACGACTTGTTAGGTGGTGGTATCTCTTCATAACCTGGCGGCACCGAGGGGTGGAACACAATAGCCCCCGATGGTATATATCCTGGATCACCCTTATCTCCCTTATCTCCCTTTAGCCCAGAAGCGCCACGGGGGCCTATTTCTCCTCTCGGCCCCAGAGGACCAGGAACAGTACTATCCTTACCGGGAGGGCCCTGTTCGCCCCGAGGCCCAACTATTGAATCACCTTTGTCCCCCTTTGGTCCTCGGATGGTCTCTAGTAATGCTGGATTCTGAGACTCTAGGGAAACAATCATAAGAAGAGGTGGAGTAGTTATCTTCATCCCGCATGCACCCATTCTGCCTTAACGTGATTACCAGCACCTGACACACTAAAGAAGGCCACGATAGCATCACCAAACGGCTCCCACATAAAGCAGAACTCTTCGCTAACGATCTGATTATCAAGAACATTCTCTGCTAGGACTGGCATTGTTCCAATCTCAATAGCTGTTGCCAGAGCAGCAGTTGTTACGGGGGCTGTGGTAGAGCGACAGTTAAAGGCATACCAGCCATCTGAGATACCTGTCAGGTTTCGTGTCTTACCCCAGTCCTGCGGAGGACTCCATACTAATAGATTCTCGCCAGTAGCGATATTGTCTGCTGTCCCAGTAATATCATCTGCGTAGATACCGGCTGCTGCTGGTGCAGCCGCCCAACCAGAACCTGCAGCGTTTGAGTAACGGAATGCCCGTGTAGAACTGGCATCGTTAGTTGTGCCTACATTGATAGACAACCAATCCCATTTGACGCTGGACAGAATAACAAATCCGTCACTGTTAGTAAGAGTCTCTAGAGCAAAATCACTAGCCCCAGTGTCCTGAGCGTCTACTGTATCATCCGTATAGGTTGAAGAGGCGTCAGTCCACTGTCCAGCTTTCCACTGGTCATTCCGCAGTTTGAATCCCAGTCCAACAACCGCTGTTGAGCCTGATCTATTCTGTAACGCATAATTAACAATTGCCATTGCCCCAGAAATAGCAAGTGGGGCTGAAACCACACCAGTATCTGGGTTCCTTGTCGGGATGTAGTTCATCCGTGCCCCGATCGCAAGTAACTCGTCTCCGGCCTGATGATCGGTGCCCCGGAGCCGCACGTCCTGCAAAACTCTAATTACATTACCCATTACTTCTCCTTATGCCGCTACAAGGGTTGCACCGTCATCGAACGGAGCCCACCAGGCAGAGAATTTAATTGATCCGGCTACGTTTTCATCACAGATGAACTCGATGGCACCGATAGGTATAATCATGGGATTTGCAATCAAAGGTGCCCGAACCCCTCCATGCTCAGTACGGAGCATGGCATCCGTGATAACTCCTGTAATCGTGTAGATGGAGCCAACGTCATCACTGGCGATGTTTAAGGTCGCACAGAGGTCTGTGGTGGTTCCTGTGGTCGGGTTTGATTGAAACTTCGCATCAGGTGTGGTCCCTGCCCCAATGATAGTTGTAACTTCACCAACAATCCCAAAGAGCCAAATACGGCCAGTGCCAATTGTGTAGATGGGCACAGCCGCAGCAGTCTGCACATCTGCCGTAGTCCGGTCCACTCGTTGAACTGAAAGCCCCTCAACTCCGCTAATTCTCATAGCCCTATCCCGCCAGCCCAGCAGCTTGAAGGTCGTCGATGACTGAGTTGACTAACTGCTTCAGGTCTGTCAAGTCCACAATTATCGCATTGTTTGAAGCAGCCAGGTCCGCAAAGTTGTTTCGCAGGGCGGGCCAGTGGACAGCCACCAGATCATCCCGCAGGGCGTCAGCCGTTGCGGGTGCATCTGTAGGGTTTGGAATAGCTTCAAGAGTTGTAGTGGCCGTACCCGCAGTATTGTCCGTAAGGGTTGCTGAGGTCAGGTTGGCGTGTGTCTTATCCGCCGTTGCATAGGTCTGCGTATAGGCCGCTCCTTGTGCCGCTGGAGTCGCTCCGAGCAGGCCAAGCCCTGTATTATTTATCTCAAGGATGACAGTCCCATCTCGCTCAAAGCGCAGGGATTCACCCACTCGGACTAGGGAGTAGCCCTCGCCAAAGTCAATCCCGTTATCCTTAACTCTAACATTCTCACCCATATTACTCGCTCCAATTTATCTTGTCGTAGTTCTCACGATAGGCGTCCTGAGCAGCTTTCGTCCCCTCGCCCACAACAGCAAAATGAGGCCGTTCAAACTTAGAATGATTGTCCTGGGCGGACAGGTCAAAGCCTGCATGGCGCTCGTCGGCGGCAGCCTGTGAAGCCATAACACGTTGGTCTTTCTTACGCTGATCTCTTTCGTCCCAAGGCACGGTTGAAGCTGGGGGGCTGGTTGTCCAACCCCCCATCCTCGGTTAGTTAGCTAAGGTTAGCTAGTTGTAAAGAGTGTGCCACCAGTAGTCGGCATGTAGTTGGTCACAAAGGAGTAGTCAGCAGCCGTTCCACTGTGTAGCGCAGCAGCAGTAGGACCTGCGCCACAACTGATAACATGGTGGATTCCAACCACGTTACTGCCAGCCATGTCATCCTGTGAATCTATTAGATTGGTCAGTGAGGTACTTGCAACATCTGCACCAGTCATGATAAGCCCTGGACCAATGTCACACGAGGTCAGGTCGCCACCTGTGAGTACGTCGATTAGGGCGTTTAGGTAGGCTGCACCCACTTCATCGATCATAATCAGGAAGCTACCAAAGCGGACTTGCCGCACAGGTGTTGCGCTGATGTCGAGTAGGGGGCCCTGGGCCTCGTCAACGAGTGACGTGAAGTTTTCCCAGCAACTGAAGTTCACAGCGCCCGACCAAAGTTGGAACGTGGTAGCCACGTTCTCGGCAACGCCATGATAGTCCACCATGAAGTCGTGCCAGTACAGGTTGACCTGTGCTGCACTAATCAAGGTTGACTCGTCAGCAGTAATAGGAACGAACCGGATGTAGCCAAGCTCCCAACCATCAACAGCGTTAGCCGCAGAGGCTGTCAGAGCATTGGTAACACCGCAAGTAATCGTGGTATTTCGCACACAAGGGGAACACCCATATTGAGGGGACTTGTATTCTCTCCCCAGCCACCGAGCATAAGGGACATTCACGGTGACTGCCGTAGCGATGTTGTAGTTGCCAGGGGTGAAGTACAATGTGTCCCCCCGAAAGTCAATCATCGCATCGTTAGCCGCCTGAAGTGCAGCCGCCTGCGTTGCATAGGTTGCACCCTGGTTGCCCGTCTCAGGGGTATAGTACACCCTGGTATCCCCGCCCGGCTCCCGAGCCTGCCAGAGATCAAGTGGGCCCGTGCCGTCTGCCCTAGACCAGCCCTGAGCAGCGGTACGGTAGTTAGAATCCACCATATAGAAGTACTGACCGATGTCCGGTGAGAACCGCCCATCGACCTGTGATCCAAACTTATTCACAGCCATTGTTATTATCCTTTATCGGCATTTACTTTAATAAGAGTTATTCTTATTAAAGAGGGCCCCTGACGCCCAGGTTGAGTTAAAGGCAGCCCACGGTCCCGCCCGTAACGGTCAGACCCGTTTATTGCCCTATTCTGGCTTGCGCCAACAGGCTAATTAGCTATGTTACGTCCGATACAGAACCCACGCCCGCAGTGCGTCGTTCTCGGGGTTGCCGCCGTCCTGTCCATCAGCAGAGATAGTAAGCCCCGTACCAAGCGCCATGCCGGTATTGGTCGAGCCCCCGAAGAAGAGTACCGGGTAGAACTCGCTCACGCCCGTTGTGGTAATGGTCTGAATCTCAATAACACACACCGAGCCGTTATCAAGAGCCGCCGTACCATCAAAGGTGTTGGTATCGGCGTCGTCACAGTGTACCCAAGAAGCCTCAGCTGCTAGGGCCAAGTTCTCGACACACAGCGCGATAATGTGCGTTGCATCAGCCGTGGAGATGGTATCTGGCCCATCCTCATCCACGTCAAACTGGATTGCAAATTCATAATCGTCTAAGTAGCGGTAATTAGGCGATCGTAGAAGGTTCTTAATCGCCCGTACCCACTCTTCGACATTCTGGTTGCCCTGACGAGCTGTAGTACCCCCACCGGACACACTGCCAAGCGAGAAGCCCATCATACCATCAAGGCGCATGAAAATCTGTTCAGGAGTCATTTTACGTATCTCCCATCAATCAGTGTATGTATAACATATTGTTATACATCTCACTTAGGGTAGATTGTTATTTAGGAATTGGAATCAGAGTGACTTCTTTAGGTGCCTCAATCCCGTCACGGTGTAACACCTCAATGGGTCTTTCAGTACCGGCAGGGAGAGGCTGACCATATTCCTTGTCATCCTGAGTCACAAGTGCTTTAATGTTGCTCTTGCCCATCGGGTCAAACTTGAGATAACCCTTCCGTTCAACGAATTTAGCTAAATCCATACTGACAAGGCGGTAACATTGGGGACCCCAGGCTTCCTCTCGACTATCAAAGATAATCGAGAAGTTCTGGTCCCAACGGTTGTACGTCCACTTCATTCCGCCCTGAGCACCGTATGGGGGCGTCTCGAAAGGGATGCCAAGGTTTGGGTCAATATCTGACTCAGTACCCTTGACTTTCTCTAGTAACTCTCTGGGTGTTTTAACCTTACGCATTATATCTCCTTAGAAAACTACGTGTGACGGGCACGGTTACGTCTTTGGTTTTAGTGCGTTGACAATCCTTATGTCAACGGTGTCTAAGTATTCAGCGGCCTTACGCAGCTTTACCGGGTCATCATAAAACCAACGCAGGCCGCGATTACAATTCGCACACAGGAGACCACGAACCTGACCCGTCCTGTGATTATGGTCTACAGCAAGTCGTCGCTTCTTCGGGGGTCTGTAACAGATACAGCACAGACCCCCTTGGGATATGAGTAGTTTGTTATATTCCTCTACAGTAATACCATAGATAGTCTGATAACGAACCACTCAGTTTGTCCTTACACGCGGTGAATAGCCACCACATTTGCGCTTATGCCCTCAAGGCGAAAGCTAGTGTTTGGCTGGAAGTTCACAAACTGCTCCCACAGCCGATAATCCGCTGTAAAGTCGTCAACTAGAGTAGCTGACCGGAACAGAGTGTTACCATCATCATCAACCCATGAGCCCGGATTCATCACATACCGAGCAAAGGGCCGAGTATCCAAACCAAACATCATCCCGTAAGGCGCATCCAAGTCAATATGAATCGGGATACGCCCAAACTTCAGGCCAGAGTTAGATTCGTCGTCCTGGCCTGCAGCAGCCGTACCGGCATCAGGGGTTAGAAGATCGCCCCCAGTATACCGTCGCTGGTCGTTCGTTAAAGTGATATACGCACGAAGCACAGAGTCTTCACACCACAGCATGCTAATCTTACCCTTACCGATACTCCGTGCGCTGTGGATACCCCGCATAATCACGTCCCCAGAGATAGCGCCGACGCCAGAGATAACCGTCGAACGCATAATCGGGAACGATGTCCGGGACAGGCTAAAGTAACTGTTGTTATACGTCCCGTCGTCAACCAAACCTAGCATACCCATCGGGGTATGATTGAAGTCCGTGTTATTCACTGCGATAGATGCGTCAGTACCGTAGGCTTTGATAACATAGTCATTATCAGCCCAGGCAGCATTGATCGTAGCAGCCACATCAAAGAACGTACCGTCTGTGGCAATTCCTGTGATTTCCCGAGTCCCACCAGCCCGCAGTGAGCCAGTTGCTGGGTCAATCGCTACAACCTGATCCCCCTCATTCAGGAAGCGGGCACCGTTAGTCGCACCGGCAACCCCACCAGGGGCGTCAACTTCTGCTCTAGTATCTGTACCGGGCTCACCCTGGAGCAATGCCCGGATACCGACACCAAAGCCCCACATAGCGAACTGTGACTGAATACGCAGGTCGTCAACCAGTCCGTCCATCTCAAACCGCAGCCCACGGGCAACACTAGACTCACTGGACCGTGATGCCTCCATAAGCTGTTTCGTCACTTCGATCTGGCCATACAAATACCGCATCGGGATACGCATATTCTCAAGCCGCTGTTGACCAGCAGTTGGACGCGCACCACGCTCTGCGGCAAAGTACACTCCCCGGTTCCGGTTCACACGGACTTTAACCACATGTTCCAGTCCGGTCCAATCCTTCGTATCCAACATCTCAAAGTACTTGAGCATCGGACGACTAGAGTTCAACTGATTCTTGACTCCAGCCTCATACGTCTCTTTGAACAGAGACGCCATTGTTGATAACGTCGCTGGCATTTTAGTCTTATCCTCTATTAAGCTGCTTTAGTCCCTCAAGGAACCTAGCTTCAGCCTCTTTTATTGACTGGGGTTCAGCAGGCGGCTTCGCCCCACCAGGACCCCCTGCGGACCGTGGAGCAGTCTTAGGTAATCCCTTATGAGGCTCTTTAGCCTTGATAAGGGCAGTATTCCTCTTACGTTCATCAGTTTGACGGAACGGTTCAGCATATCTCTCAGCAGCATCTTTAACTGCACGCTCAGGGTTAGTCTTATAGATTAGAAACAGTCGTCGGTCACTAGCAATAATCTCACCCAGGACTTTCGAGAAAGCTGTATAACTCTCTTCGTCAACCTTTAAGCCCTGAGCTTCCATGACTTCGACTGTTTGTTCAGCCGCCCGTTGCCTCAAACTCTCTCTAGTGATCTCCTGATCCTCTAAGGCTGGTTCGACCTTATCAAACCATTTGAACATCTTCTTGAGTTGGGCTTCAACCTTCTCACGGGCAAGCTTTAACTCTTCAGTTTCATCAGAGTCAGCGCCAGCCTTCTTTGTAGCTGCTTCAATCTGCTCATCGTATCGCTGTAACCGTCTTAATTGAGAATCAACTTGCTCTGGTGAGCCAAATTGTGCATAACGATCAGCATTCTTGGCTTTGGCGTATATCTGATTCCAGCGAGGGCTCCCGACAGGAGGGCCGTCAGACCTCTTCTTTGGGCCAACACCAGGAGCAGGTTTAACTGGCTCCTCATGTTCCTCTTCAGCGCCTTCAGCCTCTTGCTCAGGTTCTTCAGACTCAGGCTCACTTTCCTCTTCAGCAGGGGATGAATCCGCTGCTCCACCCTTTTCGTCTGGGGCAAGGGTGAACATATACTTTTCATCCAATGACTGTAACATTAGTCCTCCAAGCAGTCCGTAACGTGGACTGTGACGTTAGGGTTATTTCTTCTTTTTGGGCATGCCACTGATTAGCTTATGCCTACTCAGGACAATCTTAGTCCCGTGTTCAGCCTTCCATTTATGGTACATGGCAGGCTTATTGTGTTTTATCCAGGTACGTTGTTCAGGGCTGCGGAATGGTATAACTAGTCCATATAAACCGCACGACCTTTTTCGCGTGTCAGCCCAAGCGCCTTTGCAATACCTTTATTCTTGGCTTCCATCTCAGCTAGCTTATTCAACCGCCGCCGCTCTTCAACATAGAATTGACGAGCAGCCTCCTCACCGCCAGTCTGGTAGTACCGGGGCTTCTGTGTCAGCTCAACTAGGTGAGCAGGCCCCTCATATTGAATATCTAAGGGGTCGTACCCTCTCTTCGTCAAGGAACGTCTAAATCCGGGGATTTTATCCGCTAACGCGCTTAGGGAGCCCTCTGCCATAGGTAGAAGTCTTTTCCAACCACGTCGTGCATGTTCAGCAATTTCATGCGTTAGGGTCTGCCGCTTAAAGTCTTCAGGTAGTTGATCCAGAACTTCAATCTCTTCGAGTGATTTTGGCAATGACTTACCCGTAGCATAGTCGAGTGTACCTTCCCCAGGGATGCCATGCACTCTGGTGTAGCCGCCCACTCGCCCAAAGGTCCCTGGCATAGGATCGAACCATCTATTCATTTCCGCTGCGGGTTGCTCCATTACGTTAATGCGCCGTCGACTTGGCCGAAGGCTCTGACGAAGATGCCGGGGGATAGAGCGGACGATTTCACCGACCATTTGCTTCAACGCGGCTGTAGGAATAACAGCACCAAGTGCCTTTGAGGATGTACCACCACCAGCACTTCCTAATAATCGAGAGGCAGCAAGTAAACGGCCTTCCTCTCTTGCTAATGACTCTACTGCCTCGTCAGCAGGAGTCATGCGACGCCTGCGCTCTGCCTCGACAACTTCAGGTGGAAGCTGTGAGGTGACTGCAGACTCACCCTCATATCTACCTGTAACAGGATTCCAGGGCATCAGAATGTCACTCCAGGCTTTGTATGGGACATTGGATCAGGCGGTGTAGGCGGCTCATTACTACCGCTGTTACCGTTCTTCTTTATAGCTTCTCTAATATATTCAGTCTTAGCACTACCGAGTTTATAACGATCCAATAGATTCATTCCGAAACTTCCAGATACAATAGTTAAGATGACAGTCGTATACCAACCAGGGGCCGTTTCTAAGATTGCTAGTAGTGTAGACAAGGGTTCATCCCAACCAAACATCGCAAAGACCATAGGCGCAGTAAAGACAATTGTGAGATACTCGTCCTTCCATGAAGTCTTAGATGCCTCAGCCATTGTAGAGGCCCAGTTAATCTCAGCCTCTTGTTTGGCCTTCTGCATGGATTGCTTATGTTCAATCCAGTTGCCGACTATCTTAATGACTGGGCCGAACACCATGCCGAGTAAAGCGAGCATTACTTCTTACCCTTAGCCTTTTTGACTCTATAATTACCTTTAGGTGTTTGACCCTTCTTCATCATGTGAGACAGCTTCTCATAGCCGCCTGAAGTCATATTATGATACTTCTTTGACATTCCACCCTTAGCGTGCATAATTTATCCCTTACGAAAGTATGCCCTGTCTTTCTCGAACTCTTTGGGAGTATGAGTAGCACCTGTTTTGAGATTCTTGGCTTCTACAACTTTACCCTTGCCCTTAAAGGCTAGACGAACCTTCTTACCAGACTTGGTTGTCTTAACCCGATAACGTGCACCTGAGATTGGCATAATTACTCCGCTGACTGCTCACCTGGAATATCTGACCCAGGCTGTGCTGCCTTCTGTGATTCTTTACTGGATGCTGATTCTTCTGAAGTCTGACTAGACTGCCCAGGTTGACGTTGTGGTTGCATCATAGCAGTCGCCATCTGATAGTGCAGCATCATGTGCATTAGCATCATCTGTTGGACAGGTGGAGGCAACTCTTTGAACTTATCCGACATGATAAACTGTCGGTGGATATGAATATGAATTGTATGGTTTTCCCAGGGCTGCGGTGGCGGGATTAAACCCGTTGGAGGCAGCATAGGTGCCCCAGGTGTACCCATTGGTCCAGTAGGACCTTGTGTTAGTTGACCTTGAGGCTGACCCTGCTGCATCAGCATCTGCAGCATCATTGGGTCAATCTGGGCTGACTGTTCAACTAACTCATCATTCTCACGGTTAGCCTGAGTCCAGTCCAGCCGGTAGTCCTCCATAATCTCAGGCAAGCCTAACAATTGGAGGACTCTAAATCTCTCTTGAGGATCAGCAGGGTTCAGGATTCGCCAACGGAAGAGTTGTTCCAGCGTACCACGGACGGTAATATGTGAACGGGGACGGAACGTACCTGTGTCCACGTCCATGTCAATGCCGCCTGCCAGGTTGGCCTGGTTGAACTTCTTAACGGCCCACTTACCCCCGCCAATTGCGAGTGTACGTTCAGCATCGGCGTACTGCCTCCAGATGTGCAGGTGTTGGTTAGCCCATTCCATCCAGCCAACAGTCCAGTTTTCCGTGACAGTCGCTTGAGCCTGCTGGGCACGTTCGTCAAGAAGTTGAAGTGATACAAATGCTAAATCTCCACCACGTTCAGGAACCTCACCACGACCAATCTCATACGTCCCCCATAGCATATCCATTTCCTGGTCGATAATCGTCATCCATTGAGTTAAAAATTGCGGAGGGGCCACACCGGCTACTCGGGTAGGTGGCGGTGCCCCCATGACTGGGTTGTATGATAAAACCTGCCCAGTCTCTCCGGTCGCCTTCCCAATGCCCGTCCCGGTCGGCACCAGCCAAACCGCATTTGACATACGACGGGTGTGCAGCAGAAAGTGCGACTCAATGAGATTACGTTCGTCTTGTTTGGGTATGAGGTCATCTACACGAGTGCGCCCAATACATGAGCCTGGGCGTCCATCGAATTGGATATGCACGACATTTAAAAATCGTTTGCCTTGGTCATCTTGGTAGGCCCATTCCTCGGACTCTGCCACCTTATCTTGACCGAGTATGACAGCATAGATACCATTTGGTGCTTTATCATATCGAGGTTTGATCCAGATACGGCGGATTTTAACCCGTCGTCCTGCTCTAAGCCCCGCAACAGACACTCTCTCTGCGCCTGTACCAGATGTGACATACGCTAGGGCCTGTAGGAAGAATTGTGTAGTATCACCAGATTCTTCAACATCTAACCCTTCAAGCATGTCCTGACCATAAGTCTGCACAACCCAGTCTTCAGGGACTGTCTCAGATAAGCAGAAGTATGGTGAGTCTTGAATAGATTCAGCTTCAGGATCATATAACGTAGAGAATAATGACTTTACTTCTGTTTGGTGGCGACCACGAGGTATGAACTGACCAATCGGTGCAGCCGTTAGAGGATCAATAGCTGCACGAAAGGCTGTCTCACCACATTCTGGGCAGGCACCACCATTGTCTTCAATAACGTCAGGGGGTAGAATATGTCCCTGAGCATCCTGCTCATGTTGGATAAACTGAACACCAGACTCTGGACTGTTATCATAACTGTTAATTAAGTAAACATTACCAGTTAATGACAACCATCTAGCTGCAATAGGCCGTAGTGCTCTTTGATTACATTCCTTACCGACAACCCGTAACACATCCTCAGCTACGCCTGCAGCAACAACGTCTTCAGCCTCCATACCGCCTGGACGGAAGGTTAAAGGAGCTTTATGCTGCGCTAGCCGAGAGATAGTGTTATTAACTAATGGAGCAATCTTATTAGTAACAGGTCGGGGTGTAGTCTTACGTAATCCAATAGGACGCCAAGTTGCTAGGCTACGATCATAAGTAACCCACTGGTGGCCCAAATAGTATAATATTTTTTGCATGTTCCCACGGTCCAAATCAAACCGCCAGCCCTTAGTGGCTTCGATAAGATTGGTTGCGTAGGTCTTAATCCCTTCATGGTCATCAGGTCCTGAAGGGTACTCAATGTATCCACCAGCAAGCATTAGTGACTCATAAGGACCTCAAGTGGTCCCCGTTGTTTAATCTGATATTGGATGTCTTCAACAATAGCGGCATCTTCAGCAAAGGGGTCATCTTCGGGAACAGATGGTCTGACAGGAGGGCTGACATGCTCACCACCACGAGTCAGAGCGAGACAATCAAGTGCATTATCAGCCCGCTGCTGCTCACGGTCAGTACGCTCTTGAGCAAGGCGTAGTTGTTCTTTTAGCTCAGTAATCTGACGCTTCAGGTCTAATACCTGTGAATCCCGTTCTGCGTTGATTGCGTCACGGGCAATTAGCTTGAAATAGTCGGCTCTGTTGATCCACATGCAGTTGTAGTCCAAGTGATATATGGGTTAGGATAAGTGGGCCAGTAGGGACTATATGGATTAGGCCATATTGGGTAAACTGGATAAGCAGGCGCTGTCACCAGCTTCCCACAGCAGGGACATCGGTTACAGGTACAGTAATCTCCGCTCCAGTCAGTCACAGAATAATTACTACTAGTACTATTCATACCCACTCATCTCCACTATCATCAAAGTTCTCTAACACTCTCTGATCTGCCCACGGGTCTTCAGCCTCTGGAAACATCTGCTCAAAGAATGCTTTTTCTTGTAGTGCTATAGCTTCCTTCCAGCCAGCGCGCCACGCAGGGTCTTGAGCATACGGCCCCAGGGATTTGAGTCCTGTATCAACTGGGCGAGGGACTTCAAGTAAAGTGCCATAGCGGGCTGCGTCAAAGAAGTGGTCATCCTGGCCTTCTTTAACCTTGCCACGTTTCTTTTCATCCCACTGGAGGCTTTCAAGCTCATGTTCAAAGTTAGGACACTTACCTTCATGGATGAAAAACGAACCACTATTCATTAACTCAGTCAGCCTCAATATCCCCGCTTCTACTGACTTATCAAATGCGATACTGGAGGACAGACCCAGTTTCTGTAATTCAATCCGTACCTGTTTAGCACTGGGGTCAACGCCCACAGCAGAGAGAGACTTATTAGGACCGAGAATAGTACGAACGGCAGCCAGATGTTGGGCTGCTGTGGCGTCAGGGAGTCCTTTGTGTTCCGCCCAGAAGTGGACATGGCCGTTCTCGTTATAGCTAAAAATGAGTATTGCTGTTGGGTCGTTTAGACCGCCTGTGCCTTGGTCCCAGCCTATACAGTGTGTCCAATAGTCAGGAACTAGGAAGGCGGGGATACGATGTTTAACGCGGTCATACGGTAAAACTAACCCAGCATAACTTGAGAAACAGCCACCTACCTGTTCAAGGTAGATCGGCCAAGGCATTCGGTTACGATATTCTCTAACACGTTCAATCGGATAGACATTAGGTTCATAAATGTCTGCAAAGCCTGGATCGTCAGATTGAACCAAATCAGGGTCTGCTGTGATAACTAGGCTAAAGAATTCAGGGTCATATTTGTCGTTCGGCCTTCCACGGACAGTCTTCATTGAGGGAATACGGAAGGCGTCATATATCCAGTTGTAGCCTTTGGGAGTAGTAGGAACTAGTACCTTACCCTGACGCTTCTCTAGTCGGATATACAGGTGATTATAATAAATTAGTTCACTTAATCCAGACGCTTCAGCGAGTATTAGTGTGTCTAACTCTTCTGCACGTAAGCCCAAAGGCTGTTCAGCAGACTTGACACGTAAGAACGAGCCCCACGGAAAAGTAATGTCCATGTTTCCGCCACGGACATCTTTGTGCCGAGTAACCCCCCGAATGTTAAGATAGCCCAATTCGAGAAGGTCATTGTAGACATACATAAACTCTTTAGAGCCCAACTCATAGGTAGGTGCCACGACCCATGCGTGATGATCAGGAAGTAGTAATCTTGGGCCTACATACTTTGCCGCGAATACACTCTTGCCACCACGGGGAAACGAGAAAGTTGCTACAAAGCGCTTGCCGTCCTCATTCAGGGCTTTGAGACCTTTAGATTGCCATTCTCGTGGGGTCCAGTTGAGGTCACTAAACCACCTTTTATGGTTTACTCTTTGGTAAGCCATTCGTGCGGACACCTTCCAAGAACGGCCTTTGCCATATTACAATTAGAGATTCCGCCACCAGCCCCACACCAAAAAATCTAGTAGGGCTATGCAGACGAAACAAAATAGGACAAATAGGCCAGCAGCCCATAGCCATTCATATAGTGTCATTTTATTAGTCCAGGGTCAGCCCCATCTGACCCTTCACGAATTGGTTATGATTATCCGGCGGCACGTGCTGCCGTCGGTCTCCCCGCCTCGTTTGGGGACTGCCGGGGTATTACTACATTACCTCTTTCTTCTCTTCACCCTTTATCAGGTCAATCAGAAACTGGATTAGACCGCCAGCTAGGGCAGAGACTCCAGGAGCTAGAGCTAGTCCCAACCCACTTACCTGACCAGCGGCATCACCGAACAGCCCGACGTTATCCAGAATGACAGCTAGTGCCGCCACACCTGCGAACACGCCGAGATTGATGAAACGGTCTTTAATACTCAGCATATTTTCTCACCACCTTTCCTTTTAATGATAGTACGCGAACAGGATACCTAGCCCAATAATGATTGGGGCTAGGATAGCCCATTTGATAAGATTAGCTTTCATTGATTATTCTTCTGGCTCAATGTAGCGCTCAACAGCCTTTCTGTAAGCTGCCACACCTAAGTCAACCTTTGTCGTAGCGGCAGTCCCAGCACGGTTCAAAAGGTCGGTTAGGGCTGCTCTTGCTACATGTGGGTCAGGACAGACTGTTAACCGCTCCATTCTATTCATCCAGATATGCGCTTTAGCCCGCACACGGTCAACAGCAGACACAGCCATGTCCTGCTTGGAGGCATCGTAGATTTTGATAAACTCTGTGTCGTTTAGGACTTTACGGACCAGCTCTGTGTTGCAGCCTATTTCTTTAGCGATCTTGGCGGGGGAGATGGTTCCTTCAAGTAGTCTGTCCAGTACTTCTCGCCAGAGGACTGCGACGGCATCTCTGAGGAGGTATTCTGGGAGTCCGTCATGGTTATATTCGCTGATGAGATCGTCTCCTGCTCCAACTGTTGGAAGTGTAATCTCGCCTTCGACGGGGGTTTGGGCGTCCTGCGACGGGCTTTTATCTCTTTCATCGCCCGAGTCGTCCGTTGAGAGAGCGCGTGGTTCAGTGCCCATGCGTGTACAACCTTTCGATTACCTATGAAGACAGCGCCATCAATAGGGTCTATGTAATGGCGAATGAATGCGAGTATTCTGTTCCTAGACAGGCCAAGCATAACCTGGAGTTCTTTGACTGTATAGAGTTTTACTACTGAGTGGTCTTTGAGTGCCGGTGGACCTTCTGCTTCTGGATAGATACCTTGGTCAGTTTGGTCAAGGTACTCAATGGAACCAGAGAGTTCAGCTTTTTGGAAAGCCTCTTGGCTAGTTTGAGTGTGTGATTGCTCATCCTCCAACTCGTCAGATCGCCATGCGGGCGGGGTGTCAAACAAGGGCCCATCCTTGATAATGTCGTTTGGGTCAGAGGAACAATCAAGGCAGCTATGTACCTTGTCTTTCCAGTTGGTTAAGGGATGATCGGCCCGATAGGAAACCTCACCACCACAGTTCTTACACGGGAAGATGGCACGCCGCTTGTCCTCAGTCAGATATGGTTCAAAGCTCGTTTGGCTCACCGTAGGGATCGTCAAGGGCGTCATCCTGGTCAGCTTCGATGTTAGGGGGATTGGGATTAGCCGTGCCAAAAGCATAGGGCCAGTTGGTTATTGATTCCAAGACAGGCATCACAAAGTAACTCCGGTCCGTAGCCCAGGTCCAGGCGAATTGCTTCGACTGGTCCCAGTATGACTCCACAAGTGGAGCAGTAGAAAGCCGGTGGGGGGCCCAGACACCCACACATGTCCAACCCATGCCCACAGCTGCATTCTTCAATAACGGTGCAGAGTTGGTCCGGTAAGTGGTCATGAGAACAATATGGGCACTCTGACGGAGACTCGGTTGGCTGATTATAAAGCCTGTTATTGGGTTTCTCGTCGGTGCCCATACAGTCACGCCATATCTGAGCGTTTATATTGTCCCTAAGTGCTCTATTACGCTCTGCTTGGTCCTTATCTAGGACAGCCTTTAGATTCGCAGTGAATTTTGTGTAATCTGATTCCCCCATTTGATGCTCAATGATTTCCCTGTAATAAGGGGTAGTTACATCAGACCAACGGGCTACAGTCCATATAAGCTTATCCCAGAACTTCCACCATGCCATAGTCAGAACAATCCATCACAGCCACAAAAGGGACATATCCCGTCATACCACCATAACCAAAAGCCAGCAGGCCAGCGCCAGTTAAACGTCTCAGTACCATCCGGCCAACAATGACGAAAGTAAAGGCTCTGCCACCTTTGAGATTGTGAGTACGAACAAGTATCAACTTTCATTAGTCAAACTACTCCCTGTACGTTCTTTGCTACATACACTCATTATACACACAACTGTAGCCTTTCTGTACCCCTATAGAGCATATTTCTATTAACTATTCACCCACTATGCTTGTATAAGCATACAAGGGGGTGGGGGACACCCCCAATGATTAAATGCAGTATAATGCTGCAGTTTGTATAGTTTGGGTAGTTATTAGCTTATTATGTTGTGGGTTTGTTAGCGTTTCGTGCTCTGGAGGGGCACGTTTTCAAATGTTCACCCGCTGGTGAATATCAGCGTTGAGTGAACACGTCCAATGGAACCAAATAGTTAGAAAGAGGGACGTTAAGCATGCTTTTCATTAACCCCGGAGTAGCTAACCCCGCGAAAGTAGGGATGTTAATCGTGCCCCCCGGGGTTAACACGAACAAGCGTACCGGCCCTAAAGTGATATTTCCCGATCGGCAATCCCCTCTTTGCAACCTTCCACTTAGCCAAGACTTCCCTTATCTTGTCCTTCCGGCGCATCCCCATAAGCCCGTAGAGTGTCATCATCCAGCCTGCAGCCCGGGCGCCATACACTGCACAACTATACTGCTGATTCCACTGTGGCTTGACTGGAGGTGCGCCTAGCCTTACGCCCCTACCGCCTAATAAATTAGCCGCATGCTCCACAACATCCTTGTCCTTCATTTTCAGAACTATGCTTGGCGTGCTCTTGTAGAGAAAGCACCCCTCTCCCTCCAATAAACCCGCCAACCATCTGATGTCTCCTGGATCAATCATCTCTCGGTCACCCCCTTTATGGGACCCATTATACCCTCTCATTGAATGGTTGTCAAGTCTTATTACGACGTAATGGGACCCCTATGCCGATGTCAAGGGTGGGGGGGTGCAACGGAAGGGTGGGGGTATAGGCTAAGGCTATGGGTGTGCTATTTGACACAGTAGTATAGGTAATACCTATGTGTATATACACTGTATAGGTATTAACAATACATCACAAGGCTGAACGACTGTTGACCCGGCTGACTTATAGGCTAAGTCAATCGACGTATAGGCTAATACTATAGCCCACTTAGGCCAACTATTGATCACAGTTTATCCTGTATCAATTATACCACTGTCCAATTGTGCTACACTTAGAAAAGTGGGACATTGTTGTCCCAGTTGGGACATTTGTGTCTCAGTATTTACTTGACCAGCTAACCGCCAGCAGACCGATTAGATTTAGTTTATATTTTCTTCACCAGAGAGCTTGACAGGGCACAGAGCCTGCGTCATATTATGAGTAGAAAGGGGGAGCGAAAATGCCAAAGGCTGGGAACTGGGTCAAAGCACGTCCGAATAACCGGACCATGGACAAGGGGGGATTGACAATGGACACGCCAAAAGCTCACCAGTTACGGATTGCCCGTGATTCAATGAAATACTCTTGCTTTGGGGTCCGGATGATAGGCGGTCCAGATCACCAAGAGGCTAGGGCTATAATCCGTACGCTAACAGGGTTTGAACCCGTGTTACCGGAAAACTGCACATGCCTGCCTGGAAGAGCTTGACAGGACGCGGGGTCCAATCTATATTCCTAGTGCTTCTGTTGGCTAACGCAGTAGATAAGAAGGAGGAGAAATGAAAGTTACAATCATCCTTAATGGGAAAAGAAGAGATGTTGAGCAGGCATTAGCCGAACTGAAGTCTAACATAGATTACGACGGGATCAACGTAAAGGTTAAGGAGGAAAAGCCATGCCCGTCTGGTCCTTCAGGCGGGAAACGTGGCAAAGCCTAAACGAGCACCTTGGCCCCCGCGCGTGAACCAGCACCCGAAGCTGGCACACCCAGACTACACTTGGCACGAGAAGCCCTGCAAACAATGTGGGCGGAGATATTGTCCATGCCCACAGAAAGGAGTAACAAAGTGACTAAGCACACGCCAGGACCATGGAGATTGGAGCCTTGCAGTCACGGAGGATCGTTCAAATGTCCACCACAGCACATCCTCCGCTCTTGGAAAGCCCTCAACGCTCATATTATGCGCCGATTGGATTTGATCCCACCTGCTTTCGTCAAGGCCAAGACCAATGCCGACCATTATCGGAAAGAACGGGCGGAAATCTTGCGGCGCATCTCGGTACGAATCCCACCACCAGAAATCAAGACCGTCTGTCCGCGGTGCGATGTAAAGTGGGCCACTGAAAATCGCCCAGAACGCAACGGGTGGTCATACCTTTGTTGTCCAAATTGTGGCAAGGTTTACGATAGGGGGTGATGACATGGCCCACAAGTGGACCCCCCAAGCTCTTAAAGCACGCCGTAAGCGACGAGACATTGAGTATAAGGGCCGACTATTAGCAAAAATGTTAACCTGGCCCAGGGGGAGGGAAATGGCACAATTTCTTGAGACTAGGTGGGAGCGCAAAGCCAGGCTGATTCCGTACTTACTGACACACACAACCTGTCCCACAACAGATGGCACTGATCTTGAATTATGGGACGAGTTGAAGGAGAAAGAAAACAATGACAGATTTTCTAGTCAAGCACAGCCGTCAGTCCCGTGCGATGAAAAAGGCATGGGCACAAAGGAAGGCCCAGCAGTCTAAGCCTGTATATAACCTAACCATTACAGTAACAGACCACAATAACAGTCCAGGCATAGACCTTGCAGTAGCCCTAGAGATGGCAGACATCGGGCCTGAGTTAGCTGGTGAGGCTCTGGTAAAGATCAAGCAGGCTGCTCTAGATGGACAAATGAAACTTGACAGAAACACGGCTGACCTGTTAGGGTTATCAGTAGCCAACCACAAGGGCCATAAAAGGGAGAGTTTTCAACGTGTTACAGAAAGTCCGCTGTCCACAATGTCAGATGATATATGATGACAGTTTGGTTAGGTGTCCTGAATGTGGCTCAGTAATGGTCCCTATACCCTTAGCCCGGGAGGATGATCTATGGACTGGACAATAAGGTTTAAGGGAAAAGAGTGGTTTTTAGTCGGTGACAAGAGTGGTGGAGCAATAACTACACCAGAAGCGTACAGGGCAGGAGAAATATCATTCGCCCACTTGTATCCAGACGGGCGAATATTTCAATTTAACGAATGTATAGGCACAATAGATGATATTGAGTTTATTGAGCCAATGGAAGTTGAACCAACTTTAGATACAGCACTTTCTGATGTGCCTTGGACGGAGGAGCAGCACGACTTATTATATGGAGGCACTATATGAGAATTGAGAGTATAGCCGCTAAAGAGCAATGGGTTTTCAAGGACAACATTAAGCGCCCAGCGTATGCTGTCACATTAATTCTGCCTGTTGAAGATTTAGAAGAAGTCACCGACAGGGAAGGGCGGACCGAGGTGATGCTGCAGCTGGGCCGAGAGATGGTATATGCTATTGACAGACTAGAAGGAATCCCTGCACATGACTGACGTTGAACAGATAGACTATTTTGATAGCCTTCGCCACGATGATCGGGCAGACGATATGGTGGTTTGCCAGCATTGTAGTCACAGAATGCCCTTCTGGCTATTAAACGAATGGCCGTATTGTCGGGAATGTGGAGAAAGGGTATGGGAATGAGCAAGAGACACGAAACAGAGGTTAAACTTGAGGCTCTTCGTCAAGATGCGCAACGTCTCCTGGAAAGTGGTGGGGGTAACATACTGACCGTTCTCATGCTCCAAGCACTTGCGCTCATTGCTATTGCTGAGCGATTAGACCGAGCATTAGTAGATGGTCCACATTAACCTTCTCACAAGAACAATAACAGCTCAAACTCGCCAGATCATGCGGGACCTAGACAGACATACTATCTTGGGGAGTGTCTTAGATGCTGTTGTGTCTCAAGCTGGGTGGGAAGTACGATGGGAGTTTATGGGTGAGTATATTGACTCTCCATCAGGGTTTCTGCACTATGTTGAGCTGGGGCGACGAATTGCTGAGATTAAGTATGTAGGGCCACCTACAATTGTCACTGAGTACGGCGGCGATGAGCCCCAGGTTTAAGGAGATTTAAGATGAAGTTTATGCGTATTCACGTATGTTTTATTTCTGGGTGTATAGATTGTAACGGTTCGCGTATACCGACAAAGGCAGTCCTTGAGATGTTTGGTAGTGTAGGCTCTACAGTTGAATACAGGCTGACACCGCGAGGCCGCTACCGTTTTATAGAAAGTGAGAGGGGAGGGTACTTTCCTCGCGCTGAACGCGTCTCCGATAAGTTCAAAGATGACGATTTGACCTTCTGCTTTATCCCCCAATCTTGGAAGGGTAAGCGCTTCAATCGAAGAATATTATAATGGCAGATGACGTTATTTTTCCCGATGAGGGGGCTGACTTTGGTGAGGCAGGTTCTATACATGAGGTTGAGGGTAAACGGTATAGATCATGCCTATTCTTTGCAGTAGGAGAGATAATGTTGCCGTCAGGTCAAACTGTAAGACCGTTAGCCTTTTATGAGATTATTACAACAGTTCAATTATATCTAACATCAAAAGCGAGGAATAACTAGCCTATGAACGTACACCAATTCGAGACATTTCTAATGGCCCACCGCCCTCTCTTGGTCCTCCGTGCTGAACAGATCACGGGGGACCGAGGTACAGCAGAGGATGTTGTTCAGGATACATGTACATATTTACTTAAACACATACATAGATATAACCCAATAGAAGCAACAGCTTTGACGTGGGTATTAGGTGCAGTTACACGACGGGCTTTTAATGCTATGCGTAATACTAACAGATTAATCTATACAGGAGATGCCCCAGATTCACAGCGTACCGTTCCTCCAGATGGTCAGATTGAAGAGGAAGCCCGTCAGTTACTGGCGTATGAAATGTTTGAGTATGTGCGCAAGCATGATCCTAAGTACCTTGAGGCAGCACTAGCATTAGGTAATGGCGCAACTCTGACCGCAATTGGAGTTATTGATGGTGTGACGATTGGTGCTGTTAAAAAGCGTCTGGGCCATGCACTAAAACGCTGGCGTAAGCTATTGTCTGAGAAATACACACAGGCACAGATTGATACAGTTTTGGGGAGGTAGTAATGGCCCAATCTGGTAATGCAATTTATATCTTTCAGGTTCGCAAGCCTGGTCAAGAAGAGACTGAGACCGTCGATATAGCTGCACCTGACTTTGTTACGGCTATCAAGGTTATGGCGTCAGTATGGCCTGGAGTCCATATTATCAAGCACTTAGGTATAGTACCTGGGGGGAAAAGGGGGACAGCATGACCAGTGCAGAGCTTAGAGCCTTAATCAAGGATGCTGAGTATTTAGATCATCAGGACGTAGTGTTTGCTCACATTTTGATTGGTATGGTAATTGCACTAGAGAATATCAGAGAAGAAATCATCTTCTATGGTGAAGGAGGGGCTGACGTTGAAACTAAGTGAGGCAAGATGCTTATTTAGCTACTACTTAGCTCACTTACTTATAGCTATGTATGAAGGTGGTTACTGGGCCTGCTTTGACGAGGTAACTGAGCGACTGACTGACAAAGACCCCACATCAGACCACATGAAGGGCTCTGTTCATCATCAGGGCCTCGCTGGTGACATAAATCTGTTCATCCGAGGGGTAGATGGCAGTTTAGAATATCAATCGACTACAGAGGCGCACAGACGGTTTGGTGAACTGTGGGAGAAGTGGGGTGAAGAGGTTGGGTATCCTTTACGCTGGGGGGGTCGGTTTGGTGATGGCAACCATTATTCTTTCGAGTGGGAGGGCCGAAAATGAGCCTTGATATTACCTGGGAAGAGGCCAAACAACAACTACGCACTGAATTTGACAGACTATGGGAGGAAAACGGCGAATTACGCATCTCTCTTGAGCTAGCACAGCAAGAATTAAGGAACGCTGCTAGAGACGGCGGGATTCTTGCGCTGTGCCCAATATGCGGGTATAGGGATGCACAATGAAAGAAGATACAGAGGGTTGGCACGGAGCGCCAGCAGGACTCTATTGGGCTTGTCCTGATTGTAAGGAACTATCACCCATTGAAGCCTGGCAGCAGTGTGATGTACCCTGTGACACTTGCGGGGACCACGATGCTCGGATGTGTCCTGGTTGTGGGAGTGCCTGGGACCATGTTTGGGGGGCCCCAGAGATCGCTAGAGCTACCCGTACCAAGAACTTGTCAGGAGCGGTTAAAAAAACCAAGTGAACTGGGCCTACTCAGAAACAACATGCTCTAGGTGTGGTATAGTGTTATATAACACTACAGAAGTGTTAAATATAGACCAACACTGTATTTACTGTAGGTTAGAGATTGAGGACAACATAGTGTGGCCGTGGCTAATAACAGAGACTTGCCTGAAGGCTATAACGGACTGCCTAAATAATAGGCATATTGGGGGTCTTCCTGAGACCCCCTCTGTGTCTTACACAGACATAGTGGGTGATATTATGATAGGGGGTGTGACAAAATGACAGACCAATCATGTAAAGTCAAAGGAGAAGCAATGACCACCACTGACCGCTGGACCTGGGATGAGTGGGAGGCGTATGTTTGGCAATTCCTTGACGACATCATCTGGATGAAATGTCCGTCCTGCGGCGGCAAAGGACGTATGGGATATGAACTCGGTAAGTGGTACACGGAAGCTGAGTCGGCACAGTTTACGTGCGAGAAGTGCGGGGGCTTGGGTGTGGTGCCGGAGACTGAGGTTGCAGAGCAAGGGTACGGAGAGGTTTCCAAATGAGAGGGGGTGGTCAAGTTGGTAAAGACAAAGTGAGAAGAGGCGATGAATGGGGAACTCCACGGGAATTATTGAAATTCTTTGATGGGTGGGATGACCCCGCTATGCCCGGAAGAACTGACGGCTTGATGCGGGAGTGGGGCGACCCCACATATTGCAACCCTCCATACAGCAACCCCCTTCCGTGGGTTCGTAAGGCCATTGAGGAAGCGAGGAAAGGGAAACGAATTGTAATGCTGTTACGCCATGATAGCAGTACGGAATGGTGGCGCTTACTGCATGAAGCAAGATCGTTA
>Ga0209520_10000442_pt1 | contig 23120 bp, 33 predicted proteins | sample Rifsed16ft1_FD_184009 | JGI IMG/M metagenome (GOLD analysis project Ga0209520, IMG submission 184009) | Soil microbial communities from Rifle, Colorado, USA - sediment 16ft 1 (version 2) | ecosystem: Environmental > Terrestrial > Deep subsurface > Rock core/Sediment | place: Rifle, Colorado...
AGCAAGTATGTCCATCTGGGCAGAAGTCCCTGCTGCCTGCTCTTGCCACGCCGGAAGAGGCAGAGAGCACCATAAAGGCGCTGATGGTGGAAAGGATTGCGATTACAAGTGCGATGATCATCTTTCTGTAAGGATTGTCCGGTATAACAGTAGCTCTAAAGTTGTTCATTTTAGTTTCCCTCTTTTCGTATATTTTTGAAATCGGTCCACGGCGCATATTTCGCAGTACGCGCTATATGGCGCCCGGACCTTCTCTCCGCAGAGGCAGCATACTCCAGTCCGCTCGTTTCTCATCCGCGGGTATTCACTGGCTAACCTGCGTTTTCGCTTATTCCTGCAGTCTACAGAGCAAAATCTTTTCTTCATTTTAGGGAGCTTTTCTCCACACTCTTCACAAACCTTTCGGCAAGTTGCCGCGCCTTTTACAGAATCCCCTCGGCAGATTACTGCCGCTGCCATTCCGCCAGCCTCACTTCGGCATGTATGCCGTCGGCAGGATTGCCGTCGGCAGGATTGCCGACGCCTTCGACGATCGTTTCCAGTTGTACCTGCCCGTCCTCCCAGGTCACCTCGACCAGGTTTGCTCGCAGCATCCTGGCTGCTATTCTCACCAGGTCGAAATCTGTGTCCAGGCAATCATACATCGCAGCACTCGGTCTGCGTTCGACGAGCGTCATCCGCCAGCCGGCAAGCGCATGGAAATCACCAACCTGCTCCCTGTATCCACTCAAGATCAGCCGTCTCATAGTTCGCTCTCCACCAGCCTGAGCACTCGCGCTCCGTTCGATGACCTGTACTCAGCAACTTCGAGAATTCTGCCCTCCGATTCCAGCCTCATTCCTATCGAGACCGTCCTCTGCCTGAGCATCTCCTCGATCTCGCATACGCCGAAGGCCGCTCCTGGCGCGAAACCGCCTCTGTCAACAGGAATCGGGTCACGGATCACGATGTATGTGTTGACCTGCCGCCGTGGCCTCACCTTGCGCTGCGGCTCGTAATCATTGCATTCCAGCGCCATGTATGTCGCCTGGTAGAAGCTTTTATTGCCCCGATATCTGGCTGTCATGGTCATAGGATCCTCGATCGATGGCAGCTCGGCCATCAAAACATCCTCCTCTGCAGCGTCCGCTCCTCGCCCCATCTCTCATCCGCCGCCCGGTCCATCGCCTTGATCTTCTCCAGCATCGTGAAGGCATAGCTGCCGTACTGGGCCCGGAAGGCCTGATACTCCTCCAGCGTGTCCGCCATGAAGTAGCCCTCCCCGTCCAACAGGTTGCAAATCAGCACGCCCTGCTCACGCAGATTCTCGATCGCCTTGCGCACCTGGCGGTCGCTCGCCTGGCCCAGCCCAGGCGATAGCCTGGCCAGCTCGACCAGCCGGCCGCGCCCGACCGCCCGCTTCTGCCCGGCGCACCTGGCCAGGATCGACAAAACCGCCTTCTCCAAGCCTGGCGGCAGCTCCTCGAGCTGGGCGGGGATCGGCGCTTTCTTAGTCATTGTTCCAATCCTTATACTTTTGTCTGCCTTCTTCGCTATTTCGATCAGGTCGACACTTCTTTTTGGGCTGCCTGCCTGAGCTCAATACGTGCACCAATAAGCCCGTCTGATATTTTTCTTGATAACGGAGTTTGAGCTGCTCAGCCCAGGCTTTGACCCAATCTGCCGTAAGAACCTGGCTGCCCAGCAGAAGGCTTAGCGCTGGCTCGCCAATTTCCTCAGCCATCAGAGCTTCTTTCACGGCCGTGATTCTGTCGGCAATCTTGCCGCTTTGTTCGTCTCCGGAGTCGGAGTTTCTCCGATCTTGGCTACTAATAGTAGATATAGAATCTTTAATTGATTCCTTTAAGACTCTACTACTAGTAGAGTCGGAATTTCTCCGACTCGGATTGTCCAGATCCGAATTATCCTCCTGCTCTCTTGGTTCTTCGTTTGCAGAATTTTCCGTCTCCTGCTCGCCCATCTCCAGCGCGCTCGCCAATGGCAACTGTTTCGCCTGGCCGGTGAGCTGCCAGCCGGCAGATGTATGATTCGCCAGCCCGGCCTCCTCCAGATACGCTAGCGCTTTGCTGACCGATTTATCTGTATAACCGGTAGCAATCTCCAGCCAGGACTGGCTCACGCGCTGGTGCACCAACGCCAGCGCCATGAAGATCGAGAGCGCCGGCCCCTTCAGCTCGCGCACCATGCGAATCGGGTTGCCGAAATCATTCATCTTAAACCTGAAATCCGAAATAGATCAGGGGCTTGAATGAGTCCAATGAAACCAGATAGAAATTCGTTGGCCTTGATCTGTGCGTTGCCGGTAATGGTTTTTGCAATAAAGTATTCAGTGATTTCTTGAACTGACCAATCCATTCGGCAGTACTTCTGCCGCTCTCGTTTAGCATGGTTACAATCATCAGATCATCCGGATAACTTTCCCAGGGTCTTTCCGAAATCGATAAATTTCCGGTATTCCTCGCCTGGGGAGAATATTTAACATCAACCAACTGACCACAATCATCGCAGGTGAAATCGGGAAAACCAGGGTGAGCATCCCCGATATATCGGAATTCACCCCCACAATGACAGTGGACCTGCTGTGCAAATCGATTCTCGACCCTATCGCCGAGTGACTTTCTATATTGAGCAGAATCATGCCATTTCATGAATCAAACACCGAGATGATCTGAGCACGCCCGAAATAGGATCGCGGTTGCCAGAGATAAATTTTGCTCAGCGAGAACCGATGCGACTTCTTGTAGAATCCGTCCACGTCCACCGGCACAAACCAATGTTGGAAGATGATCCGTTCTCGAGCCAGGCGCGCCAGCTCCGTAAGCAGGTCATGATTCCACTGAAATTGACCATTATAGGGTGGATCGCAGAGCACACTGTCGAAACTCTCAGATTCCAGCCCGGTCATGGCTGCGTCTGCCTGGATATCAACGCCAGGCTCGAATAAATCAAGCCGCACGGTCCCCAGCCGGCTTTTACCGCAACACATGTGCAGCGATTTGCCTACCAGCAGGCTCTCGAGCAAGCCCTCGACTTGCTCCGGCCAGAGCAGCTTTTCGACCGTATAAACGTGCGAGGTGCCAGCCAGCGGCACGTTCCCGCGTGTGGCGTGGATTCCCGGCTGGTTCTGATAGGTGACCGTCGTATTCTTCGCCAGGCGCAGCATGCCGGCGCTGGTCAGTTCGTCTCCCCTGGATTTCTTCTCGGCGATGTGCTGCTCGAATTTCTCCTCCGGGATGCTGGCGATCTCCTGCCAGCGGTGAGCGGTTATGCGAGCAATGCCGGCATTCTCGATAGCATTTGTATATTCACTAAACTTTGTACCAGGCTGGAACGAAGTTAAATCACTGCGATTCCCCTGAGCCCGTTCCATCTCAGCCAGCAGCTCGCCGGCGCGCCGCTCAGCGCGCAGCTTGATCTCTGCGATCGCGTTCTGCATCTCCAGGCTCTCGCCCTGCTGCCTGGCGTAAAGCTGGAGCGCCGCCGCTTTATCACGAACCGCTTTCACTTCATCCACATCCCTGGCCAGCATCAGTTCCTGATAGGCAGTGGAAAAATGGACAATTGTGTCACCTGTCATTCAAATTCCTCAATTGATAATCCCACTTAGCGGTCTACTCCGTCGCTTTCGTTGGCGCTACACTTCCCGCATTCGCATTCCGGGCGCGCCACGTCACGCACCGCGACCACCAGGCGCTTAACCTTCGCCTCGACGCGCGCTCCCATCTCCGGGCTGTAGCGAACCGGGATCACCTTGACCAGCCCGCTCTCCCTGGCCAGGTAGATCACGTGCGCCCATTTACGCCCCAAGTAGTGCATATACGCCTGCACCTGCCAGTAGACCCGCCGCGGCAGCCGCTCCGGGAAATGGGATTCCAGCGCCACTGTCTTGATCTCGACCAGGTCCGCCAGGCCGTTGTGCATCGGCACGCTGCGGCCGGCTAACATCCCATCCGGGTGTCCTTTCACCAAGCCATCGAACTCGACGATCTCACGGCAAGCGCCATATATTCCCATCTCGGATAATCGGCGCACCAGGATATCTTCGATCTCGTAGCTCAGCCTGGTCAGCATGTGCCTGGCCACATTGGCGTGCTGGCCCTGGAAATAGCGGTCGTAGATTACCCGCGGGCAGTCCCAGATCCCCGAGAGGCCAATATAATGTCGGCGCTCGTCGTGCCCGGAGTTGGCAACTGTCCAGTTCACCAGCCTTTCTTGCAGCTCATCCGCCCGCATGGTCCACCCCAAGCCACAGATGATTTTTCAAGACGGATGGAGAAGATTCTAGGATAATCTCTCCTACCCGGCCGGAGATCGACTCGCCTGCTGGCAAACAGCAGACGTTTGGCTGTCGCCCATATTTCTGGGTGTAATAGGCCGCTGCCCGGCAAATCTTTTCATCCAGGCTGTCGGATGAATTGTCATACCACAGCATCCCTATCCTCAACATCTCTCCATCCTTTCACCAGAGCGGTAAAAACGGAACTTTTGTATTATGGGAATCCTGGCCGTGCGCAGCGCGGGCCTTGCCTTCCGAGTTGGTCTCGCATTGACTACACGCATAATTTTTTATTTCCCTCTCGGCCTCCCGGACCGATCATCACATCGATCCGGGAGGCATGCTAGGAGGATAGTGGGCAGCACTCGCCCAGTGAAGCCCACCTTTCCGCAGACCAACCGAGGGAGGCGGCTGATCCGCGGAGAGGGGAGCTCCTACTCCTCTCGTCGGATGTAGAACATCCGGAATGGGCTCAAACGGTCGGCGGTCGCGCGCTGCTGCGCCAGGTATCTGTCTATCACCCACAATGAGAGACGCTGCAAAGTATTCGGCAATCCTGTCGTCAACGAAGTTGACGACGGCAATATTGCCGCCGCATTCGACAGTCGCAACCCGGATTTGATCAACCTGACCTGCAAATTGGTCGCCGCGTATATCTCCTCGGCTGTGCGGGTCTGTATGCCAGTCTCGGCGCGCGGCGCTATTCGCCTGAGCAGCCAGCCGGCAAGAACGACGTGGAGGGGCAAATCCAAGATGTTCATCCGATCTCGCCTCCCCCTTCGAACTGCTGATACTGCTCCAGCAGGTCGAAAGTCACTCCCGCCGGCAACACGATGAATGTAGTAAAGGTGGCATATAATCCCTGGGCAGTCGCCGCGCCGGCGACGATCACCTTGATGTGCGCCGGCACCGCGCTGGCCGGTACGATCGTCCAGCCCATGTTTTTTGCCGCTTGCATCAATTGACCCATTGTTCTGGCATTGGCAAAATTCCCGCCGCTCTTGAGCATCTGGCTTACCAGCTCGGGAGTCCCACCACTGAGCGCGAACCCCCAGCCGTCCATCACCGGCCAGGCGAACAAGTACGCCTGATGCAGTTCATCCAGGAATATCCGCGTGCTGCCGGCCTCCCGCAGGCATTGCGTGATACCCCAGAGCGTGCTGCCAAGTTGTAATTGCATGATCGTCCCCTCGTACATCGGCGGCCCGCTCGCTGCGAACGGCGCGCCGACCAGGGCAAGGACGATAAAAATGACCATTCCAATACATCCTAACGGTGCCAGTTGTTTCACGATTGCATCTCTCCCTTCATGTGCTCTGCAGCTTGCAGGATACGTAACACAAAGGCATCCCGCAGGTCGTTGCCGAACGTCCGCCGCAGGATGCGGCGGATATCGTCGATCGAATGCCCGGCGTCCAGCTCTTGAAGCAGCGCGTCGAATATAAAGGGATAATTCGCGTCCAGCCATTCGGCGGACTGCTGTGCGATAGCCCGTGCCAGGGGACCGGTTATCCAGTTCTTTGCCATCATCAGCTCCGCTGCTGCATTCACCACCACAGCCAATTGTTGTAATCTTCCTCGCGGATCGCCTGCGCCACGCCTGTCCAGCCATGTTCGCTGCTCTCCGCTGCCAGCCGGTCCGCCACTGCCAGGCGGATCTCTTCGCCAATCGCTTCTAGCCTGGCTCTCAGCGCATCCGCTTCCGCCTGGCGCTTTTTCTCCTCTTCCTCCCAGATCTCCAGGGCGCGCTCGCAGGCATTCGCCCCGGGGCCAAAATATTCGTCCGGGAATTCGTCGGCAATCCACTGATTGGCCTCCCGCCTGAATAGCACCTGCTGCTTTCTCAGCGCCTCCGGCCAGGAAGAAGCATGGCGCTCATCCCACAGAAACTGCTCCTGGACCTCCTGCCGGCGAGCATTGCGCTGACGCTCCTCCTCTGCACTGCGCCGCTCCTCGGCCTGGCGGTGGCGCTCGAGCTCGCCTTCCAGATATCGCTCGTTATCCGTTTCCTCTTCTTTTCGGTAATAACCGTAACCGAACATCGATATCTCCTTTCATTTCAAAAATCACGTCAAATTCAATTTCTCGATTTCTTCAGTGCCGATCGAGACTACCTTGCCCGATGGCTTATGTTCGGCGGCAGGATTGCCGAATGTCATCGTCATTGGCAATTGTGCCGCCATGATTCGAGCGTCATTTCCGGTTTTTTGGCGTGTTTGCAAATCGGCTGACCAATAGCCGTGACGCTCAATAATATGGATAAATTCCTCGATATCATGACGTAAAATCACCGGCATAAGCCCATCCATAAAACAATGACTTAATTCGTGGTCGATGATTGCTCTCTTCTGTTCTGGAGAAAATTCCTTCCAACAATCCTCAGCGATCCAGATAATAAAATCGAGCTCCAAGAAAACCTTCGTGCGATCATTCACTTTCGAAGCTTTCCCAACAGTTATCTTACCTTTGCTAATCGGCGCCTTCTCTCGAAATAAAAACCCGATCTTTGCCTGCTCCAAATTTGGATGGAAATCCTTGATGATTTCTACTGCTAAATCAATTACATTTTGAGGCGCTTTTTTCCACATATAAATATTCCTTCTATTTATCCATCCCTGCCGGCCTGCGTCCCGCCGGTGGGTCGATCGGGAACGCATGCGGGCCTTCCCGCATCACGTTCAAATAGCGCCTCAGCGTGTCGATCCTGGCGTTCATCGCCTCCGCTTCGAAGGTCAGGTCGATCACCACTGCCTGCGCTTGCTCCAGCCCGTTGATGGTGGCGTGTGTATGCCGCTTGTTTTGCATCTGGTCTTCCAGCGCTTGCACGCGCTCGGCCAGCCGCTGCTGGTCGGTGCGGGCCTTGGAGATCAGATATCCGATCAGGATCCCGACCAGCAGAGCGAGGGGTAAAGATACATATGCGATCAGCGAACCAGCGGCAACAATATCCATATGACGACACTCAAAACGATGATGATAAGGATAAGGCAGCCCACTCCTGCCAGGATGTAGCCAAACAAGGAATCCGATTCGATCCTGATGGGCATTCTCCGCTCCTAAAAAAAAGACGGTGGGACGATTTCATGCTACTCTCTATATATGCCGATAAACTGTATTATCTGTTCAGAGCCCCAGCAGGGCTTCCACCCGGCTCCAGCAGGTGTCTTTTTTGCCCTCTACCTCGTGGAGATAGATCTGCGTGACCGCCAGCGAGCTGTGGCACAGGAACTGGCAGATTTCCTCCAGGCTCGCCCCGGATTCCTTGCGCAGCATCGCCGCGGTGTGCCTCAGGGTGTGCACTTTGACCTTGCCCGGGTCCAGCCCGCCCAGCCTGGCGTAGCGCTTGAGCAGGCGCCCTACCTCATGCATCGAGAGCGGCGTCAAACCGGGCCGCCAGGTCTCGCCATCGGCAATCCTGTCGTTAACTTCGTTGACGACGGCAATCTTGCCGCTGACATTCGGCAGCCTGGCGGCGTGGTCGCTCAGCGCGGTGAAGATAAAATCGTCGGAACGGATGCCTTCCAGCCTGCCGGCCGCTTTCAGATAGGCATGGATTGCCTGCCATACCGGCAAGGGACATTCGTAACGCTTGTCGCTCTTTCCCTTGCCCGACCACCTGTACCAGACGCGCTCGCCAGCTTGGCGCTCGCCGAACTGGCGCTCGCCGTCCCCGGCGCCGCCGTCCCCGGCGCCCTCGAACGCCTCCCATTTCAGCGTGCGCACCTCGGAATTGCGCCTACCTGTCGCCAGGTAGCACAGGAACAGGGCGTAGTCCCGCAGCCCTTGCATAGTGTCGCGCGGGATTGCCTGCAGCAGCGCCCGCGCCTCCATTGTGCTGAGGTAGCGCGCCTTGCCATATGGGTTGACTTTCGTACGCAGGCTCTTGGCCGCGGCGGGATTGGCATCGTGCAGCGGGGCACATGTCCCGTCCGGTTTGTTCACCTCGTATTCATCCCGGGCGTAGATATAGAAAGACGAGATCGCCGCCACCCGTACCTGCAGGGTCGATTTGCTCAGCCCCTGCCGGCGCAGCTCGTCCAGCCATCTCGCCACGTCGGTCTTGCCCACCTGCCAGGGGTCCTTGTCCACGAAGGCCAGGAACGCCTGCCAGGCGCCCCGGTACGACCGCCGGGTGTTGTCCGAGGGCCGGCTCTCCAGCCACAATTCGAACGCCTCCGCCCAGACGTGCATGGCATGGGTGACTATTTTACCGGAGAGCGGGACCAGGTCAGCCGTCATGTCTTCGGCAGTCATGCCGCCTCGATCTCGAGCAGCTCGGTGAGCTGTGCCACGATAACGCGTTCTTCGATCAGCTCCCGCCTCAGCGCCGCGTTCTCCAGCTCCAGCGCCTGGCAGCGTTGGCGGAGCTGCTCGATTTCTGCCTCGAGCTTTTCTGCTACGTCCAGCGTAGCCGTTGCTGTGGCCACAAATGGCGCATCAGCGGGGATTTTCCCCATCAGGTCTGAGAGCTCCATCACGCCTCCTTCCATAGACCGTCGATGATAAGTAAAAAGAATGCCAGGCCAACAATTGCCATAACGAAACATATCAGGCTCATGATCTCACCGCCTTTAAGGCGCATTCATCCAGGGCAGCGTGCCCTTGAATTTATTCGTGAATTTATTCAGATAGTCCATCACGTCCTGGAACGTGCCGTTGCCCGGGCTGAACGCCGTCTTCTCCACGCCGGATTCGTCTACCGCTTGCAGCCCCCAAGTCAGCTTATCGATCTGGCAGACCAGGTAGAACGTCGGCGCCGAGACGTGCTTCAGCACCATGTACGGCCCGCGCTGGTCCAGGCAGTCCCGAATCGCCGGGGCTTCCTCATGCCTCTCGGCGTGCGGGCTGTACGCCACGCCAAGCGAGGTGTACATCGTCAACGAAGTTGGCGTCAACGAAGTTGACGACAGCATCGGCCCGATCATCGTCAGGACGATAATCGCGACCCCAATCGCCGCCAGGGCGAGCAGGCCGTAGCTCACGCAGCCACCGCCGCCGGTGTCGATATCTTCGCCACTATTCCAGGTTGTCGTGCTCATTCTGTTTTTCCTCCTCTTCGCGCAATCTCACCCGCTGATAGTCGTACAGAACCGAGGTGTTGTTAATGATCTGGATCGCCGCTTTCGGCACTCCCGATTCCGGGTCCTGCGCAATGCGCAGGACGCCGTTCGCCGTCACCGCGTGCAGGTTCAGGAAGTTCTGCAACCCAACCAGAAACGCGGCGATATCACGGATGTCCTGGATATTCAGCTTAAGCCTGTCCATTTCCCTGCTCCTCCTGGTCCGGGAATCTCTCCATCAGCTCGGCAGTATTCTGCCGACGGATGCACCTGGTGACCAGCCGGTGACCATAATCGATTGCTTTCGTTGCCTGGCGGAATTTCCGCCGCGTGCCGCGCTGCCGGCCACCCAGAACAATGATTGCCTTGTAACGTTTGTCCCCGTTGCGCATGCGCAGCTTCGCGTATCCCTCGTAGCGGTTCTCCAGCTCGTTCACGTCGGCAGAAATATTGCCGCTCATTTGTCTTCATCCTCCCTCTGGCTGATCTGGCTGGAGATCATGCACGCTGCGACCGTGCCTATGGCGGCGAACAGAATAAAGAACGGCGCAATCGTGCATAAAAGCACCAGCGCCGCTCCTGCCAGCTCGTCCATCTCGCCCTCCATTTTTACAGATCGTTGCAGACTTCCCTGCCATGATGTCCTCCCGTGTAGACATCGGATGGGATCTCTCCCCATTTAGTTATTGCTGATCGGCTCTTCTCGCTCTTCGAGCGCCTGGCGACCCTTTTCGGTGATCCGGTAACGCACCCAGCGATCCCATTCGGAAATAATGTTCCTGATCGCAGCGCTTACACCTTTGCCGCCAAAGCCGCCATCCCGGACGTGTTTGTCGACAATCTTATTGGTACGCTCGTCGAGCAAAATTTTCTTTTGATATAGGTTAGACATTTCTCACCCGTAGAAATTTGATCCACAACTGTAGACAGTATATAACAAGAATGGTACTTTTGTCAATAGCTGAATATAATTTCGCTACCCTTGCAGATAACAAAAGTGTAAGAATATACGACCGTGGACAAATTATTATTTTCTGAATGGCTATTGAATGAGATCAAAAAAAGGGAATGGTCGCAAGCTGTTCTGGCAAAAAAATCCGGTGTTAGCCCCCAGGCAATCAGTAATTACATCAATGATCTCCGCCGCAAACCGGACGAAGAATCATTAGCCGAAATCGCCAGGGCTTTGGGATATCCCCCTGAAATAGTCTACGATGCTGCCGGCATCCAAATCACACGGAAAAATCAAGATATCGATTGGGACGAATGGCGTTTTGTTTTATCCAAGCTCTCCGACACCGATCGCGCCGAGCTTATGGAAATAGCCCGCGGCAAGCTGGAGCGGACAAACGAGACCTGGAATGTAATCGTCGATGGCATTTGGCAACTTCCGCAGGAAGAGCGCAATCGCATCTTGAAAGACCAGGCAGAAATCATAAAAGAAACGCTTTATAAGATCGGTACAAGGAGGGACAAATGATGGATCCCAAGAAATATTTCACATTCTTGACCAAAAGGAACGCCATCGTCGCATTCATCGCTCTGGCCTCCGCTTTTTGGATCTGCGGCATCGCGACTGCCCTGATGGTCGGCGGCGATACTCAACCGTCCGCGCAGCTCGCCCAGGCTGGCATCACCCAGATCGTCATCACTCAAAACCTCGCCGCTCCAACATATACCCCTTATCCAACCTACACCCCACTGAGTGCCCCCGAGCGTGAGACAATCCTCGTCACCGCAACCTCCCCGCCTGATTTCAGCATTCTGCACAGCTTCGAAGGCAGTGGCAAAGGCACCACCGATCTCTTCAGCCTGCCCACCGGGATCATCCGCGTAAAATGGGAATATATCGGCGAGAGCAATTTCGCATTTTCGCTCAAGCGTTTGGATAACGAAGCCGAAGAGATGCTCGAAAACGCCATTGGATCCACCAGCGGCCAATACATCATGAACGTCGGCGCTTCGGATCAATACCTGTTCGACTTCCTTTTCGCCGATGGAAACTGGAAAGTCACTGTCGAATACAGACCCTGATGTGTTGACGACCGATAATATGAATTATCGGTCGAGAAACTCAATCGGCATCCTGCCGACGGCAATCCTGCCGACGGCAATCCTGCCGCCTTTTTCAAACCACCTCCGCGCTCACGGATTGGCAACCCGCTGCTCGCAAGTCTCCCCAAAAAGCCGATCCGTGCGTGCAATAGTAAAAATCATCTGACCTGATTCGGGTCCGTGAGGTCGGCGGTTCAAATCCGCCCGCCCCGACAAAACGCTACCGCCGCTCGCACGGTTACGGAAATCAGCCATCCGTGCGAGCAGCGGCAACAAAACCGCCAAACACACTTCCACCGCAACGCTCACGGATTCTCGTGCGGCAGTATTTCTGCCGACAGGAATAAAAAAACTGTGCCGGAAAATATTATCGGCTCAGGAATCAATATTATCAGCACAGACCCGAAAGAACCGGAGAGCGCACGGATATGAAAAATCAAATTCCCCTATCAGAAGCCATTGCCGGCTACGAGCTGGCAGCCCAGGCCCGCCGCCTGAGCGAGAAGACTATCGCTGACTACCAGAACACCTTCAACAAGTTCACTCTCTTCCTGGATGACGACCCGCCCCTGGATGAAATCACCCCCGACGACGTGCGCCGCTTCCTCGCCGGACAGGCCGTCTCCAAGAAGACCTTGCTCAATTATCACACCGGCCTGTCCGCCCTGTGGACCTGGGCCGTCGAGGAGGAGCTGACCGGGCGCCACCTGCTGCGCCGCGTCGAGCGCCCCCAGCCCGAGAAGCGCGCCATCGTCCCCTACACCGAGGACGACGTCAAGAAGATGCTCGCCGCCCTGGGCAAGTCCCGCCCATACTGGCGCGCCGGCCAGGCCCTCACCGTGCATTCGCTGCCCAACCCGGCTCGCAACCGGGCCATCATCCTGGCTTTGATCGATACCGGCCTGCGCGCCAGCGAGCTTTGCGAGCTGCGCATCCACCACCTGGACCTGCGCAACCGGCGCGTGCGCGTCTTCGGCAAGGGCGCCAAGGAGCGCGTCGTGCCCTTCTCGCCCCGCACCGGGCAGGTCCTCTGGCGCTACCTGAAAAATGAGCGCCATGACGCCCTGGCCTCCGAGCCGCTCTTCATCACCACCGAGCTGAAAGCCCTGGACCGCCACGTCCTGCGCCAGACCCTGGAGCGCATCGGCCGGCGCGCCGAGGTGCCAGATGTCAACGTGCACCGCTTCCGCCATACCTTCGCCATCAACTACTTACGCAATGGCGGCGACCCGTGGAGCCTGCAGCTCATGCTCGGGCACAGCACCCTGGATATGGTCCGCTCTTACCTGGCCATCGCCCAAGCCGATCTGGACGCCAATCACCGCCTGGCCTCACCGGTGGCGAACTGGAATATTTAATCTATACGAAATATGGGTAAAATGTTATAATCTCCCCATGAGCGAGAGCCGGACGTCATCTGTGAAAGGCCGAAAGCCGGGGTCTGGTCCCGGCAAAGCGGGTGCAATGCCCACCTCGGCGTCCGCATTTTATTGGTAACTCTGCGGCAGTAATCTGCCGACTCGTTCCGTCCAAGCCCGGCCCCTCCGGAAAGGCCCGGGCTTGCGGCTTACAACCAATATCCCCAGATTACTATAAAAGCATCCAGCGTTCCCGCCCCGCTGGCTTGTATTTGGTAATATATATCACCATTCGCATCGCATGGACAAACTCCGGAAGCGTCTCGAAGACCGTCATTTGGAACTCCATCCAGTCTAACAGTTAACGCCGATTGGTTCGCCACATTATTTGGAGCCAACATAAAGAATAATCCACTGCCTGAGGCACTCCCGCTGTCCCTGGCAGTAATTCTGACCGCAATTGCCTTGATCCCCGCCGGCGCGCCGAAGACCGCACTCAAATCTATCAGCGTCTTAGCCGTCGTCGAATAGCTATCCCCATCCCAGCTCGTAGAAATGAGCGGCGCTGTCAACGGCACGAACCTGCCCGTTTCCTGCGCGCTCAGCCGCTCGGTCTCCCGCTCCAGCTGGCCGAGCCGTCTCAATAAGGTTTCGTAATCCTCAAGCGATGGCATCCTCCACCTCGAACCTGGCCTCGACCGTCTCGTTCCCCTCCCCGTCCACTTTCACCGTCACCGCATTTACCAGTCCATCCAACTGCCTGCCGCGATATTCGACTGTCACCCGGTCGCCGAAGTTCCAATCCTTCCCATATACCGCCTGCGGCGTGTCCAGCAGCTTTCCCGAGAACCTCAGCCGCGGCTTGCCGTCGTTCAGCCTGGCGTTGGCGATTGCCGTCACCCCATCCGTGTCGCGTTCGTTGCGCGCGTCCGCAAACGCCTCCCGCCGGTTCCACGGGCTGCGGTTGAGCCTGGTTGCGTCCGAGACCTCCACGATCAACCGGCTGGCCTCCTCGCCCTGCCCGCCCGCGTAGATAGTTGTGATCTCCTGGCTGTAATCCCGCGTCAGTTTCGGATCCGCCAGGTTGCCCCACAGCAAGCCGAAAAGCACCGGGTTAGAGCCGCTGCCGTATGAGCGGTCTACCCCTGGCTGGCCAGTATACGTGCGCAGCTCGAACGAGGTCGGAGAAACAGGCACGATCTCCCAATACAGGTCCGTGCCCAGCCCCGCCGATGCATCCACGATCTCCCGGTACACCCGGCTGACCTCCCGCCAGGCGAAACCGCGCGTGACCGACGGCCCCGCAGCCAGGTCGGGATGGACCGTGAAGCCCAGCGCGGTCAGGTTCCGGGCCGCGGTCGCGCTCGATCCCAGGTTCTCGCGGGCTATGGCTTTCAGCATGTCGTCCGCCTGGTCGGTCTTGTCCGCCTGGGACGATGCTGCCGCGTACGCCACGATCCTGCGCTCGAGCAGCTCGTTCACGTCCGGCCCTTCGATCAGGATTTTATCGACCCCCTGCGCGTCGGTGCTCTCGGTGATCACGCGCAGGGTACCGGATATTTGCAGCGCCAGCGCCCCGCCCTGTGGCTTGCGCCAGAATTCCACGATCCCATCGATTTTGAGCAGACTGTCGTCGAAATCCCCCGGCAGCTCTATCCCCCACCAGCCTGCGCTGTTCACCACGCGGGCGTAACCAAAGCCGTGCGTCGTATCCAGTAGGGCCAATCGGTTGCCATAGGGGTCGTGCAGCCAGCATTCATGCTCGCTCATCAGGATTGCCCTCAGGATTGCCCTCAGGCAACACCATCTGCCGATTCATGAGCGATCGGGAACTTCATAAAAGCCGTCATCGTCGGCGATCCGGCCTGATTGACGAAAGCCGAGATATCATTGTCACCGGGCAATAGATAGAAATCCCCCAGGTCCGAGTTGCGCAGCGCCGCTTCCCACACCGCGCCCCGGTATGAGCTGGTGATCTGTCTGGCGCCTGGCGTCAGGTCGATGGTCAGCTTCTCGCCGCTCTGCAAGGCGTAATTCAGATACAGCCTCTTGCCGGTCGTCTCGTTGCGCAGCCATTCAACTACCGCTGATGTGCCCTCCGAGCGGGTGATCTCGACGACCGGGTAAGCTCGCGCAGAGCCTGGGTTGCTGACCGTGGTGATCTCCGAGGTCGTGGCTGTGCCTGTGTCATTATAGCCATAATATAAATCGTCCCCAATAGTCAATATTGCATTTACTGTTACTGTGGGAGAACCTGGTAGATTTACTGGCAAATGGAACCACGATGACCCATTCCAGCCAGTAGTTTTATCTGCTAGCGTTATTCCCCCTGCAACGGTAAAGTTGCCGCCAACGAATAAAATGCCTTTATCATCAAATTCTAATTCATATACAGACCCATTTGTTCCGCTGCCCAGGGCTGCGAAGCTCGTGCCGTTCCAACGCGCAATATTATTAGCCGACACCCCCCCCGCAGTGGTGAAATTGCCGCCAATGATTATTGATCCATCAAGAGAAATGCCGATAGTAAAAACATCCGCAGTTCCACCGCTGATACCATTGCCCATCGCCACAAAAGTAGTGCCATTCCAATAGCAGATACTATTGACGGTCACGCCGTTCGCCGTGGTGAAACTACCCCCAACATATACTTTGCCGTCAGCCGCGACGCTGATGGCGAATACGAGAGCATTTGTGCCCGTTCCCAGGGCAACCCACGATCCATTCTGATATTTGGCTATATAATCCGCATTTGCATTTCCGTTCCAATCGGTAAAATCCCCACCAATATATAAATCGCCTGAAGAATCAATCGCTAATGACCAGATGGATGCAAATGTGGCTGTTGAAGGGTTAAAAGCCGTCCATGTCCCAGTGCTCACATTCCAGCGCGCCAGCCCCTTGCAGGCTGTTGCTCCAGAGCCGACTGTCGTGAAAGCACCGCCAATCCATACATCCCCATTGGGTGCAATCGCTATCGCGCGCACGCTTCCATTTACCCCCGCATCCATTGCCACAAAAGTAGTGCCGTTCCAGTAGCAAATGCGGTTGACGGTCACGCCGTTCGCCGTGGCAAAATTGCCTGCAAAATAAATCCGATCGCGTGCCTTATCGTAAGCAATATCATATGAAAAAGAACTCAGACCGGTACCCAGGGAGCTCCAGATGCCATCTTCACGACGAATTGCATTGTTCGCGTTGCTCACGCTCTTGCGAAGACTCAGCGCCGCGCTCGCCTCACCCTCCTCGTACCAGTATGGGTCGTAGGCAATAGCCCGCAGCGCCGCCCGCTCCGTGAACCCCTCCGGCGACTTGAACTCCATCCCGCCATCGTAACGGCATTTTAGGACTGTCGGCTTATTGCTGTTCGCCCCCGTGTATCTCAGCAGGAATGCCTGGTCGTCCTTTACCCGGTCTGCCTTGATGTAATCGACGATCGTCTTCCGCAGGCTGTGCAGGTTGGTGTAGCTCGAACCGATCACGTCCGCCACGATGGTCAGCGGCCTCTCCTCCACTTTCGACCCCCGGTACAGCGCGCCGGGCAGGAGCGATTGCCTGGCGATCTTATGCCGCACCGGCGCCATCCCCAGCCCCGCGCTCTCGATCACGTACATCCCCAGGTCGTCCAGATTGTAGATCCTGCCCCCCGCCCGGCTTTGCGCGCTCCTGGAGCTGGTCGATGCGTGCTCCTCGCCATCCCACTCGCAGCCCTCCTGGTCGCCGTCCACATAAGTTGTATTATAGGATTTCTGGCTGCAGTGCCAGCCATCGGCGTAGAAAATATCTCCGTTGGCCGAGTTGTTCTTGACCAGGTACAGCCGCCGGGTAGTGGTGGCCGTCTCGGTGTAGGTCACATAGACCCGCTGCCAATCGCCGGCGCCGGTGAACGTAGTCGGCGTGCCCAGCACCGCCCCCCCGGTCGTGCCGAAATAGATGCGGTAGGGTATGCCGCTGACCCCTTTGACATCCACCGCGAAGGTATAAGTCTGCCCGCTGACCAGGCTGACCGTGCCGAAAAACGCGCCGTCATTGACGCCCGTGGTAGGATCGATCTCCAGGCTGTAAGAGCCGCGCCGGGATTGGGTTGCTACCCGTGCAACCGTGCCTCCTACTGCGCTATAACCCGTCACTGCCGTCTCTAAGCTCGGGTTGGTGACCAGGTTGATCTCCGCCTCCGGGACCACGATCTCGTAGAACCCCATGCTATCCCTCCGCCAGCGCCCGCATCAGCCCAAAATCGCTCACCAGGTCCTCCCGCCGCGCGTTGGAATAGATCGTCAGGTTGAACTGCTGCGCTGTGGAGATATTCGAAGCCGGGCTGCTTTGCGCCAATATCTGCCGCTCCAGATTGAATAATGGCATATTGCTCGAGATAGCATTGAGGTTTTTGAGCTCCTCATTGATGCCGCGCAGGCTCAGCTCGAATGCCGAGGGGCTATCCCCCAACAATCCTGCTTCGCGCAGTGCATTTGCCACCTTTTCGGCGATCTCTTTCAATTTTCCCAGCTTCTCCAGAATCCAATCCAGGGCCTTCTGCAAACCCTCGCCGATCGCCGAGGTCAAGGGGATGATCACGTGATCTTTCAGCCATACCAGTTTGGGGCCAATCTCATCGCGCAAGAAATCACGTATCAGGATGAGCGCCGGCAATAAAATATTCTCCCAGGCTTCCTTGAGCAATCCTATGGCAACCGTGAGCCCGATCTCCACAATGTCCTTAACCTCCATAAAAATCGGTATCAAATACGTGTTGATAAAATCCCAGATCGCTTCTATTGCCGGTTTCAAAGTGTTGGTCCAGAAATCGCTTAATATCTGGATGGCCTTTGGAATATTTTCTTTAAGCCAAGGGTAAACCGTATCAGCCAGAAATGGGATGAGAACACTGCTCATCCAGTTCCATACCTGCTCGATTGCCGGTTTCAAAGTGTTGGTCCAGAAATCGCTTAATATCTGGATGGCCTTTGGAATATTTTCTTTAAGCCAGGGATAAACCGTATCAGCCAGAAATGGGATGAGAACATTGCTTATCCAGTTCCACACCTGCTCGATAGCCGGCTTCAAAATGTTGGTCCAGAAATCGCTTAATATCTGGATGGCCTTTGGAATATTTTCTTTAAGCCAGGGATAAACCGTATCAGCCAGAAATGGGATGAGAACACTGCTCATCCAGTTCCACACCTGCTCGATAGCCGGTTGCAGTATGTCAACCCAGAACACCTTGAGCCGCTCGATGGCGATAGGGATATTCTCCGCCAGCCAGCCGATGATCGTCTGGATCTGTGTCGCGGTTTCTTCTCCGAACATGGCCCCCAGCGCTTCGCCGAACTCCGATGAGAGCGGCCCGGCTTTAAAAAGTGTGGTCACCAGCGTGCCGAATTTCTCGGCCAGCTCCTGGATGGCCGGCAGCATGGGCAGGATCGTGTTCTGCAGGAAATCCTGGGCGATGGGCAACAGCGCCGTGCCTATGCCTTCCGCCACGTTCAGGAGCGAATTTTTCAGGATATCCAGCTGCCCGGCGAATGTCTCTCCTGCTGCCCTGGCCGAACCGCCGAATTCGGTCTGCAGCTCCTGCAAGATGAACTTCTGGGCCCCCATCAGGTCTCCGGACTCGACCATCGATTCAATCATCTTCTGCTGGTCTTCGGTGAAGTTGACGCCCACCCGCCGCAGGGCCGTCACGCCCTGGATGGGATCTTGAAGGGCTTTGCCGAGCTGGATGGCGGATGATTTTATATCCTGACCCAGGGCCTGGGACATATCGAGCATGACCTCGGTCGCTTCGGGGAAAACATCCTTGCCGATGTTGGTGAAGGTCAGGAGCATGTTCTCGCCGGAGAGGATCGCTTCATCGCCAAAACGGGTAACCCCCATCAGGGAGTTGGCCAGCTCATTGGCCATGTCCGCCGTCACGCCCGCCACCCCGCCGGTCGATCTCAGTACGTTGGCCAGTTGGGCCTGGACTTCCTGGGCCTCCATCGCTTCACGAATTGAAATGCCCAGCCCCACGCCCAATGCCCCTGCCGCAGCAGTAGCTGCCCCGAATCCCAGCGCCAGGGCGCCGCGTGCAAAGCCCCCGATGGCGCCCAGGGAGCCCTGGATACCTTTAAGCACCGAACTGGCCTGGTCTCTGGCGGAAATCTGGATCTCGATATTCAGGTTCGCCATTTTACTCCGTCGCTTTCGGCAGATTACTGCCGCTCGGCAGATTACTGCCGCTGCTTTTCATTCGGCAGAATATTGCCGCCTTCGATGGCCTTGTTCTGCTCTCTGATATATTCCTGGTAGCGCTGCCACCAGGCCTCGGATAGCCCGGATTCGATTTCCTGGGCGCGCAATGGATCTCCGGAGGCCGCCTGTAAGATGGCGACCCACAAGGGCACCTCAGCCGGAATGCCCTTGAAGAACAGTCGCATCTTTTGGCGCTCTTCCCAGGTCAGGCTAAAGGGTTTGCATCTTCTCCGCCGGAGATGGCTGTAAGCATCTCACGGAATTGCGCCCGCGAAGCGTCCAAGAGGGCTTCCCTGGCTTCTGTGCGCCCGGAGGGCTTGGCCACGTAATCGGCCAGGAATTCGACCAAGTCATCCATCAGCCTGACGGTTGGATTCTTCTGCAATCCCTCCATCAGCTCGACCGCCCTGCGCGCCCTCCTCAGATAGCCGGGCTCGTCTGGCGATGGGGGTTTGAAGATTAGGTTTGTGGTTTTCTCATTCTCGGTCATGGCAAATCTCAAGGTATGCTTGCAAGTTCATTGCAGATTGTCAAGGCCGCGAAGAGGGCCGCCGTAGAGTTATAGCGCGCCCGCAGAGTGCAGGCCAGGACATCGTTGCCGTTCTGCTCGCCCAGTGGATCGAATTTCTCGTACTTACCGGCCAGGTCGATCCTGAGCGTCTTGTAGGTATAGGTCGTGCCGGGCGTGCCCAGGGCAGAGCCCTCGATGGCCAGCCTGAGCTGCCGAGGGGTCTGGTTGCGCCAGGCGGTCTTTTCGGTGACTGCACTGGTGTTGTGCTCGTAGGTCAGCTTGAGCAAGATCTCTGGCATGGTGAACTGGTGCACGCCGAAGTATAGCTGCCCATTGGCGGTTAACTTGGGGATAATGCCGGTCTTGACCGAGAACTCGAAACCGAGCAGGGTATCGGAGACCAGGGTCGTGCCCAACGTGCCGCCCACCGCGTCGATGTAAAGTTTCGATTTGGTGAACAAGATCTCTTCCACAGTCGGGATGGAGATCGCACCGGTGAAGGTTGTATTGATGACCTGCCTGCCGATCCATTGGGCGTCCATCATCAGCGCTTCGCCGGGGTTGCCGGATAGCTTGAAAGAATCCACGAAGGCATACTCCATCTCTTCGGCCTGCTGGTTATCGCCGCCCTCGATGGTGTAAGTCTTGATCGTGTTCAGGGCCGTGGTGGGGAAGGGATAGGCGTAGATCTTGCCTGATCCCGCACCATCCGCCACGCCCGTACCCACTAATTTCACGCCCGCTTCCAGGATGTGTGGGAGCTGCTCGAAGGTGGCTTCGACTGACTCGAACGAGATTGCCCCGGCCAACTGGGAAACATAGGAGCGGTCCGTCCCGCCGATGATACCCACGTTCTCGTCCGGGAACTTGATCTCGCGCTTGTCGTCCAGCACCCCCAACCCGCGCCAGATGGTGGTGGATGCCACCGCTGTTCCTGCATTTGCTTCTCTCAATTTTGTTACTCCGCTTTGCGGGGCTACATCATTTCTGTGTAGCTCTTATGGTTCGCTTCCCATAAGTTCAGACTATCGCTTCACCGTTCGGTGTCCCTTCGCTTAGTCGTTGCGGCTGCACGCTTTCGCTGCTTGCCTCGGGTTGCCATCTCAGGTTTTCCCGATATTCAGAAGGGATTTAGACTCAGCTAGAGATTAACCGAGTTGGATCTTTCTTAATAAACGAACGCCAGCCATCAATCACTCTCCTTCTTGGGTTTCGCATACAGGCCGGTGGAGAGCAGGTGCTTCTCTCCACCGTACTGTTTCACTTCTTCCGCGCTCAGATCACGAGCCGGAATTCCAGGTATAAAACCACTTCCAATATAGATAAGCATATTAATTCTCTCCTTTTACATAGGCGTAAGCCTCGAAGACATTCCCGCCAGACGTGAATTTGACTTCGATCCGGTAGAGCGTGTTGGCGACCAGGCTTTTTAGAAGCGGCAGGGTGATCACATCTCCGGAAACGCCAGGCGTGCCGCTCATATTCGTGCTGGTGGTATCCGTGCGCGCCCCATCTGCGGCGATGGAATAGACCTTGGCCGAGACGCTGGTGGGCGACGCGCCCCAAGGCGTTGTGGTGAGCTTGTAGGCAATCTCTTCGTCTACGCCTTGTTTTTGCAAGCCTTGGGTGACTTCGCGGGTGGTCATGATTTCTCCAAAACTGTCCAGTTCAGCTCGCGGCTGGCAAGCGACCAGTCCCTGGACCGGCCGGGAATCGTCCAGGCGGTTGAGCGGGAAAGCAGGGTTAGCGCCACAAACAATGTCACTGCCGGGGGGACTTCCCCAGCCGCGAGAATCGCCAATACTCTATCAAGCGCCAGCGCAGCACCTATATTTATGTTCCCAAGGGTCGAGATACCAAGAGAACGAGCCAGTGCCAGGCTATTCCCTACCTCCGCTTGAGTCGCCAGCTCGCTTCCCATCAGACGCGCCAGGACGGTCGTGACTTCCGCCTCGAGCATCTCCTCCAGGCTTTCAGCCATCGTCCGTGCCAGGGACAGATCGCCAACCGCCTCGACCTGGTCGCTCTCTGCAATTGCGCCGGCCCTGGCCAATATCAAGTCCATAAATAGATCAACCTGCGCACTCTCGGCAATTGCGCTGCTGCGCGCCAGACTGATGCTCTCCTCGACCGGGACTGACAGGGGGATGGCGCAGCGCATGATGCGCCCGAGGGTGATGCTCTCCTCGATGGGCGCTCCGGCGATCTCGCCTTCCGCCGTAATCGCTGCGCTGCGTGCCAGCGCGACCGGGGATTCTGCCTCAACCTGATCGGCTTCGGCAACTGCCGCGCTTCGCCCCAGGCTCAGCACACCTTCGGCGACGAGATCCTCGATCTGGGTTTGAGCCTGTGTTCTCGCCAGGGATACCGCTGCGCTTACCTCGATCTGCGCACTCGCCACAGCGGCAGCAGACCTGCTCAGGGTTATCGATTCTTCGACCGCTCCGCCCTGGATTTCCTCGGAGATACTCACTGCGGAGCTTCTGCCCAGCGACAGCGCCGCCTCTGCTTCGACCTGCTCAACATTAGTGATGGCGGCGTTACGTGCCTGGCTAATTGCAGTCTCGACTTCGAGCTGCTCAGCGATGACAACGGAAGCGCTCTTGCCAAGGCTGATGCTCTCCTCGACCACTTTTTCCCCCGCAACCGTGATCGCTGCACTACGGGCCAGAGACAGGCTGATATCCGCTTCGATCTGCCCGGAATCGATTACTGCCGCGCTGCGTCCCAGGGACAGCGCATTGCCCAGTTCGGCCTGGCTGCTTCCCGCAACAGCCGCGGAACGCGCCAGGCTGATGCTCTCCTCGACCGGCCCAGCCGTTGGCACATATTCCACCAGAGCCAAAAGCGTCGAGATCCAGCACTGGTCGCTATCGTCAACGTTGATGCGCAATCCGATCTGCATCGTCGCCAAGTCGGCCGCAGTCCAGGGTGTCGTGCTGGCTCCGGGCAGGTCGTAGGTGATCAGCTTGATATTGGAAGGCAGCGTGCCGTCCGCATTGCTAAACCAGGCAGTGCTGTTGAGGATATGACTGGCTGACTCCTCGATTGTCCCGCCAGAGCTGGCCTTGATACCGGTGACAAATCTTGGATCAGCACCGACAGAGGACGACAGCGAATGGCGCACAAACACGCCGACCATGTTGACCGTATCAACGTCCCCGGGCGGGGCCTCGACGTTATAGTAGTCATCAGCGTCTAACGTGCCCGAGGACACATAGTCTGTAACGTCATTGGGGGTGACCTCGTCGGTCTGAGACCAGTTAGCCCCACTGTCCGTACCTCCACGGGCAAAATCTGCTGAGTCGCCCGCCGCGTTGGGGCGCAGCGCCACAATGCTGCCTGCACCGGGGTAGCTGTTCTGGAACGAGCCGGTAGACGAGTTGATCGCTATGTCATCGAAATACCACTCCCCCTGCGTCTGCGCCTCAGAGCGCAGGTTGCCGCCGACGATGATCGAGTTAGCCCCAGTGGATAACGATCTGGTACTCGATCCGGCGAACTCCGTCCCTTCCAGGCGAGCACGCACGATGCACGCCCCCGCTCCGCCCACGGTGGACATCTCGAGCTCGATGCGGTGTGCAAATGACTGTAAGGTCAGAGCAGGGGATGCCGAGCCAATCGCGCCG
>Ga0209520_10000449_pt1 | contig 22944 bp, 22 predicted proteins | sample Rifsed16ft1_FD_184009 | JGI IMG/M metagenome (GOLD analysis project Ga0209520, IMG submission 184009) | Soil microbial communities from Rifle, Colorado, USA - sediment 16ft 1 (version 2) | ecosystem: Environmental > Terrestrial > Deep subsurface > Rock core/Sediment | place: Rifle, Colorado...
GTAAAGTAGATATTGCCCCGAGATAGTAAAGCGGATTATAGGCAGGAGAGAAATACCTGTTTGCCCAGTCTTCAATATAAAGGAATATCTTCCGCCCTGACAGGTAGCCTTTGTGATACGATTCTAATTTTTGGCGCTTTGCTGGAATGAAAATAAAAATCCCTTTAAACCTTTTTTATATTTACAGACCAATCCTTTGGGCCCTTCTGCTCATATTCCCATTTAAACTGGTTTTTAAACTCAGCCTCAAACTGATAATACAAAGGCTTCGGGTCATGGTCGTTTATAATCTTTAAGGTCTCACCTGATTTTAACTCATCCCATAACTGGAATATTTTAGCATGTCTTTCATAAGGCGGCATAGTCCTTAAATCAAGTGTATGTATCCCGTTAGACAAATTTATCACCTCCTTCAGATTGTTGCAAGAATATCTTCACTTTTATAAATACACTTCTTCTCATTGATATGAGTCTCAAATTCGCTCCTGAAATTCTTAACAGCACCCTCTACAGAAAGCGTCGCCCCCATTAAAAGATGACAGTAAACAGACTGGTTCTTTAAAAGGCTGCATGTATCTTCAATATCTTTCAAGTCACTCATATCTCCGTTGCCATCCTCAACTTTTTTAATGAGTCTGAACAGCTTGACAGTCCCCATCTGGCATGACGGACACTGCCCGCATGACTCCTCCATAAAAAATCTTGAAAATTTCAGAACAGTGTTGACAATACATGTGCTGTCGCCAATGACAATTACAGTTGCAGAACCAAGCCCTGAGCCAATGTCTCTCAAGGAATCAAAATCCAGCAGGGTATCAAGCTGTGCCTCTGTAACAGGTGAGTTTGAAGGGCCGCCTGGGAATACAGCCTTAAAAACCATCCCATCATTTAACCCTTTACCGCAGTCGTATATAATTTTTCTCAACGGAGTCCCCATTGGCAATTCATAGATACCAGGCCTTTTCACATCCCCGCTGAGTGTAAATACCATAGTCCCCGGACTCTTCGGAGAGCCAATTTTTGAGAACCAATCACCCCCTTTAAGAATAATATGAGGTATATTTGAAAGTGTTTCAGCATTGTTTACAAGTGTAGGATTTCCGTGGAGCCCCCTGCTGGAAGGATAAAATGGAGGCTTCTGCCGAGGCTTTGCAGACCACCCTTCAATTATCTCCATCATAGCAGTCTCTTCACCTGTAACATATTTATCAGGGCATTTTTTGATTTCAATATTCAGAGAAAATTTACTTCCAAGTATTTCTTCTCCCAGATACCCTTTTTCTTTTGCATCTCTTAATCCCTTCTCAAGGATTGCAGTCTCCTCAGTATATTTCTCATTAATATATATGTAAGCATCATTCGCACCAACAGAATAAGAAGCAATAGTTATCCCTTCTATCAACTGATGGGGGTTTGAGCGTATGAGTGAACGGTCTTTAAAAGTATTGGGCTCTCCTTCGGCAACATTGCAGCAGACATATTTCTTATCTCCGGTTGATGAGTCTACAATCTCCCATTTTTTCCCTGTTGAAAATCCTGCCCCGCCTCTGCCTCGTAGTCCTGCCTTCTTTACCTCTTCTATTATATCAGCAGGCTTTAACTCACTTATTGCCTTTGACAATCCCTTATAGCCGCCCTTAGAAATATATTCATCAATTGAGAGTGTGGCTATTGAGTGAAATTCACTCATAGGAATATCATTTGACAACAATATCCTCTGCCCTGAAGAATTATTCATTGTTCCTCCAGCAAAGTTATCTTATTACAGAATTCACCCTTCTCTTCATCAAAATCAATCACAGTAATCTTTCCTGCCTTAAACTCAATCTTGTCCTGATAGACATAATCAAAGTGTCCTTCTTCCTTTGAATCCCTCATCCTGACCCTGATATCGTGTGCCCCAGGGGAGATAGCTATCTCCTCATAGGCAAATGTGGGGCCGTCATTCTTTAATCCTGTCGGATAATATGTCTTAGACAGTATATTATTATTGTCTAACTCTACCTCTACATAAACAGGCAATCTCCCCCTGCCGCCTTCTTTTCTAATCTTTGAGAATGGCGAGTTTGTCTTCCTCATGTGCTTTAGTTTGTCCTCTGTATCTACCCTGGTTAATTCCCTCTGCTCTTCAGTATGCTGGCTTGAGTGTTTAAATGTAAACTTTATTAATGACATATCCTTATTGTAAAATGGATATATCGGTTTCGCTGACAGAAACAATACAAGAAGTGCAGGGAACAAAAGGACAGGAATGGCAGAAACTCTGATAGCCTTTTTCAATACCATTTCTTTAGGTATATTCAAATCTGTAATCTTATATGCAGTTACATTTGATTTATTTTCCAGTTCTTTTTCAAAGATGCCAATCTCGTTTATAAGCTGTCTTGTCTTGAGCGGGGATAACCAGTATGTACGGATATTTGAATAGCTGACCTCACCTCTCAAAACCAGTACAGGCGCCCTTTCACCCTTTAACCTTGCCTGCGCCCATTTTGACCCTTCGCGGAAACTGCACTCACCTGTCTGACAGCCAGCTACAAATACACCGTCAGCACCTGATTCAATGGCATGTTCAATAACGGAATGGTTAATCATGCCTGCACAGGGGAATGTAACAACAGATACATTCGGCATCCCTTTTATGCTGCTATTCTTTATATCTATAAACTCTCTTTGATTAACACTCTTTTCACAGACCAGACCTACTATACTTGCTCTCCCATTCTCCTTTCTTGACAGATACAGGAGTTTTGTAATCTCTTCTTCTATCTGCTCCATTGTCCTGTTGGGGAGACTTGGTGCGTTAGAGCCACATGCACCGACACATGTCCCACAACTTGCACACCTGTCTGTCATCACCTCTGCCTGAAAGAGATACGGTCTTCCGTCCTTTCTCGGAATCATCCTGATTGCCTCATAAGGGCAATCGTTGCGGCACTGCTCACAGCCCACACATTTCTCCGACGATATTTGTGCTGTTGGCTGTCTCTTCGGCCTTCCAATCCATGGTGCTATAAATAGAATGACGGTGCCTCCAACGGCAGTAGCCCAGAACATCCCTTTAGGCAGGATAGATGCCAATGGATATATAAATAGATAAAACCAGTCAAAAGGCACATCAACCGGAACCTTTGTCATACTCACAGGCAATGCATTGGTTGCAGGTGCAATTAAGGATATTAAAATCAGTATAGCCAATACAGTAATGGCAATAGCCTTAGGAGGTTTTACTGAAGGGCGGGCATTCCTTGATACATGTATGCCTGTTAATATGCCCATACCTAACATTGATATCATTACATGTGCAAGGAGCAGGACGAAAAACAGCATCTTGCTCATTGTGGCAATACTCAGGAATGTCCTTGGTGGGGGTTCAATAAAAATAGGTATATCATCAAGCAACTGTGCGGTTCTTATAGCAATAAGCTGTGCCCTCTCATCCCATACCAGAAAGTATCCAACAATTCCCATCGCTATTGAAGCTATAAGAAGTGCATTTCCTGAAACCCATGATACCCACCGCCAGTGACGGTATCTGCCAAGTGAAAATTCCCTCAGAAGATGCAGGATAAGAAATACGATTAATCCATCAGATGCATAGCGGTGGATACTCCGCATGATGCCGCCAAGATACCATTGATTGACAGTAATACTCTGCATCGTCTCATACGGGCTGCTTGTCCTATAAAAGAAAAAAAGATAAAGACCGCTTATTGCTATCAATACGAGGAGGAACGCACAGATTGTCCCAAGATAATAAAATGGATTATATTTTGGTGTGAAGAGCCGGTCTGCAAAACCTTCAACTGTATATACGATTCTTCTCTTGATGGAAAGGTTTTTGAAATTCATATTGAACAAAACCTGAACACGAATGTCACGAATGGACTAATTACACGAATTAATTCATAGAAAAGATAATTTAATTTGCTTCTTATTCGTGATATTCGCTAATTCGCTCAATTCGTGTTCCTCTATTAACTCAGATTGTTTTAAACATTTTCATTATCAGTCCCTTGCACCCTTTGATGAGTGACAATATCTCTCTCCTCCAGAGGAGGATAATCGGGACTATAAAAAATAATATATTGCCCAGTATGAATTTTGTCAGAAAGTAGTAATAACTAAACTTATATGCCTGAGTTGACGGGTCATACTCAGAGCACATCAGCTTTATCTTTTCTATTAAACCGAGAGACTTTGATACCTCTTTATTGTTATTTAATAAAAGCCTCTCTAACGACCCGATTATTTTCTTTTGGACATCTTCCGCTTTTTCATCTGTATTATATGCAATATTATTATATACGCCCCCGCTTAAGTCTATGACTGAAATCATATTCAGGTGGTCAAAGCTGTCACCTGTCTTTTTATAATAAAATCCGAGTTTGGCTGTAAGCTCACTTATCGTATTTTTGTCTCCTGATGCAAATTTCCAGTATTTAAAATCTTTCGCAAATGCCTCTCCGTATTCCCTCATCCTCTGAGGTGTATCCCTCTCAAAATCAAAGCCAATAGTTATTACATCTACCTTTTTACCTGAATCCTTATCAAACTTTTTTATGGCCTCTGAAACGATTGCTGTGCTTACGCCGCATGTATGGGGACAGCTTGTATAAATGAAATTTATGATAAATGGCTTCCCGCGATAGTCCTTAAGATTAAATATATTCCCGTCCTGGTCTGTTAAGGAATAATCTCCGAGCTTTCTCCCGATGGTCTGCTTTGAGGCGAGGAGTGCCTTCATCTGCTTCAACTGGTCCTGATATTGTCCAAAGGCAATAGAATCAGAAAAGAGGAATAAAAAACTAATGAAACCACAGATTACACAGATTTTTATAAATTTTTTAACCCCCCTTTCATCCCCCCTTTTATAAGGGGGGAAAGAGGGGGGTATCTGCGGTAATCTGCGAAATCTGCGGATATATAATTTCTTTAATATTAAAAATAATGGGGCGATAAAAAAAGAAAGGAACAGCAGCCTCTTTCCCATAATAGGTAAATTCACTATCTGATGCTGGAGTCAATGATTACAGCCGAGAGGATTAAAAAGAGATAAACCATTGATGCCTTAAAGTTTTTCCAGGCTATTTGTTTGGAGGTATCAAAGAGTAACTGGATGTTTCTTATGATGAAGAATATCCCGACGGCAAGTGCAACAGCAAGATAAAATATACCCCGATACCCAAAAAATGTAGGGAGGAGGGAACTGATAAAAAGGAAGATTGTATTTAATAAAATATAGACAGCCGTTTTTTTGTCCCCGACTGCCACAGGAAGCATGGGGACACCTGCATTCTTGTAATCCTCTTTATGGAATAGTGCAAAACTCCAGAAATGGGAGGGTGTCCAGAAAAATAATATAATTGCAAGGAGCATTGGTGGGAGGCACATTTCAGGCCTTGCAGATGCACCACCTGCAAGGACGGCAAAACTCCCTGCAAGCCCTCCAATAATAATATTCAGCTTGCTCCGCCTCTTAAGCCAGACGGTATATATGACAACATATACAAATGCACCGAGAAATAAATGTAAGGCAACCATCAGATTTAATGTATATGAAGAAAGTATTACAGATACCAGAATTAATATACTTGCAATCATTAATACCTTAGATGGACTTATATTGCCGACGGGGATAGGGCGGTTTCTTGTCCTGCTCATTACACTGTCTATATCCCTGTCAAAGTAATGATTGAATGCACTGGCACCTGCCGATGCCATAATAGTTAATATTGTAATGAGAACTAATTTTATAAAACTAAACTCATCTCTGGAGGCTGTGATTATATAGCCTGCAATTGCACTAAATGCAATTAATATATCTATGCGGAGCTTTAAGATATGAATGTATGCCTTAATTGTTGTCATTACTGATGTTTCTGGGTATATAAGGGCGATGTCTCTGTTCATAAGTTTACCTGCTTTTTTTAGGTTTTAAAAGCGAGATTGCTTTGTCGCTACCGCTCCTCGCAATGACCCCTCCTTGCTCCTCCCCTTAATAAGGGGAGGAAGGGTGGGGTTGTCATTGCGAGCGAAGCGAAGCAATCTAATATTCTTCCTCTGGATACCTACAGTCCAGAATATATCTTACCCAATATTCCACACCATAGACAACCACTTCCAATTAAGGAAGTAGAACATAATAAAAGCAACAAAGAAGATGATGATTATAATCCCTGTGCCTGGTGCCGGAAAATCCTCATGTCTTTCTTCTGCCATAAACCCTCCTTTAATAAACTAATTTGGCTTCGTTTGGAGCCAGTTTTCTGCCAAGGAATACTGAAAGGACTGATACACCAACATACATTGCCCCGCCTACAGCAGCTAAAATTCCGCCTAATGCTGCTATGGTTGTAAAAAGAAGTACTGTCGGGTCAAATGAGAATGGGATAATGGAATCTGCAAATGTAACATCCCAATGTCTCCTTGGTGAGCCAAGTATGCCTGCACCTGACATCCCTAAAATCAGGAGAATCAGTCCTATGGCATATACATATGGCTGTGCTGATGCCCATTTCTTACCTATTATTTCACGTCTGAATATAAGCGGGATTACATAATAGGTCAGCCCCATAAAGGCAAGGGTTGTTCCACCTACAACTGTAGCATGAAAGTGGCCTGTCAAAGCCCATGTGTTATGGGATTTAATAGACAACTGCTCTGTCCCATATACGACACCTGTTATCCCGCCTATGAATCCGAATATTAAGAGGGAGAATATCATAGCAGGGAAACCAGGTTCACCCCATGGTGCCTTAGTCAGCCACTCAAAAAGCCCTTTTGTATATCCCTTCTTCCTCTGTGCAACCTCAACTGCCATTGGAATTGCGAGGGCATGAATCATACTGGCAAGAACAGCCATATACATAAAGTAACCTGTGTTCCAAATCTTATGCGCAGGGCTTAGTGTGGGGTCTGTTAAGAGGTGATGTTCAGATGCCAAATTGATGAACAATATATACAGCACAAATGCACTCCTGCATATTTTCTCATTGACAGGCTTTGCCCCAACAGTTAATGCCCCTAAGAGATACCAGATGGAGACCATTGCCGTTACATTTATCTGCTGAGATGAATGCCCGAATCCCCAGAATATCAACCTATACATTGCCGGGTCCAAATTCTTTATAACCCCAAGAGACCACAGGAATGTAGGTATATAGATTATCGCACCACATGCAAGTGTAAATACTGCAATGATTGCTGCAGCAGACAAACCAAATGTAACGAGCGGTAAAGACCCTTCATAAGTCTTATCTGCCTTTGCTATTGCAAGGGTTCCAAAGAAAATCCCACATGCGGTCAAGGCGCCTACTGCAAAGAGTATTATCCCAAGATAATAGAGTGGATGTGCCTGCAATGGCACATAAGAGGAGAACATAACAGTTGCATTATCTGTAAAGACCATCACATCAACCAAAACCGAACCAACGAGCATCAGTATATAGGCAAGCCAGGCGACCTTCGGTGCCGCAAGTCTTGAATTAAGCAGGACAGATGAGCCAAAATACAGCCCTGCCACCTCAAAGAATATTATCCAGAATACCAGCATATTCAACCCGTGTGCAGTCAATGCCTTATAAAACCATTCAGGTGATAACAGGTGAACTGCAGGCAAGCGGGTTAATGCAACAAGAAGTGCCATTATACCGCCTATCAGGATGAAGACCACTGCAGTTACTGCGTTTATCCACATTAGATTCTGGGTAGTGGCATAAACTTTTTTCCCTGTGATAGGACAGGTTCTAAACTCCATTTCATTTGCCGCCATTTTAAATCCCTCCTTTTAAGAATCCCTTCCTTTTTTCCCTCTCCTCTATAGGGAGAGGATAGTGAGGGGTAAGTATTAATCCTTTACAACTATCTTGCCAACCATTGTATGGTGGCCAACGCCGCAGAACTCATTACAAATGATGTGATATGTGCCTGATGCTGTAGGTGTGAGATTTAATATATTGTCATGCCCTGGCACTATCTGAAAGTTCATATTCATCGGCTGAAGTGAGAATCCATGCATCAGGTCAACTGACGATATATGAAACTTATAGTTCACACCCTTCTTAAGCTCAAGTATCGGAATCCAGTTCCACATCTGCCCCTTAAGATAGACATCAGCCCCATCAGGCGGTTTTACAACAGGTATCCCGGACTCTTCCCCAATCTTATATTTTTCTATAAAGGCACCGGTAACCTTATCAAAATCATCAGGTCTTATCTTCATAGGCTCAACTGAAGGATTCTGACCACCAACAAAATGCCAAAGCGGCATCATCGTAAATAGTATAAGACACCATACTATTGCTACCGAAATCCATATTTTTTCTTCCTTATCAGCCGGTTTCCACCAATAAGTTTCAGGTGATGTTATAGGCATATTATCCCTCCATTCAAATTACGGTCCTGTAATGACAGCAGTTGGAGCATTTGCCAGCTCCATTACTCCCCAGATTACATAGAATATTGTTGGTATTGCTACCCCCAGAAAAAACAGCATAGAAATATCATCAAAAAAAATCTGCCAGTTTGATATCTTCCCCTCCTCTTTCATACCCCTTCACCCCCCTTCAAATAAAATAATTAATTAAAAGAAATTTCAATGTAGGGCAAGCCTTTAGGCTTGCTTATGCAGGGCTAAAGCCCTGCCCTACAGTGTGTTGCTGCCGAAGGCAGCCTAATTAAAATGCTGCATTGATCTGTAAATATACAAAATCTGAGGTCTTATCCTTGTCAATTGTTCTGGCATAATAATCTGAAGTTCCACTCGCCTCTCCCGCACTCCTTCTTACCCAAGAAAGTTCACATTTAACATTTGAACTTAAACTCTGCCTCGCCATGATATTGATCTCCGAGCCTAAATCATCTTTATTATTTGCATCCTTCTCAGCCAGACTGTATTTCCAATATTCAGCACCTATCCATAGAGTTTCTGTCGGCTTTAACCCTGCATTTAAAGACATGGCACTCATATTTGACCAGCTTATGTCATCAGTGAAACCATAAAGAGGATGGTTTGTGGGATAGAGATTCTGGAATGACTCTATTTTATCTGATGTTGAGGATTTATCTCCTGTTGCAGTGTCATACTCGGCGCCAATCCTTAAACCCATAATAGCCTTTAAGGTATAGCCGGCTTTTACAGCAAGGGCGTTAGACTCCTGAGAGATTGTAGTCCCCCCTGATTTCATGTTATCGCCCCCCTGCAGGGCATATTCTGCAGTATAGTCTGCATCTGCAAATTTACCATTGAGCCTTGCTCCATATGTAAGGACACTCCTGTCAGTCGAATCATTCTTATCCTGAAGTGCATAAATGTCAATGGTGTTGTTCTGGATAGCCTTAATAATTGCGTAGAGACCGGTGAAGGTATAATCTTTATCATCTGTTGTGCCGTTTGTCTTGAAATCAGTTGTATCATTTGTAACAGATTCCTTTATTTTTGAATAAAATAAATCCATACCAAAGGTATCTGTATTATACATAAGCTTTAGGGCATCAAAGCTCCTTGCATTATTTGACCACTCAAATCCACCAATAAGCCTGTGATCTCCATAAGCCATAACCTGACGGCCTAACTTCAATGATAATGGCTGTTCTGCAATACCATCAAACTGGACATAAGCCTGTTTTATATCGGTTGATTCAGAGTTGACTGTTGTTGTTGATGTGGTTGTTGATGTTGAAGCATTGTCTTGTGCTGTGCCGGTGCCATCACTTGTTCCGTCACTCCCCCATGCCCTGCTATCCTGTATCTGGATATATGCCTTCGTCTTTTCATCTATCTTTGCATCTACATTGAGCCTTGTCCTCTGTATTATCTGCTCCTGACTCTTTGCCCCTGTTGTATTATTTGAAACACTCTCACCCCTGACCCTTATTTCTCCGCCTAACTTAACATCTGATGCCGATGCCTCTGCAATGAAAAAAACAAGAGACAACAATACTACAACGAAGCCGCATCTTCTCATGAACCGCCCCCTTTTATAAAATGAATTTTAAAAGTCCTTAAAATAATAAATTTAATAATGATATCAATCTATGACTTAAATCATAAATTGTCAATAGATAAAATAAAAAAATTGATAACCCCCCTTTATCCCTTTCTTAAAAATAAAGGGATAAGGGGGATTACCAATACATTTTAATGCCCCACCAGTAAAATAAGTGGGGCATTTTTACGGCTATATTTTAATGACCGGCATCTGCACCACCAACCTTCAGAGGCTTAAATATTTGTGGTACCTCCGCACCCGTAACCTCAAGTATTCCTACAGCACCCTTATCTATTGCACGTGATATTGCATGGTCAACAAGTATATACGCAGCAGGGACATCAACCTTAAATTCAACAATAGCTGCACCACCTGGTGGAATTAATGTGGTTTGGACATTCTTTGCAGGCTCAGAGCCTACAGCACCCTGCTGATATACCGTATCAAATATCTCACCTATTACATGGAATGCAGATGTAAGATTCGGACCTCCGTTTCCTACATATAATCTCACTGTCTCACCAACATTTGCCTTTAGATTTCCTGGTGTTGCCATCGCATTAAATTTTACATAGGTCGGCTGCTCAGCCCTCATCTTTTCAACATCAAACGCTTGTGCCCCCTTCTCACCTGTCTTCCCCTTTGTATAGTAATCACCCTGAAATACATAGTATTCCCTGTCAACCTTTGGAAGACCCTTTTCAGGCTCTACCAGAATGAGACCATACATGCCATTTGCAATATGTGTTGGTATATGGGCTGTTGCACAGTGATAGACATATATACCAGGGTTCAATGCCTTAAAGAAAAAGGCAGTCTTTCCACCGGGAGGCGTCTGTGTAGCCTTTGCACCTCCACCCTGACCTGTTACGGCGTGAAGGTCAATTGAGTGAATATTTTTACTTGTCCCGCTGTTTTTCAGATTAAATGTAACATTATCCCCTGCCTTGACACGGATGAATGGACCTGGAACGGTATCACCAAATGTCCAGAATGTATATTCAACACCATCTGCCAGTGTCCCCTTTTTTTCAGATGTTTCAAGTTCTACCGTTACATTAGCCCCACCCGCCCTGCTTAGTGCAGGCGGAACCTCCGGGGCTGTTGTCAATTTTGCAACCTCATCTGCTGCATTGCTGATGTTACTGATAGCAAAGCTAACAAATAACCCTGTCAGAAACAAAATCCCCAACCTGATTTTCCTATTCATTAAATTACCCTCCTTCATTCAACTTTAATCTTTTATAGACAATTCTTTTTTATCTTAATTGCTTTTGTTTGCAACTCCGCCAGTTTTTCCAAGTTCTCTTATATAATTAACAAGTCCCCATTTTTCTTCATCAGAAAGCATATCTCCAAATGGAGGCATACCGCTTTCTGTCCCATTTGTAATAATCCAGAATATCTCACCGTCTGTCCTTACCTTCTGCCAGACAGGGATTGTAAAATTTCTTGGTTTTGGGTCAAAAGAGCTTGCCAGTTCACCGTCTCCCATCCCCTTCTCGCCATGACAGTTAAAACAAGTGCCTTTTCCTCCATATATAGCCTTAGCCTCTGACAGAGATTTTTCATCTGATGCGACTAAATTTTTAAAGGCTCTAACCTCTGCCAATTTGCCTGACGGAACCTTCGTCTCAAGTGCCTCGTGGTCAGGGGATGATTCTAATGCCATATGTTCAGCAGATTCATGGTTATCGGAATCTGCCTGTGCAGCACTACCATTTAACATTGTAAAAACAAGGTATAAAGGTATTAACAAAACCACCATGACTAAAGATGTCTTCAGATTTTTCACAGCTCACCCCCTTTCAATTCTTATTTTTGTATAATAAATTACCCGGCTCCTTATGTGAGGAGGAGGTGAATCGATATGGATTCGATTACCACCAATAAGTAACCGGACCAAATTATTTACACAATCAGTCTATTAGATATCAGCAAAAGGGATGCCACTATTCAAAGATTCTGAATATTCTTATTTAACAATTTGATATTATTGATGTTATTAATTCTTTACACTAATGATAAATTAGGGGAGAAAAAATGGCACTGTTACAGGGAGGTAACAATAAAAAATCTTATATTTAAAACCAATATGGATAATCAAATGATTAGATAAGAACAAGAGATGTTACTGTACAGTAACGGCAGACTACTTTTTGACTACTTTGCATTTTAGCAATTATCTATCTTAATCCTATTTTCTTTGAGTTTATATCGGCAATGCAAACAAAAACTTTGCCCCCTTCCCCTCTTCACTCTCAACCCAGACCCTTCCACCAAGATGCTTTATTATATATTTTACAATCGGAAGACCGAGTCCTGTCCCCCTTTTAACCCTCTCCTTACCATTCTGCACCTGAATGAACTTCTCAAATATCTTTTCATGATATTCCTCAGATATGCCGGGTCCCGTATCTTCTACACATACTTCCACATACTTACCCCTCTTTTCAGCAGATATAGTAATGGTCCCGCCTTTTGGCGTATATTTTACAGCATTGCTCAGAAGATTTGATGCAACCTGTCGCAACTTTCCATCGTCTGAATTAATAGTCGGCAAATCTGATGATATAGTAGATTTTAAGTTAATCCCATATTCCATTGCCTCTCCATAATATATTGCCAATGATTTATTGATTATCCCTTTTATATCCACAGGCTCACTTTTAAATATCATCTGCCCTGCCTCTATCTTCGCAAGGTCAAGGTAGTCATTTACAAGGTTCTCAAGCCTCATCCCCTCATGCCTGATTACTTCAAGGAATTCAACAAATATCTTTTTAATTGTTTCAGGTTTATCCTTATGCATGAGAAGCATATCAGTATACGACCTGATAGATGTCAGAGGTGTTCTTAAATCGTGGGCAACTATGTTTAAAAATTCTGTTTTTTGTCTGCAAAAAAACCTTTTCTGCCCCTTTCTTCCAGAAGTCTATCTCCTTTTTATTTTTAGAATTTATTGCCTCTATTAACTTATTCAGGGTAAAAGACTGTCTTACAAAATGTATATTTTTTGATATATCATCAACAAATATCTCGCTTAGCTGAATTGCAATCCTCTCTGTAACAAGGCTCTGCTCCTTGTTAAACTCTTCCCTTATCTGATTTTCTATTGAACTCTGAAGATGGGAAAACATGGACAAAAAAAGGTAGAAAAGAGTGGATGTCAGAACTATACCTGTCAGAAAGATATATCTTTTTTTCATATTTTATCACCGCCCTAAAATACATCCCCTTCATAGATTGTCCGACAATTCGTTTTTATCATTCTGAATGGAGCATAGCAGATGAAGAATCCCATTTTTAATGCGTTATAAAAAGCGAGATTCTTCGGCTAACACCTCAGAAATGACAATTATCGGACAGCCTCGTTAGAGCGAAGTCTTTTACTGAAGCCTCTGTCTCAAAATCTCATAAAAAATAATTGAACATGCTGCTGACACATTAAGCGAGGATACCTTCCCTTTCATTGGTATAGATACTATAAAATCACACTTTTCCTTTGTCAATCTCCTCATCCCCTTTGATTCACTCCCGAATACAACTGCTATCGGGTCATTATAGGACAATGAAAAACAGTTCTTTTCTGCACCCGCCTCAACACCTACAATCCAGAAACCCTTTTCTTTTAATTCCTCAATTGTATTGGAAATATTTGTAACCCTGACAACCGGGATATGTTCAATTGCACCTGCAGATCTCTTTACCACTACAGGGGTAACACCTGCTGCCCTGTCCTTTGGAATAATTACACCACCAATACCGAGAGCCTCTGCTGACCTTATTATTGCCCCAAGATTTCCGGGGTCTTCTATTCCGTCTAAGATTACAATTACAGGCTTACTATCTTTTCTATATAACTGCTCTACCAACTCATGGAGTTCAATCTCTTTTTTGTGGGATACAATCGCCACAACACCTTGAAAGTTCTGTGTTGGGAGTTTGGAATTAGGAGTTATCTCTACCTTTATTCCTTTTGATTTTGCCAGAGATTCTATTTCAAGAATCCCCTTCCCGCTCTTTCCAGCGGCTATTTGTATTTTAACAAACTCCCTCTCCCCTGACCTCAATGCCTCAAGGACTGGATTGATACCGTATATAACCTCGCTCATTTTTCTCCAAAATTATATGGTAACCATTTACAGAGTAGGCAGTAAGCAGTAGGCAGTAGGCAGTTTTTTTTATTATTTACTCCATACTCCTTACTGCTTACTCCTTACTTTCCATACAGTCCCCTGCGGTGAGTCCTCAAGGATAATTCCTTTTTGACTTAATTCATCCCTAATCTTGTCTCCATCTTTCCATCTCTTTTCTCTTCTCGCCTTTTCTCTCTCATTTATAAGCCTCTTTATCTCATCTTCAGATATACCAATGGAGGCAAGTCCCACTGATTTTTCCCTCTCAAAATACTCATTAGGATTTTGACCGAAGAGACCAAGCACATCCCCAATCTTTCTAATGTTTGCAACTCCCTTCAAGAACTCTGAACTTTTACTCCTAATGCTATTTAGATGATGCAATTCAGTATTCAAATGCCCTATCGCCTGTGCTGTATTAAAATCGTCACCCATCGCATTCTCAAACTTTTGCATTAATTCCCCCTCACCCCACCCCTCTCCCGCAAGGGGAGAGGTAATTTCCCCTCCCTTGATGGGAGGGGATTGAGGGGAGGGTGATACCCCCTCTGCAAACAATAAAAGGTCATAAAAACGGTCTAAGTTAGTCTTTGCCTCATTTAGATTCTGGTCGGAAAAATCTATAGGGCTCCTGTAATGGCTTGAGAGGAGAAAATACCTTATAACCTCAGGATTGAATTTCTTTAAAACATCCTTTATTGTAAAAAAATTGCCGAGGGACTTTGACATCTTCTCTTTATTAATATTGACAAAACCATTATGAATCCAGTATTTCACAGGAGGATGCCCTGTTGCCGCATGAGACTGGGCAATCTCATTCTCATGATGGGGGAATACCAAATCCCTCCCGCCTCCATGAATGTCAAAATATTCCCCAAGATATTTCTGCCCCATTGCGGAGCATTCTATGTGCCAGCCGGGCCTCCCCTTTCCCCAGGGGCTATCCCACCACGGCTCTCCGGGCTTGCTTGCCTTCCACAGGGCAAAATCAAGGGGGTCTTTCTTCTTCTCGTCTATCTCAACCCTTGCACCGCTTAAAAGCTCATCCGTATTTTTCCCTGAAAGACTGCCATACTCTGTAAATTTTCTTACAGAATAAAAGACATCTCCATTTGCCTGATATGCATACCCTTTTTCAATGAGTTTTTTTATCATCTCTATCATCTCAGGGATATGCACTGTCGCCTTTGGTTCACAGTCTGGGATTTCAATACTGAGTGCATTCATATCAGTATAAAATTCTTTTATATACCTCTCTGCAATCTCCTCTGAAGAGACCTTTTCTTCGTTTGCCCTCTTTATAATCTTATCATCCACATCTGTAAAGTTTCGGACATAGGTTACTTTATAACCAAGATATTTTAAATACCGATATATAATATCAAAGACAATTGCAGCCCTGGCATGCCCTATGTGGCAGAGGTCATAGACAGTAACACCGCATACATACATCCTGACTTCACCCTCTACAATGGGCTTGAAGGCTTCTTTTCTTCTTGTAAGTGTATTGTAAATGTAAAGCGGCATAAAAATTTTTAAAGGTTAAATTATTACGCTACATTATGTTTTAAATTTGAAAGGTAGTCAATTGTTTATTATACTGAAAACATAAAGGAATGCCACAAAGACACGAAGACACAAAAAAAATAAATTATCCTTTTATTATCCCTTTGTGCCTTTGTGCCTTGGTGGCTATGTAATTTGCCGTGAAAAAAGAAACAATTAAAAAACTCACAGATATTGTTGGCAAAGAAGCTGTTTTAACCTCTGATGAGGACAGGATTTGCTATTCCTATGATGCAACAAGAAAAATTGCCCTCCCTGATGTAATTGTCAAACCTAAAAATGCAAATGAAATATCTTCCATTGTAAAAATCGCAAATCAGGAAAAGATACCTGTTGTGCCTCGTGGCGCAGGTTCAGGATTCGTCGGCGGCTCAATTCCAATAATGGGCGGTATTGCACTAATTCTTACCGATATGAATCGTCTGATTGAATTAGATGAAGAGAATATGGTTGCCGTTGTAGAGCCGGGAATGGTGACATATAATCTCCAGCAGGAGGTAGAAAAAAGGGGGTTATTTTATCCACCCGACCCGGCGAGCCTTAAGTTCTGCACTATAGGCGGGAATGCCGCTACCTGTGCAGGTGGACCGAGGGCTGTTAAATATGGTGTAACAAAGGACTACATACTCGGTCTTGATGTTGTCCTGCCTGATGGAGAAATCCTCAATACAGGTGTCAGGACTACTAAGAGTGTAGTTGGATATGACCTGACAAAATTGATAGTTGGCTCTGAAGGGACACTCGGTGTAATAACCCGACTCACTTTAAAACTCATACCCCTTCCTGAGTCAATAAAGACAGCATTGGCAGTCTTCTTGAAGATTGATGATGCCTCAACAACAGTATCAAAGATAATTGCAAATAGGATACTGCCCTCATCATTAGAGTTTATGGATCAGTCCGCTGTCCGATGTGTTGAGAATTATATTCATGCAGGACTCCCTGTTGATGCAGAGGCATTATTATTAATAGAAGTGGACGGGGATGAAATTTCTACCAAAAGGCAGATAGAGAAAATTGGGGATATATGCAGTAAAACAGGTGCGAGGGAGGTAAGGATTGCAAAGGACGAAGCAGAAAGGGAATCTCTCTGGAAGGCGAGGAGGGCTATATCCCCTGCCCTTGGACATCTCTCACCGACAAAGATAAATGAAGATATAACAGTGCCGAGAAATAAAGTTCCTAATATTATCAGGAGATTAAGAGATATTGCAGAAAAATACAGGCTCAATATTGTAAACTTTGGTCATGCAGGTGATGGAAATATCCATGTAAATATAATGACCGATAGTAAAAATGAAGAAGAAATGAAAAGGGCGGATGAGGCAGTTGGGGAGATATTTAAGGCAACACTTGAACTTGGAGGCACAATCTCAGGAGAGCATGGCATTGGGATTACAAAGAGTAAATATATAGTTGATGAACTCGGAGCTAAGGGTATGGAAGTAACAAGAAAAATTAAAAAAGTCTTTGACCCAAATAATATAATGAATCCTGGGAAGATATTAAGCTAAATTGACATTCGCCGCAGATTATAGTAAACAATATTAATTATAATTAATGAGCATAGAGTCGCAGCATAAAAATAAATATTAAAAAGTATGCTTATGAATACCGATTTATCATTCATAATAAACGAAAAACATCAAAGCCTGAAAGACAGGTTTGAAGTCCTGATAAATGACACCTCGTTTTTCGACTGCCTTGTGGGATATTTCTATACCATAAGGGATAATGGAAGGGGAAATGGTAAATAAATCCCCATTATCTTTCATTATCTATTATCTTAGGAAAAAAGGAGTTCTCAATCGCATCGGTCCGGACAAGGGCGGTTACTGGAAAGTGGTGAAGAAATGAAAGGCGTTAAAAGGACGCCCAGAAAAAAGGTAAAATAGGGTTGATTAAATATGAAACTCTACTTTGACAGCAATCAAAAGAGTGGCGGAGGAAAGCGGGATAGGAATTAGGGATGGTGTTTCTATAATTCCCTGAATATAGAGTGCGGGAGCTTATTAGAGAGAAGCAGATTCGTGCTACGAAGATAGGCCAGTGGCGTGTGAAGTCTGAGGATTTGGAGGAGTTTGTCAGGGTGAGGATGAATGAAGAATAATGAGACTTAAAAATTTTTAAAACAAGATAATAAAAAGAGATAATAGACTGCTTGGCGAAAATCGCTATTAAATGCACAGAGATTAGGTACAAGACAACATCATTAAGCGAATATACCCACTGTATTCTCGCGACTCAATACATGCAACAGAGCATAGAAGACAGCCTAAGCACTGATTTGCTTGATATAGGGATAAATGGCTCCCAAAACCTGAAGAATATAGGGCTTATCCTTATCTCAAAAAATGCTCATACAGACACAAGGATGATTATAGAGCATCTATCTAAGATTGCGATGTTCGGCATCGCGAAGCCAAAAGCCTCTTTTCTTATCTCTTATCCTATGCAGGCATACAGCATGTTTTTGAGGGCTTGGCTGTTTGGAAAGGATGTTTATGATGATCTTCTGCCTAACAGCATATTGGAAAAGGTTCAAGGCATCGTAGAGGTGTACCTTAAGTTCAGGGATTTAGCCACCGACCCTCTTTCTCTTGAAATGCAGTATGCTTTCGGAGATTTTATCGATTTATCTAAGCCTATAGCCATGCCTTACATATTTGATGAAGCTTACAAAATGCTGACAGACAAGAAAACGAAAGAGGAGGAAAAGCAGAAGGTTGTAGGCAATCTGTTGGATTTTGGGCATGAAATATGGCATTTCTATGATGCCTTGGCTAAGGCTGCGGCTGAAAAAGAGTCATTCATGATTCACTTTATTGATGCAAATATTTTCCAAATAACAGCATCTTTATTGAGACTCTATCAAAGCGGGCTGGTTGATGATGAGCAGAAACAGAAGATAAGGGAAGATGTCACTTGGATTATTTCTGATTATTGGAGGATTTACCATTATCATACAAAGATAACCAAGAATTATGAGATGCAGATGATAGAAAATCTGCTGAGGATAGGCTATGAGTTTAACAGGCTATCTTTGCTTAAGGAACTGGATGAACTTATTGGCATAATCGTCTCGATTTCCGAGTCTTTCTTAGAGAAGCAGCAAGATAGCTATGGTTTTGATCCTCCAAGAATACTTGAGAAGGCTGTTTACTTGTGCATCTTGAACGGAACAGATGATATTAAAAATAAATTCATAGCCAGAATCAAGGATAAATTCTGGAAAAATTATATTTCGAAATATCCTCTTAAAGAAAACAAAGAGCTTTTATTCAGAGAGCTATCAGGAATTGATCCTGAACGGTTGAAGTTGGAAAGGCATCCTTTATCCTTTAAAGATACTCTTTTGAGCAAGTTACTCAAGAAGGATATTGATGAGTTCGTAACTTTTTTGAGGCAGGAATTAGAGAATTAAACAAAAAAATTATTAAGTTCTTAAAAATAGGTTAATTATGCTCGACATAAAAACACTTGAAACATGGCTCTGGGATGGGGCGTGCAGTATTCGCGGGGCGGTGGATGCGCCGAAATTCAAAGATTACATCTTGCCGCTTATTTTTATAAAACGCATTTCAGATGTGTTTGAAGATGAGCTAAAAAGATTGAGTGATGAGTTCGGCGATGAAAAGGTCGCTTATGATTTAGCGCGGAAGGATCACAAGCTTGTCCGCTTTTTTATTCCCCGTTCTTCAACATGGCCTGAGATACGCAAGAAAACAAAAAATATCGGAGAGGAATTAACCGGCGCCATCCGAGCGATTGCTAAGGAAAACCCAAAATTGCAGGGCGTAATTGATATTGCTGATTTTAATGCCAAGGTTAGCGGGCAGAGGATTGTTGACGATGGCAAGCTGAGTCAGCTTATTGAGGTTATCAGCCGTCACAGAGTAGGATTAAAGGATGCTGAGCCGGATATTCTCGGCAGGGCGTATGAATATCTTTTGCGAAAATTCGCTGAAGGGCAAGGCCAGAGCGCGGGCGAGTTTTATACTCCAAAAGAGGTAGGATGGGTGATGGCGTATTGCCTTGACCCGAAGCAGGGGCAGGAGGTGTATGACCCGGCATGCGGTTCAGGCGGGCTTCTTGTTAAATGCCAGCTTGCCTTAAAAGACAAAGAAAAGAAGATTTCAAAGCCGCTTCATCTTTACGGGCAGGAACAGAACCATGTTACCTATGCCATGGCTAAGATGAATATGTTTATCCATGATATGGAAGGCGATATTGCTATCGGCGATACCCTAATAAGCCCGAAGTTTCTTGATGGAAGCAGCCTTAAAAAATTTGACCTTGTGATAGCCAATCCAATGTGGAATCAGGACGGCTACGACACGCAGTTTTACGAAGGGGATACTTTTAACCGTTTTGACTGTGGTTATCCTCCAGCAAGTTCAGCGGACTGGGGCTGGGTTCAGCTTATGTTTACATCACTCAGCAATAATGGCCGCGCGGCAGTGGTCCTTGATACAGGCGCGGTTTCCCGCGGCTCAGGCAATCAGGGGTCAAACCGTGAAAAGGACATCCGCAAAAAGTTCGTGGACAACGATTGGATTGAAGCGGTGCTTCTGCTTCCTGAAAATCTTTTTTATAACACCACCGCGCCGGGCATTGTTCTTTTTCTGAATAAGAATAAGCCTAAGGAAAAGAAAAACAAGGTCATGCTTATTAACGGCTCGCTCCAATTTGAGAAAGGTCGTCCTAAAAATTTTATTCCCGATGACAAGATTAAAAAGATTGCTAAGGCATTTCACGACTGGAAGGATATTGACCCCGTTAGAGATAAGACACCAAAGGTGTCTGTCGGTCGCCTTCGGCAACCTATCTCTAACGGGGTTGAAAAATTCGTAAAAATAATCGCAAAAGACGAAGCAATGAAGAATGATTATAACTTAAGCCCTTCGCGCTATATAGGTAATAGCCAAGATGAAGAATACCGCGACGTAGAAGAAATTCTCGTTGAGCTTGCAGAACTTGAGCATGACCGCGTCAAGACGGACAAAGAACTGAATGGCATATTAAAGAAAATCGGATATAAGGGGTTTTTGAAGTGATGATTAGGACTGATGGATATAAAGATACTGAGATAGGAGCAATCCCAGTTGATTGGGAGTTGACGTTTTTGGAGAAGGTTAGCGACCGGCTAAAAGCCGGAGGAACTCCAAAAACAAATGTTCCAGATTATTGGAATGGCGATTCCATTAGTGAAAGTGGAAGATGTCGTCAACACTCATAAGTATTTGCTTGAAACTAATCTATCAATAACGAAAGAAGGGTTAGACAATTCAAGCGCGTATCTTTTGCCAGAAAATTGCCTAGTTTTTTCTATGTATGGCACGGCCGGTGAAGTTGCAATTAACAAAATTCCGGTGGCTCCCACACAAAATGTTTTAGGTATCATTCCATTAAAGGAAACCAGCGTTGATTTTCTTTATTACGCTCTTAAGTTTTCTAAAAATAGAGCATTGGAATTGATTGTAGACCGCGGACTATCTTTAAACATTTTACTCTTGCGAAAGCGAAGAGACTTTTGATTGCTAAGCCAGAAATAAAAGAACAAGAAAAGATTGCTTTTGTGCTTTCGTCGCTTCAACAGACCATTGAACAGCAAGAAAAAATCATCGGCAAAACCAAAGAGCTAAAGCGGTCGCTGATGCACCGGCTTTTTACCGATGGCTTACGGGGCGAGGAGTTGAAGGAGACGGAGATAGGGTTGATGCCGGAGAGCTGGAGTGCGAGAAGACTCAAAGATGTCGTAGAAAAAACAAGTCAAAGGGATATGACGAAGACACCTGATATTCAGTTTAAGTATATCGATGTTTCCAGTATCTCAAATGAGAGTCTTAAAATAATTGGAAGTACAACCTATAAAGGCTCTGAGGCTCCAAGTCGGGCAAGGAAGGTTGTAAAAGTTAACGATGTTTTATTCGCTACCGTTCGGCCAACACTGAAAAGAATTGCTTATGCGGGAAATGAATTTGATGGTGAGGTATGTTCAACGGCTTTTTGTGTGCTTAGAAGTGTTTCGACATTATCAAGTAGATATTTATATTATTGTGTACAACGCGATAGTTTTATTGAAAGTCTTGGTAAGTTGCAAAGAGGCGCCAGTTATCCAGCAGTCACGGATGGGAATGTAAAAGACCAGCTTATACCATTTCCGATGCTTGATGAACAAGGGGAAATTGCTAATACACTTTGGGACATCGATAATAAAATAAATCATGAGACAGTAAAGAACAATGTGTTGAAAGATTTATTTAAATCCATGCTTCAGCTTCTCATGACTGGAGAAGTCCGGGTGAAGGATATAGATTTTGGAGAAGCCTGTGAATAAGATTCTCTCCGCACTGCGTAGAGAATTTCAGGAGATAAGAAATGAGTAAAAAACAATTTGCTCTACACTGTGGAGCAAATCAAAACTTGACGCACTGCGTCAATAATTTAGGCAAAAAATTATGAGCGAGAAAGCTTCTGTTCAGAACCCCTTAATTAAATATGATAAAGAAATCGGTTGGGATTATGTAAACCGCGATAAGGCGGTAGAATTTCGCCGCGGCGAAACCGGACTGTTCTTTTACGATGTGCTTAAAGAACAACTTGTAAAGCTCAATCCCGGCATTGTGGATGAAGCCAAAGCGGATGGTATCATCAAAGATTTGGAGAATGTGCGCTCAAGCATTGAAGGTAATAGCGATGTTCTGAGGTATCTCAAAGGGCAAATAAGTGTTTATCATGAACGCGAGCGGCGCGAAATAAATATTAAGCTGATTGATTTTGAGAATATCGCGAACAACAGATTTCATGTTACTGACGAGTGGCAGTATACCAATGGAACTTATACAAATCGGGGCGATGTTATTCTTCTCATAAATGGAATCCCGGTGATTATCATTGAGACAAAAGGCGCGCATAAAAAAGAGGGCATTGCCGAAGGAATTGACCAGATCCGGCGGTATCACCGCGAAACGCCTGAGATTGTTACGCATAACCAGATTTTTAATGTTACGCACATGCTTGATTTTTACTATGGGGTAACATGGAATTTAGATCACAAAGGGCTTTTTAAGTGGAAAGGGATAAAAGATGAGATTGCTTCGACTGTAATCCCCCTTCATCCCCCTTTAGTAAAGGGGGATGAAGGGGGATTTGCTCGCAATGACGATGATCAGTCATCCTTTGAAAAGAAGGTAAAAACATTTTTTAACAGAGAACGGATTCTAAAATTTATCAAGGACTATATT
>Ga0209520_10000450_pt1 | contig 22890 bp, 42 predicted proteins | sample Rifsed16ft1_FD_184009 | JGI IMG/M metagenome (GOLD analysis project Ga0209520, IMG submission 184009) | Soil microbial communities from Rifle, Colorado, USA - sediment 16ft 1 (version 2) | ecosystem: Environmental > Terrestrial > Deep subsurface > Rock core/Sediment | place: Rifle, Colorado...
CTGATATAAATCAATTATAATCTTATATTGTAAATCAAAACCCTCTCTTTGCAGAATTGGATTATCATATTCTTTATTGTTAAAACCTACTAAGAATTTGTGGGTATTGATAACTTTCTGTATCTGTTCTTTATCTGTCAATAGATATATCTTATTCGTCTTATAAGAATAACAGCCGAATATTTTAAACTTATCTTTAGTTACATCTGGTTTTCCAAATGTCTGAGTTTCTATATCCATTACTAATATGTCATTGTTCATTATATAAAACCTTTTCTAAATAAATTAAAAATCACATAAATTAAAAGACAAATATCGACAAAAATTATAACAGAAGCGAGTTTTTTAACTCCAGATGTAAAAGCAATAACTATAGTAAGTATACAAAATAAAATTATTAATAATAAAGCCCTATTATTATCTTTTTTAATATTCATTTTGGTTTCCAAACTTTTCCTTCCAATACATACTTTTCTTTTGTTTCTAAAGATTGTAATTTTATTTCAATCGGTTCAGAATATATCTTCTTTAATTGTAAAAAATTCTCATCATCAATTACTATAACCAAATTTATCCTCTTAAAAATACTTTTATCTCTTTTGGTACATTCTTTGAGAAATTCTTTTAACTTATATAAACTAATTTCTAACTTTATTATCATCTCAAATCTATTAGCACAAATATAAAATAAATCATAATTAAATGAATTTCTATCATTATATAAAAATTTTAATTCATTTATATTTTTATATTTTGAAAGAATACCACATATATGAACTAAAGTAGCATCACTACTAATTAATAATTTATCTTTAACTTTATGAATTAATTGTTTCATTTTCCACCTTTGATTTTTCATTTAAAACCCATGCAACCATATTATGTATTAAAATAAAACATGCAAAAAAATAACCAATCATTTTAATTGTTACATTTGTTGGAAGAACCCCAGCCACCAAACCTACAAGTGCTACAAAATTCCCCATTATTAATATTTTTGTCATTTTCCTTTCCTCCAATTTTTGTATTCATTTAAAAGAATCTCAAGATTTCTTTCATGGTTTTTTCCTTTCGAAACTTTATATTTTTTGCAAATATATTCTATAAATTGATAATCATTTTTTGTTAATAATAATTTCATTTTTTTCTCCCTCATCTATCCATTATAGTTAAAACTGCGCCCAAGATGATACAACCAATTCCTATCATTTTAACATATGATTCAAATGGTAATTTCCAATGAAATATATTAGTTATAACTGGCAAGATAAATAAAAAAAGCCCAAGAAATATAGTCGGATGTATGCTTTTTTCTTGTTGTAATTCATTCATTTTGTTTCACCATTTTATTTTTTTCATTTGGTTAAAACTAAAATTTAGAATCGGAACAGTTAAATAGAATGTAATAAGAACCACCAATGAATAATAAAAGATTATGGTTGAAGCATTTTGTTCAAGAGTTCTTAAATATTTAAATCCGGAACTAGGAAGATAAAAACCTACAAAAATAATAAACATTTGCCATAACAAATTCCATTTCGATTTTTCATTCATTTCTTCACCTTCCTCATTTCATATTCTAAATATTTTAATCTCATCTTAAATTCTTCTTCTATTATTTGATGATTATCTTTCAACTTATATAATACAATCTTTTGTTCCAATAAGTCTTTCAAAGTCATCAAGATTCTGGATTTTAGATAATATACCAAACACTACATATAAATTTATAGATATATTTAATCCATTTGTTTTGCAATACATTATTAATTTCTTCATATCAAAAAGATTTGTTAAAGATAAAAATATGTTTGATTTCTTTATTCCAAAATCTTGCATAAGTAATTCGACTTCATTAATATCATCGATACTTTTGACATCAAATCTAAACGTAGCATTTGATTGTATAAACCAATTAATTACAGTTGGATTGATTCTATTCTTATAATCTATTCCTGAGTTCTTTAATTTTAATTCTACAGTATATATAATAGTATCTAACGTTCCTAAACCTATTGGAGTTATAGTCCCATCAGAAATTATTTCAACAATACAATTAGGATTCTTCTTAATTACTTTCTTAATCAACAAAGCTACATCTTGTTTCTGACCAAAAGGATTTCCATATAAGATTATTCTATTAAAAAAACTTATCTGTTCCACCAATTCATTTATATCTCTTTCTATTCCATGTTCATCTATCTTGATAAAATAAGCATATCTACCTGGATTTATTTCTTGGGTGAAATTAACTTCTGATTCAAGGATTTTCATTTTATTAACCAATTTACAATTTCTAAAAATAATAATGTAATGAGTGGTAATGACAATAAAATATTTGTTCTTAAAAATTCGGACCACTTAGGTTTAAGAATAATTGAACTAATAATATTACCTAAAACGCATCCTAAAGTTATAGTTATTAATCTTGATAAAGGTATCATTAACATTCTATTTTTCCTCCTCCATATCTTCAACAATGTCTTCTACAATCTCCTCAATTGGTTCTTCTGTAGTTTCTACATCTTCTGTTCGTTTTTCAAATTCTTTTTCCAATTCTTTTATCTGCTCTTCAATATCTTCAGAATCATCTTCAACATCTTCTTCTACTTGTTCTTTCTCTTCTGCAATATCTTCTTTAGTTTCTTCTACATCTTCGACTTCATCTTTCTGTTCTTCAATGTCTTCTTCAATAGATTTATCTTCGACATCATCTTCTTCTGTTGTATATTCCATTTCTTTAATTTTTCTACCAGATACTTTTCGTCTTTTAATCAAATCATCATCTGAAAAATCTAAATTCTTAAATAACTTTTCAATATAAATAGCTAATTCTTTTCCTTTATCTGTTAACCTTAAATATAATTTCTTATCTATCTTTTCTTCAATAATAATATTCTTTTTAAAAAATTCCTTTTTAATATTATATACATGTGAATAAGTTATTTGAGTTTGTGTATGAATATCATTAAGTTTTGACTGCCCATTCTTATATAAATAATTAATAATAATCATAAAATTTGGTATGTATATATATCCTTTTTCTGTTGTCATAATTATACAACCCCAAATGATTCTAATCCTTTTTGAGATTTAAATTCATTTTCAAATTGTTTTATTAAATTAAAATCCAATCCGTATTGTTTCCAATATTTCTTTTCGACCCCATAACTTCTAAACCATTCAACCATATTAGCCTTTATGGCTTTTAACAGTCGAGGTTTTATATAAATATAATCATTATCAGCTATCTCATATTGTTTTCTAATTGGTTTTAATATAAAATCAAACTCTTCCGATTCTTCATTAGCTTTAATGTAAGTAACAAACGGAGTTTTATGTGATTTAGGTATAATGCTCCACGCCAGACTCAAATACATCTTTGGACTCAAATTAAAGATATATTTGTCCAGCCATCTTGTCTGAACTCGTAAATCATCATTCATAATTAACCATCTCTGAATTATATAAGGCTGTATATCAGATTCCTCTAATTCATTAATCCAATCACACTTTCTATTTGTATACAGATTATTTATCATTTCTAGGATATTCATTTTATTTCACCGATATTTTTTAAATAATCTTTTTCGTCAATTCTCATAATTTTACAATCTAATATTTTTTTTAATTTTTCATCTTTTAACATTTACACATCTCAATCAGCGATGACACAAAAACAACCTTTCCATCAGCACCTACTGCTATATCTTTCTCATTTCTACAGGTTATCTGTATAAGCTTTAAGTTTGGTTCTTCTTCTTGCATAGTTTTATTCCAAAAGAAAGTATTTAATTCTCTAGGATCTACTGTAGTAGCTAAAACTATTCTCTTTATTTCCTTCCAATTCTTATCCTTATAGAGTTTCCATATCTCTTCAAACAAGTTATTAGTATGTAAAACAGTTTCAATTGTTACTTGTTTTTGTTCTGTAAATAAATCTTGTAGTGTTAAAACACAATCTCTTATACTTGGATAATGTAAATCTATCAATTTATTTAATCCTTCATCTGTGTATTGGAGATTCTCTTTTAAGCAAATATATTCTAAATATTTCTTAATCTCTTCTTTTTTAGGATAAGCAAAAGGAATTTTAACGCATCTGGATTGTATTGGTTCTATAACTTTATTAATATTATTACAATTGTGTGAAATAAAACCATTACTAATATAACTATGTTCCTTATCTAATACTAAATCATATACTTCAAAATTACCATCTTTTCTAAATAAATTTATTATTTTATCTTTTAATAACCCATTTTTAAAAAATTCTTTTTTCCAATCATTAAAAGGTAAAACTTTGTTTCCTATTCTATTTTTTTTATATAATAAATAACCGTATATATCTATTCTTTTTTTATAATCTTCGTAATGAAATCCTATTTGTTCTATATATTTTAATAATTCTTCTTCTCCTTTTAAATATAAATATTTATTCATTCTTCGTTTATTTATAAATTTATATTGATTGTTAAATTTTTCATATGTATATAAAGAATAAGAATTAATATTAAATTCTTTTTTTAAAATTAAACATAATTCATCAAAAAATTTATCTTTTCCAAATAAATTAGCAAGATTTTTTTGCATAAATCTTATATTATTAATAGATTTATTATTCTTATTTACAACCATATGAAGACATTCACAATCAAATAAAGATTGAATAAATGATTTAATTAATAATTTATTTTTATAACATATTTTTGGAACAAACATTGTTTGGCCAACTTTGCCACCTTTTGGACAACCTAAATAACAAAACAACAAAGCTAATGGCAATTTAGTCAATATTATACAATAACCATTTCCATTTTTATAACCATTTTTTTTTATTTTTAATTTTTCATCAAAAAATAAATTTATATCATTTTTAACTTTTGTTAAACATTTTTTATTTCCAGCAAAATGAAAATGATTTAAAGTCAAATGCCCATCTCCGTACATAAAACCCAACAATCTACCAAAAGCTGAAATTTTATCATAATTAAGTGAAGTCATATTGAAAATAGAATTTAATTCTTTTATAATTTCTTCTACTGTATATTTATTAGTAGTACGACAAATTTCATATATTTGTTTTGTATTATAATTCGAATTATATTTTTTGTTAATAATATCTACAATTCTATAAAAATTATAATTTTCAAGATCATCTGCGATTCTTATATATTTTGTATGTCTATTGTTTCCTACAGTTTTAATAACTCCTACATTTTTACCATTAGATATTATTTTATTATATCTATGTTTTTTTAATTTATTATTATCTAATTTCATAATATCAAAAATTGTATATTTTTTATTTACCTTCATATTCTTAAAAATTAAAACTTCTTGAGGTAACAAATTTTTACTACGCAATTCTTTAATTTGTTTAATATATTCTTGTTTAAAATAACCAAGTTTTATTAAATAATTGCTAAAATCATTTATTTTTTCTTTATCAAAAATAAAATAGTGATCATTTTCTAGTTCAATATTATTTCCATAAATTTTAGATAAATTAATATCAATTATATCATTTTCTTTTAATTTGTTTGCTTCCACCCATTTATTATTAATTAAAAAACGATGTTCTGGCGTAACATCTATATTAAAACCATGTTTTGTTTTGAATGTTAAAATAGTATTTTTTTGTCCCTTAATAATTTTTTTATTTTCTAAAAATGACTTATTTGTATGAACAATATCATTTTTTATATCTTGAACTTTTTTAAACCCAAATGGAGTATAAATAGAGGTATTTTTGCGTACACATGTTAATATAAAAAAAACATTTTTTGCATACGTCTCCATGACATTTCTTAAAGCATCTTGGCTTACTTTTAACATCCCATCAACTTCATCTAAAAAAACACATCTTCTCAGGCCTGGTATGCTACTTTGGGTCATAGAAAACTCTTTTACTTTTTCCCTAACACTATCTATAGTTCTATCGTCACTACTATTTAATATAAGCTTATCGCAGCCGAGTTCGTTTATAATTGCCCTCGACAAACTTGATTTTCCTGTACCTGGACTTTTACTATACAATAAAAAGTGTGGAATGGACTCTGGGTTCTGAAGATATTGTAATATTTTCTCTTTAAAGTCTCCTACTAAATCATTTACCTTTTTAGGCCTAAATTTCTCAGTCCACATGATATTCTCTGGATTCATTTCTGTTCCTCTATTTCTTTCTTACATGAATACCATGTTTGTTTACTATCCTTTCCTGGTTTTAAATCCGCATCCCCAACACAGCAATACCAAACATCCGTTACACATTTCTTTATATCATTATAAAATTCTATAGGTTCAGCATACCCCATATGTTCTACACCAAAGATTATCTCGACAATATTATCAAGAAGATAAATTTTAGCAATATTTATATGCCAAGCACTTAATTGATCCATAAATATATTTAAGTGCTTGACTTTGACTTCAGTTCTTATTACTATTAACCCACTCATTTATTATTCCTCATCCCCAACTCTTGGTGCTACAATTAATGTTATTGTACTATTATTAGTTGTTTCACTTATTTGGATAGGATAATCTGTTTTTATCTGCATTTCCAAAGTTCCATCAAAAGAATTGATAGCATCTACAAAAGGTTGACCAAAATCTACCTTATTTCCTCCTGTGCATCCTTTAGCTTCTAATTCTGTTGTAAATTTATATTTTCCTGTATTGGACAATATAACTTTATCTTTTCCTGTTTTAAGTGTTAAAACAAAATCTTTATTCATTTTAGAATCCTTTACCATCTCATGTAATTTAGCCGACGGTAATTCGAATTTTTCTTCAAAATCTAACTCTGGCAACTTAACATCATTGGGTAAAAACTTTTCTTCTATCAATTCTATCTCTGCTTTTTTTGATGCTCCTGTAAGAATCAAAAGATTTCCTTTTTTATCTAAAGAAATCACATCATCAAATCTATCTATAACTTTAACTACATTTGGGAAATCATTTATACCAACGTTATCTATTTCTTCATATTCTTTAAAAACACCAGAATGTAATACGCCACTTATCATACTTTGGTTTGTCGCCGACTTAGTTATGATATTCATTCCTTCTGGATTAAATCTTAATATACATTCAGAAATCTCCTGAGAACCAGTCATCTTTATCTTATTTAAAAAATCTATTAAAATTTTTTTATTTATTTTCATTGTTTATTCCTCCTTTTTAATCAATAATAAAGCATATCACCACATTGTTTACAAGCATAAGCAAAACAAAAAGGAAAATTTCTTAATCTAAATTTTGTATTAAAATATGTTTTTTTCTCACATACAAGACATGATATATTTTTTTCCATTATTTATTCCTCCTTTCATAGTAAAAACATTTGTAATAGCCATAATAATAACAATATAAGAAACAACGGACTCAACACACGAAACATAATAAATATAACATTGTTTGTCTTCATAGTTCGTTCCTCCTATATTATTTTTCTATATATTCTATTATATAAAGATTATGATTATTGTTTGTGAATTACCTCAATTTCATGTCCTTCTTTCATAAGCGCACGTCTTCTTGATAGCGCAGATTGATGAAAGAAATTACTCGGATCCATAAAATCTATATAAAACGCTTCTGTTTTGCCTTCTAACTTCCTTAGTACCCTTCCTAATACCTGGATTGTCTTTACATCTCCCTTATTACCGCTAGCATTTATAACCATGTCTAAGCTTGGTATATCGATTCCTTCTGCAAAGATAGAAATCGTACTTATTAAGGTTTTTAAACGTCCTTCAACAAAGTCTTTAAATATAGTTGCTCGGTCTTCTTTGTTGGTTTCGCCATATAGGTATTTGCTACCCTCTATTTGATCTTCTAAAAGTTTACCATGCTCTATTAATTTAACTAAAATAAGGACCTTCTTTTTATGCCCCTCACATAAAGTCTTTATATGCTTATTGCGATACGAATTATAAACTATGAAATTATTGTAGTATTTTGAGTAACTTTCTGTCTCATTGATAAGGCCAGTTTTTGTGTTTTCTTCCAATTTATCTATATCTTCGGAAGTCATATAATCGTCTATAAACTGTATTTTCGGCTTCATAAGCCATCCTTGCTGTATTAATTGTGTACTTCCCAAATTATAGATATGATATCCACCTACAGAAGTTATCTTCATATCATTCCCATCGTCTCTTCGTGCAGTGCCGGAAATCGAAAGTCGAAACTCAGTAGTAGTTAAATGTTTAGAAAGCTTTATATAGCTATCCGCACTCAACTTATGACATTCATCAACGATAGATAGTCTTATTGTTTGTAAATATTGACTATATAAATGTAAATTCTTAGATAATGTTTGAATGGTCGCAATAGTTACATCTTTTATATTGCTCTCTCCTGCTCCTATCTGTCCTATTTCTATTCCTAACGCTTCTTCGAGAACTTGCTTTGTCTGCCTTAATAATTCAATCTTATCAACAACAAATAAAGTCTTATAACCCAAACGTCTGATAATTTCGGCAGCTATTAGAGTTTTCCCACCACCAGTACAGATTTCTAAAACACCAATCTTCTTATTCAAAAATGTCTCAACAGCTTCTTTTTGGTAATCCCTCAACTCCTTTCCATTAACAAACTTATCAGGCATCAACACTTTTGTTTCATCAAAAATCCTATGATCCTTAATCTCTAAATTTAAACCTACCTTTTTAAAGGCTGTATAATCTTTAAGGGTTTTTCCCAAACCATATATAAAGCCTATAGGCAAAGTCCTATTTTTAGGGTTCCAGAATCTAACCATCGTATTTATATTAGGGTTATGTTTTTTTATCCAATAAGAATTTTTCAACTCATAGCTGAATTTCTTATTTAAACCCTTTTCCAACAAAGGACTTATATTACCTTCTATAACCAAATGGCTGCCCATTATATGGATTTTAAAATTTAAGTGTTCTTTATCGTTTTCATCACAATAGTCTTTATATGGGCAAAAGAAGTGACATTGCGCACATTTAGGAGGACATATATTCTTATCTATAAGTTCTTTCATCTTTGATCTGGTCTCTATATGCCAGGTTTCAGCTTTTTTAACATCTTCGTCTGTAGGGTTAAAGGTTAGTTCGCCTTTTGAACCATTATATTTAAGGTAGTAAACTGTAGCCTTTTTCGGCAACCTTGAGAACTTTCTCTGATAAAGGTATGAATAGAACTGGAGTTGAAGCTTATATTCTTCCTCATTTTCTGGGCTTCTTGTACTGCTTTTCCAGTCTATCAACTCATCCTCAGATGTGCTTAAACCATCAATATAGCCCACTACGTCAGGAAAGTATATCTTGAATTCTGTACTGCCCAAATTTTTATTTAATTCTATACCATTAAGAGCCATTACCCAATAACTATCTTGTTTAAATCTTAGTTTGGTTGCTGGTAAATTCTTAGAATTCCATTCTTTATTAAAAAAAGCTTTTAAATCATTTAAATCCTTTATTTCATTACTGTAATATTTTTGCAATGTACTATGTAATACTGTCCCTGCATCCGCATAACACATATCTTGGACTGTAGGAACCTTTTTTATATATTGCAAAAACCACCAGCGTGAACAATTATTAAAAACATTGTTCTGACTAAAGGATGTAGGCTTATCCATTAGAGGCTCTTATTAAGTGCTAATAAACGCAGCAACAAAGTTCTTTTTCAAGACTTCCTTTGTTTGTGGATTTGTAACGCTTTCAACTCGCAACGTAGCCTTTGGTTTACTGTTTAAGAAAGACATAAACTCTCGCAAAGTTACTTCATTAATATCTTTATTTTTAAAGTCGGCATAAAGCCCAAGAAGTTTACTCGCTTGATTGCCACGATCTCTCATTAGAGTTGGATGTGAATATTTGTCCTTACCATCTTCTGATCGCTTAAAAACTCTTACGCCACTATAATTCTCTTGCTGACCATTAATGTCATAATATAAGACAAAAGGACAATATTTATAATATTTGTCTCCAGCTCTTGTTTTTGACCAATCGCTATCTACTGGCGGAAGCATTATTTTTGCTTCTTTAATAATAACGGTCTTTCCGTTTAAATCAATTCTAGGTGGTGCTTTAGAAATATTTGGCGCATTATTATAATCATACTCCTTGCCAATTCTGCCACTTGCTATAATATCTTCTGCTTCATCTGTTGTTTTAGAAATCGTTTGTAAAGGCACTGCTTCATCATCTATATCTAAATTATCGAATTCATTTTTTTGGTCTTCTGACATACAATTCCCTCCTGTTTAATAATTCTGGTGCAATGTTTTTTTGCACAAAGTGAAGTTCTGACCATAAAGATCTAAAACATTTACATTGCACCTTAAAATCTAATTATATAACTTCTATATAAATATGTTGATTATAAAAGGTATGTGGAGCAGAATTAATTGACATCCTACGTTTAATATGGAAAAGCTGAAAAATGCTCCACACACCTAAAAGAGGTGATTATAAAGGAAAGGGACATCACTCCCTTCCCATATGTTCCCCACGGACTTTTGTTCTCTCCCACGATGATATTAATATCTTATTTAAATTATATATAAAGATTATGATTTATTATTAATTGCCAGAACCTAATTACTCCTTCTAAACGTCTCATGGCGTTTTCATTGTTTCATTAGGCTTTACCTGACAATTAAATGATAGCCGTACTCAATAAATTTTATCTTTTATATCGACGTTAATTATCTTTTTATTATTCTTGAATTTTTCAGTCATACGGGTTAACCCCATTTGGGCAATAGCATCAATTCCTTTAACTTCTCTAGAATTTGAAGATAATTGAATATTAGACAAAGATAATTCTTGTTTTGATTCTACTTTTTCTTTCTTTTTAGCATAATCATACCATGAGGCATTTCGTGGTCGATATCGTCCTAATATATCCATTGGCATTTTTTGTCCTCTATAATTAATTATTCTTCATCTTCGTCTTCATATTCGTCATTTTCCATATAATGTTCTTTCTTATGTTTTCCTAAAATGTTTTTAATAATTTTTTCTCCTACATTATGCGCCATTATTTCACCTTCAAAAATTTTTGATTGCCACAACTACAAATTTTCCTTTTGGATTCAATATTCTCCTTACTGGCTGAAAACCTTCAATTTTAGCTAAAAACTCCGCTTCATCAAAATTAATATCAGAAGAGAAAACCGTTCTATTAGAATTTTTACTCATCTTCAAGAATCCTCTCTATAATATCATCATAGTCGTCCATAGTTCGATTACGACCGTATTTACGTCTTTGTTGGGTGTCTTGTAAAATGTTAGTCCATGTCATAAAGCCCTAATTATCTTTATCCTTTATATATATAGTTATTTAAAAGATTGATAATTCCCGAATTCTCCAAATCATAAGACAAATTATAATTAATAAAAAGATTGGAATAAAAAAATTATTTTTATAAATAAGAGATAAAACTAAGGTTAAAATTAAAAGAAAAATTAAATTCCAATCAAATATCTGCCAATTTATTTTCATATTTCATCACTCCCAATTAAAATATCTATCTAATAAATACTTAAAAAATAACGTGTTTTGTCCTCTCCATTATTCACAATGTATTTAATCCGAGATACGTAATATAGTATAATAAATGATTGACCCAAATACTGTAAAAAATACACCAAGCTTTATATTGTCTAAAAAAAGACTAACGATCGCAACATAAAAAAGTGAAAAAACAACAAGACTAAATAAACAACCTATATATTGTATAGTTCTTTTATCCATATATTATCACTCCCAATTAAAATATCTCTCTATCAAATACTTAAAATAATACATAGTCTTAGCCTCTCCATACTTCTTAATACATCCTTTTAAAAACTTACCAACTATAAATTTATTATCATATAATCCTTCTTTTAATAATGTCTTACATTCTTTAAGGTCTTCCTGTATGGTTGTATCTGATTTTAATTCCATCTCTTCGTCTACAAACTCTATTATATTCCAATCTATATTATCTAATTTCATATCTAATTTCTTTGTCCTATTTGGCCATAATTTATATAACGGTGGTAAACAATTATTTATACAATAACTATTAACTATATTCTCATCAAATGTAAATTTTGGATCAGGAAGATTAATAGTAAAATCACCCTTAAACTTAGCTTCTAACTCTTTATGAAGTAATATAAATTCTTTTGAGGACAAATCTATTTTATTATCTCGTAATAAACATTTAAACTGAAACCATAATTTATTATTAATCTCCCCATATGGTAAATCATTATCTAATAAAAATCTTATTAAAATATTTTCATGCAGTTTATCTAAAGTTAACCTATGTTTAAGATCTAAAGTTCTTGATTTTATAAAAACATTCTTATTTTTATATATCTTAATATCATTCTCTTTAGATAAAATATAATCCGTCAATCCTGTGTTTTCACCGTCTTTTAATTCAACAATCCCTCTCCATCTTGTCATGTCATACTTAAAATTCTTTGTGCAATGTAATGCTCCTACATTGCTTATCTTAAAACAACTCTTATCAATCTCAACCTGCAATTCTTCTCTGAATTTCTTACCAAATCTTGATATCTGACCACCCAACCCCTCTCGAATAATCTGTTTTATCTTATCAAATTCTTCATTTGGCAAAAATATCTTATTTTTATTATCAAACTCTATCTCAGGAAGTTTTATTGGGTAATCTAATTTGATTAATAACTGCAATCCATGACTAGAACATATCTTACAATAACTCTTATTCCATCCCTGTGTAGACAAACGTTCTAAAATCTTATTACACAACTCGTCACATGCTTTTAATTCGTTATTTGTTGCACCCCCATTTTTAATTATACGATCTATATCTATAAATAAATATGCTATTTCACCTACATGATTATCTGAACCCCCAAAAGATTTTTTTCCAAATTTATTCCAATTCTTTTTACGAGGCTGTAGACCAAACCACATCACGGCTTTATCTCTTGCGTATGCTATAACTCTTTTTAATTCTTCTGCATTTTTAACATAAACGCCTGAAGCGGAAAAAGGAATATTAAATTTATTTGCTATTTCTTTTATTAAATCAAAATCCTTTATTCTGACTTCCATAACTCTATTCTGATTATTAGACCACCAATTCCAAAAATCCTCAATAGAATGCTTACTATAAATATCTTTCACTCGTTTTTCCTCGTTAAGTTCGTGCCAGTTCATAATCTTAATATTAACTTCTTTATATACTTCTTTATATTATAATATTAACTTATTTATATAAAACTTAATATTTTAAATATAAATAAACAAAAAAAATTAATATATAAAAGGACTAACAGCACTTACAATTAAAATTATAATCATCAATATAAAAAATATACTTCCTGTTATTTTAAATAATGTATCTAAAAATTGTTGTTTATCTTTCATTTTATTCCTCCTTATTAAATTTATATTCATTCATTATCTCATCAAATAACTTCCTTACATTTGTTTTAATCATATTATTTTTATCTAAAAAATTTACTATTAAATTCTTCAACTGCACTTTAGAAGGAACAAAAATAATACCATCTTCTAAGACGATAAAATTCCATTCCTGCAACCAATTTATTTCTGACTGTTTATAACCATATTTTATTAAATATTCATTTGTAAATTTTATTCCAAACTTCTTCATCTCTATAATTTCTATAATCTTCAATCTATTTGGTTTACTAGAAAATACTGAAGGTTCTGTTACCTTATTATATTTTTCCAAAATATCATCTTTATTTATGATTTTTTCTTCTCTATAATTAATGAAAAATTGTCTTAACTTATAATATCTTCGTTCTGCTGAATGTTTTTTTAATTTTCTATCTATTTTTAATATTTTAGCAATAAATTCGTCTTTTGATTTACTTTCTTTAAATTCCTTCTCAAATATCATTATATCACCCTTCAATCTAAATTTTTATGTTTATTAACTTTATAATCCCAACCAGCATATATTAAAAAAATTATTCCCGTCGAAGCAAAAAAAGGAATATATGTTTTTAAACTTCCTGAACTAATTAATAACACACATTCTAATAAAAATAAAAATCCTATAATAATATTTACTTTCCAGAATTCCATGCCGAACCCTCCGCTATATTAACTATTCCTAAAGAATTTTTTTTATTTGAACAATTAATAAATGTATTATTAAAATAGGCTGTTTTTTTTATAAAATTGGTTAATAAAGGATATTCATGAATATTATATAACCCCTCTTTATCTAAACAAAAACCAGTCGACACCCAAAACGGTTTGCTAATATAATTTATAATTATAACTAATAAAAACACCGATAAAATAAATAAAAACGCCATAAATAACATTTTTATTATATCTTTATATTCTCTGTTCACTTAAACTCATCTCCCTGAAATCCAAACACATTCTCCACTTCTTTGGTCTGTTCTTCTATCTTTAATTCTTTCTCTTGCTCTTTTATTAAATCTGGCGGACCATTTATTTTATAATCCACAGTATCAAAAACGTCTAGTTTACAATTTGTCTTCTCTAAAAACCATCGTAATAAATTTAAATCTTCATCTTGAATATACTGTCGTTTATTTAATATCCTGGAAATCATTACAAGATTATAATAAAATGTTTTCATTCTAGCATCAATATGTAATCCATAAGTATCTAAAATTCTATCTACTTTATGAAAGTCATCCTTATCACTTTCGCTATATTTATATTGTAATAAACTTTTAAAAAAACTATCAATATCATCTGACTTCAGGGCTTTAATTAATTGTAAGTTTTCACTGATGGTTTCTTTTCTAGCGACGTTTTCTTTTAACACTTGTGTTAATCTATCATCTTTCTTTTCATTAACTAAAAAGAAATAGAAAGGAAATCTTTCATGTAAAGCATAATCATACCCATCTATCCAGAATTTTTGAGATTTAATTAATTCAATTCTTTTTTCCTTAATCACCTTATATAGATAAGGATTATCATATTGAAATAAAGGAAGATGTAAATCACAACTTTCATCCCATGCTGGTTTTTCATCCTCACCAATTTTAACAGCTAATTCCTTATATGCTTTCCTTATTGCTCCTCTATATTGACCTAAATGAGTATAATCAAGATTTTCACTTATATTAACATGCGCTTGTCTGACGTTAAATATACCTGTAGCGCCAGCCTTGTCATAACTGTAGTTGTCTTCAAGTAGAAATGTTTTGAGATTCTGGACAAGTTCCTTATTTTCCCCAGCCTCATCAATATGAATAGTTTTAAACGTTCCTAAGTAACCTGTGGTAACTATTTTTATTTCTTTGCTCATTAAATTAATAACTGTCCTTGTTCCTCTCAACCCAGCAATAGAAATACTCAAACCATTCGTTGTCATATGTAGATGGTTATTTAATAGATAACCGTAATATTTAAAAATTATACTTTTACCAGTGCTTGCATCGCCTGATATTTGTATATTAAAAATAAGTCTTGTTTTTAAATAAGCAACTAAAGCTTGAATTATTAAAGCAACTTTTATCGGATATAAACCATAAAGTTCTACACCAGTCTTTTCCTTGATATATTGATCAAAGGCCTTTTGCAAAGTAAAAACATAATTTTCACCATTAACGTTTTCTGGCAAATTAAATTTGTTAGAGACTGACGGCTTCACATCCATTATCTGATATAATTCTGTCTTCTTTGGATTTTTAATCTTAAATAAAACACATTCATAAAAACCAGGTTCATATTTCTCAAAACTCAACGCACTTGCTAAATATTTTATACCTTCAGAATCCTCATAACCAATATCATAATAATAAGCATCTTTAACGAGGCTAATTTCATTATCGGGTTCTAATGTTTCTCGGCATATTTTTGTTTTTGGCTCTCCTTCAGAACTAACATATGAAAAAATTCCACTACATTTTATTTTACTTTTTGTGCTCACTGTTTCATAAACTTTCTTTCTTTCTTTATTGCCACAATTAGAACAAGTATATTCAAACTCAATTGGGTAATCAAATTTGACACCCTTGCTCATAATTTGTATTTGACAAAATTGTAAAACATCTTTATTTAATGGAATTGATAATTTAACATCAGCACCACCGAAGTCATATTTAAACTTAATATTACCTCCCTCATCACAAACAAGTTGTCTTACCTTCTTATAAAGAGTGTTTTGGTCGATAATATAAACAGGTTCGCCGTCTATGGTTTTTATATTAAATTTTGCGTGCTTTTCAATATCGTACTGAATAATATCTTTACCGATCTGGGCTAAGAAGCCGTTTAAACTCAATCTAAGGTCTTTTATAACATCTATTTTGAGTTTATTTTCTTCTGTAAATTTAGCCATATTGTAATGCACGAAAGACGCTGGTTTTTTTATAATATGATTTGGAGTTATATCGGTCATACCTTTTAAAATCAGCTTTATAAGAGTTGTCGCTCCTGACCTAGAAAGTCTATTAAATTTCTTTTGAATAAAATTTATAACCTCTGTATTGGATGAATACTCATCGACAAAGGAATCATCAACAAGCAACTCATCTTCGACTTGCATTTTCAACCTCTTCCAACATATCTTGATAATTGCTGTCTAATTCGACGTCTTCGATATCTTTTATATCTAAAATAGAAACATCTCGTGTAGAAATGCGCACCTTACCGACTTTACGGTCCAATAAAAGAATACCTGTATCATAAACGTCTAATAAGACTCCATTATAACGATATTGATAATCATTGATATTTATAGAAACACTAAGATATTTACCCGTTAAAGACTTAAAATACTCAATCTCGTTCATTATAAAATCACCGTCTCGTTCTTATTGTTTTTCTGGAATTAAGTTATATATAAAGATTATGACTACATTTCTGTAACTCTTCATTAGTGAATGGTGTTTCATAGTGATAAAATATTTAAATAATTGATTTTGTTAAAAATCTATTTAGGTCTATTTAGGAACATTTATTAGGGACGACACGACTTTTTTAAAAGTTGTTGTACATTGTTAAAAATTAACAATTGATGAAATGTTGAGTTATCGCATTAAAGATAATATTATCTCAAAAATAAAATCGTTCAACAATTTGTAACAATTATAAACCTTCTCTTTATAAATGAAATCCAAAATTGTTAAGTTTTTGACCAAAATGTTAAGTTATAAAATAAAAATAAAAAATAATTTCATTTTTGCTAAATATTGCATATAGCAATAGAATTTTTAAATTGTTAATTTTTAACAAAATACATTTTAACGGATTTTTGCCCTGACAGATGAGGGTTTAGAGTAACATCACAATTGTTAACCACTTAACAAATGTGGTTTTCTTTATAAATGAATTGTTAAATCTTGTTAAATTTTTTTCTTGAAATTTTCTACGAAATTCGTAATTGTTAAATATTAACAGAATTCTCTAGAAGAACCCTATATGTAATATTTGGGCGTTAAAGCCCGAAAATGCCGGTTTTTATATAATCATAATCTTTATATATTTGTAGGTTAATAAAAATCTTAATGAAAAACATACATTTGGCGGCAAAAGATATATCACAAGTTTATAGTGAATTGGGAATTCCTATGATTTTAACATATCCTTATTGGTTTTTATACCTTTTTTATCTAAAAATCAAGACAGAGACTGTAAAAATGGCAAGGAAGACCGTTTAAATTTGATTGCGGGCGTTTTAATTTAATATGCGTGTTTTATACTTACAAAAGAAAAAGTTGTTATAATGACAAATAAACGAGGTTTGAAATGAACGATCCAGATATGTGTGAAAAACACAAAAAATATTGTCCTGGCCACTGTTGCCCAGAATGTATCAAAGAAAAGAACACCATTGAACTTGTTTTGGTTGAGATTAAAGAGGTTAAACGGTAATGATAATTACTAAATTAAGATGGTGGGGGTTTATATTAGTTATTACTTTAATGATAGCTTTATGGAAATATATTTTAGTAGTTCTGCTACTCAATATAATAGCCGCCGCAGTAGTCTATGCTGAAGAAGGTTCAGGAACAATAGATAATTTTTTTGGGGTGTTGATATGATTGAACTTGATAAAACACCATTAAAAAAAGAAGATTTTGAGAAAATGACTAGAGTTCGATTTAATGATTCGAATTGTCCTTATACTTATGGTGTTGATGCTGTGCGTTTGTTGGGTGCAGTAGAAGGATTAAAAGATGAGATATATAAAATTTATTTGGATGACCCCAGATTTCCTTTATCAAAATACGAAATGATAGAAAAACTTATGCATAAGTTTTTTAGGGTGTTGAAATGACAAACCAAACTTTTTTTTATGTTATGGATGACAATAATTTTTGTTGTTATCCTTAGTCTTTTAATAAATCATTTTACCGAAATACTACTAAAAAGAAAGGCATTAAAATGAATAAACAAACTAAACAATTATATAATCAAGCTTGGGAAAGATGGGGTTTTTCCGAACAATCTTTAATTGTCGCTGAAGAATTTAGTGAATTAATAAAAGAATTATCAAAATATAACCGAGATATAGGAAATGAAAAAAATATATTACAAGAGGTTGCCGATTGTGAAATAATGATAGAACAGATCAAAACCAAATTTAATTTTTCAGAGAAGGAAATTACTAAAATTAAGAAAATTAAGTTAGAAAAATTAAGAAAATTTTTGGAAACTGAGAATAACAGTTTTAAAGTTTTTAATATTTTTCCAAAAAGAACAGGAAAAATAAAAAAGAGGCCACTGTTTTACTTAAGAAAATTAGAGAGGATTATAGATGAAAAAACAAAAAGAAAGCAAACATGATATTTATTTGTCCGATGAGGGAGACTGTAATAGAAAGGTTGTTATTAAGGGTAATAATTTAAATTTACAATGGATTAATGATGCTATTTTAGTATGGTCCGATAGAAATATAACAATACAAACAATAAAAATAAATAAAAAAAATAGAGGTTAAAAAATGGGAATGTTTGATAGTTTTTATTTAACAGCGAAATGTCCTTATTGTGGGGAAAAGAAGGTGAGAGAGTTTCAAACAAAATTATTTCTTAATCTTTTAAATGTTTGGAAAGAAGAAAAAAGGTTTATTTGTGAAGGAATAAAAATAAAAGAAGGAATTATAGAAGATGTTTGCACACGTTGTTATTCACAAAAATGTGGGAAAACACAAAAATTAGGAGATTTGGATTGTTTTAAATCCGGTAAATTATTTTATTGTGATGTGAAAATACAAAATTATAAAGTAGTAGGAGCAATCAATATAAAAAAAAAATGAAATATTATAAAAGAAACAATTGTTTGTGTTGTGGGATATTAATAATAAATAGAGCAAAAAACGCAGTCTATTGTGAGGTGTGTTCCAAACATCATCATTTAAGAGAAGATAAGATAAGAAAATATTATAGAAGAAAATTGAAGGTAATGTAAATGTTATTAACATATAAATATAATAGGGAAGCCTTTAAGAAACATAATAATAATAGAAGAGAACAACCTCCTGAAAATATTTATGATGAAATAATTAATGAATTATATACCTGCCAACATCACCAAAAAGTTGTGTCAAATTCTTTAGAAAGAATAAAAAAATTATTAGGAGGAACGAAAAAATGAATGATTGGAAACATGAAAAAAATGGGTTATGTTATAGTTGTAGACAGATTAGACATTTAAATTTAAATAATTTCTGCACATCATGTTTTATAGAATTGAATGTCAGACAGCAAGAAGAAGAAAAGAATCAAAACTGGTTAGTTAAACTTTGGAATAAAACAATCTTTCCAGATAAAATAAAAAGATATAAAGAACAAAAAGCATGGAAAAGACAACTACAAGAACAAGCAAGAATAGAAGCACAAAAAGAAATTGAAGCCGAATTAAAAAAACAATATAAAGAAGATATCATTGCTAAAGCCACAGGCAAAAAGACAGGAAAAACCGCTATGGAAAAATTAGCAGCAGGATTTAAGATGGAAGGATTTGACACAACAAATAAAGTTGATATGATGTTGGGAAGTAATAAACAGGTAAATCAACAAGTTGATAAAAATCAACAAAGAGAAGAAACATATGAAGAAAAAATAAAGAGGTTAATGAGATGAAAAAAACTTTAACTTTTAAAAAAGCAGAGCCTCTTATTGAAAAAACACAAAGATTTTTCATTATAAATCAAATAACAAAAAATAAAGTAGACGCATACACAATAAGAGGAGAAATACAAGTTGTAGATGATAAATATCAATTTTCTTCTTTTCCTATTGCGCACTTTAATTCAGAAGAATTACATGAGATAGCGGATAAGATTGAAGAATTAAATTTCTTATATAAAAAGAAAACTAAAATGAGGGATATATAATGATTATTCAAAGAATTCCTATTGTGGAAATAATTGGATTTTTTGTTGGATATATTATAATACATTTTTTAATAGGATTAATTAAGAAAGATATGGATCTAAGAATAAGTCAAGGAAAAAATAACTCAGAATTTTTACAGAATTATAAATATATAACATTTTTATTTAAATGGTTTCCAGCAATCTGGGTTATAATAATTTTATTGAAGTTTTTATTGTAAAGAAAAATTTTTATTAAAAAAGGTGAAAATATTAATGATTTCCACATCCAGGTAGAAGAGGAAGATATTCTGCCGGAGTTTGTAGTAGAACAAAACACAGCTACAGTAGATTTATATGATTGGCAAAAGAGAGCTATAGAATTTTTCTTTAAACATAATGAAGCTATATTAGAAGTATCAACAGGGTGTTTGAGTGGCGATAGTTATATAGAAGCCCCACGTGATTTGATTAAATATCCTAAAGGCATTCCTATTAAAAATCTAAGAGGTAAAAAAAATTTTTATGTTTATAGTTTTAATATTAAAAAACAAATGTTAGAACTAAAAAAAGTAAAACGGGTTTGGTTAAGTAAAAAAAATTCAGAAATATATGAAATAAAATTATTATCTGGAAAAAAAATAAAGGCCACTACCAATCATCCTTTTTTGATTGATATAAAAGAAAAACAAATTAAAGGTTGTGGGCAAGGAAAAAAACCAAAAATTATAAACAGACAATATAAAATGATAAAAGATTTAAAAGTAGGAGATTATTTAACCACATTTAATAGAACAAATTTTTTTAATAATAAATCCGGAGAATATATAAAAGTATTTTATAATAATAAACGTCGTAATATTTTAGAACATAGATTTATATGTGAGCAGTTGTATGGTAAATTAAACAATTGGGAAGTAGTTCACCATGTCAATGAAAATAAATTTAATAATAATATTAAAAATTTAAAAATTATGAATAATAAAGAACATAGTAGATATCATACTATAAAAAGAGGATTTTTTGGAAGAAAATTGTGGGAGAAAAATGGTCATCCTAAAGGAATGTTAGGTAAAAAACATAAAGAAAAAACAAAAAAAATTATTTCTTTACATACTTCGGCGGCTTTAACTAAAAAAAATTTTAAACCATACAGAAAAGATTATCATGATAAAGAATTTTTAAGACATGGCTTTTCTTCTAAATATTATCAAGGAAATAAAATAGAAAGTATAGAAAAATTTAAACAAACTATTAAAAAAACACCAAAATACATATTATCTGAAAGATATTCAAAAAATAATAATATAAAATATTCAGAAAAGATAATTTCCATAAAAAAAATAGGAAACGAAAATGTTTATGATATGGAGGTAGAAGGTAATCATAATTTTATTGCAAATAATTTTATTGTACATAATTCAGGTAAAACACACTGTTCAATAGAAATTATTAAAAAAGTTTTAGAAAAAGAACCAGAAATTAGAATATTAATCGTAGTTCCTAAAAACGTAATATTAGAATCAGGATGGTATAAAGAATTATATGATGCAGGAATAAGTCTAAAAGATATAGGAGTATATTATGGGAATATAAAAGAGTATGCAAAAATAACAATTACCAATATGCAAAATTTAGATAATATTCAATTAGAAATTTTTGGTTTTATATGTCTGGATGAGATTCATAATTATGCTACAAAAAGATTATTACCTTATCTTAAACATCCATTTAAATATAAACTTGGTTTAAGCGCAACAGTAGAAAGAATGGATAATGCGCACTATCAAATTTTAGATATTTTTAATTATAATGTTTTTAAGTATGCACCGAAACAAGCATTGGAAGAGGGGGTATTAAATCCTTTTAAATTTAATAATATAGGAATAAAAATGGATGTTGAATCTTTTGAACAATATGAAACAATAACACAAGACTTAAACAGCATTTTCAAAGCCGGTGGTGGTTTCAGCAATATAATGAGACTTAATACTCCATTAAAAATGAAAATGTTATCAAAAATGAATGAAAGAAAAGATTTAGTAAATAATTATCCTGTGAAATTTGAAGTTGTAAAGGAAATATGTCAAAAACATAAAGATGATAAAGTGTTGATATTTAATCAATATAATAAACAAACAAATAAACTTTATTGGTATCTTTTAGACGTTGGAATTAAAGCCAGAGTAATTCATAGTGGAATAGAAAAAAATAAAAGAGAACAATCATTGATAGATTTTAGGAATAATAAATTTAATGTTCTCCTGACAACAAAAGTATTAGATGAAGGTTTCAATTTACCCTCGATAGATTGTGGCATTATAATGGCAGGGGATAGTACCGCCAAACAAACAATACAGCGATTAGGAAGAGTCCTAAGAAAAAAAGACAAGATAAGTACATTATACCAAATTTATTGTGTCAAAACAATCGAAGAAATCTATGGAATTGAAAGAGCGAAGCTATTTAAAGATTTGGCCGTTGAATATGACGAAAAAATATATGAAGGTGAAAAGAATGAAAGAGAAGAAGATATTATTGAGTAAAAAAGAACAGAAAGAAGTATTATGGGTAAC
>Ga0209520_10000458_pt1 | contig 22707 bp, 23 predicted proteins | sample Rifsed16ft1_FD_184009 | JGI IMG/M metagenome (GOLD analysis project Ga0209520, IMG submission 184009) | Soil microbial communities from Rifle, Colorado, USA - sediment 16ft 1 (version 2) | ecosystem: Environmental > Terrestrial > Deep subsurface > Rock core/Sediment | place: Rifle, Colorado...
GCGAGCCGCGGCGTTACGGCAACGAATCGTATTTGCATGACTCCTTCCTCCTGTGGGTTTCGCGCCCCCTTGCGGGGCCGCGGTTGCGCGCGCCGGGACGCCCGGCGTGCGAGGGCTAGACGTTACGATAGATGGTCCGGCGCTCCCGGCGCCGCGCGGTCCGGCGCTCCCGGCGCCAACGCGCCGTGGCCCCGGCCTGTGGGGCGGGGCCGATGGCCCATGCCCACCGGCCTCGCCCGAGCTGTGCGTGGAGGAGGCTGACGACGGCCCAGAGGCCCGGGAGGGCCTCCCCAATACACTGCTGGGCAACCGCCCAAGAGACGGCCGTCCGAGCGGGCGGCGGTGAGAAACGGATCACGGTATCCCTCCTTCGGGTTTCACGCCCCCTTCGCGGGGCCGCTGTCGCTCGCCGTAACGCACAACCCGTGCCGCGCGGCCCGACGACATAAGTCTATGCGCCGCCTATGTGACATTGGGTGCTGCAGCGGTGAGATGTGGCGTAGTGCGACAGGTATCGACGACGGGGGTGTGGCAGAACGCTACAGATCGCCCGGCGCCGCCCCGGCGGGGCTGTTGCATTTCGCCTCAGGCGCCCCGGAATCCACGGCCCGCGCGGCTTTCCGGGCAGCGGCGACAGCGACAGCGAGCGGGTCGGGGCTCGCCGTGATCGCTCGTCGCACGATCGCGCGCGCGACCTCGCCAGCGCTCACGCGTCGACCCACCGCGGCCGCAACTCGGGCTGCCTCCAGCTCCAGCCAGGCGAGATCTTCCTCGGCGAGCGCTACGGACAGGCTACGTCGTGCCCATCGCTCGCCAGCAACCTCGGCGCTCAGGCGTGCGGCAACGGGTGTCTGCGTGCGCGTCCCCGCGCGTCCGGGCGCGTCGCGTGTCGACCGGGAGGGGAGAGCGCGCGCGTTCTCTGCGAGCGCCAGGGCCTCTGCGAGCGCTGCGGGGTCGGACGCTCGGGCGAGGGCCTCGGCGAGGGCGGCGCGGCGAGCGCGGCGGATCGGCATGCCGGCCATGCCGTCAGGATAACCGCGAGAGCGCGGGCGGGCAAGGGCGGGCGGGCGAGCGGGCGAGCGAGGGCGAGGGCCCGCGGGCACGGGTGGGCGAGCGAGCTCGGCGAGGGGGCTCGGCGAGGGGGCTCGGCGACGGGGGTGACAGGCTCGGCGAGCGGGTGGGGGGGGGGGGGCTCGGCGAGAGCGCGGGCGAGCGGGCGAGCAGGCCGGGCCGCGGGGGGCGAGGGCGTCGACGGCGACGGGGGCGCGGCCATCCCCCCTCCCCCGGCCTCGCGCGTGTATCTATGAGGCTCCATCCGTGCACAATCTGGTCACGCCGAATACACTATGTAGGCAGGCAGGCCTCGCGCATCGTGGGGCGGTAGGGCGTAACCTTTTGTGTGGGAGAGCAGGTAAATGAAGAAGACCCGATCGGTGTCGCTTCTGAGCTACGAAGAGGCGGCGCGCTACCTCGGCGTGTGCCGAAGGACAATTTGCGAGTGGGTCTCCCTAAGGCGCATCTCTGTTTGTCGGCTTCCTGGGAGGACAAGGCGGATTCGCCTCGTGGATTTGCAGGAGCTTATAGCGCGCGGTTATAGGCCGGCGGTCGTTAGTGCTCCCGAGGCGGTATTGGCCGAGAGCGCGAAGGGGCTGCGAGAGTAGATAGCGGGGTCCTCTCCCCTACCATAGTGGAGCGGCCCAAGGGGGTGAGGGTCCCTTAGGCGAAGGGGGCTCCAGGTAGGATCGTAGAGGCGGCTACGGCGGGTGGGGTGGGTGGCCGGCGCGCCGGGTCCACGGGTCCACGAGTCGGAGGGCCTCTCCCCTGCGAAGCGCGGGGGCTCCGCAACCCAAGGCTGCCGGGTCGTCCGGCTTTTGTGGGCGCTCTCTTGAGGGTGGTGGGGGTTCGACCACCAGCGCTTGCTATTTTGCCTCGGGGGTTTTCCGTCCCCATGACATCGTATATCGTAACTAAGCGTGGAGGATGTGCAAGAGAAATGGGAAGGCTACTGGCGGGAGAGGACGCGGGAGAAGCGGAACGAGGTAGCGGAGTGTTACGGGGAGCTGGTAGGGCGGGTATTGAAGGTGGGGTTTAGTGGTCGCGTGAAGGGCGGAACAGGGGCGGAGGTGAATCTTGATGGGCTGAAAGGGGCGGGGTGGGAGGGTTTACTTAAGGGGGTAGAGAAGTACGATCCTAAGAGGGGAGTGAAGCCGGAAACGTACCTGGGGAAGCGGATACGGGGAGCGATATTGGATAGCCTTAGGGCCGTTGATCCTCTAACGAGGAGAGACAGGGCGAAGGTGAAGCAGGGGGAGATGGAGGAGCCGAGGGCGGCTCGGAAGGTAGCGTTTTCGGTATTGAGCGAGGAGAGGGGGGAGGCGTTCGAGGCGAAGAGTAGCGCCGATGTGGGGCGCGTCGAGATGCGGGAGGCCCTGAGGGAGTGGTTCGGTGGGTGGGATGAGAAGCGGACGAGGGCGTTGATAGCTCACTGGATAGAGGGGTTGCCGCTGCGAGAGGTGCAAGCGGTTGCGAATCAAAAAAGCAAAGGGGTTTCGCTCTGGGTGCATAAAATTGTGCGGAATGGCACCTTTCCCCTCGAAGATGACGTTGCACCTATATGAGAAAGCGGCGCATCGGGCAAAACGCTTTCAAGCGGGCACGGGCGAGGGTGAGAAGGACGGCGAAATGGCTCGTGACGGGCGAGGGTGACATCGACCCGGAGCATTTGCGGTGGTTGCTAGGGGAATCGGGCATGGGGCGGCGGCGCGGGCGAGGGAGGGGTAGGCGGTGGCGGTAAAGCGGAAGAGGGAAGTGATACCGCGGCGCTCTACCGTGGGTCGGAAGGCCCTTGAGGCGCATGAGGACGAGCGCTCGGTGATCGCGGAGTCGAGGGGGTTACCCTTCGAGGATTGGGCGCTCAGGAACCTCAAGATCAGGGATGAGAACGGGACATTGGTACCGTTTCTCTTGAGAGACACGCAGAGGAAGTTCAACGCGATTCTCGATGAAGAGATGGAGAAGCAAGGGTACGTCCGCATGATTGTTCTCAAGGCCCGGAAAGAGGGGATTTCGTCGGTCATTCAAGGAAGAGCGCTTCGAGATGTGATAGAGCGGCCGGGGTGGAGGGCGGGGGTCATGGCGCATGAGGATGCGTCGTGCGCCGCGATCTTCGACCGGGCGCGAACGATGGCGGCGAACCTTCCCGAGGGGATGAAGAGGACGGCGCGGAAGTGGAATCGGAAGGAGATCAGCTACAAGCCGCCGCATGACTCCGGGTTGGAGGTGAATGTTGCGAAGGGGCGTGGGGGCTGGGCGCGCGGGAGCGATAAGCATTTCGTACATCTCTCCGAGGTGGGGTTTTGGCCGATGCTCCGGGGGGAATCGAGGGCGCAGGGGCAGTTTGTCGCCGTGGCGAACGCGGTGCCGAGGGTGCCCGGCACGGTGGTGGTGCTGGAGAGCACGGCGAATGGGGCGGGGAGTGAGTTTCATAGGCTCTGGAAGAACGCCGTCGATGGGAAGATGAGTTGGAGGGCGGTCTTCTTCGCGTGGTTCGACTTCGCGCTTTACCGATTGCCGGGGAAGGTGCCCGCCGATGTTCCTTCGGTGCCGGAGTGGGAGAAGGAAGAGCCTCAACTGCGAGCGCTCGGGTGCGACGAGGAGCAGTTAGCGTGGCGGCGGTGGAAGATCGCGGGGGATTGTGCGGGAGACCTCGATACATTCCACCAGGAGTATCCTTCGACACCGGAGGAGGCGTTCCTGGCGACGGGGACGCCGGTGTTCCGGCTGTCTCTCATACAAGAGCGGCACATGGAGCTTGAGCGTCACGAGCGATGCCATCCCACGGTGAGGTGGTCTTTCGGGGCGAGGGGTATTCCCGTGCAGGATGGGACGGGCCCGCTCCGGCTTTACCGTCGAGAGGACCTGGACCGGAAGGACTGCGAGCGGTTCGTTGTGACGGCGGACCCAGCGGGCTCGGGGGCGAGCGCTCCGGACCCGACGAAGGGCGATCCGGGGTGCGCTTATGTGTGGGACAGGCGTCACAACGAACAGATCGCGGAGCTGCACGGGTATCTTGAGCCCGAGGAGTTCGCGCGGCAGTTGTTCTTCTTGGGGGCGCTTTTCGCGCAGCCGCTCATCGTCTGCGAAGCCGGGCCGTGGGGGGCGCATGTCATCTCGGCGTTACAGAGGCTCCAGTATCCGCGCATCTACTTCCGGGAGCAGTTCACGGATGGGATGCTCATGGCGCGGACGAATTACCTACAGTATGGTTGGGTAACTTCGGCTCAGAGCAAGCCCCAGATGATCGCGTCGCTTCAGCAACTATGGAGCGAAAAGGCGATCACGATCCGGAGCCTTGAATGCATCCAGGAGCATATTACATTCGTGAAGAACGGTATCCGCCGCGAGGCGCAGTCGGGGTGCCACGATGACCGCGTGATAGCGTGCGCTATCTACGCGATGTGGTCTCTTCAGCATCCGTATGTGGTGCCAGTGCGGCCGTTCGTGAAGAGGGTGGAGACGTGCGGGATGATCCTCGAAGAGATGTTGAAAAGGGGCGAGGGCGCCGGGAATGCGCGTTTCAGGCTGTGGTGAAGCCGAGCCTTTCCGACGATAGACGGGGTATGGGAGAGGCGATCATGTTGCCGAAGATGTCACACGTCGAGACGCTCAAGGCGCAGGCGATTGCTCACGAAGAGAGGCTCAAGCAACTCATCCAGGCGAATCGTGCGCTGCCGCGAGAAATCACGCGCGTTCGCGCCTTGCTCATGAAGACGCAAGACGATATCGCTCGCCATCGCGAGGAGAAGGAGGAAGACGCCAAGCGCCAGATCGCAGTTGTGGTTGACAATCCCAAGGCCGTCATCCGGGATGTTGCGCCGGGCCCGATGGCTAAGATGACTCTCGAAGACTACAAGAAGCACGGCATCTCATGAGCGCATTCGCCGAGACGCGGACACTTCCTGCGGCGCGCGAGGTGTCCACTCCGACTGCGTCACCGGCCGTCGAGATCGGGGACGAGGCGAGCGCCGTTCGTTACTGGCGGAAACGGATTGAGAGTCGCGAAGCGCTCGACGACTACAAGGAGTGGGAGAAGTACGCGGAGGAGGCAAAGCGCTTCGGGAAGGGGCAGCTCCTCGACGACGACGACATCCAGTCGTGGTCTCAGACCGGGCGCGGCGATCCCGGCGTAATCGTGCAAGTAAACCTCTGGCGCCGAATCCGCGCTTACTACGTCGATGCAGTTTTCTCGAACAACCCCAACCTGGCCTTCCGGCCGAAGGCTGGCCGGTCCGATCCGGCCCTCTTGAAACAGGCCGCCGCCGTCGAGGCGATGATGCGGTATGTCTGGGGGGAGTGTAAGCAGCAAGCGGAAGCGCGGCGGGCTCTCAAGGATGCGTGGAACAAGAACGTGTCGGTGGTGAAGACCGACTACGACAGGGCGCGGGGCCTCTACCGCGCCCGGTGGGTCCCCGGCGCCTTTGTCGTCGATTCGGAGTGCCACGGGGATCTCACGCGCGCGACGTGGTGGGCGGAGAAGATCAGGCTCCCGGCCGCACGCATCCTTGAGGACGATACGTTTGCGGCCGAGAAGCGGCTCAAACTCTACGAGAGGTGGAAGGGCTCGATTCATCGCGGAGACCTCGGCGGCAACGAGCAACTGAAGACCCTCTACTACGTGACTTCGCGGGAGGGGATAGACCCGCTCGCGGCGATAAAGGAACTCGCCGGCGAGACGCCGACGGCGAACGGGCCGAAGAAGGTGCTCTTCGCGATTGTAGAGGGATTCGACGAGTTTCTCTTTACTGCGCCGGACCCATTCCCGTATCTCGACGAAGACGAAGCCAACTACGCCGTCCTCACTCTCGACGAGGAGCCCGGCGAGTGGTACGGGTCGCCGCAGTGGAAGATATTGAAGGGGTTGATAGACGCCATCAATTGGCTCGTGTCCTTTCACGTTACGATCATGAAGAAGAAGGCGACCAATGTAGTCTTGGTGAACAAGGCCATCTGGAAGGATGGCAAGTCGAAGCTCGCTGGTTCGTCGCCGATGGAGGTCCACGACTGCGATGGTCCGGGCGATCAAGCGGCACACGTGTTGGATCTGGGAAGCGGCGATGCTGGCCAACTTCAGAGCGCGGAAGCGCTTCACGAATGGCTCGCGCGCATCTCGGGCTTCAACGAGGTGGCGCAGGGGGAGTCGAGCGGGCGGAAGACGGCGGAGGAGGCGCGTTATCTGCAACAGAACACCTCTCTCGTGACCAAGGGTAGCAACATCAGCTTCGACGCATTCCTCAACGACATGCTGCACCAGGTCGCTCTTGCGACGCTCTACTACGTCCCGCAGTTTTCACATGTTGTCGGGCCCGATGGCTCTGTCATGACTCAGCAGGTCGCGATGCAGCCCGTCGCCGATCCGATGACGGGGATGACGCAACCACAACCGACCGCAGTGTCGGCGCCCGTTGATACCGAGACGGCACAGCAGTACGGCGCCCAGTCATTCGTCATGAACGGCCAGGATTTCGGGATGCACATGCCCGATACGGCCGTCACGATGTCGCAGGAGATGTTGGGGCCGGAAGGCGAGACGATACCGGGCGCTCCGATCTTCCGGAATGAACGCGCGGGAGAGATCCTGCGTCGTGGAGTGGAGTATTTCTGTGGCGCGGAAGTGGCCATGAACTGGCCAACGCAACCACTCGAAGATGTGAAGCGCGATCTCCTCTTCACCTTCGAGGCGGGCTCGACGCGAGCGGACTTCCGCTACGACCAGCAGCAGGCGGCCGTCATGGCTCTGAACCTGCTCGGGCCGATCTACCAGCAGACCGGAGCGCTCGACGCCTTCTATGAGCTGCTCGTGGTCATCACGCAGTCGCTTCCTCTCGACAACTCCGAGCGCCTGGTGCCACCGCGCGAGCAATTCATCGGGGGGATGCAGCAGGCGATGGTGGCGGCGCAAGCGCAGCAGCAGGACCAACAGGGTCGGGCCGAGAAGAAAGACGCCCGCGAGGAACGAAAGACCAGGGCCACGGAGGCGCGATCTGCGGCGGGCGGGGGCGGGATGGGCGGAGGCATGGGAGCGTGATGCTCGCGGAAGACGTTCTTGATCTACTCTGTGCCGTGCGGCCTCGCGGGATCGCCGCCGAGGACTATCCCGAGATCGCGGCGTTTCTGGCGTCGGCTATCCGGCTCAAGTTCTGCGAGGAGGCAACCGGTGGGCCAAGTCATCCATACGAAATACGGACGAGTGTCGTGGGTGCTCCGGAAGAACCCGGCAACGGGACAGAGCGAGTGGGTCAAACCCGAGACGGGCGAGGTAGATTTGCGAGCGCGAGAAGCGTATGACTTCGCCGAACCGCCCCGCGTGAACGTCGGCGCTCGCCCGCGACCGGGAGAGAAGTGCTACAAACCGAGCGAGGATCTCCTTCGCGACCTTAGTCGGGTGTCCGACGACGCCGAGAAGGCACGGAAGGCCAAGGCGCGAGAGCATCTCGCCGAGCTTGATCGCGGATTCGTTACGGGGAAATACCGGATGGACCCGACGCTGCGTCTCGGGATGCCAGTAGCCGCCGTGCCGAGGGAAGGCGGCGGGCGCGACTACGTGAGTGCAGACAAGGCTCCTGCACGACGGGAGGAAGCGCCTCCCGCAGTAGAAGCGCCGAGCGGCAACGCGGATTTCGGCGATGTGATCGTCACGGAAGATCCGTCTGTGCCGGCGAGCCCTCCCACCGAACCGACTCCGCACATCGACTTCGGGGAGTTCTCGCAGTGGACGCCGATGCGAAACGATCACAAGCGGATGCTATGAGTTTCTGCTTATGGCATGCCGATAGACGGAGTGTCACGCGCGAGGGCCGGCTGTGAGCTTTGGTGGAGCCCAGGGGGGCGGCAATGTCGCGGCGACCACCTTGCATAGCCGGGCGGAGTTTATTCCGACGGCCGGCCAGGAGGCGTTCCCGCTGCCAGAGACGGCCACGGAGGTCATAACGGTATGGCTGAACGGCCTTGAGGCGACATCGGAGTTTGTCATAGGCCAAGCGGCCGTCTCGTGGAACGGGTTGTTCCCATTGACCATACAAGACACGGTGGTAGTGTCGTTCGACTAGGGTAGACAGGGAGGGAAGTCATGGCACTGGCAACGCTAAGGTCAGAACAGATCAGGGATTCGGCAATTGTAGCGGCGAAGATCGCCGCGAACCAGGTCACGGCCGGTAAGCTCGCGGACGGGGCAATCGACACCGCCGCGCGGTTTGCGGCGGGCGTCGTGGAAGCCGCCGCGATAGCGTCGGGTGCGGTGACCACGGCGAAGATCGCCGATGCGAACGTAACGGCGGCGAAAGCGGATCTCACTTCGCCATGGACGTTTGCACCCGCGAATCTCCAGTTGAGCGCGAACCCGTCTGCCAGTACGGATGCGTGCCGCAAGGCATACGTCGATAGCGCCGATGCATTGCTCGCGCCTTTGGCGCGGATTATTAGTGCGGGCGACGGGCTCAGCGGTGGTGGCGATCTCTCGGCGGATCGTTCATTCGCCGTTGATTCGAGCGTGGTCCGCACGAGCGGCGATCAGACCATCGGCGGGATCAAGACGTTCTCGGCGGAGGTGGACGCAGCGATCTTCAAGGTGAGGAATGCTGACGTAGGCGACGTGTTCAAGGTGCTCACCGGCGCGAGCTCATCGGATACGCAGCTTTCGTGCGAGAACAACCGTCTGAGTAACGTCGCGACGCCAAGCGACGCCAGCGATGCCGCCTCCAAGGGCTACGTCGATTCCGTGGCACAGGGCCTCGACGTGAAGGCATCTGTCCGCCTCGCCACGGTCGCGGCCATGTCCACGATTGAAGATGGTGAGACGCTGGTCGTGTCGGGACTGGGGGGGCAAATTGACGGCATCGCGTATGTAACCGGCGACAGGGTGTTGGTGCGAGCGCAGACGTTGCCTCGCCAGAACGGCATTTACACGATCGACACGACGTTGACTGGCGGAATGAATGTAGGCGACGTGCGATTCAGCCGCACGACCGACTTCGACGCTTGGTCTGAGATCCCCGGCGCATTTGTATTCGTTGAGGAGGGCACGACCTACGCCGATACCGGTTGGGTCTGCACGGCGGACGCGGGCGGCTCGATCGGCTCGGAGACGCCCATTACCTGGACACAGTTCAGTGGCGCCGGTACGTACACCGCCGGAGCCGGGCTCACGCTCACCGGAACGGTCTTTTCGCTCGCCGAGTCGGCGGCAGGTGCCGGGCTCACGATCAGCAGTGGCGCGCTTGCCGTGGGCGCTGGTGACGGCATCGACGTAGCAGCGGATTCCATCGCCGTTGACGTGTCCGACCTCGCCGGTGCGGGGCTTGAGAATGATGGTAGTAATAATCTTCGCATCGCTGAGTCAGTGGCTGGTGCCGGACTAACATTCGCTGCTGGCGTGTTAAGTGTAGGTAGTGGTAACGATGGAGTAACTGTCTCGGCGGACGCACTTGCGGCCGATTGGGGTAGTGCTGCACAGATGGCAAGCGCCATTACTGTGGATTCAAATTATGCTGGTACCTCATCCAAGGTGGCACGCATAGACCATCGACACAATGCATACGTGGATGTGCCGGTGGGATTTGGTGCATCGGCTGCACAGGGCAATTCGACAGCGCTTGCACGTGCCAATCACGTTCACCCGCTCGGCATGGCAAAGGCCCGCTATACCTCGACTGACGGGACGACGAGCTTCACGCTCGCCTCTGCCCCGATCGCCAACTCGATGCAGGTGACGTTCAACGGTCAGGAGATAGAGGAGGGCGCGAGCTACGACTACTCGACGAGCGGCACCACGCTCTCGCTACTGAACGGCCTCGCTCTCGCTTCGGGTGACGTGCTTCGGGTGCACTACCACGCATAGGCGGCTTTGATCCGGTAGCCGCGCCTCTCCAATCCGAGGGGCGCGGCTACAGTTCTTGAGACTCGGGAGGAGACATGCCGGAACGGACGATCAAGCTCAGCCAAGACGAGGCGGTGACTCTCGACTTCCTCTACGATCAGCTCGCCGCCGCGGAGAAGACGACGGAGAAGGCGAGGGCAGAGGCGGCGGCGGCCGCGACGGCGGTTGCCGTGGCGCGCCCGACGCCCGGATTGCGCGGGCGAGTCTACGCGCGGGTTTTCCATGCTCGCCTATCGCGCGAGCGACGCGAGGCGTTCGAGCTTGCAGGCCGCCTCAACCGCGAAGCCATGGACGCCCGGCGGTGCCAGCAGCGGGCCAAGGAGGCGTTCGGCGCGGGGCTCCGCGTGGTCCTCGCCGGGCACCGCCTGGAGAAGCTGCCGGAGGTCTGGCGGCTCACGCTCAGAGAGAAGGCGGGCGCGGCGCTCCTCGACGTGCCGGAGTTCGTCTACGAGGTGCCAGGGCCGGTGGTCGGGCCGCCCAGTAACGGGAATAGGCCGGCGCTGTTTCGCGAAGGAAAGAACCGCCAGAAGTCATGACACACTAGCACAACCAGCGTAGTTCTCCCCTTCTCGGCCGTGAGCGTTTGAGCGCTCGCGGCCGTTTCTTTTTTGTGGGCTGCCGATAGACAGTCCATGACAAGCGATAGTGCTGACGCAAGCGCCGACACTGGCGCGCCGCAATTCGACGAAGGGGCCCCAACAGAGACGACGGAAGGGGACGCGCCGGGCACGACGGCGGCGCCTTCGGGGGTGGCCGCTCCCCCCGCGGCCGCGTTCACGGCCGAAGACCTCGCGAGAGCGAACTACCAAACCTTTGGCCCGCTTCTCCAGCAGATCGTCCCACAACCCGAGGCGCCCAAGACCCCATGGAGCGACCCCGTCGCCTATTGGGGCGCGCTTCAGGGTGTCCAGGATGACCGCGTCCACAGCGAATATCAGACGCGGCACGAGCAATTGGCGCGGCACATCGCACAGGAAGAAGTTCGGACGGCCCTAGAAAAGCAGCGAGTGGAGTTTCAGAACATCCTTCGCGGCCAGGCCGACTACTTCCAGGCTCAGTTCGCCCGTGATCCCGGGTTCCAGCGGATAGAACCTTTCTTCCGCAAGTATTCCCAGGAGGGGCTTCCTCCCGCCTATGCGCGGCGCCTCGCCGAGGAAGACGCGGGAATATCGCGGCCCGCCGGGCCGAGTGGCCAAGCCGCGCCGCGACCCGCTCCGGTGCCTCCACGCTACGCGACCTCGCCGGCGACGCGCACGGCCCCCGGCGGCGGGCCGTCCCCGAAGCTGAACGCATTCAACAAGGCCGAGGTTGAAAGCCACTTCTTCAACACACTGGCTCCCAAGCATGGTTGGCCCGATTACTGAGAGGAGATCTTAGCCCATGGCAGCGGTACAGACTCGTGCGGCGAGGCTCGCCATCGCGGCCATCGACGACTTCGAGAAGGGCATCGAGGATGCCGTCTCGGAGGAGCTGACGCTCCTCAACATCGCCAAGGAAGCAGGCATCGTAAAGACCCGCAAGCGCGGCGAGAATTACAAGTGGAAGCTCGTCACGGACCGCGCGGCGGTAACCGCCATGGCGCCCGAGGTGACGAGCACATTTGTGCCGACGAACCCCGGTATCGAACTTTCGCTAGGTTTCCGTGGGTTCAAGACTTCCGACTTGGTCCACGAGCTTGACATCGAAGTGGCCGATGGGCCCGTCCAGATATTCGACATCCTCCAGAACCGCATCTTCTGGATGCCAGAGCACGTCGGCCGCGCAATATGCACCGAGGCATATACCGGCGATGGTGCGACCGATAACGGCTTCGGGACGAACAGCCTCATCGGCTGGAACAGCTCCATCGTCACGACCGGCACCTACGCCGGTCAGAACGTGGCGACCCACACGGCGCTCGCCGGCCAGGTCTCGGCCGCCGCGCCACATACCACATTCTCCACGGACCCGTTTCCTTCACTGACGACCGCGATCATCTCGTGCATGAGGGGGAAGGACGCGGGGTCTGGCCAGCACTACCCCACGCACATACTCATGGACCCGGCGAACTTCGGCCACGTCCTGAACGCGGCGAATGACCTCCATCACAGGATGAGCTACGAGTCGAAGCTCAAGTACGGAACGCGGACGGTCTCGCATATGGACGTGGAGCTGGTCATGGACCGCTTCGCGCCGCCCAATCGCAACTACGTTATCAACATGAAGACGCAGGAGCTTCAGACGCCCTTCAAGAGCCTGATTCAGACCAGGCGGAAGAGCGAGCTTTCACCGCTCTCGGAGGCGCTCCTTTGCTTCTTCTACGGACGTTGGATCAACAAGAACCCGCGCGCGAATGCGCGCATCACTACGGCCTGACAGGAGGCGATGATGCCTAGCTCTGGTTCCTTCCCCAGCGTACCATGGGACCCGACCAAGGTTTCCGAGAGCCTCCCGACCGGCCACACGCTCGGCAACGTGTACGTCGATGGCGAGACGGGCAAACTCTACGCGCTCTGGCAGATTGATCCCGCCCTGGTCGGCGACCAGTTCACGAACGGCCAGATCGCCTACCTTAAGGCGTCTCTCGTCGTGACGAATGACATAAGCGACGCCATCGACGGCGCAGATGACCCAATCGTGGCCGGCGTCGCGATGGGCACGCTCGCCGAGAGCACCTCAGGCGGCACCACCCGCTACGGACTCTTCTTGATCCACGGCAGACACACTGCCCTGAAGACGAACGGCGATGACGACATCGCGGCGGGCGACATCCTCGTGATCGACACGGCGAACGACGGGGGGTGCAACTCGCTCGACCCGGATGCCGAGACGACCGACCCCGGACGGTGGGGACGCGGTGGCGTCGGGATCGCGCTCGCGGCCGACGTGGATGCCGCCGACACCGTTGACGCCATGATCTCGGCGGGGCTCTTCACGCACTAAGCGCCGGAGCGGCGCCGGCCAAGGAGGCGCTATGAGTATCGCTCGCAGCGCCATGGTGACGAAGGTCAGGGCCCGTCTCTTCGACAAGACGACTCGAAGGGATGGGACCGCCATCTCTACACCCTTCTACTCGAACGCCGAAATCCAGACGGCCGTCAACAACGCGATCCGCGAGCGGCAGCCGCTCATAGCGCAGCTTGACGAGACATGGTATCGGAGCACTTTCGATTTTGTAGGGCAGACCGACGCCATCGCGGCCTCGTCATCGACCACGCTTCCGGTCGTAGCGAATGAGCAGTACTCATTCCCCTCGAACTTCAAACAGTTCACGAGGCTCGCGCGCCGCGACCTCCCGAACTACCCGACGGTGCGCGTCTTGCCGGCCGAGCAGCAGGACCAGTACATACAGTCGGCCATCGGTCTCTTTTCTGGCTTGTCTACGGAATCCTTCACGCACGAGACATGCGCGATGGTGACGTATAACAGCGGAGGCACGCTCACCAACCGCCTTCGCATTCGGCCTGCTCCTCCTGCCACGAGCTACACGTATCGGCTCTTCTTCACGCGCACACCGACCGAGCCGACGGACGATGCGCATACGCTCGACATCCCGCCCGACTGGATAGAGGTGGTGGCGCTGGATGCGGCCGTCGAGCTAGCCGCCGCGGTGAACGCGAAGATACTCCCGACGCTCACCCGCCAACGAGACATCTCCCTTCAGGCCCGATACGACGACCACCACCATCGCTTCTCGGGTCGGCGGTTCATGCCGCCGGCGAGGCCCTGAAGTGCCGCGCGTCACCGTTCGTGAGTTCTGGAAGGGGCTCGACACGAACCGGGCAGCCACAAAGCCCGGCTACGCCCTGGTGGCGCGGAATGTGCTCCTCACCCGCGCCGGCCGTGCCGAGGTGCGGCCGGGGATACTCAGAGCGCACCACACCCGGAGCGCCGACGAGACGATATGGAACCTCTTCGAGTTTCGGGACGCAGCGGGGCTCACCTATCGCCTCGTGAAGACGGGAACGACGCTCGCGCGACTCGCTCTTGCCGGCGGAGCGCCCGTCGCGAACGAGACGGGCATGTCCGCGGCCGGGCCGGCGTCCATGGCGGAAGCGCAGGATCTGGTGTTCCTCGCCGACCAGAGGGCGAAGAACTACGTCACGACCGGTGGCGGAGGAGTGGCAAACACGCTTCCGCTCGACAAGGCAGCCCCTTCGGCGGCGCTCTCGCCAGTGGGGGCCGGCACCGCAACGGGCATGGTCGCGGGGACGTATCGCGTCGCCTGCAGCTTCTACAACCCGACTTTCGATTGGACGACGCCCCCGAGGGCATACGAAGCGGTAACCATCACCGCGAACCAGGCGATCCGCGTGACGACGCCGGCGGACCCCGGTGACGGGTTTACGAAGATGTACTTCTGGCGCACCAAGATTGGAGAAGTGGGACCGTTCTACTGGATCGGCGAGGCGACGACCTGGAGCACGACCCACGATCTCACGGCCATCGACAGTGACATCGTGGCGCAGCCTTCGACGTACTACCTGTCGCCGGTACACAACCTCGATGGCGAGATCGTCGCGGCCAACCCTCCCGCGTGCAAGTTCGCCAACTGGCACAAGCATCGGCTGGCGCTCGGAAGCGACTCGACGAAACTTCTTCGCATCTACTTCTCCGATCTCGACAAGCCCACGAGCTTCTTCGTGACGACGGTCGCGAAGGAGCCGAGCCATTATCATGACCTCCTCGAAGGCCAGGGATATGTCATGACGGGGCTCAATGACCTCAACGGGGCGTTCGTGGCCTTCAAGGACTACTCGATAACGATCCGCAACGGCGATATCGACCCGGCCTCGTGGCAATGGTATGTCGCAGTGGATGGGACGGGCTGCATCGCGCCCTGGTCGCGCGCGGTCGCGCCGGGTCTCGGCATCTTCTTCGCCGGTGCCGATGGGGTATTCCTCCTCGACGATAGCTTTCGCGCGCGTCGCATCTCGGATGCGCCGGACGGAGCGGGGATCGGCGATGACTACCGCGCGCTCGATTTCACCAAGGTCGAGTACTGGTGGGGCGCGTGGAGCGAGAGGGAACGAGAGTATCTGCTCGGCGTCACGACGAGCGCGGCCGCCGGGACCGCTCCGGACCGCGTTTACTCCTATGCGCCGGATACGGGCGCATGGTCCACCCGAGACTACGGGATGGCGCTGGTGCTGCCCACATGCGCCGGGCTCATGACCAACGAGGCCGGGAGGCCGAAGGTCTACTGCGGCACCTCGGCGGGCTACGTGTACGAGACGGGGCACACGGCGCAGAGCGACGGTCCCATGGGCGGGACGGTTACGGGGGTGGCGACGGCGGGGGCTGGGACGACCCTCACCGACTCGGCCGCAGCCTTCTACGCGACGGGGGACGGCCTCACCGGGCTCGTGCTCACCGTCCGGCATTCCGCCACGTCCTACGAATCACGGCTCATCGTCTCGAATACCGCTACGGTCCTGACAGTCGCCTCGGCGTGGGCGCAACCCCCGGTGCCGGGCGAGCGCTACTTCGTCGGAGCGATAGAGGGGACGCTGGCGCTGGCGCAGTGGGACGGACAGGAGAGCGCGTCCAAGCAGTGGCATGCGATAACCGGTGCGTGGACGAAGCAGGCGCACACCACGCCCGTAAGGGTGGGATTCACGCTCGACGATGATGCGGTGCCGACTTATCACGGTAGCGAGGAGACGATGGGCGACGTGCGCTTCGCCTTGCCTGCCGGGGATCGGGGCGTGGAGATGGGAGCCTACTTCGACATCATCGGGACGGGGGCGCCCTTCGAGATAAAGGGCGTCTCTTACGAGTTCGATCTCCTCGGGGAGGCACCGGCGAGCTGATGGCGCTCGGATCGCGATGCTACTACTTCCGGGGGAAGGGGGCCGGCGAGGTCGCGGCCGAGGCCGAGGCTATGGCTCGCGACGTGATAGACCGCGTACTTATGGGCGGGATCGACGGGTACAACATCGTCGAAGACCTCGTTGACCCGGATGGCGGCCTCGCGTGGGATATGACGTTTCGACCGCGGCGCCTCTATTCGCCGATCCTCAGGCGGAAGAAGCCGGGAACGATCCAGAGGAAAGGGTCTTCGGAGACCAACGCCGCCGGCATTGAGGTACATGTAGACGCGAGCGACGCGATTTACGGACGATTCTGCGTGGTCGATTCTGGCACGCCGGAGACCCAAAGGATCAGCCTCGTTCCCGAGCCCCCGGCGACGGTCGCGGATCCCGGCGGCACCATCGCGACACCGACGGGCACGATGATCTTGGAGGGGAAGGCGGGTGACGAGATCGTCGTCAACGAGAGCGGCGCGGACGTTGATTTCCGAGTGGAGAGCGACGGCAACGCAAACGCTCTAGTAGTTGACGCCGGCGCCAATCGCGTAGGCGTTCTTCGGACGCCGGGCGTGCCTCTCGACGTAGCCGGCAAGATTCGGTCGGACGATCAGATCGAGAGCACGATAGCAATCGGCACGGCCCCGCTTGTAGTCGCCTCGACTACGGCCGTAACGAACCTCAACGCCGACATGGTTGACGGGAGTCACGCGAGCGCTTTTGAAACGGCCGCGGCCGTGGCGACGCACGAAGCGGCGGCGAATCCCCACCCGCAGTATCAAGGGGGCGTGACCGACCACGGGATGCTCGCCGGTCTCGGCGACGACGACCACACGCAGTACCAGACCCGCGGCGAGAAGGGCTTGGCGAACGGGTATGCGTCGCTCGATGCCGGGGGCGTCGTCGTTCAGAACCCGGCTACCGCCTCGGCCATACCCGCTGCGAGCAAGATCCCGATCGCCGACGGCGCGGGGAAGCTCGACGCGGGGTGGATTCCCGCGAGCGTCGCGACCGATGCCGAGGTCGAGACGGCGATCAACGCTCATGCGACGGCAGCAGACCCGCACGCGGGGTACCAGAAGGAATCCGAGAAGGGACAGAACAACGGATACGCATCGCTTGGGGCATTGGGCACGGTCTTGCAGCTCCCATCCATGGCGTTCTACAACCCGACCGACACAGGCCAGATCCCGCTTTCTACCACGGGAGCCGTTCTCTCCGACAACTGGCTTTCTGCGAACGTGCCGCGACTCAACGGCGAGAACACGTGGACTGGAGCCAACGGCCTGGGGGGAGGCTCCCTCTTCGATTTCGGAGGCGGCGTAGCGCAGATCCGCCGGGGTACGAGCGCGGTAGGCTCGCTGGCTTCCGGTGAGTACTACCTCCGGACGAGCACTAGTATGCTCTACGTGGGTGTCTGATGGCATCGGTGAACAACAACATCGTGATGGTGCCGACAGGGGCGGCGACGAACGCCGTGCCTCTGTTTGACGGGGCGCGATGGCAGACGACGGTACCCAACGCCTGCCGGGCGAAGACAACCGCCAATCAGGCGGTAAGCGATGCGACGTGGACGCCCGTGAGTCTGCCGGCGGAAGACTTTGACACTACCGGGGATATGCACGATAACACAACGAACAACAGTCGCGTCTACGGTCGCGTGGCGGGCCGCGCGTTGATCTGCGCCAAGGCCATCTTCGTCAACAGCTCAGCCGCCGGCGTGCGAGCGGCGCAGATTCGACGTAATGGTACGATCGAAGTCGCGTATGCCAACCAGACGGCGGTAACGACCGGCGATTATCCGTCCATGAACCCCACGGCCGTGATCGAGGTTGCGAACGGCGATTACTTCGAGCTGTGGGTAGCGCAGATATCGGGAGGCCCGATCGACTTGAGCGGAGCGAACGGCAACTCATGGCTGGCGTTGATGGTGATTCCGGGCACGTGAGCGATATCTACGCAGACATGACGACGAGCGGGGAGCTTGAGAGCATCCGTAAAGGTTGCGCCGGGCTTCCGGGCTGTTCGTGTGGATCGCATCATCACGATCCACGGGAGGGCTGCGCGCGCGTTACGCTCGCCGACTGGCCGAGAGGCTGTGGTCCGTTCAGATACGATGCGGCGACGCGCACGGCCGTTGGCGACGCGGCGAAGGAGATGGCGGCACGGCTATCGGCTTTGGCTGCCGCGCATCTCGATCTGTACGCGACGCGAATGGTGAGGGCCGAGATGATCCGGCGCGGTCTCGCCGCCGGCGATCCTCGACGCCGTGCGGCGGAGGACGCCATGGCGGAGCGGGAGCGTTCCTTGGCGTCGATAGACTTGGAGGGCAGATAACATGGCACGGCTCGCGCTCAGACGGCTCGGGACGAAGTATGCGGCGGCGGCTCCCGGCGCGAACACTGACATCTTCGCGGCGGAACTACAGACCTACGAGGTCAACTCCACCATCCGTATAACGGTTGCGCTCGCGTCGGCGAGCGTCTTCAACGTCGTGTGGACGGCGGGAGCCACGTCGAAGACCCACGGTCTCAACGCGAGCGTCGCGCTTAACGCGGGGGACCTCTACACGTTCAGTTTCGCGGCGTCGAAGATCTCGGATGGAACGTCGAGCGGAGTTACGCCGCTGACTTTCAACTTCCAGGTCGAGACCAACGCAGCCATAGATGTACTCTTCGTCGATGAAGTCGTCGGGGCGGTGCTCTAGCGGGCTCCCAATCAACCGATAGATGGGATGGGAAGAGTCGGGGAGCGTAAGCCCCGGCGCGGCCTTCCAGCGCGGAGGATACGGACATGCCAGAGGGGATATTCCGACCGAAGGTGTACGGAGATGCGTTCTTCATCGGCTCGGCGCCGAACGGCACGGCGCTCCGGTGGGACGCCTCGGCCGACGAGCTTGTCCTCGCGGGCGGGACCGATATCGTATGCGCGGCGACCACCGGAACCAAGATCGGCACCGAAGCGAGCCAGAAGTTGGGCTTCTTCGGGGCGACGCCGAGCGCACAACAGGCGGCGGTGGCCGATGCGGCGGGCGGCGCGACGGTCGATTCGGAAGCCCGAACCGCGCTGAACGCGCTGCTCGCGCGACTGAGAACGCTTGGCTTGATCGCCACGTAGGGCATAGACGGGACGGAGGACGGGATGTCAGATTCCCCCCCTGGCGGGAGGATGTTTCCCCGGAACCGTGGAGGGCGGGGCGCTACCCGCACCATGGGAGAGTGGGCGCCCAATACCCGCACCATGGGAGAGTGGGCGCCGAATACCCGCACCATGGGAGAGTGGGGCGGCGCCTCCCGGCCGACAGCCCAACCGGCGGCCCAGCCGTCGTGGAATCCGTATACCAGGAGTCGCCAAGTACGTCCTTCGATGGCCGGCGGGATCACGGGCGGCATGGCGGGGATCCGCGACACCGGACGCCAATCGCGGGATCCCATAGGCTCCGTCAACTACGGGGCCGTCGCCGGCATCCAAAACTACCTTCAGAACCTCGCGCCGGACCAGCAGGGGCAGGCGAGCGCGTACCTTCGCTCGCAGGGCCTCATGCCGACATACAACGGGACGCCCCTCGACCAGGTCCAGGGGCCGCAGCGCCAGTGGACCTCGTCCGGGCCAGCGCTCGTCAACCGCGATCCGTCCCACACGGATGCGGCCGGGAACCGAGGGGCGGGCGTGGGGGCGGGGACGCCAGCCCCCGCCGGCTGGCAGGGCGCGCCGCCCGGCCGGGAGCGCGGCCCGAGCGGCGCCTACTCACCGGCGGCCGGCTATCTGCCTGGCATGGGCGGTTCGCCGAATCTCATGGACCCGAGCGGTGGGGGTGGACTGCCGGGCGGCGGGACCATGGGGTTCCCCCTCGAAGGCTCGATGCAGGGCGCGATTCAGGGCGTCCTCGACAACCCCTCCCCCTACTCGGCCGAGCAAACGGCCCGTCTCCAGTCACGGGCCACCTCCGGCAACAACGCCGCTCTCCAGATCGCGCAACAGCGGGCGCGCGAAGACGCGGCGCGACGCGGCCTTTCGCCGACAGAGGTCTCCGGGACGCTCTCGGCGGTCGGTTCGCGCTTCGACCGGCAGGGCTCTGAGGCGCTCCTCGATTTCGAGACGCAGAACGCGCTACAGACCCGCCAGGGTCTCATGGGCGGTCTTCAGGCAGGTATGGGGCTCCAGGGCCAGCAGCTCCAGAATGAAGAGAGCATCCGGCGTTACCTCGCCGCCCTCGCCGCAGCGGAGCAGGGGTCAACCGGGCCGGCGTTTCTCTCGGGGGTGATGTGATGAGCGCCCTCGGTCCTCTCATGGCGGGCCGGCGACTGGCATACGGGAGCGGCCTCGCGCAAGGTCGCGGTGCCGCGATAGACCGGATGCTCGGCGTCTTCGCCGGGGGCCGCGACTGGCGAGGAGTCGAGAGCGAGAAGGCGGAGCGGCGGGCGATGGCCATGGCGGCGCAGGCGAATGAAGAGCGGCAGGCGCTTCGCGCTCGTGAATGGCAAGTAGGGGATGCCGGTGCGGCGCAACGTCATGCCGTGGGCCTTGAGCTTCTACGGCAACAGGGGCGCGAGACGGCGCGAGAAGAAGGAGAGCAGGCGACCCGCGAGATGCTCGACCAGCGGCTTGGAGCGCAAAGTTCGGCGCTCGAAGCGAGACTGGCACAAGAGAAGGCGCTGGCCGGCGAGGGGCAGAGGCTCTCGCAGGAGCGCATCGACAACCTCGAAGCCTGGCGCGCGGCGCAGGGGGAGCGGTGGGAAGAGCACGATGAGTGGCGAAGGGAAGATGCTGCTGATCGGCGAGCCATGACCGAGGAGACCCGAAGAGAGTATGCGCGGGCGCAAAAGGCGCGCGCGGAAGAAAGTGTTGCGCGCTATCGAGAACAGAAGGAGTTTCGCGAGGCGCAGGCAAAAGAGCGCGGCGAAGGGCGCAAGCAAGCACTCAGAAGGCAAGCCTGGGTCATGGCTATGCGGGACGCCGAGAACAAGGAACTATTCGACGAGGGCTTCCGGGGACTCACCGACGAACAGAAGGAGTCTTGGGTTCAGGCGCGGGCGGCAGCGCTCGTTAGACAGATCGAGGACGGGATTGGCGACGAGGATGGGGGCGGACAGGAATCGTACTAGCGATGGCAACGCCCCTCCCCACAGAAGAACGCCCCAATGTTCCGTTCGAGGAGAGCGGCGTCTACTCGTATGCCGCGTGGAAGAAGCTGAAGCCTGCGCTACGCGCGAACCTTGAGAGGGACATTCTCGGAAACGCGCATCTGCGGGCGAGCGCTCCGGGCCCGCGACCTTCGGAGAATAGTGTAGCGCTCGCCGACACCGACCCGGTGCGGTACGCGCACATGCGACCTCTTTATGACGCCGCGGTGTCGGCGCAGCACAACATCGACGCTCGCAGAATCGAAAAGGCGAAGAGACAGGCGGAGGCGGAGGCGGAGGCGAAGAGACGGGCGGAGGCGGAGGCGGCGAGACGGGCGAAGGCGGAAGCGGAGGCCGCCTCGCCGCTCGGGCGGATAGCCGAAACGATACGTAAGGTGCGGAGCGTGACCGAAGCACCGGGCGGTGTGGGCGGTCTTCCGATAATCCCGGCGGCCATAAATTACGCGATAGAAGCAGGACGACCGGCTAGTGCCGAGGGGATGGAGGCGCTACTTGCCGCTGACAAGCGTATCGGCTCGCTTCTGTCCGGGGCGGCCACGACGACAGGCGCCGCAATCGCCGCGGGTGACACGTGGGAGCAATTCAATCGGCGCCAGATCCCAGAGCCGGATGTGGCCGACCTACCTCCCGGCCCCCTGGGGCGGCTCCTTCCTGGCATGGAACTAGGTATGCTCCCACGACGCGGCGCTCAGTGGCTGCGAAAGCGATCGGAGCGCACTTCCTTGGGCGAGGGCGGCAAGCAGATTCTGGATGCAGTCGTAGAACTGGCGCCGACTCCGCTTGATTCTCTCATGGGGCTTGGGGGCAAAGTCATCCCCACGAAGGCGCCCCCATCTCGGACCATTGTCATGCGGGGCGGCACTCGCGTAACCCCTGTGGCGCCGCCGCCGAGTATCGCGGCGCGGGAATGGTGGCGGGATTTCACGGCAGAGCGGCCGGCTGCGGCCGACGCGCAGACTCCGCGGCCTTCCACGACGCCTGTTAGCTGGCGGAATCGCCCTGCCGCACCTTCGCCCATCCGGCCGGCAACGCCGCCCGACGTGATGGCTCGGGCGGCGCAAGAGGCGGTTTCGGAGAGCCGGCCGGCCATGGAGTACGATCCAGGCTCCGCCATGACCCCCGACATCGCGGCAGACGCCGCGCGATTCAAGACGGTCCAGCAAGCGAAGCGTGAGGCTCTGATAGCGCGCGTAGACTACGACGCGGCCGTCCCCGGCTCCCCCGAGGCAGAAGCGGCCTACGGCCGCTGGAAGGCGGCCTACGAGAAGATCCCACGCAAGCCCGCACCGGGGCCGCGCGAGCCGGGCTACTGGCATCCTTCGACCACACGGGGAGTCGGCGAGAAGGTGCAAGCCGGCGACTATGGACGGGAGCCGCTCGCGAGACCTCGAGCTCCCGAGCAGAAGTTGCCCTACGAGCCGCCGGAGGAGATCCCATGGCCGCTGGACGTTGAAGGCCCGTCGCCGCGCGCCCGAGAGACACCTCTTCTGGGCCGGGCCCCTCCGCGGCTGCCCCCGCCGCAGGAACCCGTTCTCCGCGCACAGGTTCCCCCGGAGCCGCCGGGGCCGTTCACGAAGGAAGCGGCCCCGCTCGGGAGCCCGCTCGAACGCCAGGCCGCGCTACCTCGGATAGCGGCGCCTCGAAGCGTAGAGCGCGGCCCGCTCGGGGAACCGGCGCTAGCGGGCCGCGTGCCGGAAGCGGAGACCCCACTACCGATCGAGATGGAACCGCCTGGCGCGACATTACTTCTGGAGGAAGCCCCCCCTATACCTGCGGCGACAGCGGCCACGGCGCGCCAATACTCACAGGCAGTACCGCCATGGAAGGGCGCGCCGCCGCCCCC
>Ga0209520_10000462_pt1 | contig 22643 bp, 15 predicted proteins | sample Rifsed16ft1_FD_184009 | JGI IMG/M metagenome (GOLD analysis project Ga0209520, IMG submission 184009) | Soil microbial communities from Rifle, Colorado, USA - sediment 16ft 1 (version 2) | ecosystem: Environmental > Terrestrial > Deep subsurface > Rock core/Sediment | place: Rifle, Colorado...
AGTCAATTCCGAACAAGTTACTACTGGTGCCAGCGGAGGGATTTGAACCCACGACCTACGCCTATTTTTCAAAAAAGAAGTGAGCCACCTCCCAGATTCGAACTGGGGACCTTCGCTTTACAAAAGCGTTGCTCTACCAACTGAGCTAAGGTGGCGATTTTATTATTTTTCTGCCTTCTCCTTATCGCCGTTTTTATTCCCGTTGAGATTTTCCCAGTACTCCGATCTCTGCGAAATATCAAGATTTATCGCCTTCCCGTGGATAGTGTCAGCGGTGTGTTTAAGCCTGACTTCGAGCTTTAAGACAAAAGACCTGGCCAGATTTACTACATATTCAGAAGATTTCAACAGTGCGGGCAAGAAATTATTTCTTAACTTAAGAAACGTGGGGAAAATTAAATTTTCCCACGTCTTACTTCTTAAGGATTGGTTAGCTTTAAGCCTTAATTTAAGCTCGATTTCAGGAATTAATTTCGTCTCTCGAAAATATCCTCGAGCCAGAATATAAATTCCGATTAAAGAGAGTCCGAGGATAGACGGGTAAATTATCATATTACTAGAGTTCTAATTTTTTAAAAGCGGAGATTTCAATTTTCTCCCCAAATTTTCCAATAGCTTCTTTCAGATATTGAGAAATTGTCAAAGAGGGATTCCGTATGTACTCTTCGTCTAAAAGGCTCTTGACGTCTTGGGCCTCCGAAGAAGCGATCTGCATTGCGATCTCGCGCGCGAGATTCTGAAATTCTTCGTTTTTCGCGACGAAATCCGTCTCGCAGCTTAATTTTACCAAAACCCCTATTCGTCCGCTATGGACGTAGCTCTGGATTATGCCAGCTTTAGTTTCTCGGCCTGATTTCTTGGAAGCAACGATTGCCGCTTCATCTTTCAAAAATTCAAACGTTTTTTTAATATCCCCTTCTGCTTTATCCAATGCTTTTTTTATAGTCATGACTGAAACCCCCGTCTTGGCGCGGAGCTCCTGGATCAAATCTGTGGGCAACTTAGCCATTTAAATTCGCTTTTGATAATCCGTCTTGGTAAGCTTTCGCCAATCTTTCCAAAAGAAATTCTATGCTGGAAGAGGCAGAATCGTTTGAGGGAATTGGATTTGTTACTTTTGATAGATCGTTATCCGAAGACAAAATTGCGATTACCGGCAATAAAACCCTTCTTGCTTCGGAAAAGGCGGTTTTTTCCTCTTTTGGATCCACGATAATCATGGCCCCGATATCGCCCTTGAGATTCTCGATTCCCGAAAACTTTTCCTCAAGAGTCTTAATCTCGCGCGCGATCCTTAACCTTTCCTTCTTTGTATATTTTTCAAGCTCCTTTGATTCTCTTTTCTTTTTGAGGTCCTCGAAATATTTAATCCTGTCTCGAATTATTTTAACATTGGTCAGAGTACCTCCAATCCATCTCCCAGCCACGTAGCTGTGTCCAAGCGCCTTCGCGTGTTTTTCTATCAATGCTTTTGCAGAAGGTTTGGTTCCTACCCACAAAATGTTTTTCTTCGCCTCGCCGATTTTCCTCAGAAAATTTTCCGCCGCCTCGAGCGATTCCAGAGTTTTTTCCAAATCAAAAATCTCTACGTTATTTTTAACTCCGTGTATAAAATCGGACATGCTCGGGTGCCTGTGCGAACGCGAATAGCCAAAGTGTACTCCGGCTTGGAACATTGCCTCAAACTCCTTGTCTTTATCCGCAACTTTTAACTTTTCGGCTTCGTTAGCTACTTCTGCCATATGGGGATTAGTTTAATATAATTTAGCCCAAGATGCAACTCCCGCGCCCCTTTTCTTTTTGAATAGTTTTTGCTATTATAGTCCAATATGAAAGTTGAGATACACCCAAAATACTTCCCTAAAGCAAAAATTAAATGCGCGTGCGGCAATATGGTTGTTGTCGGATCAGCGAAAGAAAGCATAGATATAGAGGTATGTTCGTCCTGCCATCCGTTTTTCACGGGAAAAGGCAAGCTAATTGATTCGGCAGGGAGAGTTGAGCGGTTTAAATCAAGGGCCGCAAAGAAATCGTCTCCGAAAAAGAGAAAATAAACATGGGAACAATAATTCTCGAAATACGAGCCGGAGCTGGAGGCAACGAAGCCTCAATATTCGCGCATGAGCTTTTTAGGATGTACCAAATTTACGCGTCCAAACAAAGCTGGGATTGGAAAATTCTCGATGATATGGTCGCAGAAATAAGCGGGCAGGGCATGTGGGAAAAATTAAAACACGAGTCGGGCGTCCATCGGATCCAGCGCGTCCCAAAGACCGAAAAATCCGGCCGCATCCATACGTCCACGGCTTCCGTCGCCATACTGCCGGTTCCGACCCAAAAAGAAATAGAGATACGAGAATCGGATCTTGAGGTAACATTTTCGCGCGCTGGCGGCCCTGGAGGGCAAAACGTCAACAAGGTAGAAAGCGCTGTCAGAATCTTGCATAAACCGACAGGCGTGGTTGTCTCATCGCGCGAAGAACGGTCGCAGTTAAAAAATCGCGAGCGGGCGATGAGCGTATTGAGAGCAAAACTATTCGACGAAAAGCGTCGTAAAGAATCCGAATCCCTCTCGAAAGAACGCAGGGAACAAATCGGCACTGCCGATCGTTCGGAAAAAATACGCACATATAATTTCCTCCAGGACCGCATCACCGATCACCGCATTAAAAAATCCTGGCACAATATCGAGTCAATCTTGGACGGCAACATGGATGCGATCGTAAAAGCTTTTTCTAAAGCTTAATTATATTCAATTTCCGCATACTCGCCTCTTTGAATACGAGATTTTTTGAGGTGGGATAAGAGCGTATTTAAGCCTGTCCCGTGACCAATAAGAAGAGTTGGTTCAGGTGAATCATTTTTTAAAAGTTCGTCCAATAAAGATAAGTGCCTACGCAAAACCGTATCGCGAGATTCGCCTCCGTATTGCGTAAAATCGTAATTAAAATATGAACCATGCCACAATCCCTCCATATCAAAACTGCTTGGAATGTAAGTAGCGGAAACTTCACTTCTTCTTTTTCCCTCAAGCGAACCGAAGTTACATTCCCTCAAACGCGGGTCATAAATAATGGGGACGTTTACATATTTCTTTACGGCGCTTGCAGTCTCTCGCGAACGCTTTAAATCCGAACTTACGATTTTTTTAATTCCCAAAGGTTTTAGTTTTTGCGCAAGTTCGTCGGCTTCGATCCAGCCGCGCTCGCTCAAATTTGTGTCTGTGTGCCCCTGCAATCGCCATTCGCGGTTCCAATCCGTCTCGCAATGCCTGACTAAAATGAATTTCATACTATCTCTGCGCGGTTCTAGAGATTATATCAATCTGTTCTTGATATTTTGTTGCGAGTCCCATAACATCGTCTCCATAGAAGCGATAAGCTGGGTTTTTCCAATTCGATCCCGCGAGATATTTTAAAGCCGCATTATATTCTGAAGTATATGTCCGGGCGCCCGCGCCGTTATCGCGCAACAAAAGCCCAGATGCGACGAAGGCATCAAGCGGATCCCATGGATTTGGAGGATTGTGCCCCGTTATTTTGGCAACCGCGCCTTCATACAGAAGCCAAGTTGTCGGGATAAATTGAGCCGGACCCATAGCTCCTCCGCAATATCCGTACCAGGCCTTTTTTGAAACTGGCATTGAATCGGGGTTTAGCCCAAGGCGAGAAGTAATGTCTTTGAACGCATCCCTTTGTTTCGCGCACCTCGCATGCGATAAGTCTATGCTCCAATTTCCTGTCCCGACATTTGCGCCTAAATTCGATTCTTCCGCGATAATCCCCAATAGAAACGCCGGCCTGATGCTTGTCCCTTTTTCCACCTGAAGGGCGTACTCGAGAGCTTTTTCAAATGGGATAGCTTTCGAGCCGTTAAGCAGGAAAAGTTGCGACCGTATAGCGGCCGCGTTTTTGGCCCGTTCGTCTAATACTTTTTTATATGCTTTCTCCTGCCCTCGAGTAAGGTCTAATATTCTTTTTTTCTCCCTCTCTTTGTCCTCAATGCTCTTCTTCTCGAGTTCTTGTATAGTCTTTAATTGCAATTCTTGAGCCTTTCTATCTTCGAGGTCGCTTTTCTCCGCCTCAGCTTCGCCCTTATCCGTCCTTATCTCCTGGAACGATTGTTGGAGCGATTTTTGTATTGTGTCGAATGAATCGGCCTGAACGAAAAATTCCGACAAGTTGTCGTACGCCAAAAGCACCTCCACCATCGAAGACTGGTCGATTTGATAAAGCTCCCGCAGGAGCTCCGAGAGAGATTCCTTTTCGCGCTCTATTTTATTATCGAGCGCCGAGATAGCCTTATTTTTTTCTCCTATGGATCCTTGGATACTAGAAATTGCAATATTTCTTGCCCTTATCTCGAGTTGCGATTTCTTTATCTGGGCATCGAGCAATGCGATATCGCGCTCAAGACTTTGAGCTTCATTCTGCTTGCCCTGGATGATATCCCTAAAGCCGCTTATTTCTTTCTCGATCGCGGCTAGTTCCGCTTCCAGTTGCGCCCTTCGATCGGTAACCATGGACGGGTCAATCGCCTGCGCGTAAACATAAAAAGCGGGTACCAGCAATAAACTTAGCCAGAAAAATCGCATACTATATTATAGCAGACGCGGGTTATTCCTTCTCCTTACCGGCGCTTTCTTTCACCTCGCCTTCTTCAATTGGCTTCTCCTTCTTTGTAAGGACTTCGATTGATTCAATCCCGGACGCCGCTTGCGCCTCTTCAGCTTGAAGCTCCGCCTCGCTCCTCGGTGCCTCAATAAGCGCCAAAACTTCCTCCATACCCGAGTAAGTTTTAACTCCCTTCGGCAATTTAAGATCGGAAACCGTAAACTTGTCTTCTAAATTTTGGAGTTTTGTTAAATCAACTCTTATCTGGTGGGGAAGATCGCCAGGCAACGCTTCAATTTCCAATTCATGGTGAACCTTCACTAAAATTCCTCCAAGCTTAAGAGCCGGAGGCTCCCCGTCAAATAAAAGCTCCACCTTCGCTTTGATCGGCTTATCCATCCTCACCTGCAGAAAATCAACGTGGACCGGGACATCTTTTATCGGGTCAAAAGAAACATCGTGTATTAAAACATTTTTCCTGTCTACTCCGATCTCAAGCTGAACAAGGCTGGACTCGCCCGCCTGCTTAAAGACTTTTTCAAAATCGTGCCCGGAAATTTCAAGCAAAAGCCCCTTCTCGCCTGCGCCATACATAACCGCAGGGATTTTTCCCATTCCCCGCAATTTTTTAACTTTTTTTCCGACTACTTCCCTCTTTTCGGCTTTAATTGGAGTCATGGCTATAAGTTAAGCATAAATATCAATTCTAATCAACAAAGCTGGGTTGATAATCCTGATTTAAGATAATTTCGCGGGTTATCGCACCAGAGATTTTTTTGCCTCTAACCTCAATTTCCAGAAGAATGCTCTTCATTGTTTCTTCTGAAAAATTCTGGTCGAAAATGAAATTTCCCAAGCTATACGCTATGTACGAATCCTTATAACTCTCGACGGGTTGGGAAACGTGCGGATGATGGCCGATTACCAAGTCCGCTCCGGAGTCGACGGCCAAATGCGCCAATTCGCGTTGGCGTCCCGAAGGTTCCGGATGATACTCTTCCCCAAAATGAAATGATGCGATAACAATATCTGCGTTAACGCGAGCCTTCCCGAGCGCTTCTACTATGTTTGGCACTGTCGCACGCACGCCAGGCCCCGGAAAATCTGCGAAACCGACGAGCGCTACACGCAGACTGCCAATATTCAATATTGCAGGCTCCGTGCTTGTTCCGATTGCCATAATTCCGGCGCCATTGAGGTTTGAAAGCGTGTCTCTAAAGACTTTTCCTCCGCGATCTCCAGAATGATTATTTGCTACGGATAACGCGTCAAATCCCGCAAACTCAAGCCCCTCCAGAGCGCGCGGATCAATTCGAAATGAAATAGCAGAACCTGAATTAATTCCTTCGTCGGCAGAAAGCGGCCCCTCGAGATTACCAAAAAGAAAATCATACGCGCGGAGTTCGTCCGCGATATTGAGAAATGGGAAACGAAAATCCCCACCGCCTTTTTTCAAGATCTTTCCCTCAACTGCGCGATCCAGCATTATATCCCCGACAAAAGCAAGTTTCAGGTTTTCTTCATTCAACCCTGCGCTTATAACGTTTGCTGTTATTCTCACTGGAGAAACATATATTTGAGTAGGATATAAGACTTCGGCCAAAAAAGCCGAATAAATCTTCGCGTTAAAAATCGCTAAGCTAAAAATAATAACGAAAAGGGAAATAAAGAGAAGCCCCTCCTTATTTAAGCGGACATGCATACGATATTAAATTAAAATATTAGGCGGCTTTTGGCCAGAGAGCGCAGCGATGATGTTTTCCGATGCAAGTTCAGCCATTTTATTCCTGGTTTCTTCCGTGGCTGATGCAAGATGTGGAGTTATAACTATATTTTCAAGGCCGATTAAACTGGGTTCGATCGCGGGTTCATTCTCAAAGACATCTATCGCGGCGCCCTTAATTACGCCTTCCTTCAAAGCTTCCGCGAGCGCTTTTTCGTCCACAATCGAGCCGCGCGATGTGTTGATCAGATAAGCGGTTTTTTTCATCATTTTAAAACTCTCCCTGTTTATCAAATGCTTTGTCGCAGGCATCAATGGAACATGTATTGAGACGAAATCCGCATTTTTTAATACATCTCCAACGGCAGGGCAATAAACGGCGCCGGATTCTTTCTCAAATTCTTCGTTACGCTTAACGTCATAATATAAAACTTTCATCTCAAATCCTTTTGCGGCGTGATGCGCGACTCTTGAGCCGATGCGTCCGAGCCCGACGATTCCGAGCGTTTTTTTGGAAACATCCGTACCTAAAAGCATCATGGGCTCCCAGCCGTGATATTTGCCTGCTCGCGCGAATCTTTCACCTTCCGATATTCTGTGCGCGATTGCGAGGAGCAATGCAAAAGTGTGTTCGGCAACGGTGTCGGTTAAAACCCCAGGGGTGTTTGTTATCATTATCTTTTTCTCTTTCGCGACCGCTACATCCACGTTATCAAACCCTACGGCCATATTCGCGAATATTTTACACTGCGGTCCCGCCGCTTCAAAAACATCTTTATCGATTTTGTCCGTCAATAAGCAGAAAACTCCGTCATAATTTCCTTTTTTTAAAAAAGAAATTAATTCGTCTTTAGATAAAACCCTATCTTGAGGATTTACATCAATGTCATATTTAGCCTCAACCAATTTTTTTATCCCCGCCTCGGGTATTTTTCTAGTTACAAAAATTTTCATTTATTTCCTAATAATCTTAATTATAAAAAACAACAATAAAGTCACCAACAAGGGGAAAATAAATAGAGGTAGTGCGGGATTAATACGCGCTAAAACCATTGGATACGAACCCCAATCAACCGGCTCTACTGCCGTATTAAAGCAGGAAAATAAATAATTTATGGAACAATATGCATAGTCCCATGGTTGAGGGTATACGACCTTCCAAAGCGGCAAAAAATTAATAATCAACCACAAGACAACGAACAGAGAGACAAAAACAGCGGTGTTTTTTGAATGGAAATTCATCTTTTTGAATTATAGGACTTCATTTAATTATAGTCTATGCACAATACTATATATACTCATTTCTTAACGGTCGTAAGATATTGAGTATAATATATTTAACCTATCTAAAGCCAAAATAGGAACGCAATTCATGGTCATTTTCAATCCTTCCGGATTCAATTAAAATAAGCTCTTTCCCAAAAGTAAAACCTTCCCATAGATCAAAAAAATCCTTCGGCAAATGATACGGATATACCCATACGCTTTTTTGAAGCTGAAAAAATCCAAATTCCTGGAGTTCTTTGCGTAGAAAATCACGCCTCCCTCGTACTTTCTCCGGAATATCGAAAATTAAAACGCGCCATTGCCCATCCCAACTCCGCGCCTTGGCCATCTCAAATTTCAATTTAATATTGTCGGCAAATTTCTTTCCTTTTTCAGAAAGCACATACGCCATTTTATTTTTTCTTTTCTTCCCAACAATCAATCTGCGTTTTTCCAAGCGCTGTAGCGCATTACGAAATGATTGGCGCTTCGTATGTTTGCAGAAAGTATGATAGTACGGATGCGGCCAAAATGATTCGACAAATATCTCCCGACCAGCACAAAGGATAAGCAACGCAGCGTCGCCTAATGTATATTATACTCTATCTCCCGAGCCGAATAATTTAATTTTCTCCATTGTTTTTGCTCTGACAGTTTCTATCGCGGGGGTAAGAATCTTATACGGCGTGGTCTCATCTGGGTTATTCGCCAGAAAAGTGCGGAGCGCCCAAGTGTAGGCTACGCGAATCTCTGTATTTATATGTATATTGTTTACCCCCGCTCCGATTGCGGCTTTAATTTGGTCGTCCGGCGTTCCGGATCCGCCATGCAAAACAATCGTTATATCGCCGATAAGCGAGCGGATCGCCTCGATTCTTGCGATATCCAATTTCTTTACGTTTGCGGCAATTCCGTGCAAGTTGCCAACTGCCGGTGCAAAACGATCAACCCCGGTCTCTTCGACAAACCTTTGAGCCTCTTCCGGCTTGGTCAAACTTTCGGGAGGAATCTCGATAACTTCCTTGTATATTTTTGAAGATTCGGTGACTAAATATCCAACCTCGCCCTCAACGGAAATTTCATGGTTTTTTGATTTCGCATATTTTGCAACCTCTTTAGTATTTTTTATATTTTCTTCCAAATCATGAACGGATAAATCTATGTGAACGGAGTCGTATCCGGCATCAACCGCTTCCTGTGCAACTCCGACGGACTTATGGTGGTCGGCATTCAGGAAAATTGGCAATTTATATTCTTCGCGGTATTCTTTTATCATCAGAACCGCTTGCTTAGCACCGATAAACCTCCTCTCTCCTTCGGAAGTCCCGATCATAACCGGAGATTTCAATTCCTTTGCGGCCTCCAAAATCCCAACCAAAGTCACTGCATCCGAAATATTAAAATGCGGAAGTGCCCACCTTTCCTCCCGCGCTTGGTTTAAAATTTCTTTAAGCGTCATATCAAATCTTTTTTGGTTTATAATCTGCCGGGGCTTTGGCTAAATATTCCTCCAGTTGTTTTCGCGACAAAAGTCCCTCTCTTGCGCCTACATATTGCACAACCGACATTGAATTTATCGGCGCCCATGATAAAGCTTCGGAGATATTCTTTCCTAAGGCTAGCGCCACAACGAAAGTCGAGGAAAATGCGTCGCCCGCGCCAGTCCGTTCGTACGGAGGTTTGGGATCCGGGTAAGGTGGCATAAACCAAGCATCGCCGCCATCGTACGCGTATGCTCCTTTCGGACCATCGGTCACGACGACAATTTTAGGCCCTAACCCTGCCAACATTTCCATAAGTTTTTTCACGTCAATCTCATCAGTTTTTAAAATTCTCCGCGCTTCCTCGGTATTCGAGATAAAGAGTTCGGATCGTTTATAAAGCCCGGCAAGTTTTTCCTTCCCAAATTTCATCTGAAATGTCCCCGGCTGTAGGGCAAGTTTTATGCTTTGATGTGAATTTAAATATTTTTCAATCTCGCCATGAAATTCCAAAGAATTTTCTGCCGTGGAAGAAAGGTAAACCCATTTTGGCTCTCCAATATCGGGTAATTTATATTTATATTCCTCGTGCTTAATTAAAATCGTCCGGTCATCTTCGTACCAAAGAACATAGTGATAATTTGTTTTCTTTTTATGGTGGGTGCTGACGAATTCGGTCGCGACTTTCTCCTTTTTAAGCGCCTGAAAGCATTCTTCTCCAAAATAATCTCCTCCTAAATCCGACACCAAGGCACTCTTGAGCCCTAGGCGCGCGGCCGCAACCGCGGCGTTGGCGCTATTCCCGACGGCGGGAATTACCCAGACATCCTCATATGGAATTTTATCCGCGAAGCGCATGCAAATCTCGCAGCGCTCTCGGTCAATCGTGCAATGCACCGACGCTTCTTTAATCCTAATAAACGCGTCGGTCACGGTATCTCCAATCGCGATAAAATCACTTCCCATAAATCTCATTCATCTTCCCTCTCGTAATCGGACCTGCAACTCCGGTTACGGGCAAGCCGTATTTCTTCTGGAACTTCCTGACTGCGGCTGTTGTAAGCGGGCCGTAGTATCCGGTTATGGGGCCTGTATATATAGAAGTGTCCAGGGAGAGGTATCGTTGGAGCAGTTTGACGTGGTCTCCACGCTGTCCAATGGCGTATTTGGAGGTGAGTGGTGGGAGATTGGAACTTTGCGCGCTGCTCGAAGTTGAGGCGGGAATTTGAACAAAAGTTGGCGTTCCTCCGCGTAATGAAATGGTAACGTTATCGATAGTTTTCTGATCTGCTCCAAATGATTGAAGGAGTCCAATTATGGATTGTATCTGGGGTTCGGATAGAGATTGGGCTGGCGCAGGAGTTGTCGAAGCCGGAGGCGGAGATCCTGAGCCGTTGGGCGAAGGAGTTGGTGTAGACATCGGCGTAAATGTCTGGGTTGGCGTTGGGGAAGGTGTTGGTGTTGGAGTCGGGATAACTTGCTGAGCCGGGACGGTAAACTCAATTTCTGAAGCGTCTGAATAAATATTTTCATCGTCTATTGCGTATATGGAGTAATAGTATTTGAGGCCGAATGTGACTTGGGAATCCGTATATGAGATACTTGTTTTTGGCAGTGAAGCTAAGAGATAGGATTGATTTTGTCCTGGGTAGCCAGCAGTTGATCTGTATATTTCAATTCTGTTTAGGAATGGGTCTTCGGTTGGATTTTGCCAGGAGAGGATTACTGAACCGGATTGGGCGGTAAGGTTCCTGATTTTGCCTGGCTTTCCCGCCGAGGTCCTAAACGAGAGAACTTGAGAAGAGGCTTTGTTTCCGGAAGCATCTTTGGATGAAATTTGGTAGTAATAAGTTGTCTTTCTTTGAAGACCCGTGGCATTAATCGAGTGGGAGATGATAAGTGTTGGGGATGAAAGAATTGAAGAAAGAGAAGTTTGGGATGTTCCGTATCGTATCTCTGTATCCGATAGCTCGTTTGTAGTCCATGTGGCCTTTACTGAAGTCGTACTAAGGGAGCTTAAGAGAAGATTTGAGATGATTGGGGCTGTAGTATCGCCTGCGGGAGGCGGGGTGGGGGTCGGTGTGGGCGAAGGGGCTATTATAGATACGTCTAACGACTGCTCAGTAGTAGCCATCCCATCCGATACGGAGATGATCCATTTGTAAGTGATGCCGGCTGACGTATACAAGAAGACTGCCGGTTGGATTGTCCCCGCTCCGGATAGGTAGCTGATTCTCGATCCTCCGTTTATCGTGTAATACCAGGTCCAGGTTAGAGGATTCCCATTTGCATCGGAGGCGGAAGAGGAATATGAAACTGATGTGCCCGAATAGAATTGGACGCCTGCGGTCAGAGAATCAGCGTCAGCCGGAGTTGTTGAGATTGAAGAGACGACGGGAGGGATGTTTGTGGTAGCTGGTGTTGGTGTTGGTGTTGGGGTTGGAGTAGGTGTTGGGGTAGGCGTCGGCGTGGGAGAAGGTGCAATGTATTTCGTCAAATAATCTTCAACAGACCATCCGTCTGCACCAAGATCGTAGTTGATGTTCCACCACCAAAAGCCATCTGTGTAAGTTGGCTGTCCGGAAATATTAGTCACAGTTCCTAGAGCTCCAAATGATTGCGCCACACCGGTTGTACCGCAAGAAATAGAAGCGCAAGAGCGGACATTAAGGGATCCTGCGTTAACCTGAACACGGTCGTTGATTAAGAATTTGGTTGAGACAATCGGTGTTGGGGTGGGAGTGGGAGTGGGAGTAGGCGTGGGAGTTGGGGCTGGGGTAGGCGTGGGAGTGGGAGTGGGGGTTGCTCCTACGTATTCATAAGCACCGATGTCGTACAGAGTGCCGCCCGGTTCGGGTCGTGACGATCCAAGATAATCAAGGTTGAATGGAGCACCTAGAGTTAGGCCTGTATTGATTGCTGGTGACCCGGCTTGAAGCTGGTAGTCGGTAAGCTCGTTTACGAACACCGGATCAGCCGTGATGCTGTTCGTGATCGTGCTGGAGTAGGTACATGTTGCGCCGCCGCTCGTGTCAATAGTACCGGAGGGGTTTTGATAGAACATGTTGGTGTGGAACACAACACCGCTCCCAGTGGCATAGTAACACCGGGCACCCCAGTTTGTATTTTTATAAAAGATGTTGTTCTTAATGTCGATGTTATTGAGAGTACTCCACAGGATCATCCCGGACAGACCGTTGAACGCCATCACGTTGCTGTAGACTTTGAGATTGCTGACCGTGCTCCCGCCGTAGACCTGCAACCCGTAACCCTCATTATTGTAGAGAATGTTATTGGCCACGACTTCGTTATCACCCGACAGATACAGCCCGTGCCCCTTGACCCCTTCTGCAGGAATACCGTTGTCGTGGATGTAGTTGTTGAAGTACTGAGTTCCTGAAGAGTATTGGTCAGAGAACAACCCCGTATGACCGGTCGACTCCGATTGATCGTTGCCGCAATGATCGATTTCGGTGTTAAGAAATTTGTGGTTGTTTCCCTCAACTCGTACGCAGTTTCGATAGGAGTTCGTGATCCGTAAACCGTCTATATAGTTGTACGCTCCATAGACAAGTACCATCGCTGCCATAGAGGAATCATCGTTACCATCTAAGATCGCCAGGCGTTTATTCTCAGCTTTTATTCTGAGGGGTAATGCGGCGGTACATGTCTTGCCAAAAGCAAAGGCGTAACTAGTGTCTGTGCCGATATAGGTTCCATTCCCGACAATAATCGTGTCGCCACAGACTGCCCTGCTGTCGTAAGCATAACCAATGGTTAGACAAGGCGTACCTGTAGCCCCGCACCCGGCGTTATCTGTGCCAGTCTTACGAACATAATATATATTCCCTACTGAAGGCGCATTAACAGTAAGGGTAAAAGTTGAAGTTTTGATAACTAAACCAGCGACCGCCGTAACAGTGACGGTGTAATTGCCTGTTGGAGTTGATGAGAGAGTATTGATTGTGAGAGTAGTTGAGCAAGTTGGAGAACATGATCCGGGCAAGAATGATCCCGTGGCTCCGGTTGGAAGACCGGAGACGGTAAAGTTTGTCGATTGAGTGGTGCCAGAAGAGAGAGTAGCTGTAATGGTGTTGGTTACTGATGATCCTTGGGTGACAGATTTATTCCCTCCGTTGGTAAGAGTGTAGTTGAAGACAGAGGCGGTGGTAACATTCACCGTCACAGATTGATTAGCGGTTCCTCCGGTTCCGGTGCAGGAAAGGGTGAAAGTTGAATTGGCTATAAGGTTTCCTGTTGATTGAGAACCTGAAGTTGATTTAGTTCCTGACCATGCGCCTGAAGCTGTGCAGGAAGTAGCGTTGGCTGAAGACCAAGACAGAGTTGAAGATTGTCCAGAGATTATTGAAGAAGGAGAAGCGGATAGAGAGACGGTGGGGGAAATTGTAAATCCCGGAACAGTATCCCCGGCGAGTTCATTCAAATAGTTTTCGATGTTTGAGTACCCGTTCGATGCGGCGGTGTTGGCGTCTGCGGCGCTGGCGGGATTCAGCCCGTGCGCGTTTTCCCAATCGTCCGGCATTCCATCGCTATCCGTATCGGTTGGCGGAGAACCGCCGCTTAATGTCGGCCAGGGTCCACCATCTCCAATATCAGCTATATTCCCCGTGCCGTTCGTCACGTCATCGATAATCGCCTGATCCGCCGAATCGCGGGTTGGTTTGTAGGCTCCTGCGGTCGCAAGCAGGGTCGTTTTGAGTTCGCTGGTGTTTGTTTCCGTAATCGGGTAATCGCTCATCGTGTACGGAGTGGCCGCACGATATGTCGCTTCGCTTGCAAGAGCAAATCCGGTTTCTCGATCCACAAATCCCAGCAGCCAGTCATTCCCGCCAGCACATCCGGTTGAACAACCCGGCCCCCAGTTCCCGCTTGGATATATCTTAGTGCCGCCTCGTTCGCCGGTCCCATTTTCTAGCAGGAAAGAGAACGACCCTGTTGTACTGTTTGGTCCAGGGATAAATTGATTCTTGATAAGATTGCCTATCCCGGCCTGATTGAGACTCGTGTTGCCCCAAGTTAGAAGATGCGCACCTACATACGTAGGATAGCCGTTACTTCCCCAGTTATAAACGATATTGTTGGTGTACTCGGCTTTATTGGTCCGAGTTATCTTGGATGAGCGCCCGCCAAGATGAGCCATTAGATTATGGTGTATGGACACATTGAACAGCGATACGTCGCCGCCCGTGCCCCCGATTTCCCAGCCGAAACTCCTAGCAAGCGTTGTAGGCGATTGCGGCGATCCTTCCGCAACGATGTTCCATTGAAAGGTGACATTCTCAAACCCCGTGTAGGCTTGCAGCATACCATCGAGGCCCCACTCACATGAGAAGTGGTCGATTATGACGTTGTACGCCTTTGCCCCCGCGCCAGCATTTACGATGACACATTGCCCTTTGTTTTCGGTGTCGGCTGGCCCTCCTGGTCTGATCCTCATGTGACGAAAAGTGCCGTCATGGAATCCGGTGCTAAGAACGATCCTAGCGTTCTCCCCTTTGAGCTGGACGCCACCAGGCGAGGTCTGACCTGCGAGATAAACATAAGAGTGGGTTTCGGTCAGCGTGATTGGGGTGCTCAACGTGATTGTTCCGCTGACATCGAACACAACATACCGTGGGCCGGTCGTGGTCAACGCTGTGCGCAATGATCCCGCACCCGAATCGTTTAGATTCGTGACGTGGATTACGGTTGCAGCCACATTGCGTGCACCGATAGACACTGCGCCGAATCCTTCTGCTGACGGGAAAGCTTTGATACCAGTACTTATAATTGTCGGAGTTGGTGTTGGTGTTGGTGTTGGTGTTGGTGTTGGTGTTGGTGTTGGGGTCGGAGAAATAGTGTATTTCGTCAAATAATCCTCAACAGACCATCCGTCAGCACCAAGATCGTAGTTGATGTTCCACCACCAAAAGTCATCTGTATATGTTGGCTGTCCGGAAATATTAGTCACAGTTCCTAGAGCTCCAAATGATTGCGCCACACCGGTTGTACCGCAAGAAATAGAAGCGCAAGATCTGACGTTAAGGGATCCGGAGTTAACCTGTACGCGGTCGTTTAATGAGAATTTAGTGGAGACTATTGGGGCTGGGGTAGGGGTAGGTGTGGGTGTCGGGGTTGGGGTGGGAGTTGGAGTAGGGGTGGGGGTTGGAAAAACAGTGCCAGTGTATTCATAGGCGCCGATGTCGAATGCGCTTCCCTGCGGGCGCAAGACGCCGTCATAATCGTTTGTTACTCCGTAAATCGAGGCGTTGATACCGGCATTGATGGCAGGCGAGGTTGATTGAAGATGAAAATCATGAGTCACAGCGTTTACGACTTTCGGGTCAGCGGTTATAGAACCTGTTTCAGTGAATACACCATCGCCCGAATTGAGATATCCGTCCTCAATGTTGCTTCCATTGCCGAAAAACAAGTTATTAATCAATTTAATATTATCGCCGCTAGACCAAGCTGCAATTCCTGCGCGATTATTGCTCAAAAGAATATTATTCGCAACTGTAATATTGCAACAAATATTATTGTAAGGAGTCCCCTCCGAAGCGGTATGCGACACAATGATTCCTGATGCCCCGTTATCATAGACTGTATTATTGATAACATCTACTCCAACCGGGTAGTGATAAAGGTGTATGCCGTAGCTCATGCTGCCGTATACGATATTGTTAGCAATGAGTCCGTCTCCATACGCATGATATATGCCGTGCGCTCCCGGTACACCGGGAACAGACGGGCAGCCGCGTGCAATATTTGCCACCACATTGCCGATGGTGTCGTTGTCCGCCGCATATCTTCCACCAGAAACACTTCTTCCGGCGTGGTCAATTCCGGCGCCCACATTTGCCGTACAATTTAAATAATCATGAACATAGTTTCCGAGGATTCTTGTATGAGACGCATAATTAAGCAGCGCGTGCCTTGAATCGCCAGATATATCAAAACCTTCGATATTCACATAATCGGCATTGTTGGTCCAGGAACCATAATATGAATAACCTGTTTTTATTTTAGCACCCCATTTTACAGTAGAAACAAATCTTACCGGCGCGCCCGCAACTCCTCCACGGTTTGAAGTGATCAAGCCGGTATACGTTCCGGGCTGGACGCAGACGGTCTGTCCGGCCGAAACAACATCTGCGGCTTTTTGAATCGTCTTGAATGCTGAAGACGAACTTGTTCCGGAGCTGGCGTCGTTGCCGTTCGTGTCAACATAATAATTGCAGGATGTAGTCGTTGTCGGCGTCGAACTTGGCGTAGGAGTTGGAGTAGGAGTAGGAGTTGGGGTAATTGCTCCATAGAGCGCCTGAATTTCGGAAAGAGAAAGAGCTTTGTTGTAAATACGGACATCATCGATAGTTCCGGAATAATTGTTCACATAACCCTTGCCGATATAGGCGTTTAAGCTTGAAGCAGTTGCCGAAGAATATGATGCGGCAACTTGGTTCGTTTGTGCTCCGTTCTTATACCATCTTAAGGTCATGTTGGAGAGGTCGCGGACTATTACAACATGAGTCCATTCGTTAAGGATGAGGGGGTTCGACATGGTAAATCCCTGGTATGGAGTGGTGTTGCCTCCTCCGGTTCCGTAGAAATAATTGATGGTACCGTTGGTTTCCTGGGTAATGGTTCCCTCGCCTCCATAAGCTTTGGCGTAAGGGTTGCGCCTTGCCGAGAAGGAATTAGGCTTAAGCCACATTGAGATCGTCTGGTTGCCGGTTATTTGAAGTGCCGTTGAGTTTCCGAGGCTTACGTTATCATCAACTCCGTCAAAATCCAACGCGTTGGCGATTTTTCCCGCCACCCAATCCGTTGAAGGATCCATACTGGTCAAAATCCCGCCATTGCCGTTGACGGATGAATCTGAAGCGGTAGTTCCGGAGATTTCGTCCAATTTCCACCAGCCGACCGCGTCGTTCGGCCCGGCATCGCACTCTTCTTCAGAAGAAGGCATCAAATCAAATGCAGCGCATACCGCCTTCAAACTATTATAACTGCCCTCGTCGGAGGATGCATGCCACGCCTCAACCGAAGCAATATTTTCGGAGAAAATGTCGATAATACCATTGCCGCATACCGGACTGTCAACTAAAGTTGTCTCATAATCTTCGTCATTTGCTATGTCATTGGAAGAACCGGTATTTTTTATAAGTCCGCCGCTAGAATTGAAAAGTTTGAGATAATATTTCTCGTTTGGCTGGTTTTGCCATCCGGTGCCACCGGGGCCGGTATGCTTATCATAGCCAACAAGCGTAATATTATACGTGCCGGCGCTAATAGATGCGCTATAAGGACCGGCCATATTAGGAGCATAGGAAGGAGAACCAATGGTAGAATACGGAGAAAAATCAATGATCGTCCTCCCTGCTTGCGGAATTAATGGGCATAACGATGTAACAAAATTCATTGTAAACCCGATAGTCGCATCCGCAGGCAAAAACTGGGAACCTATCGGCGTGATGTCAGAAAAGTAAGCACCTGCCGGCCCTCCGCTTACATAGTCTAGAGTATAAAGCCAGTCCGCCTCGACATTTGAATAAGTATTGGGAACGGTAGAGTTGCTGATATCTTCGGAGCCCACCAAAGTATAATTTATCGCGCTTGTTCCCGACGACGGCCATGGCTGGCCGTCTAGCGTGGCGTTTACTTCGATATTGCCGACGGTTGAAGCCGGGCAGGGTCCGGCATCGCATAACGCCTGAATTTCCGCCGGTGTCAGCTTGTAGTTGTAAATGCGGACATCGTCTATGGAGCCGTTAAAATATCCCCACGTTCCAGTATATCTTCCAATATCAAGTGAGCCTCCTAACACAGTATTTGCCACTTGTGCCAGCGTCGCAGAGTTATTGGGTATTCCGTTTACATACAATTGCAAAGCAGTGCCTCCGTCGTAAGTGCCGACGATATGCGTCCAGATATTTTGAGGAATAGGGTTTGCGGTATCGACATCGGTACCCCAGAAAGAAAATCTTGCAATATCGCTTCCGTCCAGTAAAAACAGGGCTGTCTTCTGATTAGAAGTGTTTGTACCCCAATTTACCAAATATCCTTCGGCAGCGCTATTTTCCGGATTGACCCATAACGAAATCGTCCGAGCGGAGCTCCCGCTTGGCAAGCCGTAATCTGATCTTGTCACAAAATCATTACTCCCGTTTAAATCGAGTGCTTGGCCGAGCGGCGGGTTTGCCTGATATGTTGGCGTGCCACCCAAGAAAGTGGCGTCGTATCCGTTGACAGAGGAATCGGAAACGTCGCCGTTAAATTCGTACCAAGCAACAAGGCTGTTGGGCGCCGGAGTAAAAGTTGGTTCGGAGGCTGGCGATCCGGTGTAATATAATTCATTAACGTCATTCCCTGTTAACGCGCGGTTATAAATGCGGACATCGTCAACGAGACCGCCAAATTCAGACCACCCGTCATCTCCGGCAGCGCCTATTCTGAAAGGAGAACTGTTGCTTATCGAACCTAGGGGAGTAGAATCAACGCCCACTAAAACTCCGTCAACATAAAAGAATAAGCCATTAGGCCCTCTTAAGCCAACATAGTGGTGCCAAGAGTTATCGTTAGTCGCATAAAAATCATTGATGGCACCGACTTGCGTGCCGCCCGATTGGATTTTAAACACCGCTTTACCAGCACCCCAGGTAGGATTGCCCCAGAAAAATTCAAAGCCATACCTATTCGGGCTGCCAAAATCGCTTTTTGATAATGTTTCCGGCCACTGGCTACTGTTCGCTACCTGCGAAGTTTTAGCCCAGAAACTCACGCTAAAGTCTCCGGTCCCAAAATCCAACACGCCGCTGGCTGGGTCTCCCACATTCACATAATCATTCGATCCGTCGAAAGTAATGGCTTGGCCGAGCGGGCTTGCAGGATAACTTGGCGTGCCGCCGAAAAAAGTTCCGTCGTTAGTTCCCGCCGAATCATTGGCGTTGCCTTCAAATTTCCACCAGCCGACAAGGTCGGTGGTAATATCGGCATTTGCTGGAGTCGCCTGCAACAGAGCGCTAAAAAATATTATTAAGCCAATTATGTAAAATATTTTTTTCATTTGTTTAAATTTACATAGCTGATCGTAATCGTCCCTTTATTGATGGTGATAACCATGCGCTCTGATGGTTTTTTTAAGGACAAAGAATAAACCGCGGAATCGCGCGAAGAATTTACTATTTGCCAGTCATTATCTTTCGCCCATTTGGAATAATAATCGAAATTCTCGTCAGCAGTCTTAAATGATGTAAAAACAATCGTGCTTTGTTTGGCGGTCGAATCTGGATACTCGGCGCTGTATGACTGAGCGATTTCTGCCTTTCCGTTCAGCGGAATATTCTGGGGGGTAACTTTTCCGACCTGATCCCTTGGGGTCTCTGTGACTATTGGCCGAATAATTTCCGAATCCCGTACATTTCTTTTATCCCCAAAAAACCAAGTAACGCTTAAGACCGCTAAAATACAAAGCGCAAGAACAGCAGGAATTCGCCACTTTGCAACATCGCTTCCCTTCGATTTCTTTTTGATATTCATATTAGTATGTGGGGTTGAAAGCCTCGACTATTGGTAATCTTATTTTCGCAAACACTTCAAAAATCGGTCTCATCACTTCTTCGAAGCCAGGATCTTTCACTTCGACATTGAGCGTGACTATGGTGCTTGGGTTGCTTCCTCCGGTGCCTTGAATTCTTATGTTGTAAGCTCCCGATGTCGTGGTCGGCGGAATAGTAATAGAATATTGCGCACTGACACTTCCATCCGCAGGAATATTTATCCTTCGGTTTACCGGAATAAAGTTATGTGTTGAGCCGGCTGGGGCTCCTGACACTACATCAAGTCTTTCGTTTCCGGAATATCCGTTTAAAGATAAAGCGGTAATCGTGGTCTTGGTCGATTCAATTGGGCTCGAACCCTTTATAGTCACGAAGATAGGGGGGTATGCGTTTAATGTATAATCCGGTGGCGGGAGCATTGTATAATTCGCCCTCACGACTATATTGGCATTCATTGTCACGGTACACGACAGACTAACCCCACTGCAGCCGCCACCTGTCCAGCCATTCCAATTGTAACCGGACACCAGCGGAGCAGTAAGCGTCACTGATGTCCCGGAAGATAGGCCGGGTTTGTTGTAGTTTGTGGTTCCTCCATGACCTGTTGCGCTAGAAATAGAAACGCTAGAAGCTCCGGAGGAATTGACGGAGAGATTAAAAGTGGGGAAGGCTAGGACATTAAATACTACACAATAATAAGTTTGCCCGTTATGAAGCGGGACCAATTCATAATTATCATAATGCTCTACATCGGTAGAGCACCAAAATTCTGCAGATACGGAACCCAGAGGAGGATTGGGGTCGCCGTTGGAAGCGCTGAAAGGCAGATATCCGGGCTGCAATACTTCCCTAAACCAAACGGCGCTGTTTCCGGTTTCCAGTAAAATACTATCTGCATCAAGAGTGGTCTCGGTAATTCCGGAAGCGTCTGTGGGGCCGAAAGTAACCCACGGAGGCCCGGCCTCACCGATAAATGAACCGCCCGGATCAAGTGTGCTAGGAGCCCAAGGATCAATGGTGCCGAATTCTTTCCCCCATTGAAAACTCCATCCAGCGGCCTTCGTGCAAGTTGGATTATTATTTAAAAAGTCTGATATTTTCCCGGATGTTATAGGCTCTTGGTTGTTCCAATTTGGCAAATCAGATTCCTGCGGACAGACTATAGCTGTCATTTTAACGGTGGGCGCACCGGGTGCAGTTATCTCAACCTGGTTGCTCGCGCCCAAGCGGTTTCCAACATATCCGAATATTGTATCAAAATATCTAAACTCATAATTCCCCGGCGTTCGGTTTGAAGAAAAAGACACATTCCCACTTGAACCGCCAAATGTCTGCTTTGAATCAATATAACTATCGTCCGTAGAGCCAACCAAATACATGCCAATCCAATCGTTTAATGAGTCAAAGAAGGAATATCCGCTTGTAAAATTCCAATTAACTGTAAAGTTGCCGGTATTTCGAACGAGCGATAGCGGCGTCGCGTTTAACGATACAGCCTTGCCGTCATCATCATTAATATTCACTGTGGCGGAATTTGGGGCTCCAACGGTGTACGCGGCATTTGCGGATATTGTGAGGGTGGCGGTTTCAGATGGTTCAACCGTTGCGTCATTTATTGGAGTGATTGTCAGAACTGCCGAGGCTTGCCCTGCCGGAATTGTGATCGGGGAAGCAATAGAAGTGTAGTCCGTGCCGTTTGTCGCAGTGCCGCTGATAGTGTAGTTGACTGTTAGAGACGAGGCTGTGCTTCCCGTGCGTGTGAAGGTGATGGCTCCCGTATCTGTTCCTGGTTCTGAAGCTGTAGAATCTGTGGCGGAGACTGAGACTGTGGGGAGGGCCGCTGAGCAAACCGGAGTTGAAAATGAGCCAGTCGCAATCTCATGCCCGCCACTTGGAAAAAGAGTCCAAGTTGCGCCTCCATCGTTTGATTTAACAAATTTGAGATCGCCGTTAGTCGAGTCGCGGTAGCTGATATAAATATTATTGGCGTCTGGAGCCGCAATTGACGTGTAGTTTCCTGTATTACCGAGGGAGTCAATAGTTTTTGTATTCCAAGTAGCTCCTCCATCAGTAGATTTTGCAAATTTGAGATTGAGATTTGTATTATCTCGATAGCTTATATATATATTCGATCCGGAAACGGCGATGGAGGTGTATACGCCAATATTGCCGGGCGCATCAACAATTTTTATATCCGCAGGCAGCCATGTGGCTCCGCCGTCAGTGGACTTGGCAAATTTGAGGTTATTCCAGAAGGCGATGCGGTAGCTTATATATATATTCGATCCGGAAACGGCGATGGAGCTATAAGCCCCTGTATCGCCAAAATTGACGGTTTTTATATTTGACGGCGGCCACGTGGCGCCGCCATCTGTGGACTTGGCAAATTTGAGGTTGGTGTTAGTTACATCGCGGTAGCTGATATAAACATTTGATCCATCCGCCTCAATGGAGCTATATTGTCCAACATTGCCCGTGGAGTCGACTGGCAGAAAAGTTGTCCAGGAATTTCCGCCATCTATCGATCTGGCAAATCTTAGATCTTTTTTGCCTAAGGTGTTGTCATAGTAGCTTATATAAATATTCGATCCGGAAACTGCGATGGAGCTGTGTTGGCCGACGTTGCCTACGGAATCGACCGTTTTTATATCTGAAGCAAGCCAAGTTACTCCGCCGTCTGTTGATTTAGAAAACTTAAGAGCGCTTTTTGTAGCATCACGGTAGCTTATGTACACATTCGAGCCGGAAACGGCGATGGAACTGTATTGCCCGACATTGCCAGTGGAGTCGACTGGCGGAAAAGTTGTCCAGGAATTTCCGCCATCTGTCGATCTGGCAAATCTTAGATCTTTTTTTCCTAAGGTGTTGTCATAGTAGCTTATATATATATTTGATCCGGAAACAGCGATGGAAGAATACGCTCCTACGTTGCCAACTGAGTCAACAGTTTTACCGGTCATTCCTTCTTCCGCGTAACCAGTCACCGTGTAATTATAAGAAG
>Ga0209520_10000466_pt1 | contig 22575 bp, 22 predicted proteins | sample Rifsed16ft1_FD_184009 | JGI IMG/M metagenome (GOLD analysis project Ga0209520, IMG submission 184009) | Soil microbial communities from Rifle, Colorado, USA - sediment 16ft 1 (version 2) | ecosystem: Environmental > Terrestrial > Deep subsurface > Rock core/Sediment | place: Rifle, Colorado...
CATTTCGCGGCCGGCAAACCGAGGCGTCCGGCGATCTCCAGCCCGTAACTCTGCCCGGGGAGGCCGCGCCGGATGCGGTACCGGGGCACGAGGAGCTCGGGATCGATCTCCACGCTCGCGTTCTCGACGCCGGCCGTGACGGCGGCAAAGGCCTTGATTGCCTCGAGATGGGTGGCCGCGATCACCGACGCCCCACGCTCCCGCAGGAATTCCAGAATGGCGATGCCGAGGGCCGCCCCATCCGCCGGATCCGTCCCGGCCCCGAGCTCATCGAGCAGGACCAACGTCTCGGGCCCGGCACGGTCCAGGATCCTGACGATCTGACCCATGTGGGACGAGAAGGTGCTCAGGCTCTCGGCGATACTCTGCTCATCCCCGATATCGGCCAAGACCGCGCCGTAGCACGGCACCTGGCTGTCCGCAGAGGCCGGGATGGGGAGGCCAGAGAGCGCCATCACCGTGAGGATTCCGGCGGTCTTGAGGGCCACCGTTTTTCCGCCCGTGTTCGGTCCGCTGATCACCAGGACGGAGAAGGCCCCGCCGACTTCGAGATCGATGGGGACGGCGTCCCGCGCACCTGGCACCCCTGCCTCGTCGCTCGCGCGCCCGATGACGAGGAATGGATGGCGGGCCTGATACAGGATGAGACGGCGGTCCTCGGTGACGCGCGGGATGTGGGCCGTGAGGCGGACGGCGAGGCGTCCCGTCGCGAGGAGCAGGTCGAGACCGGCGAGGCATTCGAGGAGGTCCCGGATTCTTTCCGTCTCACACCTTACCTGGGCGGTCAAGGACAGGAGTACCTTCTGCACCTCCTCCTCTTCCCGGCCCTCCAGGACGCGGAGGCGATTGTTCATCTCCACGACCGGGGTCGGCTCGAGGAACAGGGTCTGGCCGCTCCCCGATTGATCCTGGACGATGCCCCGAATCTGACTCTTCGCCGCAGCCTTTACCGGGATCACGTACCGCTGGTTGCGGATGGTGATGATAGCCTCGGCGAGCGCCGACTGATAGGCCGGGGAGGTCAGGTACCGCTCGAGCTTGGCGACGACGGCCTTCCGAAGGGCGCGCATCTCGCGCCGTGCGGCGGACAGTCCCGGGCTGGCGGTATCGGCCACCCCCTTTTCTGGGGTGATCGCCTCCGCGATCGCCGCGCACAAGGCCTCCGGGGGGGTGAGGCTGCTCGCCCGCTTCCAGAGGAGGGGGGCCGCATCCTTCGCGCGGCGGAAGAAGGTCCTGAGGCGGTGGGCCGCCGTCACTGTCTCATAGATCTCCCACAGCGCGCCCGGCTCAAGGGCGGCCCCCTCGAGCCTGGCGCGGGCCAGATGCGGCCGGATGTCGCTCACGCCGGCGAACGGGGGCTCCTCCGCGCGATCGAGGAGCGCCTTCATCTCGCCCGCCTCGGCCAAGGCCTCCCGCACCCGCGTGGGGTCCTTCAGCGGGCGCACGTCAGCCCCCCGTTCTTTGCCGAGCGGAGTGGCGGCCCCCTCCCGGAGAAAGTCCAGGATGCCGGCGAACTCTAGCGCGGTCCGGGAGCGCTCATCCATCTGCCCATCGCTCCAGGAACACATCGAGGGACCCTGAAACGAGTCCCTCGATCCGTCGTCTGTCTCGTGTCTGATGCGAGGCGCGTCATCCTGCCCCCGAAAGCTCCTGTCGGACCAGTTGGCTGACCACCTTTCCCTCGGCCCGCCCCGCCACCCGGGGCATGAGGTAGGTCATGACCTTCCCCATGTCCTTCATCGAAACGGCTCCCGTGGCGGCAATCGCCTCCTTCACCGTGGCCAACAGCTCGTCGGGGGGCATCGCGCGTGGGAGGAATTGTTCGAGGACCTGAAGCTCCGCCTCTTCCTTCCGGGCGAGATCTTCACGTCCTCCTTGCCGGAACTGTGGGATCGCTTCTTTGCGCTGGTTACATTCCTTGACGATGACCTGAAGGATCTCGGGTTCGGTGAGCTCTCCTCGTCGCTCTACCTCGCGGTTCTTGAGGGCGGTCAGCAGCAGACGGAGGGTCGAGGCCTCCACCTTCCGGCCGGCCTTCAAGGCGGCCTGAAGGTCGCGATGGAGGCGCTCCGTGAACTCCATCCTACTCCTGAATCATCCGCATCTTCTTGAGCATCTTCTTCCGGGCGGCGAGAGCCTTCTTCTTGCGGCGGACGCTGGGCTTCTCGTAATGTTGGCGCTTGCGCATCTCGGACAGAACCCCAGCCTTCTCCACCTGCTTCTTGAAGCGCCGGAGCGCGCTCTCGAAGCTCTCGTCCTCCCGGACGAGCACCGTGGTCACCGCTGACACCTCCCACCTGTATGTATTTTTCGATAGATGCAATACGTGATGCCGTGGTGATTCAGGGCAGTACAAAAATAAGCTAAGACATCCTCCCTGTGGTGTCAATGCCTTTTTGAGCCCTTCCCCTGCCTCTTTTTTCGCCCGTGTGCCCTCCTCCTCCCCACGCGCGATTCAAACTCTTCCCACACCTCTTCTAAACGAATGCCGCAGGCCGCGAGGAGGACCAACGTATGGAACCAGAGGTCGGTCACCTCGTGCACGATCTCGCGCGGCCGACCCCCCGTGACGCTGACGAGGACCTCGGCAGCCTCCTCGCCGATCTTTTTCAAGATCTGGCTCTTTCCCCGCGCAAAGAGGGAGGCCACGTAGGAACCCGGGGGGCGGCGCCGCTTGCGGTCGAGGATGGTGCGATAGACCGCATCGAGGATCCGGACCGAGGGACCATACACCGCTTCAGGACGAACAACCTGCGCTGCGACGGGGCGGGACGGAACGAGGGTCCGCCTGAGCTTCCGGAAGAAGCAGGACCGATACCCGAGATGGCAGGCGGCGCTCTCCTGGAGCACCTGCAGCAGCAGGGTGTCCCCGTCGCAGTCAAGCCGGACCTCTCCGACCCGCTGCCCATGCCCTGATTCCTCCCCCTTCCTCCACAACCGCCCCCGTGACCGGCTGAAGTAATGCGCCAGGCCGCTCTGCAGGGTCTTCCGGAGGGCCTCCCGATTCATATACGCCATCATCAAGACCTGGCCTGTCTCGACATCCTGCGCGATGGCCGGAATCAGGCCATCCTTGCCAAATTTCACGCTTCCCGCCATTTTGCTCACCAGAAGCCCTCCCAGTTGACGGCGCAGGAATCACCCATCGCAGCCGCTCGTTCACGGTTCACAGTTCACTGTTCACGGAAAATACCAAAAGGCCAGGGTCCGGATTGCCAGGTTTGAGCCCGCATAGTTTTCAACACCGTGAACCCTGAACCGTGAACTGTGAACCAAGGCTCCAATTGGGCCTTACAGGCGCACGGGGATGCCCCGTTCCTTTAGGTAGGCCTTGACATCCGCCACGGAAATCTCCCGGAAGTGGAAGATCGAGGCGGCCAGGGCCGCATCGGCCTTGCCAGTGGCGAGGGCCTCGAACAGATGCTCGACCGTCCCGGCCCCCCCGGAGGCAATCACCGGGACCTCGACGCCCTCGGCGACCGCGCGCGTCAATTCGAGATCGTACCCTTCGCGCGTCCCGTCCCGATCCATGCTGGTCAGGAGTATTTCCCCCGCGCCCGCCGCCGCCCCCCGCGCGGCCCAATCCACCGCATCCAGCCCCGTTGGCGTCCGGCCGCCGTGAATGTACACCTCCCACGCTGGTTCGAGGACTGAGGACTGAGGACCGAGGTTTCCCGGATCTTTCCCGGACGTTGCACGTTGAACGTTGGACATTGGACGCCTCTTGGCGTCGATGGCGAGCACGATGCACTGGCTGCCGAACCGCTCAGCCGCGTCCCGGATGAGCCGCGGATTCTGCACCGCGGCGGTGTTGAGGGAGACCTTATCCGCGCCGGCCAGCAGCAGGGCGCGGATATCCTCCAGTTCCCGGATGCCCCCGCCGACGGTCAGGGGGGTGAAGGCCCGTTCGGCCGTCTTCCCGACCACGTCGATCAGGATCCTGCGCCGCTCCGCCGACGCGGTGATGTCGAGGAAGACCAGCTCATCGGCCCCCTCCCCATCGTACCGTTCGGCCACCTCGGCCGGATCCCCGGCGTCCCTGAGATCCACGAACCGCGTCCCCTTCACCACCCGGCCGTCCTTGACATCGAGACAGGGGATCACCCGCTTCGCTAGCATCGCCGCCCCGTCTCCCCCGCCGCGACCCGCAGCGCCGTCTCGAGGTCGATCGCACCGCTGTACAGGGCCTTGCCCAGGATGGCTCCCGCCACGCCCCGGATGCCGCGAAGCCGCCGGATGTCTTCCACCGAGGCGATGCCGCCCGAGGCGAAGACCGGATGACGGCTCCGCCTGGTGATCGCCTCCAGCCCGGCGAAATTGGGGCCCGCCAAGGTCCCGTCCTTCACGATGTCCGTGTACAGGATCGCGGCCAGCTCCAAGGCGGCCACCCGCTCGACCACCTCATCGACCGCGTGATCCGAGAGTTCACGCCATCCCTTGACGGCCACCTTCCCGTCGCGGGCGTCCAGGGCGAGGATGATCCGGCGCGGGAAGGCCGCAGAGAGCCTGTCGAGAAAATCCGGGTCGAGGATCGCCGAGGTCCCGACCACGGCCATGGCGACCCCCGCCTCGAAGGCCGCCTCGACGGTTTCCGGCGTCCGGAGCCCTCCCCCGGCCTGGACGGGAATCCGAACCGCCCTGGCGACTGCGCCGATCACGGATCCCTGTTTGGGGGTCCCGGCAAAGGCCCCGTCCAAGTCAACCACGTGGAGTCGCGGCGCCCCCTTCTCCTCCCACGCCTTCGCCACCGTCACCGGATCCTCCGCGTACACCGTCTCTCGCGCCGGATCCCCCTGGGTGAGCCGCACGGCCCGACCGTCCTTGATGTCGATGGCCGGAATGATCAACATGGCAATGGCTCCACAGCTGTCAGCCATCAGCTATCAGCAGCTACTCGAATATCAATCCTTTGCTGACAGCGGACAGCTGACTGCGCTACTGGGCGGCCAGCCTCCCAAAGTTGGCGAGGAGCCTCAGCCCCAGGGCCTGGCTCTTCTCGGGATGGAACTGCGTGGCGAAGAGGTTGTCTCGCCAGATCAGGGACGTAAACGGAATGCCGTACTCGGTGACGCCGGCCGTCACCCCGTCGTCCTCGGGGTCCACATAGAAGGAGTGGACGAAGTAGAAGTAGGAGCCGTCCGGTATACCCTCCATGATCGGAGCGTCGCGCCTGAGATACACGCGGTTCCACCCCATGTGGGGGACTTTCAGGACTGAGGACTGAGGACTGAGGGATGAGGACGGGGCAGTTCCAGGGAAGCGGCGCACCCGTCCCCGGAGGAGATCGAGGCCCTTGTGCAGGCCGAACTCCTCGCTCTCCGAAAACAGGAAGTGCAGCCCCAGGCAGATCCCGAGGACCGGCTTGCCGGATTCGATGGCGTGACGGATCGGATCGATGAACCCTGCCCGTTCGAGGGTGGCGATGCCGTCCGCAAAGGCCCCCACCCCCGGAAGGACGATCCCGGCTGCGTCCCGCAGGCGGGACGGTTCCCGGACCACGCGGGCGGGGACCCCGACCCGCTCGAATCCCTTCTCCACGCTTCGGAGATTGGCGATCCCGCTGTCGATAATCGCAATCACGACGGTTCACCGTTCATGGTTCACAGTTCACAGAGAAGACCCCCGGGCGCATGATCCTCGATTCGGACCGTGAACCGTGAACTGTCAACCGTGAACAAAGGCCCCAGCGGGGCCTGCTAGAGGCGGCCTTTGGTCGAGGGGATCCCTTTGATGCGGTGGTCGAGAGCCGTCGCACTGTCGAGGGCCCGCCCCATCGCCTTGAAGAGCGTCTCCGCCATATGATGCGTGTTCTCACCATACTGGACCCCGATGTGGAGATTCGCCTTCAGGGCCGTCGCAAAGGCCCGGAAGAACTCCTTCAGCAGCGCCGCGTCGAACTCGCCGATCTTGCCGGCCAATCCGTCGGCCCGGTAGGCGAGGTAGGGCCGACCGCCGAGATCCACCGCGACCCACCCGAGGGCATCGTCCATCGGCACCGTGGCCTGCCCGTAGCGGCGAATGTTCGCTCGGTCCCCGAGGGCCCGGCTGAACGCCTCCCCAAGCGCCAGTCCCACGTCCTCCATCGTGTGGTGGGGATCGACCTCCAGATCCCCCTTGCCCCGGAGCATGAGGTTGAAGAGGCCGTGTTTCGCGAGCTGCGCCAGCATGTGATCGAAGAAGGGGAGGCCGGTGCTGATCCGGTACCGTCCCTGTCCGTCGAGGGCGAGCTCCACGGTCACATCCGTCTCGCTGGTTCGCCGACGGACGTTCGCCCTGCGGGACCTCGGTTTGGCCTTCACCGCCACGATGCCTCCCTCACGATCCCCGCCGGATGCGAATGGCCCGGGCATGCCCCTCGAGCCCCTCGAGGACCGCCAGGGTCACCGCCGGGTCGGCCAGCCGCTTCAGCCCTGCCTCGGTGAAATGGAGGAGGCTTGTGCGGTGCACGAAATCCTCCACCGACAGCGGTGAGGCGAACCGCGCCGTCCCTCCGGTGGGGAGGACATGATTCGGCCCGGCCAGGTAGTCCCCGAGGGCCTCGGGGGAAAAGGCCCCGAGGAAGACGGCGCCCGCGTGCCGGACCCGGTCGAGGTGGGACCACGGATCCTGACAGTGGAGCTCCACGTGCTCGGGGGCGATGCTGTTGACCAGGGCGAAGGCGGCGTCCAGGGTCGAAACGATGAGCATCGCGCCGTTCGTCGCGAGGCTCGCCTCGGCGATCCCACGGCGGGGCAGGGCGGCGAGTTGCCGCTGCAGTTCCGCCACCACGCCTGCGGCCAGCGCCTCGCTCACCGTGATGCAGAGGGGCATCGCCATCTCATCGTGCTCGGCTTGGGCGAGGAGATCGGCGGCAATATAGGCGGGATCGCCGCCGTCGTCCGCCACTACTACGACCTCGGTGGGCCCTGCAATCGCATCGATCCCCACGGCCCCGGCCACCAGGCGTTTGGCCGTCGCGACGTACACATTACCGGGACCCACGACCTTATCGACCTTCGGGATCGCAGCCGTCCCGTAGGCCAGGGCGGCGATTGCCTGCGCTCCCCCCACCTTGTAGATTTCCGTAATCCCCGTGATCGCCGCCGCCACCAGCACCGCGGGATGAACGATGAGGTCGGCGCCGACCGGCGTGCAGAGGACTCGGCGGGCCACCCCGGCCACCGCCGCAGGAACGCCGTTCATCAGGACCGTCGAGGGATAGGCGGCCTTCCCGCCCGGGATGTAGATCCCGACCGCATCGAGCGGCCGGCAGAGCTGGCCGAGGACCGCGCCCTCTTCGGTGAAGAACCACGAGTGCGGGAGCTGGCGGCGGTGAAATGCCTCGATACGCGCCGCGGCCAGCCGCAGCGCTTCGATCACCTCGGGCGCCAGATGGTCGAAGGCCCGCTCCACCTCCTCCGGCGCCACCCGGACCGTCGCCGGCGTAAGCGACGCCCCGTCGAACCGCCGCGCATACTCGGCGAGGGCCGCATCGCCGCGCTCCTGGACCGCGGCGAGAATGGGGCGCACGACCGCCTCGGCGTCGGCCGAGACCTGGGCCCGCCGGAGCGCGAGTTCCCGGAGGAAGGCCCTCCCTTCCTCCCCGTCGGCGCGGAGCACGCGCATCACGGCCGCCCTCCCTGCACGACGGCCGCGAGGCGATCGATCAGTCCGCGGACCTGCTGGTGCTTCGTCTTCAAGGCCGCCCGATTGACGATCAGCCGCGCGGTGGCGGGGGCAATCTGTGCCACTTCTTCTAACCCGTTCTCCCGCAGCGTCCGTCCCGTGTCAACGAGGTCGACGATCCGCTCGCACAGCCCCGCGAGCGGCGCCAGCTCGATCGATCCGGAGAGGCGGATGATCTCCACCTCCACCCCGTGCTCCGTGAAGTACCGCTCGGCCAACCGGGGATATTTGGTGGCCACCCGCAGGGCGGAGAAGGCCACCGGTTTTGCCGGATGTTCCAGATCCTTGGGCTGCGCCACCACCAACCGGCAGGCCCCGAACTTCAGATCGAGCGGCTCGTAGACATCCCGCTCCTGCTCCAGGAGGATGTCCTTGCCCACCACCCCCAGATCGGTCGCGCCGTACTCCACATAGGTGGGAATATCGGCCGGGCGGAGCACCAGGAAGCGATACGCCCCGGTCGCGTCCTCGCATGTGAGGCGCCGGGATTCCGCGAGCCCGTCCAGCCCGTCGATCCCGGTCGCCGCGAAGTGTGTGATGGTCTCCGCCAGGAGCCGCCCTTTCGGCAGGGCGATGGCGATCTGTCCCCGGCGCATTCAGTCCTCCACCCGTCGGATCTCCCCTCCCAGGGAGTGGAGCTTCGCCTCGAGTCGCTCGTACCCGCGGTCGAGATGATAAATGCGATCGACCACCGTCTCTCCGCGGGCCTGCAGGCCGGCCAGGACGAGCGAGGCGCTCGCGCGCAGGTCGGTCGCCATCACGGGCGCCCCCCGGAGGAAGGGCACACCCCGGACGACCGCCGCACAGCCCCCCACCGCAATATCCGCCCCCATCCGCTGCAGTTCGGGGGTGTGCATGAACCGGTTCTCGAAGACCGTCTCGGTGATGACGGACCGGCCGTCGGCGACGGCCATCAGGGCCATCATCTGCGCCTGCATGTCGGTGGCGAAGCCGGGGAAGGGCGCGGTGGTGACCTCCACCGGTCGCGGGCGGGCGCCCATGCGGACCCGAACCCCGCCCGCTTCCTCCGTCACCGTCACTCCCGCCTCTTGCAGCTTCGCGAGGACCGATCCCATGTGTCGCGGCACGCATCCCTGAATCCGCACATCTCCCCGGGTGATCGCCGCCGCCACCGCCAGGGTCCCGGCCTCGATCCGATCCGGGATGATCCTATGCCGGGCGCCCGCGAGCGCCTCGACCCCGTCGATGCGGATCGTGGACGTTCCCGCCCCCTCGATCCGCGCCCCCATCCTCTCGAGCAGCCGCGCCAGGTCCTCGACCTCCGGCTCGCAGGCCGCATTGTCGATGGTCGTCGTCCCCTTCGCCAGCGTTGCCGCCATCATGAGGTTTTCGGTCCCGGTCACGGTGACCGTCTCGAAGGCGATGCGGGTGCCGCACAGGCGCGGCGCCTTCGCCACCACGTACCCCTCGACGAGATCGATCTCCGCTCCCATGGCCTGCAGCCCGGCGAGATGCAGGTTGATGGGGCGGGGGCCGATGGCGCAACCGCCGGGGAGGGATACCCGGGCCTCGCCGAATCGGGCGAGGAGGGGACCCAAGACGAGGACCGACGCCCGCATCGTCCGGACAAGGTCGTACGGGGCCTCGCACCGCCCCACCGCCCGCGAGGTGAGGCCGACCGTTCCCGGCGCCACCGCGCGCACCTCGACTCCCATGAACGTGAGGAGATCCGCGATGGTCGCCACATCGCGCAGCGACGGGACGTTCTCGAAGATGAGCTCCTCGGGCGTGAGCAGCGCGGCCGTCATCGCGGGAAGCGCGGCATTCTTGGCTCCGCTCACGGTCACGGTGCCGCGTAACGGTCTCCCCCCCTGGATCACGAGTCGATCCACCTCACGTCCTCCTCACGCGTCCCACCGTCCCCCCGTGTACCGGGCGGTGACCGCCCGCCGCCGGCCCCCGACGTCCGGGACAACCGCGATGTCGCCAAAGACCCCGCGATCACGGAGGAGCTGCACCAGTGCCTCCCCCTGGACCGGCGCCATCTCCAGGACCAGCCATCCCCCTGATCTGAGCAGCGCCGGCGCCCCGGCGATGATCCGCCGATGCAGGTCGAGGCCGTCCGGTCCTCCGTGCAGCGCCACCAGCGGCTCGCAGCGGACCTCGGGCGGCAGGGCCGCCAGCTCTTCTGTGGCGACGTAGGGCGGATTGCTCACGATGAGGTCGCACCGGCCCGCGAGACCCCGGGCCCAGAGTGGCACGAGCAGGTCGCCCTGAAGGAAGGTGATCTTGGAAGAGACCCCGTGCGCGCTGGCGTTTGCTCGGGCCAGCGCGAGGGCCTCGGTTGATATCTCCGTCGCATACACCCGCACCCCCCGCAGCGCGTGTGCCACCGTCACGGCGATCGCCCCGGAGCCGGTTCCGACATCGGCGACGACCGGCGACGCGGAACCCGCGAGCGCGTCGAGGGCGACTGCGACCAGGGTTTCAGTTTCAGGCCGCGGGATCAGGACGGCCGGGGTCACCGCAAAGGCGAGGGACCAAAACTCCTTCACGCCGATGAGGTAAGCCAGCGGCTCCCGGTGCTCACGGCGGCGCACCCGGTCCCTGTAGGCCGTAAGGACCGCAGCCGGCAGCGATCCCGCACCTGCCGCGTACAGGTGGAGGCGATCACAGCCGAGGCAGGAGGCCAGGAGGCACTCCGCGTCCAGCCGGGCCGTCTCTACGCCCGCCGCATGCAGGCGTGCCGTCGCCCACGCCATGGCCGCGTTCATCGACGCCCCGCGGGGGGTGGCGCGCGCCATCTCCGTCACCAGTGGTCCCATCGTTCCTCTCCCGCGCGGTCAGGATGCCGAGGGAGCCTTGAGTCGCTCGGCCTCGTAATGCGTCATCAGGGCTTCGGCCAACTCGTCGAGCTTGCCGTCGAGCACTTCCGGCAAGTTATACAGCGTCAACCCGATCCGGTGATCGGTCACCCGGCCCTGGGAGAAATTATAGGTCCGGATCCGTTCGCTCCGGTCCCCCGTTCCGACCTGCTGCCGTCTGGCGTCTGCGATCTCGCGCTCCTGCTCGGCCCGGGCCCGCTCCAAGAGGCGCGCCCGGAGGACCTTGAGGGCCTTGGCCTTGTTCTTGTGCTGGGACCGTTCATCCTGACACGAGACGACCAGCCCGGTCGGGATGTGGGTGATCCGGACCGCGGAGTCGGTAACGTTCACATGCTGTCCTCCGGCACCGCTGGCCCGGAAGACGTCGATCTGGAGGTCTTTCGGGTCGATGGCGACCTCCACTTCCTCCGCCTCGGGCAGCACGGCGACCGTCACCGTCGAGGTGTGGATGCGCCCGCTCGCCTCCGTGGCCGGCACCCGCTGGACCCGGTGGACGCCACTCTCATGCCGGAGCCTGCGGAAGGCCCCCTTGCCCTCAATGGCCAGGATCACTTCCTTCATCCCGCCGATCCCCGTGGGATTGGCCGACAGCATCTCTACCCGGAAGCGCAAGGCCTCCGCGTACCGGGTATACATCCGAAGCAGATCGGCGGCGAACAATGCGGCCTCGTTCCCCCCGGCTCCGGCACGGATCTCCATGATGACGCCCTTCTCTTCTATCGGGTCCTTGGGCAGGAGCATGGCCCTGAGCTCCTGCTCCACCGTGTCCCGCCGCGCTCTCAGGGCCTTGATCTCTCCCTCGACGAGCGCCCGCATCTCCGGGTCGGTCGCCTCCTGCAGGAGCGACGCCGCTTCCTCCTCTTCTCGCGTCGATCGCTGATAGACACGGTACCTGTCGACGATGGGCTGGAGATCGGCGTGGGCCTTGGCGTGCCGTTGATAGGTCTGGGGATCCTGGAGAACGGAAGGATCAGCCAGCTTCCGGCTCAAGTCGTCGTACCGCTCTTCGATCTCCCGGAGCTTGTCGAGCCACGTCACCATCACCGTGCGTTCACACGTCACGCCTCAGGGACGGGCGTCCCGCCCGCCTTCGGCGATCCGTGCCTCATGAAGCCGGGGAGGCCTTGCGGCGGTACTTCCGTTGAAATCGCTCCACGCGCCCCTCGCTGTCCACCAGCTTCTGCCGCCCGGTAAAGAACGGATGGCACTTGGAGCAGATCTCGACCCGAATCGTCGGCACGACCGAGCGCGTAGGGATCACCTCGCCGCAGGCGCAGGTGATGACACAATTCACATACTTCGGATGAATGCCCTTCTTCATCGCCGCCCTCCCCGTCATCGGTGCGAGCGGTTTCCATCCCGCTGCACGCTTGGCATTCTAGCATGCCCGGTCGTCAGGGCAACAAAAAAGCAGCCTTGCGGCTGCTTTCGCACCCGGATCGCCGGACACGCCTAATACATGCGCATTTCACCTTGTGACAATCGAGCAATAGACCATTAGACCGCAATGGAGCGTTTCGCCTCCGCCATTGCTCTATTGCTCCATTGCTCCAAAGCAAACGCACGTTGTGCGTTTGCTTTAGGTGTGCATCGCGCGGAGAAATTCTGCGTTGGATTTGCTCTCGGCCAGCTTTCCCAGGAGGAGCTCCATGGCCTCCACCACCCCCATCGTCGCCAGGACCTTCCGCAGGACCCACATCCGGTTGAGCTCCTCTTGCGTGAGCAGCAGCTCCTCCTTGCGGGTCCCGGACCGGAAGATGTCGATGGCGGGGAACATGCGTTTGTCGACCAAGCGCCGGTCCAGGTGGAGTTCCATATTCCCGGTCCCCTTGAACTCTTCAAAGATCACATCGTCCATGCGGCTCCCGGTATCGATCAGGGCCGTGGCGATGATGGTGAGCGATCCTCCCTCTTCGATATTCCGAGCAGCTCCAAAAAACCGTTTGGGGCGTTGCAGGGCATTGGCGTCGACCCCGCCCGAGAGGACCTTGCCGCTCGGCGGACAGACGGCGTTGTACGCACGGGCGGTTCGGGTGATCGAATCCAGCAGGATCACCACATCCCGCTTGTGCTCCACCAGACGCTTCGCCTTTTCCAGGACCATTTCTGCCACTTGAACGTGGCGACTGGCCGGCTCGTCGAATGTGGAGCTGATGACCTCGGCCTTCACCGATCGCTGGAAATCGGTCACCTCCTCCGGGCGCTCGTCGATGAGCAGGACAATGAGAAAGATCTCCGGGTGATTTTTCGTGATGCTGTTGGCAATCTTCTGAAGCAGGATCGTCTTCCCGGTCCGGGGAGGCGCCACGATCAGTCCCCGCTGTCCCTTTCCGATGGGCGTGATCAGATCTATGACCCGCATGTTGATCTCATCCCCGGTCGTCTCCAAGCGGATCCGCTCGTTGGGGAAGAGGGGGGTCAGGTTATCGAAGAGGGTCTTGTCTTTGATCGCCTCGGGATTTTCAAAGTTGACTGCCTCCACCTTGAGGAGGGCGAAATACCGCTCCCCCTCCTTCGGGGGCCGGACCTGGCCCGACACGGTATCCCCGGTGCGCAGGTCGAACCGCCGGATCTGGGACGGCGAGACGTAGATATCGTCCGGTCCCGGAAGGTAGTTGTAGTTGGGCGCTCGGAGGAAGCCAAAACCGTCCGGGAGCACCTCCAGCACCCCCTCGGCGAAGATGAGCCCGTTCTTCTCCGCCTGGGCCTCCAGGACCTTGAAGATCAGCTCCTGCTTGCGGAGCGTGCTGGCGCCCACCAGGCCGAGGGTCCGCGCGATCGTGGTCAGTTCCGCGATCGTCTTCTCCGTGAGCTCCGCCAGGTTCATCAGACCCTCACGGGGCGGCTCCTTGACCGGCTCCCGGGCTACCGCCTTCGTCTCCCCGCTGTTTTTCGCCTCTTTGGTTGCCTCTTTGGTTGCCTCTTTGGCAGCGTCAGGCGTGTGGCGTTGCGACGGCATAACGGTTTCTCTCGCCTCCTCTCTGCTCTACCCGCGGGACCGGCAGTGGCCGGGCGCTCTCCCCCCGCGTGGGGTCCTCACACGGCCACGGTCATCACCGCACATCTGGGATCGGACACGCTCGCCCAAGACCCTGCACGGGGGGCGGGAACGTTCTCACCGTCTGCGTGTACTATCCGATACAGGGGATCTCCCGAGGTCGAACAGGGCAGCTGGATAACGGTGGTGGAATATGCCTGGGTATGCTGCGGAGATGTTTTCACATCGGCGTATTCGCCACCAATACTAGGAACCTGCCCGAACCTTGTCAAGTCTTTTTTGAACCCGTCCGAAGCAGCACGGTGTAGATCTCCTCCACCCGGCGCCGCGTCTCCCGCAACTCTCCTCCATTCTCGATCACGAAATCGGCCCGCCGGGCCTTCGCATCGAGAGGCATCTGGCTGCGAATGCGGGTGATGGCCTCTTCCCGGGTCAGCGCCCGGGCGGCCATGAGCCGTGCCACCTGCACCTCCTCGGGAGCGGTCACGACCACCACGCAGTCGAAACGATCCTCGGCCTGTGCCTCGATGAGGAGGGGCAGCTCCACGACGCATGCGGGGACGCCCTGCCTCCGCAATTCGGACAGCCGCCGCTCCACCGCACTGACCAGGGCCGGATGGACAATGGCCTCGAGCCGCCGTCGGATCTCCGCACCCCCGAAGACGAGATCGCCGAGTGATCTGCGATCGATGGTGCCGTCCGCCCGCAGAATGTGCCGCCCGAAGGCCTCGATGATAGCGTGATAGACGGCCGTGCCTGGCTTTTGCAATTCCCGGACCATCTCATCGGCATCGATGACGTGCGCCCCATGCTCGGCGAACATCTGCGCCACGGTACTCTTGCCCGTGGCGATCCCGCCCGTCAGTCCCACCACGATCATATGCCTACCGGGTCTCCTCCCCCGAATGCCTGAGGTGTGCGAGCAATCGGGTAAACTCCAGCTCCTGGAACAGGACCCGAAGGCGCTCCCAATCGGGGGATGGGCGCGGCGCCAGGACGGTCGGGAAGACCAAGGGAAGGTCGGTCCGGATGGTGACGAGGCCGCGGTTGACCCGGACCTGCTCGGCATGAGCCTTCAAGGCCTCCCGCAGCTTGGGCCGCCCCACGCGATCCAGAGACGCGAGGAGACGCTCCACCGTTCCGAATTCCTGCAGCAGCGCGCTCGCCGTCTTCTCCCCGATCCCCGGAACCCCGGGGATGTTGTCCACGGCGTCCCCGGTGAGCGCCATGAGATCGGCCAGCGCGCGGGGCGGGACGCCGAACCGCGCTTCGACATCTTCGGCCCGATACGTTTTGTCCCGCATGGGATCGAAGACCGCAATAGCAGGCCCCACCAGCTGGAAGAAGTCCTTGTCGCCGGAGACGATGGTCACATGACAGCCGTCGGCCGCGGCCCGCGTCGCCACCGTCCCGATGATGTCGTCTGCCTCGTAGCCCTCCGCCATCAGCAGGGGGACGTGGAGCGCTTCGACGATCTGATAGACATACGGAACCTGCATCGCAAGGGCGTCCGGCATCGGCGGCCGCTGCGCCTTGTAGCCGGCGTAGTCCCGGTGGCGCTCCGTCTTCCCCCCCGCATCGAACACCGCTGCCGCGTATTCGGGCGCCCGTTCCCGCAGCACCCTGAAGAACATGGTGGTGAAGCCGTAGATCGCATGGGTGGGGAGCCCCCGGGCATTGCTCAGGGGAGGGAGGGCATGGAAGGCGCGATAGATGTACGACGTCGCGTCGATCAGCGATAAGCGCATCGCCTCACCGGTTCAGTGGACCGTGGCCTCCGCATCCCTCCCGAGCCGCCGGCCGCCAGAAGCGGGAATCGCCCAACACCGTCCGCGCGGTCCGGTCAGCGCAGATCGCCCCAGCGGTGCTGGAGAATGGCGAGGGCCGCAAGCGCTGCCGTCTCGGCCCGGAGGACCCTGGGCCCGAGGGAGACGGGGACAAACCCCCGCCCCGTGAGGAGCGCCACCTCCTCTGCCTCGAGGCCCCCCTCGGGACCCACGAGGATCACGACGTCCCGCGGCGGGGGCAGCCCATCCAGGAGCGGGGCGAGGCTCCCCACCGGCGCCCCCTCCCACAAGACGAGCTTCACGCCAGCGGTCGAACCGAGTCCGGCTGTCTCCAGGGTGTGCGGGCCAGTCACGGGCGGCACCGTGACCCGCCCCGATTGCTCCGCCGCCTCGACGGCGATCCGCCCCCAGCGGATCACCTTCCCTGATCCCTCGGGCACGGTCCGCTTCGTCGCCAGGAGCACAATCCCCGCCACCCCCATCTCGGTGGCCTTCTGAATCACAAAATCCATCTTGGACCCCTTCAGCAGCCCCTGGAGCAGCACGACGCGCAGGGAGGACTCTCGCCGCGGCGCGCACTCCGCCACCACGCGCCCGACGACCTCGCGAGGAGAGACCGCCACGATTTCCACCTCCCATTCCCGCCCGCTCCCGTCAAAGCTCACGCAGCGCGCACCCACGCCCATCCGAAGGACCCGGGTCATCTGGCGGGCCTGGGCCGCCGTAAATCGCACGTCATCTCCCAGGTGAAACCCCCTGATCACGAAAAAACGATGCATCGGTGATGAACGGTCCGATCTCCGCGGAGCGCACGCACCCGCGGGACCCGTCGGCTGGGAGCACATGGAGACCACAGGCGTTGGGAAGCACGATGCCGGTTTCGGGACGCGTGACCTGAGCCCTGTCAACCGGTCCTTCCACCGAAGAGTTCCCGCACCTTCTCCGTGAAGCTCTTCCGGAGCGGCGCTCCGTCTCCGGTTTCCAGGCGCTGGAGCTCTTCGAGGAGCTCCCGTTCTTTCCGGGTCAGCTCGGGTGGAATCTCGACCACAATCTTCACTCGGAGGTCCCCGCGACCGTACCCCCGGAGGCTGGGCAGGCCATATCCTTCCAGACGGATTTCCGCCCCCGGCTGGACCCCGGCGGGGATGTGGATGGGGATCATCCCGTTCAACGTCGGCACGAGCGCCTCGCCGCCCAACGCCGCGTGGGTGAAACTGATCGGGACCTCGCAGGTCAAATCAGCCCCCTCCCTGCGGAAAATCGGGTGCTCCGACACCTGGACCACCACATACAGATCCCCCGAAGGCCCTCCGCGACGCCCGCCCTCTCCCTGGCCGCTGATCCGAAGCCGGGCCCCCGTCTCCACACCCGGAGGAATCTTGACCGTGACCGGCCGCTCCTGGGTGACCCGCCCGTCTCCCTGACAGGTTCGGCACGGCGAAGCGATCACCCGCCCCTCTCCGTGGCAGCGGTGGCACGTCCGGCTGACGGTCAAAAAGCCTCGCGAGAACTGGACCTGACCTCTGCCGCGGCAGACCGGACACGTCTCGGGGCGCGTGCCCGATTTGGCGCCCGTTCCGTGGCACCCCTCACAGACCTCCAGCCGGGGAACGACAATCTCCTTCTTGACCCCCTTGGCCGCCTCGTCCAATGTGATGGTCAACGTATAGCGAAGATCGGCCCCCCGCTGGGCAGCACCGGCCGCGCCGGTGGCGCCGAAAAACCCCTCCAGGATGTCCTCGAACAGTCCGCCGAAGCCCACATCGAAGTCGGCAGACGTCCCCGCCACCCGCGAAGCCCCCACGGACCCGTACCGGTCATAGTCCTGGCGCCGTTCGGGATCCGACAGGACCTCGTAGGCTTCGGTGACCTCCCTGAACTCCTCCGCTGCCTCGTGGTTTCCGGGATTCTTATCGGGGTGGGATTTCAGGGCCAGGCGACGGTACGCCTTCTTGATTTCCTCGGGGGAGGCGCTCCTGGTGACACCGAGAAGCCGGTAGTAATCCTTGCTCACCGTGGTTCACCCGTGTCCCCCCCGTCTCCGCGCACGGGCGCGGCCGGCGCGGCGGATACCTTGACGAGGGCGGGACGGAGGACCCGCTGATCGAGGAGGTAGCCTCGCGCCACCTCCTCGACGACCGTGTTCTCGGGGTAGGCGGTGGTACGCACCTGCTCGACGGCATGATGGACGGTCGGATCGAACTCCTGTCCTACGGTGGCGATCTCCTTGACCCCTTGTTTCTCCAGCACGCCCCGGAAGAGACGCAGGGTGATCTCCACGCCTTCGATCAAGGCCTCATGCGCCCGGGACGAGGTGGCGGCGGAGGCCCGGGCAACGGCGAGCGCCCGCTCCAGGTTGTCGATCACCGGCAGCAGTTCCATCAGCAGGCCTTCCTGTGCGGTGCGGACCAGCTCCGCACGCTCCCGCACCACCCGCTTGCGGTAATTGTCGAATTCGGCCGCCAGACGCAGGTAGCGATCCCGCAGCTCCTCGAGCTCCTGTGCCTGGGGCACGGCCCGCCGCGCCAGATCCGCCTCTGGTGCAGCGACCGCTTCCTCGGGCGGCCCAGGGCGCTCGGCCTCGGACGACCTCTGTGGGTCCGGTGCCTCGCGGTCCGGCTCGACTCGTTCCTGCTCCGACATCGTCAATACCCCTGAAGGCAAAAGGCGAGAGGGAAACCTCCCGCCCTCGAGATCCCAGCGACGGTTACGGTACCACTGCCGAGAGGGAGCGGCTGACCAGCGTAGCGGTATAATCCACCAGGGGGACGATCTTGCTGTAGTCCATTCGGGTCGGGCCGATCACCCCCAGCGTCCCCAGCAGGTGTTCCCCGCACCAGTACGGCGCCATCACGACGCTCAGTCGCTGCAATTCCCAGACGGCATTCTCCGAGCCGATGATGACGGTGAGTCCCTGCTGGGCCACGCAGTGATCGAGGATTTTCACGAGCTTCGACTTCTCTTCGAAGGCTGCGAAGAGGGACCGCATCTTCTCCACATCGGCGAACTCGGGCTGCTGTATGATGTTCGCGGTCCCACCGATGTAAACGTCACCCTCCATCTCTTCCGCGAAGCTCTTCTGACCCAGGGTCAGCGCACAGCGGAGAAGGGCGTCGTACATGGCCTTCTCCTCGGCCATCCTCCGGACCACAAGCTGCCGGACCTGTGAGAGCGACATCCCCTCGACCAGCGAATTGAGGAGCCGCGCGATCCGGTTCAATTCCTCCTGGGGGATGACCTCGTCCAGGACGACCATCTTATGATGGACCTGCCCCGATGCGGTGACCAGGATGACCAGGACCCGGTCCGCCGACAAGTGCACGAGCTCGATCCGCTTGACCGTCAAGTGGTCCATCCGCGGCACGAGCACCACCCCGACCGACCCAGAGAGGTTGGAGAGGAGCTTTGTGGCTTCGCGCATGAGCTCCTCCACCTCGCCCTGCAGCGGACGGAAACGCCGCTCGATGAGGTGTTCCTCAGCCCGGGTCAATGGACGGGGATCCATGAGGCTGTCAACGTAGCAGCGGTACCCGAGATCCGTCGGCACCCTGCCGGCCGAGGTGTGCGGCTGGGACAAAAACCCGAACTCCGCGAGATCGGCCATGACGTTGCGCACTGTGGCGGAACTCAGCCGGAACCCGTATTTCCGCGCGATGCTCCGGGAGCCGACGGGCTCGGCGCTGGAGATGTATTGCCGAATCGTCGCCCGCAGGACCTCGCGTTGTCGCTCGTTCAGCTCGGGGGACGTCTCGCGCATCGCAACCCCTTGCATTAGCACTCTCACGGGCAGAGTGCTAAACCGTCATCTCTTCGAGAGTAAAGAGCGATGTGCAGCTTGTCAAGGGGGAATCTCGGGTGGGGAATGGGTACCGGCCGGTGCCTAGTTGATGACCTTGCCGATCCGATTCCACCGCAGCTGCCGCTCACCCGCGTCCCATGACCAGTAGACGATGAAGGCTTCCCCTTCCACCTTCCGCATATCCAGGAAGCCCCAGAACCGGCTGTCCTGACTCTGGTCTCGATTGTCTCCGAGCACGAAGAGCTTCCCCTCCGGCACCGTGACCGGTCCAAAGAAGTCGCCGGGGGGTTGGGGATTGATCGCGGTGGCGCGATCATCGGCCGGGAGATACGACTCGTCGAGCGGTGTCCCGTTGATATAGATCTGTCGCGCCCGGACCTCGACCACCTCCCCCGGAAGCCCGACGACCCGCTTGATGAAATCGCGACTCTCGTCGTACGGGTACTTGAAGACGATGATATCCCCGCGCTCGGGGGTCCAGGGACCGAGGATCCAAGTGTCCAATCCCGGGATCCGGACCCCGTAGATGAACTTGCTGACCAAGATATGGTCCCCGACGAGCAGGGTGGGAATCATGGATCCCGAGGGGATCTTGAACGCCTGCACCACGAAGGTCCGGATGAAGAGGGCAAGGATCACGGCGACGGCGAGCGCCTCGAGCCACTCCCGAGCCGCCGATCTCCGCTGCTCGGGTGGCACCACCACCGTCGGCTCCTCGCCCCGCAGCAGTGTCTCGTGTTCGGGTTTGTGCGTCATCGCTATCGTCGCCCCCCGCGTCCACCGCCCGGGGCACCGGGCCCGGTTCAGGCCTGTCCGACCCGCCCCGCCCCCCGTCCCCCACTCTCGTCCCGCCGCAGCCTGAGGACGGCCATGAAGGCCTCTTGCGGGATTTCGACCCGCCCCACCTGTTTCATCCGCTTCTTCCCCTCTTTCTGCCGGTCCAAGAGCTTCCGCTTGCGCGTGACGTCGCCCCCATACAAGTGAGCGGTCACCTGTTTGCGGAGGGGCTTGATGCTCTCCCGGGCGATCACCTTTCCCCCGATCGCCGCCTGCAGCACCACTTCAAAGAGCTGCCGCGGGATGAGTTCGCGCAGCGTGCCGACGAGCTGCCGTCCGCGATGATAGGCCTGATCCCGTTGCACGATGGCCGAGAGGGCATCCACCGGCTCTCCATTCACGAGGATGTCCAGCTTCACGAGATCCCCTTCGCGGAAGTCGGTGAGCGCATAATCGAGCGAGGCGAATCCACGGGAGAGCGACTTGAGCCGATCGTAGAAATCGAGGACGACTTCCGCCAGAGGGAGATCGTACGTGACCACGACGCGCCGCTCGTGGGGATACTCGAGCCCGATCTGCACCCCGCGCTTCTCCTGGCAGAGGGCGAGAATGGGTCCCACGTAGTCCGCCGGCGCTAGAATCGTGGCGCGGATGTACGGCTCCTCGATAATTCGGACACGCTCCCGGGAGGGAAGGCGAGAGGGGTTGTCCACCTCCACCACGGTGCCGTCGGTGAGGCCGACCCGGTAGACGACGGTGGGGGCGGTGGTGAGGAGCTCGAGATCGAATTCGCGCTCCAGTCGCGCCTGGACGATCTCCAGGTGGAGGAGCCCCAAGAATCCGCACCGGAAGCCGTATCCCAAGGCCGCCGAGGTCTCTGGTTCCGCCGTAAAGGCGGAATCGTTGAGCCGCAATTTCTCCAACGCCTCCTTCAAGCGGACGTAGCTCCCCCCGTCCATCGGATAGAGCCCCGCGAAGACCATCGGCCGGACGTTCCGGAAGCCGGGGAGGGGTGTCTGCGTCGGCCGGTCGGCCAGGGTGATGGTATCCCCCACTCGGACCTGTCGGACATCTTTCATCCCCGCCATGAGATATCCGACCTCGCCCGCCTCCAGGAGACCGGTCGGTCGTATTTCCGGACCGAAGACGCCCACCTGGCTCACCTCGAACGTGGCACCCGTGGCCAGGAGTTGGATGCGCATCCCGGGGCGCACGACCCCATCCACCACCCGGACGGTCGCCACCACCCCCTGGAAGGGATCGAACCACGAATCGAACACCAGGGCGGTGAGGGGTGCCCGCGGATCCCCGCGCGGGGGGGGAATGCGGGCGACGATCGCTTCGAGGATCTCCTGCGTCCCGATTCCCTCCTTGGCGCTGCACAGGATCGTCCCGGAAACATCGATCAGGCCCGTCTCTTCCATCTCCGCTGTGGTCCGTGCGACATCGGCAATGGGAAGATCGATTTTGTTGATGACGGGAACGACGGTGAGGTTCTGTTCGAGGGCCTGGTAGAGGTTGGCCAGCGTCTGCGCCTGCACCCCCTGGGAGGCATCGACCACCAACAGGACCCCCTCGCAGGCGCTCAACGCCCGGGAGACTTCGTAGGTGAAATCGACATGTCCCGGGGTGTCGATCAGGTTGAGGGTGTAGCCCGTCCCCTCCCGCGACGTGTAATGGAGACGGACCGCCTTGGCCTTGATGGTGATCCCCCGCTCCCGCTCCAGTTCCATATGGTCCAGGACCTGCTCCCGCATCTTCAGCGCTGGGATGGCACCGGTGTACTCCAGGAGTCGATCGGCCAGGGTGGACTTTCCGTGGTCGATGTGGGCGATGATGGAGAAGTTTCGGATGGTTTTCGGTTCCTCACTCATACAGCGTCTGACGCGCGCCGCCCTCCCTATTACGCATTATACCTGACCGCTCGGGACGCCACTGCGTCGCGCGACCACCTCGCCCGTCGGTGTACGGGAGTCGGCCACGCGCTGGGAGGTCGGCCATGAGCGTCAGTATGGATTGGGTGACTCTTCGGCCTGCCCTTCGACACGCCCTTCGGCAGTGAGCCCTTCGACGCGCTCAGGGCGGTGAGCGGTTCGGCCGAGCTCACCGTCGAGGCCCTGGTCGAATCGCGACGGGACCGACTCTGCGGGAGTCCGTTCAGCGGCGCAGGGCCGCTGCGCCCGTGCCCCGTGGGCCAGCATCGCCACGGCGGCCGCGTAGACCTCTCCTGGCCTGAGATCCCGAAGGCAGACCTGGCCGGCCGGGTTCCGGCAGATCTTGGAGAGGCAGGGGCTGCACGAGGGCCACGTGGACAGGACGCGATGGCCTTCTCCGTACGGTCCCGTCCGTTTCGGGTCCGTCGGGCCCATGAGGGCGATCACCCGTCGCCCGAGGGAAGCGGCAAGATGCATGGGACCTGTGTCGTTCGCGATGACGAGATCGGCCCGCTGCAAGATTCCGCCGAGTTCCGGCAGCGAGGTCTTTCCCCGCAGGTCGAGGACCCCGTCCGACGCGGCGAGCGGGTCCCCGGCGATGGGCGACTCCCCACCGACCAAGATCACCTGCACCCGGTCCCGGCACAGCCGTTCCGCCAGGTCGGCGAAGGCGGCCGCCGGCCACATCTTCGTCGCCCAGCGGGCGCCCGGAATCAACACCACGACGGGCCGTCCCCCGTCCGCGGCCGGACCCCAGGACGGAAAGGCG
>Ga0209520_10000469_pt1 | contig 22496 bp, 25 predicted proteins | sample Rifsed16ft1_FD_184009 | JGI IMG/M metagenome (GOLD analysis project Ga0209520, IMG submission 184009) | Soil microbial communities from Rifle, Colorado, USA - sediment 16ft 1 (version 2) | ecosystem: Environmental > Terrestrial > Deep subsurface > Rock core/Sediment | place: Rifle, Colorado...
AAGTATCCGATGAAGAAGTGAGGGGATGCTAAAGAAAGCCAAAACTGTAGACGAGTTTTGTTTAAGAGAGGTAAAAATATGGAAGTGATGAATATAACGGATATGAAAGAATTAATCGAGGTAGCAAGAGGAGATAGATATGCTGACCTTATTTTGAGAGGCGGTAAAATAAGGTCGGCATATCCGCATGTTCTGAATAAAAGATCGGGTAAAGTAATAGTACTTCTAGCAATATAATTGGGGGAGATTTGGAAATGAGTTTTAATTCCTTTTATCCTAGCTTCGATATTTTCTATGAGAATTACAGGGTTCTTGGGAAGAGAGCTTCCTTAAAGTATTTATCTCGGATTGAAAAGCTTCTTTTTGGACATGCGCTTGAAGTAGGTCAAACTCAATCTGAGGTAATATCCGAAATCGGGAAGGTTAAAGTGATCCACTATCTTCCGTTTAAAAAGCGGATCTATCCCGTACCTGTGCTTATAATAACCCCACTTTTATCAAAACCCTATATACTCGATTTATATCCCGGTTTGAGTTTTATTGAATATTTGCTTAAACAAGGTCTTGACGTCTACCTAATAGATTTTGGAGCACCTGACAATGACGACCAGTACTTAGGATTCGAAGAATATATTTTCGGTTACATACCATCTGCAGTAGAAAGTGTTTTAAAAGCAACGTCTTCTAACTTATTATCACTTTTGGGCTATTGTCTCGGAGGCGTTTTTACTCTGCTATACATGACTTTAACTGATGATAACCCGGTTAAGAATATAGTGCTTGTTGCAAGCCCTGTTGATTTTTCAAAAATGGGTCTTCACTACCATTATTGGAGAAACGTTGACGCAGATCAATTAGTTAATACGTTTGGGAATATTCCTCCGGAATTAATAATAATAAGCTTTAATTTGATCGCTGGTATCAAGGACCCATTTCGTTATTTTAGGAAGTCTCTTGGCTTTTTGCAAGATATTTCAAACAAAGAATATGTGAAAAGGGAGTTGCTTATCAACAGATGGTTGATAGAATCACCCCCTTTTCCAGCTAATGCTTTTAAGCAGCTTATTAAAGAGTTTTTCTATAAAAATGCCCTGATTAAAATGGATCTTCGAGTGAAAGGGAAACTAACAGATCTATCCAGAATAAGATGTCCTATTCTAGTTCTTTACCATACAGCGGATGTGGTTTCCCCGCCGGAATCAGCAAGAGTTCTTCTCGACCTCATTTCAAGTCAAGATAAAGAATTCCTTGAGGTCTCAGGAGGGGATGCAGGACATATAGACATTATTATAGGAACCGAAGGACCTGAATTTACCTGGCCTTGCATTGCGTCATGGCTAAGGCGTAGGTCAAATAAATAAAAACATATTAATATACCCTTTACAATCACATCTACAGCTTCTTCTGGTGTAAGTCCATGAGCCATTAGTGTCTCAAGTTGCTTTTTATCTACGCTTCCAATTGCTGCCTCGTGGGTTACCTTTGCAAGGGGATGGGACACATTTACAATGGGAATCGCCTTTGCAATAGCTTTGTCTTTTACTATCTCCATGCAGTCCATATGGCCCCTTGCACCTTTAGCGTTGCCTTCTGCGATGTTTATAACCTCTGACGATGCTTCACCCTCAAGGGCAACCCTTGTCTTTATCAGTCCCCTTGAGTTCTTACCTGAAAGCACGACCTTTTCTTTTATAACTTTTACAATCAGCCATGTATTTCTTCTTCACACCTCCTTTGTGGAAGAGAAAAAGCACCAAGACTCCGATGTTGTAAGATCTTCTGCTGACTAGGAGTTTTTATTTATGGGAGAATCTCTCACTTTATAGTGATAGCTATTTCCTTCAAAGGCATTGCTATTTATAACCTAGGGTTCTCTTTCTCAATTATGCTTGACACGTCAGACATCTCTTTACCAAGCAGATAAAGAATATCATCAAGGGTCATTATGCCTTTTAACTGACCCTTAGCATCTACAATAGGAAATCTCCTTATACCCTTTCCCTTCACCTGCTCAAGGGCTTCAAATAAACCCATATCCTCTCTTAATGCTACAATATCTCTGGTCATCACCTCATCTACAGAAGTCTTTTCAGGGTCTAGTCCCCTATTCATAACCCTTAGAAGAATATCTCTATCCGTTACTATGCCTACAGGCTTTCCGCCCCCAACGACTATGATACTTCCCACATTCTTCTCTTCCATGAACTTTGCTGCTTCTTTTACATTTGTTCCTAGATTTACGCATACGATCTCTTTACGACACATATTTCCAAGGCTCATAGTATAACCTCCTTTTCACTAAAGGTTTTTCTTCTTCTATTTAAATAGCAAGCTATATGCCACTAGGCTCGATACACATAACATGCTGAGATGTTCAAGAATTCTTTAGAGAAGTGCTACTAATTAGAAAAACATATTTGTCAGAATTTAAGACATCGGACACATGAATTATTGTTAGCTATACGGCCTTCTATCATTTCTATACATCTTCCATATGTCGTTTGATACTTGTTGATCTACCAATTTAATTTATAAACAAACTTTTAAATTTGTTGAAAGGGTTCATAGTTGGTGAGATAATTTTTAGAAAAGATAAGTTCATCTATGATTTGTCCATAGGACTGAAACATCAAAATGAGAACGTATATCGTTATTGTACTATTTATAGCGGTTTCTTTTCTCAATAAAGCTGGTGCAAAAGATGAGAAGAAACCAGTTTTAATATCAGCAGAAGAGTTATGTTCTAAGCTCTCGTCTGATGAGAATGCTTTCAAGGCATTTAAAGGAACAGAAATTATAACTTACGGTAGGTTATCTTCAGTTGGTGATAAAAGAAAAGCATATTTAGGGAATCGGATGAATACCATTGTTGATCTTGTAATTACGCCAGAATCAAAGAAAGAGCCGTTTGGTAAGGATTTTGCATATACAGATTGTTATATCTCCTGCCTCGTCAACGTTCCTGGAGAGCAGTGTGAACATCAAGACGGGAAATATGAGTGTAAAGAAATAACTAATCCAAAGCTTGAGGAGAATAAAAGGATTGTACTTAAACTCAGTGGCGGTGAATCTATTACTGTGAAGGGAGAGCCTGAGAATTTATCACAGATTCCTTTATATTCAGCAGGAGGTCGCAAAAAACAAATTGTTAACATTATCTTGTCGAAGTGTGAAATAGTAAAAATTGAGAAGAAGTAAGCGTGCTAAAACAGGCATAAAGAAGGTTCTTCGATATTGTATTAAAAAAGTAAGCTTTTGGGGTGTATTTTGATAACTGTTAATAAGGCTCAAGCCCTAAGTTGTGAAGCTATCCACAAAAGTTGACGTTCGAGCTTTATAGCAAATTTAACCAGTGACAGTGCTATGTTTAACTTGTAAGAATACTTAGTAGTTATGAAACAAAACGCCAAATACATCCGTTGGTTAGAGGAGATTATTATTAATGATATTCCTCTAGTTGGCGGTAAGAATGCCTCTTTAGGTGAGATGTACTGCGAACTTACACATGAAGGGATTAAAATTCCGAATGGATTTGCTGTAACTGCCGAGTCATATTGGCATGTATTAAGCTCTGCAGGCATTCTTGACAAACTCAAGGAGGTAATGACAGGGCTAGATAAAGCCAATGTAGCCGATCTTGCCAGGCGGGGAAAGACGGCGCGCGATTTAATCTTAGGTGCTGGTATCCCCAATGACCTTTGGGATGAAATAAAGACTGCATACGATAGGCTCTGTAAAGAGTATGGCCCTGATACCGATGTTGCAGTAAGGAGTTCTGCAACGGCGGAAGACTTACCCACTGCTTCTTTTGCGGGCCAGCAAGAAACTTATCTAAATATCCGCGGATATCATGCTCTGAGGGAGGCCTGCAGCAAATGCTTTGCATCACTATTTACGGACAGGGCTATATCCTATCGTATAGACAATAACTTCGACCACTTCAAGATAGCCCTTTCGATAGGGATAATGAAAATGGTCCGATCCGATTTAGCGACAAGCGGTGTGACTTTTACTCTTGATACGGAAACGGGTTTTCGTGATGTGGTTTTTATCACAGCCTGCTATGGACTCGGGGAAAACATTGTCCAGGGAGCTGTTAACCCCGATGAGTACTATGTATTCAAGCCTACGTTTAGAAAGGGTTACAGGGCTATTATTAGAAAGAATCTAGGAGATAAAAGGATCAAAATGATTTATGGCCGTGGTGACTCAAAGGTCTTAACACGAAATGTAGAAGTACCGGAAGCCGACCGCAAGCGGTTCTGTCTTATTGACGATGATATTCTCACATTAGCACGATATGCGATTGTTATAGAAGACCACTACTCAAAGAAAGCAGGTAAACCTCAGCCAATGGATATTGAATGGGCAAAAGACGGTATAAGTGGAGACTTATTCATTGTTCAGGCAAGGCCGGAAACGGTTAAATCACAGAAGGCTATGGATGTCCTTGAGACATATCACTTAGATAGGAAAGGCCCTGTATTGGGAAGAGGCAAGAGCGTTGGAGAAAAGATTGCAAGTGGCAAGGCTCGTGTTATCCCTGATGTATCACACCTTCCCTTATTTAAACCTGGAGAGATAATTGTAGCTGACACTACCACACCCGATTGGGAGCCTGTGATGAAAACTGCTGCAGCCATTGTAACAAACAGGGGAGGAAGAACCTGCCATGCAGCCATAGTTAGCCGTGAACTTGGCATTCCTGCGGTGGTTGGTGCGGAGGATGCTACGGAAAAAATCAAAACTGGAAAGGATGTGACTGTAAGTTGCGCTGAGGGAGATGAAGGCATAGTTTATGAAGGAACACTCCCATTCCATGTTGAAAAGCTTTTACTCAAAGATCTACCACGGCCGAAAACAAAGATTATGATGAATCTTGGAAATCCAGAGGAAGCGTTTTCTCTGTCTATGATTCCTAATGATGGCGTAGGTCTTGCACGAATGGAGTTTATTATTAGCAGTTATATAAAAATTCATCCAATGGCTCTTATACATCCTGAAAAGGTAACTGATGAAAAGGTAAAAAAGGAGATAAATGACCTTACATTTGGTTATGAAAATAAGGAAGACTATTTTATAGAAAAACTGGCCCACGGTGTTGGAACTATCGCAGCGGCCTTTTACCCAAAACCTGTTATTGTGCGTATGAGTGATTTTAAATCCAATGAATATGCGAGTCTTATAGGAGGAAAATACTTCGAACCTAAAGAAGAGAATCCTATGATAGGCTTCCGCGGGGCTTCCCGTTACTATGATGAAAGGTACAGAGAGGGCTTCGCCCTTGAATGCAGGGCAATGAAAAAAGTCCGCGAAGAGACGGGACTCACTAACCTTATCATCATGATCCCCTTTTGCCGGCGTGTGGATGAAGGAGAAAAGGTTCTGGCCGAGATGGCAAAAAATGGCCTGAGACGTGGTGAAAATGGACTTAATATATACGTCATGTGTGAAATTCCAAATAATGTCTTAATGATTGATGAATTCAGTAAACTTTTTGATGGTTTTTCAATCGGTTCTAACGATCTAACACAGCTTGTCCTCGGCGTTGACCGTGATTCTGAACTCGTTTCGCATGATTTTGATGAACGAGATCCTGGGGTGATGAGGATGATTTCTATGGCCATTCAGGGAGCCAGGAGGAATCATCGCCATAGTGGATTATGTGGTCAAGCACCAAGCGATTATCCTGAGTTCGCAGAGTCTTTGGTAAGAGAGGGAATTGATTCTATGTCACTCAATCCTGACTCGGTAATGAAAATCACCCTTAGAGTTATAGAGATGGAAAAGAGACTTTAAATTTATAATCTTCGTATCATGCAGTATAAAATCTAACCTAAATGGGTAGATTTGTTTCTTCTCGAACTCCCAATTCTCAACTTCTCCCGATTCCTTCAACTGAAATCTCATTTCCTTCAAGCTTAATCTTAACATCATCCAAAAATCTTTTTACAACTTCGGCATTAGTTTTAACATGCGGAGCAACTTTTGGAATCCTAAAAGATGATTTACCGCGAGCCAGAGCAAGTGGTAAGATTAGCTGGTCTGACATGTTTTCATCAACCGTTGCATCACTTTTAAGAAAGCTGAGCAACTTTTGACAAGCCTCCTCAGCTACTACCTCCATTCTTTTTCCTATTTCTCCAAGCGCACTATAGCTCACATTAGTATTTTCAAACACCGCTTTTAAAAACACAATCGCACCGCGCCCATATGACGATAACTCCCTTATTTCTACTATACTCGGAATGTTATTTCCACTAAGTATTTGAAGAACCCTCTCTTTTCCCCTTTCAGCAACACCTTTTGAAAGCCCTCCCACTGCTGAAATTCCAAATACCTTTACTAGATTGCCTCTTTCTCTAATTTCAAGTGGGAAAATAGTCTTTACAGGCTCAATACTACAGATTATTTCTCCCCCACCTTTTGGATAGAATCCCGCACGTTTCAACTCTATGTCTGTACGAAATCCTATTCGTTTCATAAATAGGAGCCATTCTTCTTCAAGAAATTCTATAGGAGGACTCAAGGGAACATGGGTGCCACCCCTTACGGTAATAATAGAACCAGATTTTCCCTTGAGAGCTAGAGGAAAAAAGATTGTTTGAAGAACAAGGGATGTCGCCCCTGCAGTCCCTATATCAAACTCATACTCCCCTGATTCTACTTCCTTCGGAACAAACCTGAGTTTGAGTGAACCGAGTTCTGCTCCCTCTACATAAGCAGAGCTTATCCTTGCTGCTGAGTGTACCGATGCGAGGTGCTGAGGGCGTAGTCCAGGTTTTTCCCTTCCTGCCCTTATATTTATTATCTCAAACGGTTTTCCTGTAATGATTGAGAGTGAAAGGGATGTTCTAAGAATCTGACCTCCACCCTCCCCAAAAGACCCATCTATCTGTATAAGATCCATAAGAAGCGCTAGATTTACTTAACCCTTAAGTTACTCCAACCTATCTACGATATAGGAGATAAAATTATAACACCACTTGTCGTTTTAAGACAAAATTATCTAGGTTGGCTTTTAACTATAGTGACTTCTTTAGGCGTGTTGACAACTAATTAATTACCATGAGATAATCCGATATAAAAATTTATGGATAATTGGTTGATTCCACTATTAGCCGATAAAAACATTTATCGCCAATTTATTGACACATGAGAGTTAAAAAGAAGAGATAAGAAACGAAATAATAAAAAGAACATGAAAAAAACTTTAATAATCCCTTTTAAGACGATAGACAAAGAGATAATAAATCATCTGGGAAAGAAAATCACAGAAATCTTAGGATACAAGGTAGTAGTTAATAAAGAACAAATAAGTATCCCTAGCAGTAGAAAAATAGGGCTTCAATTATTTGCAGAAGACCTTTTCCCTACTTTAAGAGGAGAGTTGATGAAAACAGATGCAGATGCAGTATTGGGTATTATAGACAAGGACCTATATGCCGAGAATTTTAATTTTATATTTGGCTTAGCTTATTCGGATTGTTCTCTGATATCACTGCATAGACTGATTTCAGAGGATAAAGAACTGTTCTATACGAGAGCAGTGAAAGAAGCGATTCATGAACTTGGTCATTTAGCAGGGTTAGGTCATTGTCCTAATATAAGTTGTGTTATGCATTTCTCAAATAGATTAGGGGACACAGATATAAAAAATGAAACTTTTTGTACTAAGTGTGATAAGAGGTTTAGAAGCCGTGGTAGATAGTATATCAGAGATAGGGAAATTATATGTTGGAACATCGGGTATGGACAAAAGCCCTCATTAGCTCAAATATATAGATAAAGAATTGAAAATCAGTGCTTATAAAATGAGGCTCCCTCGTGAAATGAGAAGTATATTATTTAAAGATATATTAAGCTGAGGGTTACAATAATTCCATTAGGGAGGTCATAACTTAAATGAAATTAAAAAAGATAGAAAAAGATTTTATTTCCTTACAACGTGTGATAAGGGTATCTACAGTTGACAAAAACGGCACGCCTCATAATGTTCCTCTGTGTCACGTCATGGATGGGGATCGCATCTATTTTGCAACAGAAAAGGGTTCAAAAAAGGTTAAGAATCTAATGGAGAGTGGTAAAGCGGCTTTAGTATGCGATGAGTATAGTGAGATCTGGTCTTATCTCAGGGGAGTATGCATCCAGGGCAAGACCAGGGTTATATCTCAAGGGCAAGAGTTCCGTAAAGCCAGGAAACTGCTTTACCAGAAATACACACAGTATGAAGGAGCATTTCCAATTGAAGAGGGGAAGACCGTAATAATTGAGATTATTCCGCAAAACATCGTAAGCTGGGGGCTTTAATTAAAAGAACGGTCTTGGTTCTGCTCCCAACTAATTAACCATTTCCAAAGATAAAGTTTAAGGGAGGCTTGAATTATGATAGTAAGGGAGGCTACCAAAAGAGATGTTAGGGCTTGTGCCACAATAGAAAAGCAGGAATCGGGTGAGAGTATAGAGATAATAGAAAATGAAATAGAAAATCAGATTGGTGATGAGAATCATTTTATTTTTGTGGCTGAAGAAGACAAAAGGGTTGTTGGCTACATATCTGCAGAATGGCAGAAGTGGAATATCTCCCTTTACATAGACAGCTTATATATAGATAAAAACTATAGATTTAAAGGATACGGTTCTAAACTTTTAAAACAAATGATAAGGAAATCGAGAGAAGTAAAGTCTAAGAAGGTCTTTGTTGACGTCGAAGCAGGTAACAGAAATGCGATTATTCTTTATCTGAAAAATAGGTTTGAGATAAATGGTTATATCCAGGATTTTTACAGGAGTAAAGAAGAGGGTGATGCAGTGTTTCTAGTATTGTATAACAAATATTGAGGTTAGAATAGAAGTAAAAGATTGAAATTGTTATTCACTCTAATGCCAGTGCTTCAAATGTACTGTGTATAAGTTTAGATCAATTTTATTTCGGTGAAAAAAATCATAGAGCCAAAATTTTTCTTGACTTTCATATCCATCCGCAGTATTTTAAAATCATATAGATTAAATAGGTGGGTGACGTTCAAATGGGGTAGGTTATATACAGTATAGATGTTGTTTTCTTTACACAGCAAGTGCTGTTTCGCTAAAGACAGATATCCTTAACCATCTTTTATGCATTCTGAATATAGCTTCTAGAAGTATCTTTAACACCTACCTATATATAAATACATATAGCATCAACTTCCTTAAGAGAGATTTTGTTGATTCTTTTTTTAAGGTTTTTAAAATGACCCTTAGCGGGGGTGAGTAATATTTACTAAATATTTTTGTTAACAATAGCTTTTCTTAATTGAAAAAGTTATCAGAAGTTTTAAGTACATAGCAAAAGGGAGGTGTCCGATGTTTGATATTAAGATTTATGAAAATGAAAAGGAACTAGAAACTATAAAGAATCTGACATACACACAAAAAGAGGCAATAGAGAGGGTTCTTGCAAGAATAACTGATAGAGTAGAAGGCTTCAGATTTGTGCCTGAGCATATTGAGATAAGAAGTAAGCAGCTCGGCCGTCGAAAAGTTTCCTATTTATACTTCGATCAAAAAGAGGGTTTTTGGATAAGAAGATCTAAGTGAGCAATTACGTGGGAGGGGTGGCTGTTTTATGAAGAACTTGAAGAAAAAAAAGACCGGTCGGCACAAACAATCATCGTCAAGAAAGGGAGTGGACGTAACTCAGTGCGACTCGGAACAATTGAGCGAGGATAAGCTTGATGAAGCTCTCGCCAATACTTTCCCAGCAAGCGATCCACTTCCATGGACATCGGATGTCAGGAAAACCGCTTCTGAGACAAAAGCAGAGAAAGATGCAAAGAAAATTTGCCGAGGATAAAAAGAACGAAACAATGAGCTTGCGTCTCAACACCGATCCTGAAGACAAAGCGTTAATTTTCAAATATTGGGTAAGGAATGCAAGAAATATGGATTAAGGGATGTTGCCATGAATATATTAGAAACCTATCAAAAATCGGTATGGATAATTACATATCTTAAGAAGCGCCCGCGAGGTGGAGCTATAGATCAAGGTGTTAGTCTTGATGAGATAGTCAGGGCTATTAGGTTAAAACGAAAGGATATTTACCCGGTAATTGATTATCTAATTAAAGAAGGGTTTATAGAAAGACCTGATGTGAGTAACGACGGTATGTTTAGGCTAACCTATAAATCATTAATATTTTAGATAATTGGTTAACATCCTTGGCAAGAGCTTAAAAGGCCGTATCGAAATTAATCTTCTATACCTATACCCTCTCTTGGCACATTAATTGCGAAAAGATTATTAGCTGGGCTAATAAAGAAAGTGAGGTGGATCATGGATAGAATCTTAATAGTGGATGATGATAAGAACGTAAGGCTTGTGTATAATGAGGTTTTAAGCGATGTGGGGTATGAGGTTTTGGAAGCTGAGAATGGAAAAGAAACCTTTGATATCCTGGATCGTGAACTGATAGACCTTGTTGTGTTAGATATAAAGCTTAGAGCGGAAAGTGGGCTTGATGTACTTCAAAAGATAACCAAGGAGTTTCCAAAACTTCCTGTTATTCTTTGTAGTGCTTATGCATCTTATCAGGACGATTATACATCTTGGCTAGCCGAGAGTTATGTTATTAAGTCAACCGACCCAGAAGAATTATTGAGAGAGATAGAGAAGGTTTTACAAAAAAGAAGTGGAGATAACTCTAAGGGATACATTGAAACGATGAGCGGTAAATCTAGGGAGCGCTGTTAAGGTGTCAGATGTCAGAGAATCTGACAATATAAATTGCTTCATTTTTCTATAAACTATATATGATCTAATGAAACTCATGGTGGCATAGAATTTGCTGGTCATCAGTGATTAAAGGAGGTGTTGTTATGGCACTTGCAGAAGTCAGCGTCATCCCAATTGGCACTCCTACATCAAGTATCGGAGATTGGATTGCCGAGGCAGTGAAGGTATTAGAAAAAGAGGGAGCAAAATACGAATTAAGCCCGATGGGGACGCTCATTGAAGGTAAAGCCTCGGATATTTTCACGCTTGTAAGAAAGATGCATGAGGGAGCGCTGAAAAAAGGGATCAACCGAGTTGTAACTACGCTGATAATAGATGACCGTCGTGATAAAGAGGTGACGATGAAAAGTAAGGTTGCTGCGGTTAAGAAAAGGCTAAAAGACTCTGCTAAATCAAAATAAAATCGTTATCAACGATTTATGGAACTCCATACAAGTTTATAACCTTCGATCGTCTAAAAATGAACTATCCCTTAATTACAGCAATAGGTTTCAATCTAGCAACCTTCTTGGCGATTCCTGCCTCATGTATAACACCTACAACCTTGTTAACGTCTTTGTATGCTTCGGGTGACTCCTCCGTAAGCCCTTTTGATGAACCCGCATTAACGACAATCCCCATGCTCTCAAGCCTTTGTCTAAGCTCTTCTACGCTTACCTCTTTCCTGGCCCGTGTGCGAGACATCCTTCTTCCTGCGCCGTGACAGCTCGATCCAAAGCTTGAAATCATTGCTTTTTCTTGTCCAACTAGGATATAAGAATTTGTCCCCATACTTCCGGGAATAAGTACCGGTTGACCTGGGAAGGAACGGGTGGCGCCTTTTCGGTGAATGACAAGATTGTATTTTTTCCCATCTAATGTGTACTCTTCGATTTTTGCGATATTGTGTGCTACATCATAAACCATGCTAAGCTCCCCTCCCTCTTTGCCTAAAACGTCTTTCCACGCCTTTCTCACTTCCCATGTAATGAGTTGTCGGTTTGCCCATGCGAAGTTTGCACCTGCTGACATCGCTTTGAAGTACTCTTGTCCCTCCCTGGATTTAAATGGAGCGCATGCTAATTCACGATCAGGCAGAACTATGCCATAGTTAGGCATAACCTTCATCATAATCCGTATATAGTCAGTTGCAATCTGATGCCCAAGCCCCCTAGAACCAGTATGAATCAGAACTGTTACCTGGTCTTTAAAAATATTGAGTTTTTCGGCTTCGCCATTATCAAAGATTGTCTCAACAATCCCAACCTCCACAAAATGGTTGCCTGCCCCCATTGTTCCAAGCTGATCCCGACCTCTGCTTTTTGCATGCACTGAAACGAGTTCTGGCGCTGCGGTGTGTAGTACACCCCCTGATTCTATATGTTCGAGGTCCTGAGCCTCTCCATACCCAAGTTCGAGCATTCGCTCTGCCCCCTTCTCAAGAACCATATCGAATTCTCTACCTTTTAAATCGAGCCTCCCTCCTACCCCTACGCCTGAGGGGACCTCATGGTAAATTGTTCTCCCAAGATTACGGAGGTTAGGTTTAACTTCTGAGAATGTTTTCTCCGATCGCAAGAGTCTTACTCCACAATTAATGTCGTAGCCGATGCCACCCGGAGAGATGACACCCTCTTCACTGTCAAAAGCCGCTACTCCGCCAACGGGGAAACCATATCCCTCATGAATATCGGGCATGGCAAGGGCGTATCCCTTGATTCCTGGGAGTGTAGCAACATTAACGAGCTGCTCTAAAGACTTGTCAACTGCAATTGAATCGAGCATTTCATCATCTGTATAGATACGAGCGGGCACCCTCATGTCATCACGAAAGCTTTTTGGAATTTCCCAAAGAAAATCCTCTATCTTTATGAGATTCGATTTATTAAACATGATTGTTATTGCACCCTGATGAGCTTATATATTTAGCAAAATATATGCCATTAAATTCAATGTGCTTAATTTCATAAATTAATTAATATTCTTAGAGAGCAACTTCCCACAAGATAAGGCACATCTGTCATTAAACAAGACATCTAACACTAAAAACCTCTAAAACGGTCTCCATAGCTAAATATCAAAAATAAGCATGGTTTCCCATATCCCATCTTTTTTCTTTTTCACCTCTGCCTCATGATAGGTCACGGCTTTTATATCCTCACCCAATGATTTTGCTCTAAAGCCACTGAGCTTTGCTTCTAGTGAGCGCTCCGATAAGCTCTTAAAAATCACCTCATTGTACACTTCTTTATGTATGTAGGTTGCAAGTAAAACTTCATTGAGAAAATCTATCAGGAGTGCGGTTGCATCCACTGCTTCAAGGGCAATAGTTCTCTGTTTGACCTCCTTTTTGTTGTCGACCTTCGGTTCGATAATTTTCATCATTCCATAGACAGCCTCTGAAAAAAGCTTCTCGAGAGAATCCGCTTGAACAATCATCCTAACATCGGCGGTGTGTTCTAGAATTTTGTAGGTCATCAAGATTTAAAAATAAAAAGCTATTCTATAATAGTGACGTAAAAACTCAGCTTTTTCTTAACTCACTTTTATTACGGCTTACCGTCAGTAAACCTTATCATATTAATGTTAATACCATCTATCTAAAATATATTAACATTTAAAGCTTACTTTAAATTAGCTCCATTCGAAGAGCTTCTTCTCGGGGTCATTTCCTATAGAGATATAAGACCATATTTCCTACTTTTTTTCCTATATATGATGTTTACCTCGCCGGTTTCAGCATTTCTGAAAGGTAAAAAGAACCTGCCTTCGTCTTGAAGAACCATTAAAGCCTCCTCTACATTGAGGGGTTTCGCTATAGGGAATTTTTCTTCTGCTATAAGATCGAGGATAGAAGAGGGTAACTCCTCTGTATGACTCTTTGCCTTCTCTCTGGCGATCTCCTTTCTTTGCTCAATCCATCTTTCCTTTAGCCTATTGAGTTGCCTTTCTATATCGTCAAGGGCAAATTCAAGAGACATAAGGATATCTTTACTTTCCTCCCATGCATGGAGCGTTCCGCCACCAGGTGTTTTAAGATATACATCAATATCAACACGATGACGATGCCTATGCTTTTCTACTGTAAAGGTTACAACCACTTCTACCTCGCCCTCTCCAACCTCCTTCAAATGGCGTTCAAAAGTAAAAAGCTTATGCTCAACATAACTCTTAAGATCCTCCGATATATCAATGCCTTTCCCAATAAACTCTATTTTCATAATCTTACCTCCTTATGGAATTGATCTATAGTTTTAGCTTCCTCTAGGTATTCCTTAACTTCATCATCAGATACTTGTCTAAAATCTTGATAATGCTCTCCAACTGCGAGAAAGGGAGAAGGGGTATATATTATAACCAGCTCATCGGCTAATTTATTTAATTCTTTGACAATCCCAGGGGGAGCTACCGGAAGAGCTATGATTAATTTCTTAATACCAGAGGCTCTTAGAGCATGTATAGTGGCTATCATAGTTGCCCCTGTAGCAATACCATCATCAATTAAAATAACATCTTTCCCAATAAAAGAAGGCAATCCTTTACCATCACGATATAGAATTTGTCGACGTTTTATCTCTTCTTTTTGAAATGATGTTTCTTCTTCTAAATAGTTGTCAGGACAGTAATCTATCAAATCTTTATTAAGAAATATTTGGCCATTTTCTGCCAATGCTCCTACGGCAAGCTCAGGATTATCTGGAAATCTTAACTTTCTCGTTATAAAGACATCTAGAGTAGTCTTAAGCGATTTAGCTACTTCAAAGGCTACGGGAACCCCACCACGGGGAAGGGCTAATATGAGAATGTTTTCTTGAGATTTATACTTACTCAGTATATTAGCCAATTTTATTCCTGCTTCTTTTCTATCCTTAAAAAGCTTAATCCTTTCTATATCCATTTTCACTTAAAAAGATTTATAAAGTTTCATATAAAATTCTAGTTGCTATTTTACTAATTTGGTGACACACCTATTCCTGGTAATAATCAGGCTCACCACTAGCCAATAAATCATTAAGCATTTCATCGAAGCTTTCCTCGTCTATACTATCAGGAAAGAAAAACTCTGACTTATGATAAAAACCATCGGTTTCCATGCGACCGGTTTTCTTTAATTCGGAGATTCCAAAGTTATTACATACATCCCTTAGACAGCGCTCAAAGTTAGGAATTGAATAACGATCTATCTCCGCATCTACATACCATTTTGTTCTCATAAAACACCTCCCAATATCTCAAAAATTCAACAAGAAAAGGGATAACTTTGTAAATGCTTCATAAGGAAAGTGACGTTTTATTCTATTTGTAAGAATTATCTACATGAGACAAATAGAATTTTAAAAGGTCTCTTAGATCCTTTTTCCGATCTTCTATGTAACCCCTTCCTTATTAGTTTTCTCCACTAGCAGCCAACGCAGGTATAGCCGAATAAGGACTCATGCGCCTCTTTAAGATTCCTGAAATCACAATTTCTTTCATTACCTATTGTGAAGGACTCAATGGTAGGCTCGGCTTCGAAAACTCTAGCTTCTTGAGCTAAGTGTTTTTTGTCTTTTAGTTTGATCTCTCTGACAGGATTACCTGAAGGATCGTAAAGTATATATATCTTTTTCATCTTAATAGGCTCCATCGATATATATATTCATACAAAAAACGTGCCACCTTATTAATAATAGATAAATAAATGCAGGCCGGTATAAGAACTGCATTTTTATTATGGTTCTCATATTGTGTAATTATCGGGCAGGCGTTTTAATGTCTGATAATCGGACATCTGACAGATTACTTATTAAAAAGTAAGTCTACTTGCAAGTTATTAGCTAAGGGGAAATAAAAAAGGGCACTTAAGAAACAGTGTTAGTTCTTTAATGCCCTTATCAAAAAGTTGAAATAGAGTGGCAGAGATACTCACAAAGTTTATATGCCTTCAAGCATATATGTTTGTTTTATCAAGTTCCTGTGTTTTACTCGCTTTCTTTTCATTTTATCCTTTTTGGATAAAATCACCCTTGTTGGCTTTTTGGCAACGGGTTTTCTTATCTTTACCTGTTGTCTCTTTTTCATTTTATTCGAGAAAGCTCTTTAGGGTGTCTCTAAACCCAGATGTTTCAAGCTTCTTAAGTGCATCTCTTTCGATTTGTCTAATACGTTCACGCGATAGGTCAAACTTCCTTCCAATCTCATCAAGTGTGTGTGTGCTTTTTTGATTAATTCCAAATCTCAACATAATTATCTCCTTTTCTCTAGGTGTAAGAATTGAAAGAGCTTCGCTTATTCTCTTAGTAAGTGACGCATGAGCTACAACAGAGTCTGGAGCAGGTAATCCTTTATCGGGTATAAGATCGAGAAGGGTTGTTTTCTCTCCATCTACTATGTGTGAGTCAAGTTGAACGACATCGCCTTCTGCCTCTAAAATCCGCTTTACACCCTCTACGGGTATTCCAGATTTCTCAGCAATTTCTTCAGGCGTCGGTCTTCTTCCCATTTGTTTATGTAGCATTGAGCTTATTCTCTTCACCTTGCTTGCTTTCTCAAGCACATAAACGGGTACCCTAATCGTTCTTGTCTGATCAAGCAGGGCCCTAATTGTGGCCTGATGAATCCACCATACTGCATAAGTTGAAAACTTGAACCCCTTTGTATGGTCAAATCCTTCTATCGCCCTCATCAAACCTATGTTTCCTTCTTGAATAAGGTCCGGAAGTGGGAGTCCACGTCCTATGTATCTCTTAGCTATACTCACAACTAACCTTAAGTTCGCGTTAGCGAACCTTTTCTTTAGCTCCTTTGCCTTTTCTGAATATGCTTTTGTGAAAGCATTAAGTCTATTTATTCGCTTTGTAAGTTTTTTTCTCACATCATTCTTGATCTTACTAGCTCTTTTCTTTGAAAGTTTTGCAATAAGCGTCTCCGTCTCCCTTACCTTTGCCTCGCATTTCTTTATTTTTGCAGAAATTTCTTTCTCTCCCTTCGATGTGAAAAGAGATTCAGTTCCTAGGTCCTTAAAGTAGGCAAAGAGGAGTCTAACCTGTTCATCTGGAACACCTTGACTTTTCTCATCTTCTATATATTCAAACTCCTCTGGTTCAAACTCAGACCCGGGCTCCGCCTCGTCTAACATGAAACTGTTTCCAATTTCATGAGAAGCAAAAACCTCTTCCTCTTGGATAAACTCTCCAAGTTCATTTTCATCTAAATTTATATTTTTTACCTCCATTTCTTACCTCTTAGTAGTTAATTTATTTATTAAGAATCTAATAATGAATTAAAAGAACATGCGGTTTTCTATTGGCTTTTTAGCTTGTCTCTTAAGCTTAGTTTCTATAAAATAGCAAGAAATTACCTGCTTAATGCCTTGCCATAAAATGAAATCTCTTGAGGATAACTGCAGGGAGTATCACCTTTAGGAAGTATAGTATTAACCAAAAATCTCTAATCAGTTCAGGGTGATACTTATTAAAAGCCAATAAGCAATTCACATTTATTCTATTTTTATCCCCTCTCTCCACCTCAGATCTATATATTATTAACATAATTCTATTAACAGGGTTTGTCAAGCATATTTTTCGCAATTGCGATACATAAATTATTCATTCCATACATATAACTAATTGAAATTCGAGAAACTTTCTCTTCTTGTACGCAATTGCTAATGTAAAATCAGCAAACACCGTTAATATACCTTAGTAACAAAATAACAAAACTAATTAAATAATCAAACTTTTAAGCTATTTGTTCCTAGTTGGGTTTTAGATAAATATTCCACTAATCTTCTTTCAAATAAAGCCATTTGTCCTATTTTAAGACAGCTGACATAGTGTGTAATACGCTCGTGGTTTTCAATCTCATTTTATCTGTCTTTACATATTATGCTCCATGGCATAGAACTTGCTGATAAAGAATACTATATTATCGGGGACTCGATATATAATGGTCGAAAATAAACAAAACGTAGAAGAGGAAAAAGAAGAAAAGGAAAAGGGGAGCGAATATCTAAATAAATCACTTCCTGCTCCTACCGATTCCGTTAAGAAGTATATGGCTGAGATAAGCAAGTACCCAATTCTTAGTCGTGAAGAAGAATATAGACTTGCTGTGATGTATAGAAAAAAAGAAGATTTAGAGGCGGCAAAAAAGCTTATTACTTCAAATCTAAGATTTGTAATAAAGATTGCATATAAATATAGAAACTACGGCATAAACCTCATGGAATTAATTCAGGAAGGTAACCTTGGACTTATGCAGGCTGTAAAGAAGTTCGACCCGACAAGGGGGTACCGTCTTATTACTTATGCTGTCTGGTGGATAAGGGCGTACATTCAGAGCTACATTATAAAAACCTGGAGCCTTGTCAAGATCGGAACAACACAGGCACAAAAAAAGCTCTTCTATAAACTGAGCTCTGCAAAGCGTAAGATGGAGCTTACAAATAAAATCCTAAGTCCTGAGGATTATAAAACTCTTGCTAAGGAACTCGGGGTTTCAGGTGAAGCTATTGCCGAAATGGAACAGAGAATGGCTGGCAAAGACGTATCACTTGATGTTGAAATTAGGGAAGAGGGAGAGAGGGCAACGCATCTGGATTTTCTTGCAGATAAGTTAGCAAGTCAGGAAGAAATACTCACAAAGATTCAGGAGGAGGAAAAGATTAAAAGGGAATTAGACGCGGCCCTTAAATCTTTGGAGGAGAGGGAGAGGTTTATAATAGAGAATAGGATTCTTAGGGATAACCCTCTAACACTTGAAGAACTTGGTACAAAACTCAACATTTCGAGAGAGAGGGTAAGACAAATTGAAAACGAAGCATTGAAAAAGATGAAAACGATCTTGAAAAACATGGGTGTAAGTAGGTGATTTTAGCAACTCAATTTAGTACAACTATTTTTGGTTAAATAGAATCTAAGTTTTTTACGTAACGTGGATACTATATTTCCTCAAGATCGGGTGGTTATTTCTATAATCCTATTCCATCTATAGTTGTGCCACAGTGGGGGCAATGAGAATTTTCAATAATATTCTTCAAAACAGAGAAACCGTACCTTTCTATAAGTAGCTTTTTACAATTATAGCAATAAGTATTCTCTCCTCCCTCGCCCGGAACATTTCCTTCATATACATATCGGAGACCCGCTTTTAAACCAATATCTCTTGCTTTACGAAGTGTACTAACAGGGGTTATCGGTTGATCAATAAGCTTATAAGCAGGATAAAACTGAGTAACGTGCCAAGGTACTTCCTCTCCTACACTCTTTATAAATTCAGCAATTTGCCTTAATTCCTCCTCTGAGTCATTAAGATTAGGTATAACAAGTGTTGTAACCTCAATCCAAATTCCGAGCTCTTTGTATGTCCTGATGGAATCTAGGACAGGTTGGAGGTTTGCTCCGCAGATCCTTTTATAAAACCTATCCGTAAAGCCCTTTAAATCTATGTTAGCAGCGTGGAGGTAGGGTTGGATAGCGGTTAAAGCATCTTTAGTAATATATCCATTGGTAACAAATATATTTTTAAGCCCCTCTTCTGCAGCGAGTTTAGCGGTATCATAAGCCAATTCATAGAATATGGTCGGCTCAGTATAGGTATACGCTATTATGTCACAGCCTGAAGCTTTAGCGGCTTCAACTATTTGCTCCGGTGTTACCTTTTCCCCAGGAATCATCTTTTCTAGAAGCGGGCAGATCGGTTCTGGTTCTTCAGGATTAATATCTTTTTCATGCCAGTGTACCCCTTTGGGATACTGAGAAATTTCAAAGTTCTGGCAATAGAAGCATCTAAAATTGCATCCAACTGTAGTTATTGAGTAAGCCCTCTTGCTAGGATAGAATTGAAAAAGTGGTTTTTTCTCTATAGGATCAATATCTCGTGCTACGACTTTATCATATACAAGCGTATATAACTTTCCACCCCAGTTTATCCTAACCCCGCACACCCCTTTTTTACCATCCTTTATCTTACACAGATGGCTACAAAGGGTGCACAATACCCTATTTTCTTCTAGTCTTTCATAAAATAGAGCCTCTTTCATCTTCTTAGATTTTTTACCATTAGTTACTTTATTTGTGTAATCATCTAAAAATCTTTGGTCTGCTTTCCTATTATTTAGCAAACCATATGCCACTTGTTTAATCTATATAACTTGAGGAGGTGTCTAAGGGTTATATAAAAGGTTGCTTTTTATTAAAGTAAGGTATGTATGTCAGAATCTAAGACATCTGACGAGTGGCAGTTCAATCAGGGCTAACCAAATGCTACATCGAGTACCATCATTACAGCAAAGCCTATCATTGCACCTATAGTAGCTAAATCTGTATTGCCATTACGCTGAGATTCTGGGACAAGCTCTTCGATAACTACAAAGATCATAGCACCTGCTGCAAAACTCAAAGCGTATGGCAGAATGGGCTGTACAAAAATAACAGCTACCGCTCCAAGAACACCGGCGATAGGTTCAACTATAGCGGATAATTGCCCATACCAAAAACTTTTTAAACGGGACATTCCTTCACCTCGAAGAGGCATAGAGATTACAAGTCCTTCTGGAAAATTTTGAATCCCTATTCCAATAGTCAAAGCGATGGCAGCCGATAAAGTAGCGGAAGGAAAGTCAGAGAGAACAGCTCCAAAGGCAACTCCAACTGCAAGACCTTCAGGGATATTGTGCAGGGTTATAGCAAGAACAAGCAAGATACTCCGCTGCCAAGATGTTTTAATTCCCTCAGCCTCTTCCGCAGAAAAACCGACGTGGAGATGTGGAAGTATTTTATCAATACCCCACAAGAAAATACCCCCTACAAGGAAACCCACTGTAGCTGGAAACCAAAGTGGAATATCTTTGCCTTCTGACATACTGATAGCCGGGGCAAGTAGTGACCAAAAGCTAACAGCTATCATAACCCCACCAGAAAAACCAAGCATACAGTCGAGTATTTTTCTACTCACATTGTTGACGATAAATACTACGGCTGCTCCAAGAGCGGTCATTGCCCATGTAAAACACGTTGCGATAAGAGCCTGTAGTACAGGGTTCAAGTTTTGAAAAGAATCAGTCATGTTCCTGAGTTTCTCTATAAGTTCTGTTCATCGTCATTTTATATTAAACCACAAAATTATTCACCTCTTTGTGCTTTGCTAGGCCCTTCCCACGATTCTGGCTGGATAGTTCTTAAGGTGTTGTTTATTACGTTATTATAAGGATCAATATGTCTGAATGATGCCAAAGTAGAAGGCGTAAAAAAGCCTATAACTTAGCTTATGAGCTTGGATGCAAGGGGATTACTATCTTTCGCTACGCCTCAAAAAGGAACGGGTGCTAGAGCTAGGTTCGGAGGAGGAATTTTTTGAAAAAGAATACTTCTCAAAATGTGATCCACAAGCCTGTAAGTTGTAAGGATAGTGGTTTTATGGGTTAGATAAGTGTGAAATAAATCCACTTATTATCCCTTCTAAACTCGGTTTTCCTATCTCCTTTATATCATAAGTTACTCTCGCATACAGTTTATTAATTTTGACATATCTCCCCAGGTCTATTGGTGTTCCTATAAGAACTGTATCACACGGTACCCTGTTTATGGTTTTCTCTAGGTCTTCCATTTGTGCCTTCCCATAGCCTATCGCAGGAAGTACTTTCCATATATGGGGATACTTCTTATAAACCTCTTTTATGCTTCTTGTCGCATAGGGACGAGGGTCTATTATTTTTGCTTTTAACCTTTTTGCCTCTAATGCTCCTGCCCCATAGCTTAAGCCTCCATGAGTTAATGTTGGTCCATCTTCTACCACCAGTACTCTTTTTTTCATAACTAGTTGTGGCTTATCTATATACTTAGGCATATCAGCCATTATTATCTTGGCTTTTGGATTAAGTCTTTTCACGTTTTCCTTGATGAGTGTCACATCTTTTTTCTTTGCTGTTTTGACTTTGTTTATGATAACAATGTCTGCCATCATAAGGTTAGCTTGACCCGGATAATAACTTACCTCGTGTCCCGCTCTTCTTGCATCCGCTATAACGATATGAAGGTCGGGCTTAAAAAATGGCAAGTCGTTGTTTCCCCCATCCCATATTATAATGTTTGCCTCCTTTTCAGCCTCTTTTAATATTTCCATGTAGTCCACACCCGCATAGACCACTACGCCCTCCCTTATGTGAGGCTCATATTCCTCTATTTCTTCAAGAGTACAATCGTTTTTTCCCAAGTCCTCGTATTTGGAAAACCTCTGACATATCTGCTTTTTCAAATCACCATAAGGCATAGGGTGTCTCACTACCACAGCTTTATAACCTTTTTCTCTAAGAATTCTAATTATTTTTCTGGTTGTTACACCTTTTCCTGCTCCAGTCCTTACAGCACAAACAGAAATAACAGGCTTTTTGGATTTCAGCATGGTACTATAGGGTCCCATGAGTCTAAAGTCTGACCCAGAAGAGAGCGCTATACTGGCTTTCTCCATTACCTCTTCATTCGATAGGTCGCTGTAGGCAAGGACTGCCTCATCTACCTTATTCTTCTCTAGGATTTCTTTTATCCGGGACTCTGGATATATGGGGATGCCTTTCGGATAAAGCCCTCCGGATAGCTCAGGCGGATAGATTCTCTTTTCTATATTGGGTATTTGTGCCGCTGTGAATGCTATGACTTCATAATACTTTTTATTTCTAAAGAAGATATTGAAGTTATGAAAATCCCTCCCAGCAGCTCCCATTATTACCACTTTTCTTTTACTTACTCCGTTTCGCATTTTGGGT
>Ga0209520_10000472_pt1 | contig 22428 bp, 25 predicted proteins | sample Rifsed16ft1_FD_184009 | JGI IMG/M metagenome (GOLD analysis project Ga0209520, IMG submission 184009) | Soil microbial communities from Rifle, Colorado, USA - sediment 16ft 1 (version 2) | ecosystem: Environmental > Terrestrial > Deep subsurface > Rock core/Sediment | place: Rifle, Colorado...
TGTTCAAGGGTCTGCTCAGGAATCTGTGTCTTAGTTTTTATGGAAAAAATCAGACTGGAAGCACCGAACAGGCCTGTGAGCAAAGGAAGAAGAGGCTGATTCAGATTTTCAAGATTCAAAACTATAAGGCCGAGAATTCCTGCCAGAGAATAAGCCAGCAATGAATAAAATTTTTTCTTTTCCAAAAAAACCATTATCAATGAGACAAATATGAGAATCCACGGAATAAATGCCTGAGCCATAGGATATATTTTTTTGACAAGAACTATCAACGGAAATGCGAGAATCATTGTCAGTATTATCGCTGCGAGCCCTCCATAAGCAGTCAACATCACTGCAGCATGGCCTTTTCCTTCTTTGAGAAGCTCGTGCCCAGGCAATACGGAAAGTTCTGTGTCTGTGTCAGGACAACCCAAAAAAACAGAGGGAATGAAATCTACAAAGGTGTGGGTTATTGCCATAGAGGTTATGAAAACAACGAAGTATAAGCCAGGCATAAAAAATAAAAAAGAGACAGATGCAGAGACCAGCAAAGCGCCGATAAGATTTATGTGGATTCCCGGCATGAGGCCTGTGAAGGTTCCGGCAAGAATTCCGAGAAGGAGAAAGAGAAGAATTTCTATCAGCATTGAGATATATTATCTTTAATTGTTAAAAGCATTAGCGTGTTAAAAGATATGGTTTTCGTTAAATTTAATAATTGTCTTTCTTTCTGTCTGATATGGTAATGGGCGCTGAGGAAAGATTCAGGCTGATTGCAAGAAATACAGAGGAAATTGTGACAGAATCAGAGCTTAAGGAACTGCTGAAGAAAAAAGAAAAACCAGTTGTTTACCTCGGAACAGCGATAACCGGAAGGCCGCATGTAGCTTATTTTCTGTGGGTTCTGAAACTTGCAGATTTTCTGAAGGCAGGATTTAAGGTTAAAATTTTGCTTGCAGATTTACATGGGGCTTTGGACGGAACTCCCTGGGTAATCCTTGACAAGAGATATGATTATTATGAAAAAATAATTCCTCTGATGTTTGAGGCCATAGGGGTTGACACCAAAAATATGGAATTCGTCAAGGGAAGCGAATTTGAATTAAAGCCGGAGTATATGTATGATGTCCTGCAGGTTTCCTCTCTGGCATCTGTACATGATTTGAAAAAGGCTGCGTCAGAGGTTGTTAAATTCGGTGATAATCCGAAACTCTCGGGTTTTGTCTATCCGATAATGCAGATGATTGATGAGCAGTATCTTGGAGCAGATGTGCAGTACGGCGGAGCTGACCAGAGAAAAATTTTCATGTTCGCCAGGGAATACCATAAAAAGATAGGATACAAGCAGAGGGTGGAGGTCATGACTCCTATGATTCCCGGGCTTGTCGGAAAAAAAATGTCGGCTTCTGATGAAAAATCAAAGATAGACTTATTGGATGACGAGAAAGCAATAAGAAGCAAGATACAGAATGCAGAATGCGTTGAAGGAGATCCCGACAACGGAATAATGGCTTTCCTGAGATATGTCATAATGACCATGAAGCAGGATAAAAAAGAGAAGTTTGTTATCAAGCGGGATAAAAAATATGGCGGGGATTTAGTCTATAAAAATTATAAAGAGCTTGAGAAAGATTTTATTGATAAAAAGATCCATCCCCTCGATCTGAAGAATTCAGTTGCAGACGAGATTATCAATCTTTTGAAACCAATACACAAATACAGAAAAGAACTTGAAGTCTTGTCAAAAAAGGCTTATTCTTAGCGTGTTTTAAATTCAACGACATCCAGGTCTTTGAGCCCATGGTTCAAGCCTACTTTCTGCCCACGAAATTTTGAGCTTGGCCCCCATATTTTGGTTTCCTTTACTTTTCCATAATCTCTGAAGATTTTTTCCGCAACATCTTTGACAGTTGAATTTTGCTTCATAATCAAAGGAGAATCTGATTTGTCTTTTCCGGGCTCTTTTGTAAATACTCTTATCTTTCCGAACGCCTGGAAAATTTTTTCTTTCAGTTCTTCAAAACCTTTCCTTGTTTTTGTGGATATCACAACAAAATCATGCTTTTTGCTTTTGAGAGTCGCTTCTATTTTTCTCGTGTCCTGTGCTTCGTCCTTGATGTTGAATATTATTAATTTTTTCCCCTTAGCCCTGTTTAATTCAGGAAGTATTTTTTCTAAATCATCCAAGATTACTATAACAATCAGAATTACGTCGGCTGTGTTGACCAGGCCGCTGTCATAATAATCTGATTCTACTGCGGGAATTTCAATAAGCTGAATGTTTGTCCCTGCATATTTCATTATTCCTACGACAGGAGTTTTTGTGGTAAAATAGTAAGAGGCAATTTCAGGAGCTGCATTTGTCAGCGAAGAAAGAAGAGTGGATTTTCCCGAATTTGTGAAACCAACGATGACCGCCTGCATCTCCTCTTTTTTAATTCCGGGTTTTCCTCCCTTTCCCGATTTTTTGGATTTCTCCTGCTGCTCCAGAAATTTTTTGAGTCTTGTCCTTAATTGCGCCAGCAAGTTCTCGCTCCCCTTGTGCTTTGGGGCCACAGATATCATCTTTTTCAGTCTTTCAATTTTCTCTTCAAGGGTCTGTGCAGCCAAATATTCTTTTTCAGCCGCAATATACTCCGGATGTGCATTTATCGGCATACATATTTTAAACTATCCTGACTTAAAAAATTTATGACAATGGGAACTTCGTCCAGGCTTGGCCAAAGTAGAGATGATATGCTCCAAAAAATAATCCAGAAGAAGGAATTCTCCTGGCTTCCAAAAAAAGACGTTGAGACGGCTTTTTCACATTTTGAAAAAAGGCAGACCAGCGATGAAGAAAAAGTAAGGTTAACTAGGGAGCTGCTCCATAAGGTTTTCGGGGCATTTGGAAGCAGGAAGCTCCTGATTCCAAAAAAGAGAACAGAGGAGTGGATTTTGAGAAAACACCTTTCAACCAGGGAAAGGCTTCCATATTACAGGGAAATTTACGAAAGAATTCTCAGGGGACTTGGAAAAAAGATAAGCATCCTTGACCTTGGCGCAGGAGTCAATGGTTTCAGTTACAGGTATTTTAGAGAAATTGGATTTGATGTTAATTATACCGGGTTTGAGGCTACAGGACAATTTGTTGAATCGATGAACAATTATTTTAAGAATAACAAAATAAAAGCAAAGGCATTGCATCTAAGCTTATTTCAATTAGGGGAGATAAAAAAATTAATTAAAAAAACCGAAAGACCGAGAGTTATCTTTTTGTTTAAGGTTCTGGATTCTTTAGAGATGCTGAAAAGAGACTGTTCCAAGGAACTTGTATCTGCAATTTCCCCTGCTGCAGACAGGACAATCGTAAGCTTCGCGACAGAGAGCATGGTAAAAAGGAAAAAATTCATGGCCAAAAGAACCTGGTTCCTTGATTTTTTAAAAGAAAATTTTTCTGTTCTTGATGATTTTGAGATTGGAAAAGAGAGATACCTGGTCTTTAAAAAGTAAAATTTATATAGAACTTTCATTTTAACTTGATATACAATGGATCAGCAAAATCCACAGCCTGCAGAACAACAGCAATTTCAGCCCCAACCACAGCAACCAGTAGAACCAGAGCCGGAAAAAAAGAATAACTGGAAAATCTGGATAATGATTATTGTTGTCGTAATAATCGCGGCAGGCCTCGGATTTTATTTCCTCTCTTCTTAAACTTCCTAAAAAATTCCCGGATTAATCTTTAAATACCTCAGAATCTTTTTTAATGAATGTACAATAAATTCTTCAGGAAAATTCTGAAAAATGGGATGACTCTTATTTTTGAAAAAAGAAACCTGCCTGTCGTCAGTGTAGGTATTGCAGTGCGACACGGAGGAGTTAACGAATCCTTATCAGAAAGGGGAATTTCCCATTTCATCGAGCACATGCTTTACAAAGGAACAAAGAAAAGAACATACAAGCAAATTTCTCAGGAAATTGAGAAAAATGGGGGAATTATGAACGGATTTACCGAAGAACAGATAACCGCATTTTTCTGTAAGATGCCGTCGGACAAGCTGCACATAGCCCTCGATGTTTTAAGTGACATGGTCAAAAATCCGCTCTTTGATGCAAAAGAAATGGAAAAAGAAAGAAAAGTCATTTTTGAAGAGATGGAAATGGATCGCGATGAACCTATGCGTTATTCTTTTGATAAAATCCAGGGTTTTTTATATGAAAATCCTCTCGGAACTCCTTTGATAGGAACCCATGAAAGCATGAATTCCATTGACAGAAAAAAGATGCTCAAAAAATTCAGAGAAGTTTACAAGCCGAACAATATGATGCTCTGCGTTGTTGGTCAGGCGGATTTTGATGAGCTGATAAAATTTGTGGAAAAAACATTCGGAAAAAAGAGAGGCACAATAAAAAAACAAAAGATATCCTTGAAGCACGATCATAAAATTGAAACAAGAAAAGGAATAGACAGGGCAAGCATGGTGCTCGCATTTCATTCCCCACTGTCAACTGACAGAAAAATCTATGCCTCTAAAGTTTTAATTGCCATAATGGCTCTCGGAATGTCATCGCGGCTTTTTAGTGAGATAAGGGACAAGAGAAATCTGGCTTATGCCGTCTTTGGGGATGTGACTGCAAACAAGGAGTTTTCTTACAGCTATATTTATGTCGGAGCAATGAAGGAAAACCTAGAAAAAATTAAAAATATCATCCTTGGCGAATTCAAAAAGGTATCTCAGAGCTTAAAGGAAAAAGAGCTAGAAGATACAAAAAACCAGCTCGTAGGAAATTACAGAATATCTATGGAAAATTCCGAGGGGCAGATGAACCAGCTGCTCTTGTCTGAAATTGACGGAAAGGCGAGGGAATTTTACGAATTTGAGAAAAACATCAGGGCTGTGAAACTGAAAGATGTCAGGAAGCTTGCAAAAATAAAGAAATACAGCTTTTTTGCCTTGGTGCCGGAATAAAATTTTATAATAAACCTTATAAACAATAAAGCCTTTTTTCTAAAATGAAAAAAGAGGCTTTGTTAATCTCTTTGTCGTTCATTCTCATTTTGTCACTAGGCATTGTTTCTGCTGGCTGGCTTTCTGATTTCTGGAATAAAATTACGGGAAATCAGATAGAAGATGGGACTGAAATTGAAATCTCTTGTTATGATTCCGATGGCGGCGCGGATGCAAATGTGAAAGGAAAAGTGGATGTAACTGTAACGGGAATAATAAGCCGCAATTTTATAGGGGAGGATTTTTGTGAGGTTTATGATGGTTCGGTTGGTTGGACAGAAGTCAAATCATGTTCTGGCTATGATAGGGAATGCTCTGTGCGTGAAAAATACTGCGATACCAATGCTCCAAACGGGATAGGTGCAATTGATATACGCTGCCCAAATGGATGCAGTGACGGTGCATGTGTAAAAGCCAGTCTATCTCCATCTATTGCCCTTCTTTCTCCCAATGGAGGAGAATATTTTACTCTTGGTCAATTCGTTACAATATCATGGAGTTCTAAGGGTATTTCAGAAGTTACAGCTACTTTAAAATCAGTTAAAGCACAAGAGCGGGGTGGCGTTCACACCGTTGGATTAGGTGTGTTTAGGGACAATAATAGCACTATACCAACAACTAAATATGCCAAAGCTATTATTCCTAGTTTCGTCACTCCTGCAGATGACTGGAAACTAATCATTTCAGACAATGATATATTGTGTAGTCGTATTGGTGGCTGCATATTAGATGAAAGCGATAAACCATTCACTATTGCTGCTGTACCTCCAACCAGTATTAACATTATTTCACCGAATGGGGGTGAGACATGGGAGACTGGTAAGACTTATCCTGTTTCATGGGAGTCAATAAATGCACCATCAAATGCGTGGGTTGGTCGTATTTCTTTATTCAAAAACAATGGTGCTGTATTCCTAATAGATTTAGTACCATTTCTAAGTTATTCTCCTACAAACGGTTCTGTTCAATGGATTGTGCCAACAAATAGCGTTACAGGCAATGATTTCAAGGTGCAAGTAATTCTATATAAAGGCGATGTTGGCAGCGAATCAGTAGTAGCTTCCGATTTCAGCGATACGCCTTTTAGCATAGTCGGTTCTGGCGGTGGCGGGACTCCTATAGGATACATAATACAAGGAATAAACCAGATAATTCCTGTTTATTATACTCCGAGTCAAAGCCCAAATACACCTTGCGATATGTCCACCCCCTTTCCATCTCAGGCATGCGATGGTACAGCAATATTCTATGATGAAGATGCGGTAAGCCAGTGTACTATTGGCGATGTAGTATATACAATCTTCCTAAAAGCCAGCTGTTCTGCGACAACTACCTGCACAGATTCTGATGGCGGACTAAATTATTACGTAAAAGGAACTTTGAATGAGGTGGGTGTTGATCCAAAACTTGCAACTGATTTCTGTGATGATTCATTCCCCAGCTACAATCTAAGAGAATATTATTGTGACAATAATGGTAATGGCCAATCTGTACCATATAATTGCCCTAACGGCTGTAGCGATGGCGCGTGTATTACAGAGACCGAAAACATAGGATTTCGTTATGCATATTGGCAGTGCCAAAATGGAGAAGAACAAAATCAAGGAAGCCCGTCCTCTTGCAAGCCCTCCGAAATATGGTATAGCTATGCCACGCAATTTTGTGAAGGTAAATGTAATGAGAAAACCGAGAAATGCGGAATTAGCTCGTTTAGTGTTTCTATAGAATGTGCATCTGGAGAAATAATTATAGAAGCTAATGAAACAACCATAAGCGGAAATTACACAGCAGCCAGTAAATCGGAAGATATTCTGACGTGCGAGAATAGCTGCCCATTTGAAGGTTCTTGCTTGCCTATAGGGATTAGGGCAGAAGGAAAGTATTGTAACATTGATGGTACATTAACCACACAATTAACAGAAGGACAGCAATGCGACAACAATTTTGAATGTGAAAGCAATGTTTGCGTTTCTGGGCAATGTGTCGAGACAAGTTTGATTCAAAAAATTCTGGAATGGTTCAGGAATTTATTTAGTGAAGAAGAATAAGCAATCTTAAAAACTCCATTTTTGCTCTGGTTCCAGAATAGCTCGGTTTTTCCTGGCCGAACTGATATAATTTATAAATCAGATATTTCTAAATAAGGAATGAAAGCCACACACAAAAAGTTTGCCTTGCTTGTCCTGTCAGACATTTTTATCTTAAGCAGCTTCGGGCTTATAGGGCCGATTTTTGCAGTCTTTATAACTGAAAATCTTATCGGAGGAACCCTTGTAACAGCAGGGCTTTCAACAACAATTTTCTTGATTGTAAAGTCAGTTGTACAACTTCCTCTTTCCAGGTATTTTATTGACAAGCAAAAGCACAAAACACACTCGCTTCTGGCCGGGACTTTTCTGATAATCACTGTTCCATTCATCTATTTTTTTGCCAAGAGCATTTACACTATTTTTATTGCCCAGGCGATTTTTGGATTGGGTGCAGCACTCGCCTATCCCGCATGGTTCAGCCTTTTCACGACTTACATTGACAAAAAGCACAGGGGTTTTGAATATACTTTATGGAGCACAGGTGTGGGAGTAGGAACAGCCATTGCAGCTTTTTTGGGAGCAAAGGCGGCTGATGTCCTAGGTTTCAGGGTTTTATTTTTCATCGTCGGCTTCATAGCTTTTCTTGGTTTCTTGAACCTGATTATTCTGGACAGAATAGAATCCAGAAAAAAATGACCAATATCAGGGCATTTATTGCAATAGACCTTCCTGGAAATATCCTAAAAGAGATAAAGAATATTCAGAAAAAACTTCCGATGTTTACGGGAAAGAAAACAGAGCCAGAAAATTTACATCTTACATTGAAATTTTTGGGAAATGTCGATGAAAAAGTTTTGTCTAATGTTAAGAAGAGACTTAGGGAGATTAAGCTTAAGAGTTTTGAAACACAAATAAATAAGATTGGTTTTTTTGATAATCAAAAATCCAGAAATTATAACAGGCAAATTATTGTTTGGCTTCATATGACAGACTGCAATGAATTGCAAAAAAATGTTGACAATGTATTGAACCGCCTGTTTGAAAAAGAGAGAAGATTTATGTCCCACTTAACAATCGCCAGAATCAAATACGTCAAAAATAAAACTAAATTCTTTAAAGAACTCGGAAAAATAAAAATTCCCCAAACGTTGAATTTCCCAGTCAAAAATTTCAAGCTTAAGGAATCCGCGCTTAGCCGCAAAGGGCCTGTTTATGAAGACTTGGAGACGTATCTTTTAGAATAATAAACATTAAAAATATCTGTAAATTTTTTATTTTATGGTTCTTGATTCCAGAACAACAGAAGGCTCCGAAAATCTGGAAAGTCTGGCTGTTCGGTTAGGGGAAACTTTTCTAAAACAAATAGGTGATCGAGAAAAAGTTGTGGGTCTATTCGGTACTAACCCGGAAGTTCTCGATTCAATGAAGGAAAAGCTAGACAAATATTTTGAAGGAAAAGGAGAGAAGGTTACTGTAAAGATAGGGAGCGAAGGCTATTTAATTAATGTTGATTATTTCATCGCTAGTATTGATGCTCAATAATCCTTAAAAGATTCTCTGCCTTTTTTCCTATCTCTTTTCTGAGATTTTCCTCTGTTGAGTTGATTATGCTTTTTATCGTTCTGAATTTTTTCAGAAGTTTCCTTGCAGTCTTTGGCCCAATCCCCGGAAATCCTTCAAGAATATACTGGGCCTGCTCTTTTTTGCTTCTGAATTTTTTCGATATGTTCAAGGGAGTCTCTCTCGGTTCTTTTCTGGAAAGAACTGAAATAAATCTTGCTGTGTCTTCATAATTCTTTGTGAAGACAATTGGAACTTTGTAATTCAAAAGAATTGAAAGGAGAAAACCTCTGATTGAGTTTGGGTGCATTCCTATGATTTCCTTGGAATCGGTGTAGAGCTCCTGCTCGTCTATCCCCTCAATAATGAGGAGCCTGGATTCGTATTGCCTGATCTCTTCCAACTGCCTGAGAAGCCGCCTGTTTTTCATGGAGCTGATGAAATCAGAGACTGTTTTTCTTTCTATGGCTGTTCCCTTGACAAGATAATCTGCAACCTTTAATTCTTTTACTTCGATATCAAGGCCGAGAGAGGCTAGTTCAGAAACTACAAGTGAATTTTTCTCCCTGTAATCAACCGTTATCTTAGGTTTTTCTGGCTGCTTAATTTTCCTTCTTGAAAAAATATTGAAGATTTCTTTCATTATAGTGTCCTCTGGAATTCGTCTGAGTTTCCGCTTCCGTTTTTCAGGTTTTCCTTTATTGAGCTTATTGCAGAATGCATCCTTTTTTCCTTTGCCCTTGAAGCATAGAAGTAAGCTTCGTCCCTCGTCTTTCTTGTTATCAGCATTATCAGTTTTCCCCCCATCAATCGCGCTGTCCTGCCTGCCCTCTGGATAGCTCTTATCGCAGAAGCCACGGGCTCGTAAAAAACAACAACATTTACCTCCGGAATATCCAGGCCTTCTTCTCCTATGCTTGTTGCGCAGAGCACATTTATCTCTCTGTTGGAAAATTCCTGGATGATTTTTTTCTGCTCTTTCTGGCTTAGCCCAGATATTTCTGAGGTTTCTTTTCCTTTTCCAGGGTCTACTATCTTTCTTGCTTGCCCAATGAAAATCCTAGCCTTTATTCCCTTTATGCTATTGAGTGTCTTGCAGAGAATTCTCGCGGTTTCCCTGAACTGGGAAAAAACAATCATCTTTGCTTTTTCATTTTCCCGGAATTCCTTTTTCACGATTTTTCTTAAAGATTCTATCTTCGGATGTTCCTGCCCCTTTGCCAGAAGCTCTTCTGATGCTGCGAAGGCAAATGCGAACTCTGGTTTGGAAACAAGGCGAACAACCCCTTTAGTCTGTTTTTTTGCAGCCTGGCTCATCAATTCTTTAAGGTATTTGCTGAATCCGTGAAGAGTCTGTGTTTCCAGGAGTTCAAGGGCATGCTGGAGTTTCACTGCCTGCGCACAGGCACTGGCAGCAAGAAGAGTGTTGTAATTTTTGTTCCCCCTTGAAATACTGAACATGATTTTTTTCTGCAGCTTTATCAGCTCTGTTTTGGAAGCCATTCCGAAGAAGACTTTCCTGTTTCTTAATTCATCAACATATGAATGAAAAAGCCTCAGAAGGGCCTCCCTTATTTCCTGGAATTTTTTTGGAAGTTCGAGAATAACTTTTTCAAATTTTAGCTCCTGCAGGTAAGGTGCAACGTCCGGGCTTTCCCTTGTACGAAGCTCAACCTCCTCTATCGAAAGATTCCTGCAGATTTCCTTAATTTTGGAGGCCTCGCTTCCAGGAGAAGCTGTAAGCCCGAGAATTCTCGGATGCTTTGCTGTTTCCATATATCTTTTTGCAACATAATTATATGAATAATTCCTGAAACACCTGTGGGCCTCGTCTTCTATGAGAAGGCATACCTCTTCCAGATTATAGAGGCCTTTGCTGATATCGTTGGCAACGCATTGGGGAGTTGAAAAAACAATGTCTGCAGTTTCCCAGATTTCCTGCCTTTTTTTGGAATCAACTGCTCCTGTAAATAATTCCAGAGATCCAAAAAGCTCCGGAAGATTTCCTGTAAAATAAGACAGGTGCTGCTCTGCGAGGGGCTTTGTCGGAGCAAGAAAAACCACCTTTTCCCCTGGAAATTTTTTCATTCTCTCGACAGCCAGCATAAGGGCTATGAGAGTTTTTCCAAGCCCTGTAGGAAGAACCACGAGACAGTTTTTCCTTACGCAGGATTCAAAGATTTTTTGCTGGTATTCTCTCGGAGTAATTTTTTCCAAAAATTCCATTTTGATGTTTTTTCTGGTTCCTTTTTTGATAATGGTGATTAATACTCTTATCCTCTTCCTTATTAAATATTTTTGTTAAATCAATGATATCAAATATCTGATAGAAAAGCCGCATCTCTTTTTTCACTTATAGAATAATTATCTCTTTCTTATCGTGTATGCCGCAAGGACTGCTGAACAGAGAACCAGCAGCAGCCCTATCAACGAAACAATATTGAAGGAATAGCTGCCGTCCAGTATGATGTTTCCAGAAATGCTCCCCCTGTCCACAAACAGAAAGCCTGTAAAAAATGCAACAGCGGCAAATATGGCTGTTACCTTTTTTTCCTTAAACCAGCTATTTTCCATTGTATTTGTTATGTGTTTTCCTTTATATTTATTGCTCTTCATGTAAGGAAAAATGCGTATCCGATTCCTATCAACACCAGGGCAGCCAGGAAGCTCCACAGGACCATATTTCCAAAAAATATCTTGTTTCCGTCGAGATCGGAAAAGGGAAGCATGCTGAAAAACGCAAAATAAACATTCATCCTTGCAAAGGTGGGAAATCCCAGGAAATAAGCTATCACAGATGCCGCGAGATTTACCAAAACCCCTGCGGCAGCAATCAGCCCTATGTGAGCCTCTGTCATCTCTGAAAAAGAATACAGACCGTGGCGTTTTGCAGCCCTGTAGATTTTTGGCTTCACGTCAAAGACCATGGAAGCCATCCAGAACAGATTGCCTAAAGAAACCAGGGAGACTATTATCGGCAAAAATATTCCCATCTGAAAAGGTCTTTTGAAATACTCGTGCCTTTTGAAGCCATAACGTTCTATCTGCCACGGCTTGATTTCCACCTCTGATTCAAGATAAAAAGCGGCAATTTTTTTTGCGGCAATGTTGAGAACAAGAACGAGAAACACAGCCAGAAGAACCCTGGGAAAAATATCCATTTTAAGGAAACTGATTGTCAGGGCAAGAACCAGCGTAATGAGAAGGAGTATTCCGATTTCCTTTTTTTCCAGCATGTTTATCATAGGTTATATTTTTTTATAAAGTTTGTTATGGTATATTTCATGCTTGCATATGATTTTTTGCCATAAAAACGCACCTTTCTCTGAATTTTAATGCTTTTTCCTAATATGCAATAAATCATGGAAAAGTATTTAAATAAGTCTGATTATTTTTTAACATGCGAGTTAGAAAAGTTACTGACGTGATAGGACTGAAAGCTTATACAGATTCAGGGGATTTCTTCGGGCAGGTGGAAGAGGCAAATCTCATGGATAATAAGATAGACGGATGGCGCATAAAGGTCGGAGGTAGTATGGTATCCCTGATAGGGGGGGCAAGAGGAGTGATAATTCCCCACCAGTTCGTGAAAGCCATCAGCGATGTTTTCATAATAAACAAGACAGCACTGCCAAGCCCTGCTGAAACCGAGATTGAGGAAGCTCCTTCTGGGGACTTGATTTAGAAAATCTCAAGTTCATAGCGCACATCACTTATAATACCGCCTATAACGCCCCTATACTCTTTAAACATTTTTCATAACATAAAAATATTTAAAAGGCTATGCCCCTTATAATTAAAATGGCTGAAACAATACTCCAGCACTGGATTTTTACGAATTTTGCCTTCCCGTTTTTGCTGATTTTTTTCATACTCTTCGGAATCCTTGAGAAAACAGAGCTTTTTGGCTCTGGCAGAAGGCAGCTGAACGCCCTCATCGCATTTGTCGTTGGCTTGATTTTTATCACAGCTGTTTTTCCGAAGCTGGTTGTTGGAAATCTTATCCTTTTCCTTACAGTTGCGATAGTTGTGATGTTTGTGGCTCTTTTGTTATGGGGTTTTGTTGCAGGGGAAGGCGGTTTGAAATTTGATGATGCCCCCAAGCCACTTAAATATCTTATAGGGATTGTTATTCTTATTGTTGTGATTGTGGCTCTTTTATGGGCCCTTGGAGTTGAAGGGAGTCTCTTTGATTTCCTTTTCAGGAGCGCGTGGAGCGAAGAGTTCTTGACAAATGTCGTCTTTATAGTTGTTGTTATAGTGGCAATCGTTGTTGTAGTGAGGGGCGGAAAAAGCAGTTAGGATATTTCTAATAATCAGATAGGATTCATGAAAAGGATGAGAAAGGTTAACAGTAATCATTAGAAATAATAACCTATCTTTTGCATAAAATATGTTTCAGGGTAGAAACATATTTAAAGAATATTTGATAAAAAGTAATATGCTTTCCATGCTTTCAAATATTGTTAATTTTCAGTTCGGTGGATTTTACGGCGGCTCTTTTGGTGATTTGTTGCTGTACTGGGAACAGCTTGGAGTCTTCAGCTATGTCCTGCCTTTTCTTCTGATTTTTGCAGTTGTTTTCGGAATCCTTACGAAGATAAAGGTCTTCGGAGACCACAGGGGGCTGAATGCGGTGATTGCCCTTGTCGTAGGACTTCTTTCTCTGCAATACAATCTCGTTCCGATATTTTTCTCAGAGATTTTCCCAAGAGTAGGAATCGCAATTTCCATCATACTCGTTCTTTTGGTGCTTGTCGGGCTTTTCCTGGATCCTGAAAGTAAAGCAATGAACTGGGGTCTTTTTGGGATAGGTGTGATAATATTCTTGTCAGTCCTAGTCAAAACAGCAGGGTCTTTAGGATGGTATTCTGCATACTGGTGGTATGCTAACTGGCCCTCTATCTTATTGGGACTAGTAGTAATAGGAATTTTCTTTGCAGTGATAAGTTCTGTAGGTCAAAGAGAACCTTCAACAGGACCTAAAGTATTTGCCCTTAAAGAATAAAAATTCTTAAAGAACACATGCAAGACTATAACAAACTATAGAAAATATTAACAAGGATATCATAAAATCTTCCACACGCGTTAAGAATAAACTATAAAATCATTTTTTTCCAGAATGCTTTTTTCTTGGTTCCCTTTTTTTTGTCTTGTGAATTACTGTTGTTTTTTTCTCAGAACGATGTATTACATGGTGCTTTGGCTCTGATTTTTCTGCTATCTGATTCACCATTTTGCCGAAAGAATCCTGCATCATGCCCATCTCCTTTTTCACTGTCTCAAGCCCGTGCCCGTAGCCTCCGACTTTCTCCAGGATAGATGCCTGCAGCCTGTCTATGACAGCTTCTATCTTTCTCAGCCTGTCTGAAATGTTATCTATCTTTGTCTGCGCAAGGGAGCGGAATTCGCCCATATCATCCAGTTTTTTTTGAAGTGGCTTATTTTTTTCCATGAATACCTGTTCAGAGACTTCTATCATCGTGTCTGTGTCAAGAACCGGAGCAGCGTATTGATAACCTTCCTGGGGAGCGTATTCCTGGTATTGGGGATATTGCTGCTGTTGCATATAAACAGCTTCCTGCGGCTCATACATGGCTTCAGCGCCTGAAATTTCTTTTGTTACATTCCTTGGCATAGGCATAAATCCTCCCGGAGTCGGCGGTGTTAGGTCGATGTCGCTGAGGGTTCCTCCTTCCAAGCCCTCTAAGGGAAGCCTTTCCGGCTCTTCTTCAGAGCTGAGGATAGAGTGCTCCATTCCCTGCTCCACACCATAGCTTGAAACAGCGCTTTTTATCTGCGCCCTGCCGAATGCGTCGTTTATCCCTGCAGGAGAAACTCCCTGCTCCTGGAGCATCCTGATGATTTCCTGATCAGAAACTCCGCGGCTTCTCAAGTCCATGACCTGATCTAAAACACCCATTTTTATTTTAACATCCTCTTTTAATTATTAACATTTTCCTTCAGTTTATCTAACTCCTCTATTTTTTTAAATCTTTTTTTCTCACGAATTCCAAGGGCTGAAACATCTTGGCCTGCTTTGAAAGGATTTCCAAATCTTCCTTTCTTGCAAATTTTGAAAATTCGGTTGATGCTGTTTCCAGAAATGAAACAAGCCTCTCCATGTTTTTTTTGATAACTTCCAGCTCCTGTTTTATCTCAAGAATGTCAGAGGATGTTTTTTCTTTCGTTTCAATAAGATTCTGCCCTATCAGAAGAAGCCTGTCTTTCAGCATCTTGTTTCTTTCTTCCAAATCACGAAATCTTACGCTGATATCGGACAAAAAAGGATCGCCGCTGCTCTGAATTTCCACCATGAGCAGGAGAGGCTTACACACTTTAAATTTGTTGCGTTTAAACCAAAGAATTTTAAACTTCTTGATATTTTTCTGTTAAAGGAAAAAAGAGAAAATGCCGCAACAGGAAACAAAGGTTTATTCTTACGAGGTAAAGAGAGAAGGGGGGGAAGACATACTCTATATAGATTACCTGGGGGCTCCTTATGTTCCGAGCATAGCAGAATCTCCGGATGTGATGGCCAGGACAATAGACGCCCTGACGGAAAATCCGAACGTTTCAAGAGTTATCTTTGTTCAGCAGAAAAATTACAACTATGACCTGGAGGAAACATCGATGCTATTGGAGATTGCCCAGCTTTACACATACTTTGTGAAGCAGGAAAAAGTTCTTTCCAGGGAAAAAATAGGAGCCATAGAACAGTTCTTTCCCCAGAGATATAATGAGGTTTTTTCTTTCCTTCTGCTGCTGAAACAGGATCCTCTTGCAGCATATGCAGAAATGAAAAAAATAATCATAAATTCCAGGCTTTTCCTTGGAAGACTCGGCCCTGGATACAGATCTGACCAGGCAGGCTACATAAATTTCTTGGAGAAAATCCTTTCTCTTCTGGAAAACACCCTTCTTTTGCAAAGGGCGATTCCTTATCTTTCTGATTACAAGAGAGGAGACAGGGAGATTTATTCCAGAATTTTCAGGCCAGACGTTATTCCTAACTTTACATTTACCAGGCTGGTTTCTGATCTTCCAGAAGATGCAGAGATTGTCGACCAGTATGAAATATCCAACGAGACTTATGACGTTTCTCTTGTTACAATACTCAGAAAAAAAGAAGAGGCGAAACTGATATATCATCTCATTCCAACGGAAAACTCCCTCACAGAAGATCATTCCGTATTGCTGAACACTGCCAGAAAAGTTTTGCTGGAGCATCAGCCAAAGGCAGAGGAATTCACAGACACAGAAAGAACAAGGCAGGTTTTTTTTAACATATCCAAGGATCTGCTCCAGGATCTGGCGCAGAGCAAAGGAATAAAAGTCAGTTATCCCGATTTAAACAAGCTTGCAACTATTCTCGTGAGGCATACGATAGGCTTCGGGCTTATTGAGGTGTTGCTCCAGGACAAGAAACTCCAGGACATTTCCCTGAATGCGCCCATATCGTTGACACCAATTTTTGTGAGGCATCAGGATTACGACGAATGCCTGACAAACATAATCCCGAGCCAGGAAGATATAGACTCCTGGGCTGCAAAATTCAGGCTCATCTCAGGAAGGCCTTTGGACGAGGCGAATCCAATTCTTGATACCCAGCTGGAAATAGGAAAAATTCGTGCAAGAATAGCAATAATCCAGAGACCCTTAAGCCCTGATGGTTTGGCATATGCAATCAGAAGGCATAGAGAGGAGCCATGGACTTTGCCTCTTTTCATTCAGAACAGGATGATCAATTCTTTTACTGCAGGCCTCTTAAGTTTTTTGATAGACGGCAGCAGAACTCTTCTCGTCGCAGGCACGAGAAGCAGCGGAAAAACCTCTTTGCTGGGAAGCCTGATGCTGGAAATAATTCCCAAATACAGGATAATAGTCATAGAAGACTCTTTGGAATTGCCTGTCGAAGCCCTGAGAAATCTCAAGTATGATATCTTGAGAATGAAAGTCCGTTCTGCGCTGCTGAAAACAACGACAGAGGTTTCTGCCGACGACGGAATAAGAACCAGTTTAAGACTGGGAGACAGCTCTCTGATAATAGGGGAAGTTAGGAGCGTGGAAGCCCAGGCTCTTTATGAGGCCATGAGGGTTGGAGCTCTTGCAAACGTTGTTGCAGGAACTATTCACGGAGCAAGCCCTTATGCTGTTTTTGACAGGGTAGTGAATGATTTGGATGTCCCAACTACAAGTTTCAAGGCCACAGACATAATTGCAGTTGCAAACCCGATAAAAACCCCTGATGGCCTGCACTCTTGGAAAAGGCTTGTTCAGCTTTCTGAAGTAAGAAAGCACTGGCAGAAAGATCCAATTGAAGAAAAAGGTTTTGTCGATCTTTTGAGATATAACGTTGAAAAAGATACTTTGGAACCCACAGAAGACCTGATAAACGGGGATAGTGAAATAATCAAAGACATAGCCTCTACAGTAAAGGGATGGGCAGGAAACTGGGATGCGGTTTATGATAATATTCTTTTAAGAGCAAGAATAAAGCAGGAAATAGTGAATGTTGCGGAAAAAACAAAAAAATTTAAGATACTGGAGGCAAAGTTCAACACAGGGGCGAACCATGCCTTTCACAGGATATCTGACAGTGTAAGGCAGGAGATAGGCCTTCCTTTGGGAGAAAGAGTCTTTCCTGCCTGGCAGAAATGGCTGAATCAGGAGATAAAAAAGAGCAAGCTTTGAAGGAACATTTATTAATCAAATTTTTTTTATTTTCACATGAGGTGGATGAGATTTGCTCTTATAATAATAATCCTCGGATTGCTCGCCTATGTACTGACGAGTGCGGATCTGAAAGAGGCTTACAATGCCTTGAATCAGGTGGATGGCTTTTATTTTTTCCTGGCATTTGTCTCATATCTCGCGAGTTTTTTCATATTTGCCCTGAGAAATCTTTATTTTTTTTCCTGGCTCCTGAAGCCAGGATACTTGTTCCTGCTTGAAACTGTCTTTGCCGGATTTTTTCTTAATACAATCACCCCTGGAGCGCAGATAGGAGGAGATCCTGCAAAAGCCTATGCCTTCGGAATAAAATACAAGAAACCAATTTCAAAAACTCTGGGAGTTGTTTTCGCGGACAAAGTCATCCATGTCCTTGTTTTGTTCTTTTTCATAGTTTTTTCAATTATTTACCTCATAACTTTCATACCTTTGCAGTATGAATTCAGGCTTATTCTCCAGGCATTGCTTTTCATAATATTCCTTGTTTTTGCCATAATTCCCATACTGGGCATGATAAAAAAGAAAACAGATCTGGCATATGCATTTCAAAAATCCAGGTGGCTTTCATGGCTGAATCCTTTCAGGAACAACCCAAAGCTTCAGAAAGCAATAGGAAAAGGCATAAGGAATTTCACAGAGGCATTCAGGGAAACCATAAAGGACAAAAAAATATTCATCTTGGGAATTTTTCTCTCTCTCATTTACTGGTTTTTGAACTATCTCGTTTCTTACTTCCTGTTCTTGTCACTTGGAATCAAGATAAATTTCCTGCTTGTGATAGTCGTTTTCAGCCTTGTAAATTTTGCAGCTGCTTTTATTCCAACGCCAGGCGGAATAGGATTTATCGAGGGTTTCATGGTATTTCTTTATTCCCTCGTCGGAGTGGGTTTCACGGCAGCCCTTGTTGTTTCCCTGCTGACAAGGGTAATATTTTATTTCTATTCGATTGTCATAGGAGGCATCGCCCTTATCCATATCGAAGGTTCTCTCAAGCAAGATTATCCCAAAATTTATTAACTAAATTTCACTCCTTTCCTCAAGTTAAAAAATATAACAATAGAGGTGAAAAATAGCAAAAATGGCTCCTGAAGATGTTGAGGGAATTCTCAGAAAATACGGCAGCAAGATAGAGGGCCAGCTGCAGACCTCTTTCTCAAACAAAAAATCAGACTATAGCCAGGCATACTTAAAATTCAAGGAAGAGATGTCTCCTGAAGTTTCCAGGTATGAGCGATGGGCAAAAAGCCTGGGAAATGTCATAAGGCTGAAAGTCTCTGAAAAAGATTCCCTTAAAATAAAAAGGTTTTTGGATATAGCTCATCTGGATCTGGAACCGTGGCAGCCCCTGACCCTGAGCGTCATGGCGTTTCTTGGAGCCTTGCTTCTCTCGGTCCTCATCTCCCTGGCTGTTTTTCTCATAAGGGGATTCACAGGCTTTCCTGTTTTGTTTTTCTTCCTCGCAATCATATTCTCTTTCTTTGTTTTTTATTTTGTGAACGGGTATCCTTCGAGGCTTGCAAATTCGTGGCGCTTAAAGGCTTCGAGCCAGATGGTTCCCGCGATACTTTACATAGTTGTTTACATGAGGCATACACCGAACCTTGAAAGGGCTGTAGCATTTGCCTCAGAGCATCTGGATTATCCTCTTGCCTTGGATTTCAAGAAGGTTTTTTACGACGTGCAGGTCTCCAGATTCTCCAGCATCAAGGAAAGCCTGGACAATTATTTGGAGACATGGAGGGATTATTCTGTGGAATTCATAGAATCTTTCCATCTCATAGAGAGCAGCTTGTTTGAACCGGACAATTCACGGAGGATTGCAACCCTGGAAAAATCCCTGAAAGTTGTCCTTGATGGCGTCTATGACAAGATGCTAAGATTCACACACAATGTGAAAAGCCCCCTGACAAATGTCTACATGCTTGGAGTTGTCTTGCCAACGCTTGGTCTTGCACTGCTTCCTTTGGCAACAGCGATGTTAGGCGGATTGCTGAACTGGGTTCATGTCTTTATCCTTTTCAATTTGATAATTCCTTTTTTTGTTTTTTATCTCACAGATAAGGTCTTATTTTTAAGGCCAGGAGGGCACGGTGAAGCCTCGCTCTTGGAGAGAAATCCCCTTTATCCAAAGTACAAAAGCAAGGCGCCATACTTCAAGGCATTTTTGATAGTGCTTCCTTTGTTTGTGATAGGATTGCTTCCTTTCATTTTTCAGTATACAGGTTTTCCAGAGTTGCTTGGCTTGCAGAAAGATTATACTTTCTCCCAGTTAGGCATAGGATTTTTCGGAGACGACAAGGTTTTCGGTTTTGTGGAAACAGGAGTTGGAAATAAAGTTGCAGGGCCTCTCGGCGTCGGAGCCTTGCTGCTGAGCATGTTTATTCCTCTCGGACTTGCATTGTTTTTTGCGCTCTCTTTTAAGGAAAAAACCAGGGAGATGATACTTGAAAGAGAAAAAACCAACCAGCTCGAAGCTGAATTCAACAATTCACTTTTTCAGTTGGGAAACAGAATAGGCAACGGAGTTCCCCCTGAAATAGCATTCGGAAAAATAGCAGAATCTTCCCGCGGTTTGCAAACAGAAGATTTCTTCAGGCGCGTGGATTACAACATAAGGCAGATGGGAATGAGCGTTGAAAAGGCGATTTTTGATCCGAAAAGAGGGGCAGGGATATATTACCCCTCTAATCTCATTTTCACGAGCATGAAAATACTCGTGGAATCCTCGAAAAAAGGGCTGCAGATTGCCGCTCTCAGCTTGATGAGCATCTCAGAGTATGTGAAAAATATCCAGAAAATAACCTCCAGGCTCAAGGACCTTCTGGCAGAGGTAGTCTCTGACATGAAATCAAACATGAATTTCCTCGCCCCATTGCTTTCGGGAGTCGTCGTTGGACTTGCAGCGATGATCACCTCCATTCTTACGAGATTAAAGCTAAGTGAATTGGGGGGTGAGGGTGCGGAAACTTTGGGAAATCTCGGAAACATAATAAACATCTTTGACGTGACTTCTATGATTCCTCCTTACTTCCTTCAGATAATAATCGGACTGTACATTGTACAGATAGTCTTCATCCTCACGAGGGCGCTTGTCGCCATAGACTCTGGGGAAGACAAGCTTGAAAGAACGAACAAGACAGGAAAAAACCTGACGAGTGCGATACTGCTGTACTTCATAACAGCATTTTTGGCAGTGACGATGCTCTTTGTGCTGACATCCATAGTCGTTGGAGGGCTTGTTTAAAGTTTAGTTAACTTTATTAATTACATCTTGCTTTTTTGTATATGGGGCGTAAAAAGGGAAAAAAAGGAATTGTTACGGCAGAACTTCCTTGGTGGATAATAGCTCTTGTAATTCTGGTACTTCTTATGATATTCACCTTAATACTTAAAGAACTGGGAATATCTTTTATAGATAAAATCAGGAACATAGGCAGGTAAAATGTCGTCATTAGAACAAGTGGTAAAATGGGGTGTTGCGATTGCAGTTCTTGTTTTAGTTATCTGGGGAATTTCCAAATTTGGGGGAAATATTCTTGATTTTTTCAGGAACCTTGGAGGAAGTGGAGTTTCGAAAACGATTTTAAGCTTTGTAAAATGAAAAATAACAAAAGAGGGATTTTGCTGCCCGCGGTTTTGAAATTAATACTTGCTGCTATTGGAATAGGAGTTCTTTTTGCTTTTTTAATCTCTTTGTATTTCTCTGTGAAAGATTCCAGGGACCTTAAATTGGCTGAAGAAACCCTAGATTTCCTGATGAATGAAATAAAAGCGGAGAGAATAAGAGTTGACATTTTCGATCCAGAAGAATGGAGATTTGATATATGGTCATATAACAGTGCATCCGGAACTACCATCAATGATATACCAAAATCCTGCTCTAATGCCGGTTTACAGAGCTGCATTTGTCTTTGTAAAGACCCTGGAATCAATGTTAGAGAGATACTTTTAGGCTCCTGTAACCAATTTGGAACATGCCTTGATAATATGGGATTTCAAATAGAATCAGAACATCCATTAGTTGTTGTGGGATCAAGAGAAAAGAGCTCTATATTAATAGAAGATCCACCACTGACGCTTAATATAGACTATACAAACAAAGTTATAAGATCTTATAGTGCGGGCAGCGGTGGTTACCCTTCAGCTTCGGGAGGATATGGAAATTGAACATTTAAAATGGAGGAATTAATAAACAAATTGCTGTGGATAGTCTTATTCATAGTTGCACTCTTGGCAATTTATTCCCTGTTCAAAAATTTAGGGGCAATGTAATATGAAAATTGACATTAAAAGCCGCAAAGGGGCACTCACGCAACAACAGATAGTCATATATCTTGTCTTAATAGCAGGATTTTTAGTGCTTCTTTTTTTTATTTTCGTGCTTGATCTTGGAGCTATTACAAATAAGGAAATATGCCGAAACTCTGTGATTTTGAGGGATAAAGCAACCTCGATTGCCGGCGAACTTGACTGCAGGACAAATTACCTGTGCATTTCGGGAGGAGAAGACTGCAGGGAAATAATTGCAACGACAAAGATAAAAGTTGATTCTGAAAAAAGAGAAGAAATCATGAAGGCAATTGCAGAAGAAATGTCTGATTGCTGGTATATGTTTGGCGAAGGCAAGATAAATTATGGCCTCGAATGTGCGGGACCCGTATGCAATGAACCCGAAAACCGTGTTTGCGGACTTTGTTCAATAGTTGATTTTGAAGATATTTCTCAGGGAGAAAGTACAATCTCCTATGGGGAATTTTATAATTATTTGAGAACAACTAAAAAAACAGATTCTCAGACTTATCTTCAATATATTTATTCAGAAAATAATCTCGATTTCCTTTCACAAGACTATATGAAAAATAATATTGGGTTTGATAAACAGTATTTCATTTTGACAGCAGTATCAAGAAGTACATGGTTGCCTTTCCTAAGATATTACAACCCCAAATATCAGCCTCCATTAATTCTTGAGAAAACAACAGAAAATTATGAATCTATCGGATGTACAAAATTTGTGACCAAAGCATGAAAATGTTAAGAAAAGGAAAAAGGGGGGACACTGATATTCTTATTCAGAATGTGATTTTCATTGTTCTGAACATTGCCTACGGATTCATCCTTCTTTTTTTTGT
>Ga0209520_10000474_pt1 | contig 22306 bp, 21 predicted proteins | sample Rifsed16ft1_FD_184009 | JGI IMG/M metagenome (GOLD analysis project Ga0209520, IMG submission 184009) | Soil microbial communities from Rifle, Colorado, USA - sediment 16ft 1 (version 2) | ecosystem: Environmental > Terrestrial > Deep subsurface > Rock core/Sediment | place: Rifle, Colorado...
ATAAAAAAGACTTAAATCAGCATCGCCCCTGACACCATCTTTTTTTAATCCGTATGGCGGGTCGGTAAGCACTACATCTATAGAATTATTTGGAATTAACTTTATCAATTCTAAGCAATCGCCACAGATTATATTGTTGATGAAATCTTCGGGATATATAAGATTGTCACTTGTATGAAACATTCTTAAGCATCCTTCTCCCAGCAATGAATATCAATAATAGTTAAGTTCTAACAGCGGAATTGAGTGACGAATGCCACTGGAGAATGTTAAAGAGCATAAAGACGATTTACAAATCTTAAATTTCTGCTCATCTGAAAAAGTTTCCTGTGGCACTCGATCATCTCCAATGACTTGTTAGAGTGTTACTCTGAAGAACGTTTAAATATTGCCTCTTCGGGGTTTTTAATGGCTGAAAGAATATTCTCTGCTACCTTTTCTATCAGCTTGTTTCCCCAAAAAGGATCTGTAACGTCATAGTAGATTACCCGGATATGATGAAGATCGAAAGGTACATCTTTTTCATTCGACGAAATTAACACCACAGGTTTCTGCAAGGCATGTGCTAACCCTAATTCATAAAAGACATTCGGGTTTCTATCTGTCAGTTCTGCAATCAATACTTTTGCCGAGTTAATTCCAGTCCAAACTTGGTCTATTATTTTTCCAGTTCCAAAAATCTCATTATCAGCCCGAATAGGTGTCAGACCAGCCTTTTCAATGGCTGGTTTATAAACTTTTTCATAGTATGAACCTAATGGGTCAGCAAACGGCATCATGACAAAGCAGGTATCGCCGGTCTTTACCTTTGTCGTTTTTTCTAGTTTCTTAAATGTCTCTTTGGCTTTCTCATGTGCCGAAGATTCTGCAGAAATATCAATAACTCTATACTTCCCATCGTGATCAGAAATTAATTCCGCCATTTTCAGGCTTTCAAAGAAAATTGCCTTAAATTCGATTAACTTGTCAGCAGGGATTTTAAACTTATCGGTAAGAGCATTATCAAAAAAAACAGAATCAGGAAGATTTTCACCACGGTAATGAGAGACAATTTCTGAAATTACCGGAGCCTTTAATACTGCTTCTCTTAAACCGGTAAGCTGATCATTTTTTTCTTGTGGCTTCAATATTTTTCGTGCAATTTCAGTAAGTTTAATCTTTCCCGCTTCTGGGCGTTCAAGCAATCCGAATTTTATTGCAGAATTTATTTCAAGATAGTAATGACCACGGTTATACTTTACCCCAACATAATTGGACGATTCTTGATCTGTGCATTCTTTCCCAGCGTTCTGCTCCAATATTGCCTTCGGAATACGAAGAGCTTTCTCAAGGGAATGTCTCGGATAAGGTGGAACTTTAATGTCTTTTTTTTCTTTTTCTTTTTTCATTTATTTCTCCTATAATATTGTTTTTTAAGTTTATTCAATATTATGATGAATTATAGGAATTAAAGGTGAGATAGTCAAGAAGAAATCCTCCTCAGATTTTCAAAGCCTTTTAGCCTTTCATTTTCCTTTAATCTTTTGATATAGTAAGCGGGGAGAGGATTCGGAGGGGAAAATGATTCCTTTAATAATAATTGCGGGTCCTACGGCGGTTGGAAAGAGTGATGTTGCCTTTGAGTTGGCGAAAAGGCTAAATACGGAAATTATCAGTGCTGACTCCATGCAGGTTTATAGATACTTTAATATAGGGACTGCAAAGCCCTCCCCTGAAAGACAAAAAGAGATCCAGCATCATTTAATTGATATTGTAAATCCCGATGAGGGTTTCAGTGCTGGAGATTTTAATGAAAGGGCTTTTAAGATTGCAGAGGAATTAAACAGAAAAGGGGAAATTCCTGTTGTAGCAGGAGGCACTGGGTTATATATAAAAGCACTAATAAATGATCTCGGCTGTGGTGTAAGAAAAGATGAGGAAGCACGGGAGAGAATAAAATCTGAATTCAAAGAATTAGGGGAAGAGGCAATGTATGAGAAACTAAAGCGTGTTGACCCTCAAGCTGTAAATAAAATCCATCCAAAAGACAGATATAGAATAGAAAGGGCATTAGAGGTATACTATTCAACAGGCAAACCTCTGTCGGAATTTCACAGGGAGGAGAGACGAGGGACGAGAGACGAGAGACGAAAGAATGAAAGATTTGAAGTGAAGTATTTTGTCCTCAATATGGACAGGAAATTACTATATAAAAAGATAGAGGATAGGGTGGATAAGATGATTTCGGCAGGGCTTTTACAAGAAACAGAAAAGATTTTAAATATGGGTTATGATAAAAACCTAAAGCCATTTCAGAGCCTTGGGTATTTACAGATGATAAAATATTTAGATGGAAAAATGGATTTTGATTCTGCTGTTCAGGAGATAAAAAAAGAGACAAGGAGATTTGCAAAGAGACAACTTACATGGTTCAGGGGTGTAAAGGATGCTGTATGGATTGATATTACAGAAGCTGAAAACATTAAAGATATTAGCACGCAGATTTACAGGATGTGTCATGATTTGCAAAGATAAAACAGATTCCAGTTGGCAATTGGCAATTGGCAATTGGCAATTACTGCCTACTGCCTACTGCCTACTGCTTACTGCTTACTGCTTACTGCCTACTGCCTACTGTTTTGCTGGGGATTCTCTTTTAAAGGAGCCTGTAAGATTAATAAAAAAGGGTGATTACAATAATGCCATTCAAATACTTGATTACATAGGAGACAGATACAGAGAAACAATCTGGGAAAAGAGGATACATTATCTCTTAGGTCATACCTATCTTAAGCTTGCCTTGAGCCAAAGTTCTTCTCCTGAAGTAAGTTCTGAAGAATTGAAAGCAAATCAGTCAGCCCTTTTTGATGATGCCTTGAAATATTTCAAAAAATCAGCCGAAGAATATCCTCCTCTCTCTGACTATGCCGAATACAACATAGCAAAGATATATTTTGAGAAGGGTGAATATAATTCAGCCATTGATACGCTTAATTCAATTTTAAATAAATATCCACTCACACGATTAAGGGCGAGGGTAAGACTTGATACAGCCAAAGTGTTTTTTGCGGCTGGCGATTTTTTAAGAGCCTCAACCGAATTTAAGAATTTCATTACAGAGTTTCCTTTGGATGAGAAAATAGCTGAGTCTTATTATCTCCTTGGTCAATCTCTTGAAGGGCTTAGGAATAAGACAGATGCCTATAATGCCTACCAATTTTTATATTACAACTATCCCCTTGACCCATCTGCAGAGTTGTCAATTAACCGAATCTCTGAATTAGAGAAAGATGAGTCTATTATATTCCTACCTCCTGAAAAGAAAGACGAGATTAAGAGAGTTGAGCTATTGATGAATGGGAAAAATTATAACAAGGCTATAAAAGAATTGGCTGATATTTTAGAACGGTGGAAGGATGATCCCTTGAGAGAGACAGCACTCTTTAACCTCGCAGTCTCGTATAAATATAGCGGCGATGATTCAAAATGTATAGAGACCGTAAGGAGATTTATTAAATATTTTCCACAGAGCCTGAAGGTTGCTGAAGGTTTATATATGATGTCCAAGATTTACTGGAATAAGGGAGATATAAAGAGGGCATCTTCCTACAACGACATCATTGTGGCAAGATACCCAAAAAATATCTGGGCGGGAAGGGCAATATATGTAAATGCAAGAATCAAGGAGGAGAACGGTAAATCGGATGAGGCTGTCAGGCTATATTTAAAACTAATACACTTTTCCGGCTTAGGTGCCCTGTCAGAAGAGGCTGTATGGAGAATAGGGTGGATATGCTACCAGAAGGGAGAATATCACAAGGCAATTGAAAATTTTAAAAAATGTATTGAGCTATTTCCCGACTCTCAATATGCTGATAGTTCACTCTACTGGATGGGAAGAGCGGCGGAAGGCTCTGGCAATACAGGGATTGCAACAGATGCCTATCAGAGGCTTACAGCAAATTATCCATATACCTATTATGGGCATAGGGGATATGAAAGGCTCACCCAATATTCGGAATTTGGAATTCGGAATTCGGAATTTGAAATTGAATCCGCAATCCGCAATCCGCAATCCGCAATTGTCAACTGGGAGTTTAGCGATGAGGTAAAGTTTCATATTGAGAAGGCTGATGAACTCATTGAGATAGGATTTACAGAAGATGCAAGGGAGGAGATAAAGTCTATCCCCCTTCCAAATGGAAACAACAATATCCCTGTATCATTTTATATTAGCCAACTCTACTCAAGGGCAGAGTCGTATCCTGATTCAATGTCTGTCCAAAATAATGTTATAGGCAGGCTAAAAATAGAGGAGCAAAACAAATTGACAGAAGATTTCTGGAGGCTTTATTATCCGTTAAGCTACTGGGAGATTGTTTCAAAATCTGCATCAGAAAATAGTGTTGACCCTCTACTGATATTATCCGTAATGAGGCAGGAGAGTGCATTTAATAAAATGATAATATCATCTGCAAATGCCTATGGACTTATGCAGTTGATACCAAAGACAGGAGAGAAGATATACAGGACAAAATGGAGCGGTGAATTTAAGAATGAGGTTTTATTTGAGCCTGAGATAAATATAGAGATGGGCATTTACTACCTATCAGAACTGCTGCAAACATATAAAAGCAATCCCTCTATTAATTCAAGACAGGCACTTATTTTAACCCTCGCCACTTACAATGCAGGTCCAACTGCTGTTAAAATGTGGATAAAAAAATTCGGCACTCTTTCAGTGGATGAGTTTATTGAGAAAATAACATATCCTGAAACAAGGGGGTATGTGAAAAAGGTATTAAGAAATTATGAAAATTATAAGAGACTGTATAGGAGTGACCAGTGACCAGTGGGCAGTGAACAGTATATAGCAAAAGGAGAGTTGTTTTGCTGACCACTGACTACTAACCACTGACAACTTATTTTATGTATGATTTAATAATCAAAAATATAAAAATATATGATGGGAGTGGCGGCGAGCCTTTTATCGCCGATGTAGGGATAAAAGGGGATAAGATAGCAAAGATTGGAGTTGTTAACTCCAAACTCCAAACTCCAAACGCTGAACTCCGTGGTGAGGGGTTATGCCTCTCTCCGGGTTTTGTAGATATTCACTCCCATTCCGATTATTACCTTTTAATAGACCCTCTTGCCCAGAGCAAGGTCAGACAGGGTGTTACAACAGAGGTTGGCGGGAACTGCGGATATTCAGCATCACCAATCTTCGGAAGTCCCCTATTGGAGAGGGGAAAGAGCTATAAAGAACAGTTTGGACTTGACCTTAACTGGACAGATATTAAAGGATACAACGAAAAGATTGAAGAGAATGGCATCTCATTAAATTACTGTCAGCTTATAGGACACAATACTATAAGGGCGTCTGTAATGGAAGTTGTTGACAGAGAGCCATCATCGGCTGAGATGAAAAAGATGGAAAAGATTGTTGAGGAGGCAATGGATGAAGGTGCTGTTGGAATGTCTGTAGGATTTGCCTATACGCCATCATGTTTTGCAAAAAAGGATGAAGTAGCAAATTTATGTAAAATTGTAGCAAAAAGGGGAGGCATATTTACAACCCATATACGGAGTGAAGGGAGAACGCTGATAGAGTCCATAGAAGAGGTAATAGATATTGCGAGGGTATCAGGTGTCCGTCTTCAGATATCCCATTTAAAAACATTCGGTGAGGAGAACTGGGGAAAACTTGACAGGGTATTTGAACTGATTGAGTCTGCTATTGATGATGGCATTGATATTACCTGTGACCGCTATCCTTACACTGCTGCAAATACAGGACTTCAGGCAGTATTGCCTGATTGGGTCTTTGATGGTGGAAAGGAGAAGGCAATAGAGAGGCTTAAAGATAGCAAAGCAAGAACTGATATAATGGATGACCTATTAAAAAAGCATCCATCTGATGGTTACTGGGATAGTGTAATGATTTCTCAGGTGGTAACAGATAAGAATAAGAGTGTAGAGGGTAAGAGTGTAAAAGAGGCGTGGGGCATGGGGCGTGGGGCATGGGGTGAGAAAAGAGGAATATTAGATTTTATTTTTGATATCTTAATTGAGGAAAATATGGAGGTTGATGCAATATACTTTTCTATGAACGAAGATAATATGAAAAAAATTTTAAGAAAGGATTATGTAATGATAGGCTCAGACAGCGGCGCCCGCTCTACTGACGGGGTATTAGGATTAGGGTTTCCTCACCCTCGGACATTTGGCACTTTCCCAAGAGTATTAGGAAAATATTGCAGGGATGAAAAACTGTTTGACCTTCCGACTGCAATTTATAAAATGACCTCATTTCCATGCAAGAGAATCGGTATAAAAGATAGAGGAATTATAAAAGAGGGATATTTTGCCGACCTTGTGATATTCAATCCTGATACTATATCAGATACCACTACTTACAAATCTCCAAAAAATTATCCCAAAGGAATAGAATATGTAATTATAAATGGTAATATAACCGTAAAAGATGGGGAGCATACAAGAGTAAAGGGAGGCAGGATTTTAAAGAGGTAATTATTTCCTTTGCCTTTTCAATTGCCTTTGCTCTATGGCTTATCCTGCTTTTTACCTCAGACCCAAGCTCTCCGAAGGTCTTGCCGTATTCTTTGCCCGTTCCAGTACTTTGCGTTGGAACGAAAATAGGGTCATATCCAAAACCTTTATCTCCTCTGATTTCCTCTGCTATCTCTCCTTCACACACACCTTCGCATGTATGTATTCCTCCTTCAGGCTCTGCAATTACTATTACACATCTAAATCTTGCGCCTCTCTTCCCTTGGGGAACATCTTTCATCATTTCAAGGACTTTTAGATTTTTCTCTCTATCATCTACATCAGCCCCTGCAAAACGAGATGAGTTTATACCCGGCTTTCTTCCCAAAGCATCAATTTCCAACCCCGAATCATCTGCTAATGAAATCTTCCCTGATGCCTTTGCCACTTCTATTGCTTTCTTTACAGCATTGTCACTATATGTCTTGCCATTCTCGTCTATTTCAATATCCAATCCCATTTCATCAAGAGATGAAACCTTTATGTTGACATCTTTCAACGCCTCTCTAATTTCTCTTATCTTCCCTTTATTCTTTGTAGCAATTACAAGCTCCATAAAAAGTCAGTCAATAGTCAAAAGTCAGCAGTCGGAAGTCAAATATTTATCTGACTACTGACTATCGACTATCGACTTCCAATGACTGACTTCTGTATCTTTATCAATTCCTTGATTCCCTTAACTGCCAATTTTGTCAGAGAATCCATATCATCTTTTGAAAATGGAACCCTCTCTGCCGTCCCCTGAATTTCAATAAATTTACCGCTCCCTGTCATAACCACATTCATATCCACATCAGCCCTTGAATCCTCCTCATAATTAAGGTCAAGGAGCATCTTTCCATTGACTATACCCACACTGGTAGCCGCTACAAAATCCCTTAATGGTATATCTGTTATCATCTTTTCTCTTTTCATATGACAAAGAGCATCATAAAGTGCTACACATGCTCCTGTGATAGATGTGGTACGGGTTCCCCCATCTGCCTGTATTACATCGCAGTCAATCCATATAGTCCTCTCACCCAGTGATTTTAAATCTATAACAGACCTCAATGCCCTCCCGATAAGCCTTTGTATCTCATGTGTCCTTCCTCCAATCTTTCCCCTTGAAGACTCTCTAATTATCCTTGATCTGGCTGACCTTGGAATCATTGAGTATTCAGCAGTAACCCACCCTTCGCCTTTGCCTCTCAAAAAAGATGGAACTGTTTCTTCAACTGTGGCAGTGCATATCACCCTCGTATCTCCCACCTCAATCAATGCCGATCCCTCTGCATGTTTTATAAAATTCCTTACAATCTTAACCCTCCTCATTACATTTGGTTTTCTTTCTTCCATCCTCATGTTTTCCCCCTTAAATTAATAATTGCTCAAATCCACAGCAGATAATCTGCTGAGTCCATTTTCGCCCAGAAATGCCTTTCCAACCTTTGAAAATCTCTCAGGATTATCAGTTACATAAAAATCAACGAATCTTGATTTGCCATCCGAAAGCAATCCCCTTTCTCTCAACAATATCTCTATTTCTTTTGCAGTCTCCTCTGCTGAGTCTATCAAAATAACCCTATTACCAACAGATTTTTGTATGGTCTTCTTTAAAAGTGGATAATGAGTGCAGCCAAGGACAAGGACATCGATTCTCTTCCCCCTGAAATCACTTAAATAAACCTCTGCAGTCATCTCTGCAACCTCATTCTCAAACCAGCCTTCTTCAGCCAATGGCACAAACATGGGGCATGCCTTTGAAGCTACCTCAATCTTTTTTCCTGACCACTGACCACTGACCACTGACCACTGATTTATTGCCTTCTCATAGGCACCACTCTTTATAGTCGCCTCGGTCCCTATAACACCAATATTTCCGGTTTTTGTATTCCTTACTGCTGCCCTTGCACCCGGTTCAATAACACCAATAACAGATATATCAGTCTCTTCTCTCAAGATAGAAAGGCTTACAGCAGAAGATGTATTGCAAGCCGCAACAAGTAATTTTATTCCCCTTTCTTTTAGAAAATTTGTATTCTGTCTTGAATACTTTATGACAGTCTCAGGTGATTTTATTCCATAAGGAACCCTTGCTGTATCACCGAGGTATATAATACTCTCATTGGGCAGATGCCTGATAACCTCCTTTACAACAGTTAACCCACCCACACCTGAATCAAATATCCCTATTGGCTTATCTTTTTCTTTCATTATCAATTCTCACAATATCTTTATTCTCAGTCAATGGCAGTCTGGTATCAATATGTCCTGCAAGTGTCTCAATCTCCTTACCTTCAATAAGTATTTTAACCTTTTCTATATCAGGAAAATTTTTTATAATCGTATCAACAATGGAATATATAGTCATCATCTCTGCCCAGCTTCCTCCGGGGTGCCTCTCCTTTAATTCTTTGCTGAAATCTAAAAACAAAGTCCCGTCTTCTCCAAGTCTTGCCCCATTAACCCTTGCCCCTTCAGGTATAACATTAACCAGTTCTTTTCCGTTATCAGGCTGTTGAACCGTGGAGCCTTTTATAAGCTCTTCCATAACTTCTAATATCTGTCCCTCAATATGCCTGCTTAAATTTATCTGCCTAAATTCTGGCACGAGATATTCCTCATCATTTGACGAAAAATAGAGTACAATATTACTTTTACCTCTTGTTTCCGGAGGAGCAGATTTCTCCACATGCCTTTCAATAAGATAAAAATATCCTCCTATGCCGATAATTAATAGTATTAATATAAAGATATATCTTCTCACTTCAAACTTTCCCTTCCATTAACTCTGCTGTAGTCTTTTATGCTGTTTAATATGGCATCGGCAATCTTGTTTATATATTCCTTATCCATCATCCTCTTAACATCTTCACTATTTGTTATATTTCCAACCTCAATCAAAACTGAAGGCATATTCACATCTTTCAGGATTGAAATCGGTGCAGGTTTTAAGATGAGTTTCTGATCGGGAATAATATCTGTCAGGTTTTTTTGAAACAGTTCTGACAATCTTGTCCCTTCATTTACATAAGACGAGCGCGCCATATCTTTTAAAATCATATCTACATCTTTTTTTTCATCCTCTATATCATCCGTATCAATCTCACCGAATTCATCCCCACCCGCTTCATAGTCCATGTAATAAATCCAGATACCGCTTATTTCATCGCTATACGCCGAGCCTGTATGGATACTTATAAATAGGTCGCCGTTGCTTGTATTTGCAATGGTGACCCTTTTTTCCAATGGCACATCATAGTCTTTATCCCTCGTCATAACAGCATTCAACTTTATCCTGCCTATTATCTTATTTTTTAAAGATTGAGAAATCTGCAATGCTACATCCTTCTCCAATATGCCGTCACTTCCTTCCCCTCCCTTATCTGAGCCTCCATGTCCGGGGTCTATAATAATTGTCTTTAACTCAGAAGGTTTTAAATCTGTCCCAGCGGCATAAGACAGCAAAGGCTGAAGTAAGATTAATAGAAATAGAAAAAATAGTTTTTGCATTATATTCATCCTAAAAAATGCGTGAAACCAGTAGAATAGAAATAGACGAAGTTCATAAAGTTTTTCCCTCTTGCTTTATAACTTTATAGGCTTAACAACTCTCTTATACAAGCTTTGCCCCAAGAACCTTCTCCATGTGCTTTAATGCAAACCTGTGGTTATCAGCATCAAATGATGAAACACAATTTACAGGAACTTCAACACTGTAATCCCTGTTCCTTAAGTCTGCCACAGTGTGCATCACACATATATCCGTGCAGACCCCAACTACTGTAACCTTATCTGGGTTTATCTTTTTTAAGATGTCTTCCAGAAGGGTATTATAAAATCCACTGTATCTTGTCTTTGGAATTACAGTCCCTTTAAAAGGTTTCAGCTCATCAATAATCTCCGATTCAACACTCCCCTTTACACAGTGTTTTGGAAACATCTTGAATTCCCTGTCATTCTCCTCATGGCTGTCACAGACATATATTATCTCTGCATCCTTTTTATTATTTAGGAGAGAAACTACATTCGGTATTATCATTCTTGACTCGCTGCCGCAGTATAAGGGATGCCCTTTTTCAAGAAACCCCCTTAACATATCAACAACAATTATTACCTCTTTACCCATAACAACAACCCCCCCCTAAAAATCTCAAATATCAAATTTCAAATTTGAAATCATCTTTTTTGGAGATACTCTATGCTTCTAAGCACACCCTCTTTTGTGTGTGCCTCAAGTGTAAAAATAGGTTGTCTGTTAATATTTCTTAAAAATTTAAAAAGCGTATCAAAATCAAAATTCCCTTCACCCAATCCAAGATGCTCATCTTCTTTTCCATGATTATCATGGAGGTGGACTTCAGAAATATAATTCCCCACCCTTTCAAGCCACTCCTTTAAAGGAATTTTTGAAAACACATTGAAATGCCCGCAATCAAAACAGTATCTGAACCTCTCAGAATTCATCTCTTTAATTAATCTTTCAAGAGTATCAGGCCTATTCTCAAAGACATTTTCTATAGCAAAATTTGTATTTGGATAGTTGTCTAAAACCTCCCTCCATGTCTTAAGACTATTCTTAAGCCATTTATCCACTTCGCCATTAAATCTATAGTCATCATAACCCGGATGGATTATTATCAACCGCGGGTTAAAGGGGAGTGCCTCTTTAACAGCCTGCTTTATCCTATCCACAGTCACCTGTCTTATCTTCTCATCCACACCCCCGGGGCTTAAATCCATAAAAGGTGCATGCCATGTAAGCGATGTCCCGTTATTTAGAGCCTTTTTAACCTCAACCAACTTTGTGAGGGGAGGATTATCAAGCACACTCGCCGGGACAAAAAGTTCAATATTGCAGTGATTATCCAAAATTACAGACAAATATGTATCAAGGTATCTATAAGGTATGTGAACATGAACATTATTCATAATATTAATATAGCTGATAAACCATGTCTTAACAATACAAAACTTAGCACTCTATAAACTGCAATTACCCTTGACGCACTTGCATTTTTATATTATTCTTAAAATCAACAAGGCAGGAACAAAAACCTGGTTAACCACAGAGAATAGCTGTGTTAGTGTCAGTGATTAGTGTTAGTAATAACTTCCTTAAATGACACTGGCACTTATTAAAAATCTGCGTTTATCTGTGTTCATCTGTGGTTGCTTTTATAATTTCTTTGGAGGGTTTGTTATGAAATGTCCAAAATGTGGTTATGTAAGTTTTGAATATCTTGATACATGCAGAAAATGCGGCAGAGACCTTACGCAATTCAAATCAGATATGGGGATTACAACATTTGTACCTGGTGTTATCAATGTGCTCAAATATGTTGAAGGTATGGAGGAGGCGGTGGAAAAGACAGATGAGTCAGCAGTTGCAACAGCTACATCAGAAGAGGCTGAAGAGTCAGGAACTGCAACCGCAGTTGAAGAGGCAATAAAAAGTGTAGTTGAAAAACCATCATTAAATGTTAAAGCTCAGGAAAAAAGCGAGATGATAGAGATCAGTCTGCCTGAAGAGATTACAGAACCCAAATTAGAGGCAGCCGAGGCATCATCTGCCTCATCAACTGGGGAGAAAAAAGAAGAAATCAGCCTTACCATTGAAGAAGAACCTAAAATAGAGGAGCCTGTATCTATTGAGCCGGAAATGAAAGAATCGCCTGTAGAAGAATTAACCTTAAGCCTTGAAGACATAGCAGAGCTCGGCGAAGAAGGTAAAAGCAAGAAAAAAGAGGGTGACGAGATAAAACTGGAGCTTGAATAAATTGGAGACTTCCTTCAGTCATACAGATTCATCTTTATATACGTTATCGGAGCCATTGCCTGCCAAAGCAGTAAAGGCAGGGTTCTGGCGAAGGCTCCCAGCATTTATAATTGATAATATAATACTCCAGATTCTAACAGGGATAATAATAACACCTCTTAAATTAAACCTTGATATTGATGAGACGACTTTTTTATCCATAGAAGACATTATTCAGAATTTTGAAGCATTTATTATCTATGGGCTCTTTTCTATAACAGTCTATATATCTATAAGCTGTTTTTATTTCACCCTATTCCATGGTTCTACAGGACAAACAATCGGAAAAAAAATAATGGGTTTAAAGGTAGTCCCTGTTGCAGACAGCATGATGACCTACAAAAAGGCATTTATAAGATATATTGGATATATTATCTCCGAGATTCCACTCTTCCTCGGTTTTCTCTGGATTGTATTTGATAAAGATAAACAGGGTTGGCACGATAAGATTGCAGGGACATTTGTTGTAAAACAATTGACATCATAATAGGGAGGATAATGTGAAGAAAAGATACCTTTTATCACCGGGACCGACCCCGGTGCCAGAAGCTGCACTTCTGACAATGGCATATCCTATGATTCATCATAGGACACCCCAGTTCTCTGCCATATTTGCAGAGGCAAAAGAAGATTTGAAATACCTCTTTCAGACAAACAATGATGTTCTTATTCTCTCATCCTCAGGGACAGGGGCAATGGAGAGTGCTGTTACAAACCTATTTTCCCCGGGAGACCACGCCCTCGTTGTAAATGGAGGTAAATTTGGTGAGAGGTGGGGAAAGCTATGCGAGGCTTATGGGCTTAAGACAACATGGCTCAATGTAGAGTGGGGAAAGGCTGTAAAACCAAAGGATATAGAGGATGCCTTGAATAAGGATAAAGATATTAAAGGTGTTTTTATTCAGGGAAATGAGAGCTCCACGACTGTATCTCACCCTGTAAAGGAAATCGCTGAGATTGTAAAAAAAAGAGACAATATACTCTTTGTTGTAGATGGAATTACGGCAATAGGTGTATATGATATTCCAATGGATAAATGGGGCATAGATGTCCTCATTACTGGCTCACAGAAGGCATTGATGCTCCCTCCGGGACTTGCCTTTATTTCTTTAAATGACAAGGCATGGAAGTTGACTGAAACAGCAAAACTCCCAAGATTTTACTTTGACCTTAAAAAAGAGAGAAAAAATTTAAAAGACAATACAACTGCCTACACACCTGCGGCGTCTCTGATTATAGGCTTAAAAGAGGTCTTAAAGATGATGAAGGCAGAAGGGCTTCCCAATATATTTAAGAAAAATGAGAGGATGGCAAGGGCAACGAGAAAGGCAATGACATCATTAGGCTTAAAACTTTTGGCACCCGACGCCCCTGCAGAGTGTGCAACCGGTGTATTTACACCTGAAGGTGTTGATGGCGGAAAATTATTAAAATCCCTCAGGGATGATTTTGGGGTTACTCTTGCAGGCGGACAGGACCACCTGAAGGGAAAGATTTTAAGGATAGCCCACATGGGCTATATAGATACATTTGATATTATCACTGCTGTTGCATCAATAGAAATGGGTCTAAAAAAAGTTGGTCATAAGATGGAACTTGGTAAAGGTGTTGCGGCAGCACAGGAAATACTGCTGGAGGGATATTAATGAAAGTACTGGTCAGTGATAAATTATCTGAAAAAGGTTTAGAAATATTAAAAAAAGCAGGGGGTCTTGTTGTTGATGTAAAGACAGGGCTTACAAAAGAGCAGATTATCTCAGAGATTCCCAAATATGACGGGCTTATAGTAAGAAGCGGGACAAAGGTAACTGCCGATGTAATAAACGCCGCCAAAAATCTCAAGGTCATCGGGAGGGCTGGAATCGGTGTTGACAATGTGGATGTTGATGCCGCAAGCAAGAAGGGTATAGTAGTAATGAATACACCTGAGGGGAATATAATCACAACTGCCGAACATGCCATAGCAATGATGCTATCTTTAGCAAGAAAGATTCCTCAGGCAAATGCATCTGTAAAAGGGAAAAAGTGGGAGAAGGGTTTCATGGGTGTAGAGATATATAATAAAACACTCGGAGTAATAGGGCTTGGTAGAATAGGTAGTATTGTCGCAAGCAGGGCAAAAGGTCTATCAATGAATGTAATTGCCTATGACCCGTTTATTTCAAAAGAAAGGGCACTGAATCTGGGTGTTGAACTGGTTGAATTACAGGATATTTTTAAAAGGTCTGATTTTATATCCGTCCATACACCAAAGACATCAGAAACAACTTACCTCATAGGTGAGAAGGAATTTGCCATAATGAAAAAGGGTGTAAGGATTATAAACTGTGCAAGAGGCGGAATCATTGATGAAAAGGCATTATACAATGCTATAAAGGATAAAATTGTTTCAGGTGCGGCACTGGATGTATTTGAGAAAGAACCTGTCCAGCCCGACAATCCCCTCCTTGAGCTTGATGAGGTTATATGCACACCCCACCTCGGCGCATCCACTGATGAAGCTCAGCTTAATGTTGCCATAGATGTGGCAGAGCAGATTGTGGACTTTTTTAAAAAGGGGCAGATAAGGAATGCCGTAAATGTCCCGTCTATGAGTGCTGAACTTTTATTAAAGATACAGCCATATCTCACGCTCGGTGAAAAATTGGGTAGCCTTCATGCCCAGCTAATAGAGGGTGGCGTTAAAGGGATAACAATAAAATACAGCGGTGATATTGTAAATCTTGGTGTAAAGCCTATTACCATCTCAATTGTAAAGGGCTTCCTTCAGTCCTTTGTCGGCGAAGGGGTCAATATGGTTAATGCATCTTTCATTGCAAAGGAGAGGGGAATTGAAGTTGCTGAGACCACAACAAGCGAGGCACACGATTTTGCAAGTCTGATAAGCGTTACTGTAAAGACAGAAAAACAGGAGAAATTAATTGAAGGAACGGTCTTCGGAAAAAATGATCCAAGGATTGTTAGAATTGACGAATACTGGGTAGAGGCATCACCGTCAGGCAATATGCTAATATTTTCAAACGTAGATGCACCGGGTGTCATCGGAAAAATTGGGACAATCCTTGGTGATGATAAAGTTAATATTGCGGGCATGCAGTTGGGAAGAAACAAACCAAAAGGGAATGCAGTATCTATAGTCAATATAGATTCCCCAATCCCTGATAAGACACTCCAAAAGATCCGTTCAATGCCGAATATCATCTACGCAAAGATGGTAAAGCTGTAACCCTCACACCTATACATAAAAATTAATATCCACAGATTTCGCAGATTACCGCAGATTAAAACAAACTGTTTTTTTAAAATCTGTGAAAATCTGTGTAATCTGCGGATTAATCAGTTTTTTTGTCCTTCAGTATTTCAGCACTTCTATCTTGAATTGCCAATACAGTTTGTTATATTATCTCCATAAATCTTTAAATACAGGAGGTGTATTATGGAAGAAAAAGAGATGGAGGTAGTGCCCGGGCTGGCTGGAATTCCAGCAGCAGAATCGTCAATTAGTTTTATTGATGGTGAAAAGGGGATACTTGAGTATCGGGGCATTCTTGCAGAGGTTCTTGCAGAGAAGAGTAATTTTATAGAAGTTAGTTACCTGCTTATTTTCGGCAGACTGCCAACAAGTGAAGAACTTAAAAAATTCAAGAACGATATTACATTTCACAGCAGGCTGAAATTAAAGATTTTAAGAGTGATGGAATTTCTGCCAGAAAATGGACATCCTATGGAGTACCTTCAGTCCATAACCTCTGCAATGGGTATGTATTACCCTGCCCGAAATGTCCTATCTGAGGATGTCCGCTACTGGTCAGTCGTAAGACTGATTGCAAAACTTCCGACTATAGTGGCTTCATGCCACAGGCTGAGACATGGCGATGCACCAATACAGCCAAATAATGACCTCTCCTTTGCTGCAAATTTCTATTATATGCTCTTTGAGAAGATACCCGACCCTCTTACAGAAAAGATACTTGATGTGATGCTTATTCTCCATGCAGACCACACAATGAATGCCTCAACATTCAGTGCAAGGGTGGTAGGCTCTACACTCGCTGACCCTTATACAATTGTGGCATCTGCCATAGGGACATTGAGTGGTCCCCTCCACGGCGGGGCAAATGAAGAGGTCATACACATGCTTAATGAAATAGGAACGAAGGAGAATGTAAGGCATTATATAGAAAAGAAGCTTGAGAAAAAAGATAAGATAATGGGTGTTGGACACAGGATTTACAAGACAAAAGACCCGAGGTCAACAATACTCCAGTCATTTGCCCATCAATTATTCAAGAATTCAAAAAATATGAAAATTATTGAGATTGCTGAAGAGGTTGAGAAGGTTGTCCATGAAAAACTTGCACATAAAAAGATATTTCCAAATATAGATTTCTATTCAGGAATTGTGTTTCAGGGGCTTGGCATCCCAACAGACCTTTTTACTCCAATATTTGCAATGGGGAGAGTTACAGGCTGGCTTGCCCACTGGCTTGAGCAGTTAAAGACAAACAAAATCTACCGCCCCGACCAAAAATACATAGGCACTCACAACCAGCCATATGTGCCAATTGGGGAGAGAAAGTAGAAAATTACAAAAAACCCTCCACCACAATGAACAGATTATTCCTTGATAGAGTAATGGACTGTATCTATAAATATAAAATGATAGCAGAATGTGATGCAGTCCTCATAGGCATATCAGGCGGGATAGATTCTATTACCCTTCTGTATTCCCTCTATTTTTTGAGCGATAAACTCAAGTGTAGTCTTATTGTAGCCCATGCAAATCATGGACTCAGGGGAGAGCAGTCTGACAGAGAGGCAGAGTTTGTTAGAAAAATTGCAGATGAGTTAAAACTTCCATTTGTAATAGAAAAAATTGATGTTTTAGGATATATGGGTGAAAAGGGATTATCCAAACAGGCTGCGGCGAGGGAGTTGAGATATGATTTCTTTGAGAGGGCTGCAAAAAATACTTCGGCAAATAAAATAGCCCTTGGACATAATGCCGATGACCAGGCAGAGACAGTTTTGATGAGGCTGTTAAGAGGTTCTGGAGCAAGTGGAATAGCGGGGATGAGGGCTGTAAGGGATAAGATAATCCGCCCCTTAATTGAAATTAAGAGGGATGAGATAACTGAATTCGTGAAAGAAAAAAGGTTAAGGTATGTTGAAGACCCATCAAATTTAGAGCCTTATTATCTGAGAAACAAAATTCGGCTCAACCTTATACCACTTTTAAAAGAGGAATATAACCCAAATATTGTAGATACATTAAGAGAGACAGCAGAAATTATAAGGGATGAGGATGAATTCCTTGAAAGCTACTGTTCAACCATTCTTTCTGATATTATCCAGTCAAAAGGAAATGAGGCAATAGAGATTGATGTATTGAAACTTAAGAATTTTCACATTGCCATTCAGAGGAGGGTTATAAGAATTGCCCTAAAAATGATAAAAGGAGATTTATTAAAAATCTCTGCTGTCCACATAGAAGATATACTAAATTCAATCAATAAAGGGTTTTCAGGTAAGTCGCTCTTTTTGCCTGATAGAATTCGTGTTCTTTATGAGTATGATAAATTGAAATTATTTAGAGAAGCTGAGGTTGAAGAGGAGGCTGAAGTCAAATTTGATATACCCCTTAAGATACCGGGAGAGACAATCTTATCTAAACCCGAATATAAATTTATTGCAGAGATAATCAGCCTTGTAGATTTTGTTGCCGCAGGCTTCAGCCTGCGTAATAAATACATAGCCTTTTTTGATATGGATAAACTTAAAGGAGCATTGAGAGTTAGAAACAGGATTGCTGGAGATATATTTCATCTCTCCGGCATGAAAGGGTCAAAAAAGTTAAAGGAATTTTTTATTGATGAAAAGATACCAAGGAGGGAGAGAGACAGCACCCCGCTAATTGTTTCAGGAGATACAATATTATGGGTTGTGGGGGAAAGAACGGCAGATTATGGAAAGGTTGATAAAGATACAAAGAGAATACTGAAAATTGAAGCTATTAAAGGCAGTTGAAAAGCTCGAAAAATTATCTTTGTATGGACGATATAACAAAAGAATAATAGATGATGCTGCAAAAAGGCTGAAAGACAGGGAAATAAATAGAATCAACGAACTATCCAAAATGGGGCATAAAGATAAGTCCGCAATTGCAAGAGAGCTTATAGATTATGGGTGGGAATTTCTGATGATAAAACTTTACAGGGAGGGCAAGCTATCATTAAGCGCTTTATCTGAAAAGTTAGAACTCTCAATAAGCGAGACAATAGACTTATTGTCAGAATTCGGCGTTGAATCTCCGATAGATTATGACGATTATCTAAAAGGCTTTGAGGCATTCAAATAATCATGCCAAGAACAAACGAAGCCACAGACACTGATTTGAAGGTTATTGAAAGACTCCAGCAACTCGGCTGGTCGAAGCAACATACACTGTAAGCGGACTTAATTCAGGGACGCAGTATTCATGGAAAATAGTGGCAAAAGATAGCAACGGCGGTGCAACCTCAAGCGATACAAGAACCTTTACAACAGGGGATTAATCAGGTTTTTGTTCTTATGTTTGGTTTTTTTTGGTGGTAATTTGTATTTTGTTCAAATGTGTAGGCTGCCCTTATTACGGTCTCCTCATCAAAGTGTCTTCCAATAATCTGAAGCCCTATCGGCAGTCCATTTTTACTGAAACCACAGGGGATTGAGATGGCAGGAACACCTGCAAGATTGACAGAAATAGTGAATATATCCGAGAGATACATCTGAATCGGATTATCAAATTTTTCCCCGATTTTAAATGCTGGTGTTGGTGCTGTCGGTGTAATGAGGATGTCACAGTTTTTAAAAGCATCATCAAAATCCTTTTTTATAAGTGTCCTTACCTTTTGTGCCTTAAGGTAATAGGCATCGTAGTATCCTGAGCTTAATGTGTAAGTTCCCAGCATTATTCTCCTCTTTACCTCCGCACCAAAACCCTCTTCTCTTGTCTTTTTATACATTGATAACAGGTTTTTTGAATTATCTGTTCTGTAGCCATACTTTACGCCATCATATCTTGCAAGGTTTGAGCTTGCCTCTGCTGGTGCAACTACATAATAGGCAGAGACTGCATAGTCTGTGTGAGGGAGGGAGACCTCTTTAATTTCAGCGCCAAGTTTTTTGAAGAGTTCAATTGCACCTTTTACAGATTTTTCTACATCCCCATCCATCCCCTCTACAAAGTATTCCTTTGGAATGCCGATTTTTAACCCCTTTACATTATTAAGAAGGGATTTTGTAAAATCAGGGACAGGGAGATCTGCCGATGTTGAATCAAGAGGGTCCCGACCGCTTATAACATTCATTAAAATCGCTGTGTCTGTTACATCCTTTGTCATAGGCCCAATCTGGTCAAGGGAAGATGCAAATGCCACAAGTCCAAAACGGGAAACTCTTCCATAAGTAGGTTTTAATCCGGTGATGCCGCACATTGAGGCAGGCTGTCTTATAGAGCCGCCTGTATCTGAGCCGAGAGAGCCTGCACATTCATCTGCCGAAACCGAAGCAGCAGAGCCTCCGCTTGAGCCGCCAGGTATTACATCTAAATTCCACGGGTTTCTTGTTACACCAAAATGCGATGTCTCAGTTGATGAACCCATGGCAAATTCATCCATGTTTAATTTTCCAAGGAATACAGCACCACTGTCGCTTAATTTTTTTATTACAGTTGCATCATAAGGGGGGATATAATTTGAGAGTATCTTTGAGCCGCATGTAGTCCTAACACCTTTAATACAGATTAAATCCTTTATAGCAAGTGGGATTCCGAGGAGAGGAAGGTCTTTGCCTGCCTTTATCTTATTGTCTATATCTTCAGCCTGTTTCAGTGCATCATCCTTTGTAAGGGTTATAAATGAGTGAATATCCTTCTCAACCCTCTCAATCCTTTTAATAAATTCCAGTGTCAGTTCCCTTGCACTTATCTCTCGTCTTTTTAATTTTTCCTTCAATTCATGAATGGTTAACTTGTATAATTCCATGTTAAATTTCTCCTGTGCTTTATTTTTGTATTCTGTTTTGTGCTGTGATAAAAGACTGCATTGTGCCCAATTAAATTGATGTTTGTAAAGCAAGAAAATAGCCGTTAAAATGATGCTTGATTTTGAAGATTTTGAATTGCTTCAGTTCAGATTTACCAAATACTATTTCTGCTTTCCTTAAAATATTTTTTCCATCCTCATCGTTGTGGCAAGGTAAAACAAAATTCAAAGTATTATCTTCAATTTCAGGATACTTCTTTGAATTTAAAATATTTCCTTCAGCTTTTACTTCGGTCATTATCCGGAAACGGAGTTTCACTGATGCTTTTTCTACATTTCTAACTTTGCTAAAATTTTCTTGCTGTGAAAAGATGGATAAGAGAGTTTGCTTAAACTCATCTGAAACTTCTTTTTCGCTCTCTTTTAAGCGTTCTTCTAAAACTTGCGAAAAAGATTGGCTTATCAGATTCTCAATGCTAATCGTTTCAAAAAAACTACCATAAACAAGACAAATTTTTGTATGGCTCTTTTTTCTTCCCCTGACAAGATAATATACATCTCTTATGGGTAATGAGAAAATATCATTACCAGCTTCTTCCATTTGTTGCTTAATAATACTATTCTCTCCAGTAATAATGTCCTCAATCTTTTTGCTTCGGGAAGGAATAGTTGAATTGAAAGACGAAACAGTATAAGAATCGCTATCTTTCAGTTCAATCAATTCTCCACCGATAAAAATGCTTTTATCTTTATTGAGCCGAATTGCCATATCAGGAAATATCCCCTCATTTCTGCAAGACAATAGATTCTTATTAAATGGGAATTTATCCAGTTTTTTAACCTTTTTTAAAAGATGTTTTTGCTGAAATAGAGAGTGAAAGAAATGGTAAATGGAATACATTATTCTCCAAACAATGTTAATATTTTTTCTTTTTTAGATATAGGTGGGGCAAAGTCAATATCCCATATCTCTTTTAGATTTTCCGTATAAATGTAATCCTTGTAAAAACGAGATACGCTATCTGCTTTATTAATGTGTCTTAGACGATTTTTTATGCAATTTACATTTTCTGAATCAATGTCAATCCCGATAGATTTTCTCTTAAGCTGCTCTGCAACAATTAGTGTCGTTCCTGTGCCTGCAAAGGGGTCTAATACTGTATCTCCAATTTTTGTGGAAGAAAGAATTATTCTTAACAAAAGTGCGATAGGTGATTGCTGTTTGTGAAATCTCTCTCCGTTTTCTTTCCTGATAGCCTCGTCACCTGCAAAATACCCTGATGTTAGCTCGCGAATATCATCCCATACATCTGTGACATACATGCCATCCTCACGCTCATATTTGTAAGCTGGCGGGAGGGGTGGATTAATTCTGAGACGATTAAACACCCTTGGATTTTTCCCTTTTGTAGCAAAAGCAATAATCTGATAATGTTTGCCAAATTTGTTTGAGCAAGGAACTGCTGAGGTTTTTTTCTTCCAGATAATAAGATTTTGCAAAACCCATCCTGTCTTATGCAGGCACTGCAAAACATATTCAGTATTTTTCTCTCTCTGCATAAAATAAATTGCCCCCCCATCAGAAGTTATTTTGTAAACGCCTTTGCAAACTTGCTCCATCATCTGCCAGTATTCATGTTCAGGCAAATTATCATTCCACGAGTTGTATTCTTTATCTTGATTAAATGGAGGATCTAAAAAAGTCAGGTCAATGTTTTCACCCTCCAATATTTGGGATTCTGAAAAATATGTTAAGCAATGTCCCTGAAGAATTTTGTAATTACTCATGATTCTCCCATCCAGTTTATGCCTCTTCTATAATTTTAGGAACCTTGTAATAATTCCTGTCTTTATCGGGTGCATTATCAAGGGAATTACCTTCTAAAAACAATTCCCTATTCACATCATCACGGAAGGTGTTTTTTATTGG
>Ga0209520_10000483_pt1 | contig 22113 bp, 27 predicted proteins | sample Rifsed16ft1_FD_184009 | JGI IMG/M metagenome (GOLD analysis project Ga0209520, IMG submission 184009) | Soil microbial communities from Rifle, Colorado, USA - sediment 16ft 1 (version 2) | ecosystem: Environmental > Terrestrial > Deep subsurface > Rock core/Sediment | place: Rifle, Colorado...
GTTAAAAAGCTGTTTAGAATTCTTGGTTTAGAGTACAATCTTGATAATGTGATATACAGTTACTTTGAGATGATCGGAAAATATTGCGAGTGGTACAGCTTTTCTCACCAGATAAAACACAATAGGTGCAGACTCGTCTTTAATACCATGTTAGGTCCAAAGTGGACTGTTTTTCTTTCAATATATGCAAAATCCATACTGGAATCGCTTAAAATTCATGTTGACGAAGTATCCGTCAACGATGGTGTAATAGTCTTTGAATTTTCTCCAAGAGTAGTTTGATTGTTTCAGTGAATAGATAACTTTTGTTAGAAATTATTATTTTTTCATAAGGTAGGAGTTACAAACAAATTTTCTTTTTGTTGATTTGTGAAAACATCATCTGGTTCGAACTAAATTATTTTAAATTTTTCAACAGAAGAATCGTCGAAGCTATGACGCAACCTGACACAATTTGCCTCTAAATACCTATTAGTCATTTCCAAAAATGGGAAATTAATATGAACACAAAACTTACCCTGACTGCAATCGCAATGTTTGCAGTAATAATGGGCATGAGTGTATTAGCTCCAGCAATGGCAGCTAAAGAGGGCAAAATTCTTGTCTGTCACTACCAAGAATTTGTGGCAGAAGATCTAACTGTTGATCCACCAATAATTGGTGAAGAAGAAGCATGGAAAGTAATCAACATCAATGGAAATGCACAATCTGCACATGTAGATGTACATACACCTGATGGGGTAGTCTTTGACTTCCTTATTGGTGAAGACGATGTCGCGGACATCAACGACTCTGTTGCTGACTGTGAAGCTCTAGACAATGCTCTATAGACGAAGAATAGAAAGATATTCTTCTTTCTTTTTTTTGTTCAACAAATCATTACATACGATATAATCTAACATCTTCAGTTTTCGTGTGTAGAGAGCATGTTTTTAGCTTTTAACCCAGTTTTCCAATTGCCTTCTTAAGATCTGCTAAAACCATTACAGGATGGAATTCTACCTTTGCAGAGTATTTTTGAAATAGTGGCTCAGCAATAGCAGGTATCATATCTGCACTTGAAACATCTACTACAAACACAGTAACCCTGTCTCCACCTGCTTCGAAGAAGTATACTGCCTCCGCTTTGATAGTGTCAATATAGTTTTCAAGTTCATGAAGAAAGTTTGGATCCTTTACCATTTTGTTTCCAGCCTCTGTAGGAATTTGAGCACGAACTATGAATCTCATATTCATCTACTTTGCAGTGTAAAATTATTTAAGGATTGATTCTAGAGTTTTACGCCGCTTCCTCTCATATCTAGAGATAAAATTGGCTATGATTCGGAACTGCTCTGGAACAATATTGTTATAAACAAAGTCATAATTGATGTCATGTTTTATAAAATCGATTGAATTTGATAATTTCATGGTCGGCTTGATTGTCTGTCAATCTGAAATAAACAATCGTGGAGTATTTGCAACTAGTGATTTTAAAAAAAATGAACCAATCACTACACTATATGGTAGACTAGTTACCTACAAACAATTACACTCTGATTCTGGAATGATGGAAGATGCATTTTATTTTCAAACCAACAAAAAAGTACCGTTCTATTTTAGAAAATTTGAAGCTCATTATGTTCAGATTGGGAAGAATCTATATGTAGAACCTCTAGAGTATGATTTTTTTATCAACCATTCATGCGAACCTAATTCTGGATATAAAATAATTGGAAAAAAGGCAACACTGATTGCTATTAAAACGATAAAAGAAGGGGAAGAAATAGTTTGTGATTATTCAACAACAATGTACAAGGATGGATGGGAGATGGACTGTACATGTGGAAGTAAAAACTGTAGGGAAAGAGTAAGAGATTTTAATTACATTCCATGGAAGTTACAGCAAAGGTACATACAACTTGGAATTGTTCCAGATTATAATGTTCAATTAAGGATGTGAAAAAATGTCTGAAGACATGATCAAATCTATTCAAAAACTAATTGATTCAGGAAAAGGTGATCTAAAACGATTGACTGAGATTTTAAACACACTAAAACAAGAAACCACATTATACCTTTCAGACTACAAATATCTTGAAAATCTGTTTTCTAAAAAAGAAGAAACACCGAGTAAAACTGACTTGAAAAACAAGGTAAAAAAGAAAAAACAAGAAGTAAACACAAAACAAAAAACTAGTTCTAAAAATGTAACTAACGACGCTTTATCTGTTCTTAAAACAAGACTGGCAACCGGTGAAATCACTTTAGATGAATTTCAAGCTATTAAAAAAATTCTAAAAGATAATTAGATTACGTAAGGATCAATTCTTCTTAAATCTTAAATGCATTAATATGAAGAACATTCTAGATTGAATATCTATGAAATATGATTCCCAGTCAAATATCTACAGTCTAGTTTTCACTCTACATCGTTACACTTTCTACTTAAATAGAGAACAAAACCTTTCTTGTATAGGAGTATAAATTTGTCAAAACTCGCCCCTCTTCCACCAGCCCCAGTCCTGATGACTTGTTTTGGTCATTGTGGAATAGGTCTTGGTGCAGAATCATACAGAAGATTATTGCTTGATGTAGGGGCAGATCCTTTAAAACCAATACTTCGTACAGCAAAAGATGAATCAAGAGTTCTGAGAAGATATGGTAGCACTATTTTACGATTCCCAACTGGATATTCTGGAACTGATATTCCACTTATACCAAGAGCATTACTAGTGGATTTAGACCCAAGAGCTGCAAATCTAATACTACAATCATACCCTGATCTTTTCGCATTAAGAGACAAACACGTAATTCATGGAGCAGGTGGTGCAGCAAGAAATTGGGCTGAGGGACGAACCAGATTTATCAAAGAAGTAAGCAGCAAGTTTGATATGCATAAACAACTTTCTGCCCTTTCGCCTGAACCAGTTCGAGGTTTTACAGTACCGTTTGCTATGGGTGGAGGTACCGGAAGTTCTTTTGCTTGCTCATTCATCGAATTCATAAAAAAAGATCCAAAAGAACATGCTACAATTGCCACTTTGGGCTTATTGCCAGAGTTTGGATGGGATCCTATAATTTTGGAGGCTGCTGCAATAAATATAGTAATGAATCTAGAATATCAGATAAAATACAGTGACTGTTCTATTTTATTTTCAAATAAAAGGTTGCGAGAATTATCACACAAATTTGAGAAAAAGTTAGAAAAGATTCCCTCGATTATTGATGACCTTCCACATGAGCAAGAGGTTGGTTGGAAAGATTACAAAGGTATGAACTTGATTGCAGCAAACGCAATATCCATGTTTGTTTCATCTTTTGCAAGAGAAACAGAATGGGATATGTCAAATTATAGGACATGGCTTGCAACAAAACGACCACGGTTTGCTATTCCGTGGGTTATACCAATTGTGCCAGAAGAAAATCAATGGGGTTCAAATATAATGCCTGGTGGAAAAACCAACACAATGGAAAGTATAATTGAACACATTAAGAAAAGAGAAGACGCCATTCTCTTTGATATAGACGAAAATGATATTAGAAATAATGGTGGTTCAAAAGATTCTTGTTGTGCACTAGTGAAAATAAAGGGAGATTTTGATATCAAAGAAAGAGCAGTTCTAAAAAACATGATCAAAGAAAAATTCAACATCGAGGATTCTAGAATGATCTTTATCAAGATACCAATATTGGATACCGAACAAGCAAATATTACAATATTCGTTAACACCAAAGCCATAGGTCCAAAAATACTTGATATCGCACGCGAAGCAGAAGAGTCTTGGGATGGATACAAGGAAGAGTATGGAAAATGGGGTTTGACTACTGAAGAATTCAAAAAAAGCTTAATGGATGTCGTACATCAATTTAGCTGAGAGGTTATAGATATGACCGACTTTCCTAATCTCGAAGAGATGGCAGGAAGAATAAAGACCAACAGACAACACTTAGCTGATGTTGACGACGTGCTTTCCGATGTCAAAGCTAAGATACATGAACTTCCACTAAAACGCTCCACCGAATCCACCTTTGCAAAGATGATAGGTGTAGAATACAATGATGAACTTGCAGAGCTTGAACAATCAAGAGATAAATTAATTTCTCAAAAAGAAGAACTTGAGAATACAATTACAAAAGACACTGACACATTCATTGCAGAAATAACATCCGCAGATCTAATAATTCCACTTGAACCAGTTCCAAAATTCAACGACGGAAACACCATCTACAACTATAGAAACGGTGCAAAATTCACTAATGTGTTTGATATCTTAAGTGAATTGCTTGGTTTGAGTGTACCCATACTTGTCAAAGACGTAATGCTTTCATCATCTGAAGTGGTTGTTAAGGTGTCAGATGAATTAGAAGCAAAGAAGAAATTCATTAACAGCATGAGTGAAGTTCAAAAAACATTGTTAATAAAGAAAAGACAGTCGCAGGTCTGAAAACCCTCTATAGAACTTGTAATAATGCAATAGTTTTTGAAATTAATTTGGTATTTTCAAGGGCAGAAAGAATTGATAGTCGCATGTTTCTGATCCTGTGTGAATCCTCTGAATACAATTGAGAGATTCTATCAATTTCGGTGTGGAAATTATGATCTCTAAGATATGATTTTGACGCGACTAAGAGTTCCGAGTAACTGTCTGAATAATTTCCAGATTTTTCTATCTTATTGATCAAGACTTTAACTAGGCCTTGTATTTTACCCAATTCTTTTTTTATAATATCCAGATCTCCAGGTTTATCTCTAATCTCCTTTAATATTTTATAAGAATCAATTATCTGCTCCAAAACGCTTTTTATATAATCATAATCCATGTTGTCTTTTCCAATCTTCATCTGATTCAGCGATAAATTCTTTTGTCATAACAAAAAATAATTAAAAAAGTATTAGAATGTTCTCAAAACACTTTCTAAGTATTTCTTGTTTCTACCACATTGATCTTAACAGTTAGCGGTACAGACAGTGCATCTGGATTGTCCACACTTTCCCAAACAAAGATCTGTGCTATGTATTTACCAAGACTTGTAGGGGTCCATGATTGTGAAGGACTCATGAACTGACCAGGCTCAAGCAAACCTGTTATCCATGATAAAGATACCGTTACTCCATTTTCATCTTGTATTTGTACCAAATATGCAAAGGATTGAGCTCTATCTTGATTGTTAGTAAGATCTGCAGTAATCTGCACTTGTGTATCTACCAAGGCTTCCCACTCGTCATTTACAAGATTTACTGAATATCCTCCTATTGCACCGTAAACATAATTATTTATTAATAATAGAAAAACTGTCACAAAAGCAGTGACCGGAAATATTTTTTTCATAAATAGAAATTATTTGTGACTCTATTTGAAGTTGTATTTTCTTTTCGGGGTATCTTTTTTATCATCATTGTTTTCCCATAACTTTGCAATGCTTCTCATCATAAACCCGCCTACGACCACTATGGCAAATCCTCCTATTACAAAAATGACCGCTTTTGCGACGTCTTTTAATTTTGGCATATTGAAAGATAAGAAATTACTTGCTAAAAACCTCTTGCTATACCACATGTATAAGATCTTTTAATTTTCTTCTTGACTTTGGACCACGTTTTTGTTCGGGATATCCTATGCAAAGAAGAGATGAGGGCCTAAGTTTTGTACCAATCAGCGCTTTTACTTTTTCCTCATCAATCATTCCAATCCAAATTGAACTTAATCCTAGTGCAGATGCTACTAATTGAGAGTATGCCGCAGCAAGAGTAGCATCTTGAATTGAAAACTTGGCAAGAACCTCGTGAGGAAAATTTAGCTTGACCCGTTCTGGATTCATACAAAATACCAGTACTACAGGAGTATTGACATAAGGTTGATTATTTGCCGCCTCCACCAATTTCTCTTTTACCTTTGGATCTTTGACATAAAAAATCTCAAAACCTTGAAAATTACCAGCTGTTGGTGCAGTATCTGCCCCAGCTAGTATTTTATCAATCTTCCATTGTTCTACCTGTCTTGAAGAAAACTTTCTAGTAGAACGACGTGATGACATGACATAAAATAGATCAGTGTTTACATGTTTTTCTGGAATCTTTGATGTTAGAACGCTATTAAGAAGATTGTTTCTATCATCATAATCTGTCATTTCCTTACTTGGAACATATCCCTTTGGCCAGATTTTTGTTTCCTTAGAATTATTTTTAGACATATCTTAACCCATAATGTTTTATCATATTAACTACTAAAATAGTATGTTCATGCATCAGGGTTTTTTGTTAAAAACTCTATGATTTTTTCTTTAAGCATCTTGGTTTCAATTTCAAGTGATTTCATACTAGCCATGAAAAATTCAGTAGTATCAGAGTTTACCAAGATCGAACTTACGCCATCTTCAAGTTCGATCTTGTCAGTAGAATTATGAGAAAGGACATCATTTAATTGCAAAAGGTCTTCATGTCTTAGATAGATTACTCTTTCTTCCTCGTCATCATTGTGCCATATCAACCTGCAGCCTTTTTCGTTTGGAATGTATGGTGTATCAATCTGAAAGGAATAATTCATCTTACACCGCTTCCACAGACAAATTTAAGACTCTTTTGGTATGCCAATTTCTGATTTATTCTTAAGTAAATCTAGCTCTGTTTTTATCACTTCATGCTCATTTTTTACTCTTGCAAGTGCGGTTCTTACTATTTCGAGTTCTTTTCTTGCAGCATCGTACTTTGCATTTAACGAAGCTACCACAGAACCCGCAGCCTCTACTATCTTCTTTGAATCATCTTTTTGACCCACTGAAGCTAATTCATTTTCTATAAACTCCATTTCTTTTCTTGCAGATGTGATTTCTTTCTTTTTTAATTCATGTTGGGATTCTAATGCATGTAATCCAGATTTAGCATATTCAATCTGTGAAGTTAAATCGTCTAATTCTAGTACTGCCTTTTCTTTCTGAGCATTTATTGAAGAGAGTTCATCTTCTACAGATTCGCTTTTCTCTTTTAGTGCCTCTACTTCCTTTTTGCTATACTGTGATTTTGTGTATGAGAGATCCTCCTTAGCAGATTTGAGTTGCGATAAAACTATTTCGTATTGAGCTTTAACTGATGTAATTTCTGTTCTTTTTGTATCTAATTCTTTTACTAGTGTTTCTAACTCCTTCGATTTTATTTCATATTCCTCTCTCAAATGTTCTAGTTTGTGAGCAGTTGAATCAAGCGTAGAAACAGTTTCTTGAAGTTCTTTTCTAGCATACTCTAGTTCCTTACTTATCGTGTCCACTTCGGTTTTTTCAATAATTTCTTTATGTTCGCTTTTATCAAGATTAACTATATCTTCTTTTGATTCTTTTTTTGAACGTCTAATTATGCCCATAATTATCACTAATCTATTCTAGTATATAGAAAAGCAGTCTTTCAATTTATTCTTTAGAAATTCTTGCACGTTATATCATTTTAGAAAAATTAACAGTACTAAGTTTCTTTCTTTTTTCTTACAAATCCTAGGTAAAAGCCAATTCCGCCTATCACAAAACCAAGTATTATTGCAATTTTGCCTTGATCTGAGCCAGGCTCGAAAAATAATGTCGATGAAATGAAAAGAAATGCACCAAATAATATTAGCACAAAACTGCTTCTTTTTTTTGTTCTGTTGTGTTCGCTGTGTGCCATCTTCAAAGGTGCTCAGAGAGCACATGTGCAACTTTTTTCCTGCCAATGTCAATTATGAAAGGACCAATTTTTGGACCTCGATCTGAAGCAAGGATAATTTGGTACAGTGTTTTGAAAAAGTCCTTTGGTTGTAGACCAACATTTTTTGCAATTTGATAAATTGAATTTTGAAGATCCAACGGTTCATCCTCAGCTGTAAGCATGTCTACTAGATTTTTAATAGCTTGTTTGGTTGTCTCATCAAGTTGAATCTCTACCTTTGATGGTTTGTCAAAATCGTCAGCATAATTTCCAGCCAAACTGATAAGTTCCTCCATTTCTGGAGTAGATTCTTTTATGGTTCCGTATTCAATTAGTTTTTTTATGACATGTTGACTTCGTTGTTCTCTAAATATGGTACAAAGTTGCACTAACAATCTATAATTCACATAAGGACTAGGATTTTTTGGTATATCTAACAGGTTTACATATTCATACAAACCCTTTGCCCGTATTGTTTTTGTTTCATTATCAAGTTTTATTTTTCCAAAGTAAATGTTTTCAAGTTCGTTATACTCATCCATCAGCGCAGGAATGTCTTCAAAACCAACTTCACGAGTGCCTGTGATTCTTTTGTAGAGTAGTAGCAAAATTGATTTTGGAGTACCATATTTGAGCCAAGCTTGTGATGTAACAACGTTACCAAGTGATTTGGAAATTTTTTTACCACCTTTATCTAAAAACATTTCATATTTTACATGATGTGGGTGTGGAAATTTTAGAATTTCATCTGCTACCCAGTCATTTACCTTGACAGAATCCATGATGTCTTTTCCATAAGCTTCAAACCTGACATCAAAAGCCTGCCATCTTGCAGCAAATTCTACTTTCCATGCAAGTTTGCCAAGATCTTTTGTTATGTCTGCAATTCCGTCATGACCACAACCTGCTAAGATTTTGGAACCAATTGTTGTCTCATGACATCTGTACTTTATTTTTCTCTCATCTGGAAGATATTCATAGGCTTCTGCAGTGTATAATCTTCCACAGTTAGAGCATACTGGAAAATATGGAAGTGCTTCTTGATATTTTTCTTGACCAACTAGTTCTGTAATTTTCTCTCCAATTTTCTTACTGTTTGTAAGTATGGTGTGAATCTGATCCTTTAGAAGACCGTTTTTGTATGTATCTACGCCTCTTTGAAATTTGTATTTGATGCCAAGCTTGTCTAATCCATCAAGTAAGAGACTGCTCATGTGTAAGCCGTAAGAATCATGGCAACCAAAAGGATCAGGAATAAATGATACTGGTTTTGCTATGTGTTCTTTTAACCAATCAGGAAATCCCTCTGGAATCTTTCGTAATCCATCCATATCATCTGAATATGCAATAAGCTCAGACTTGTACCCCAAGTTTTCTAAGGCAAGTTTTACACCGTATGCCCTTACTGCATCCCCAAGACTTCCTATGTGAGGAATTCCAGACGCACCAAGTCCACTTTCTACTTTAATCATACTTAGATTGCGGCCAAGATCTTTTTCTCTTTCTACAAGCTCGTATGCAAGCTTGTCTATCCATGTTCCCCTGCCTATGATTTCTCGTTCTTCCATTATGCTAATTCCTTTGACATGTATGGTCCTAAAGGAGAATATCCAATCTTTCTGTAATATTCTCTGGTTCCAACGGCACTAATGACAAGAAGCCTTTTTGCGTCAAATTCTTCTTTAGCAATTTTTTCCGCTTGACTCATGAGATTTTTACCTAGTCCCAAATGTTGAATACTGTCACCGTCACGTTCCCCTAGTCTCAACGATTTACCAAACACATGCAATTCTCTTACAATACAAGTGTTCTCTGTCACTTCTTTTCTATGTGCCAAACTACTTGGTTTTCTTAATCTTAAAAATCCAAAAATTCTATCTTGTGAATCATCATATGACAAAAATACTTCTTGGCCTCCAGACGACTCGTAATTTTCTCTATTCAGTTTTATGTCATCCACATTAATTTCATCTTCAGAAAGACCAGCTTCTCTACATCTGATGCATTTACAAGACAAATTTAGTTTCTTGAGATTTCCTTGAACAATCTGACGTAGATTACCAAGCTTTGGGCCTGCAATTATCTGATCTGATGATATTTCTCGTTGCATTCTCATTATTCTAACCCATCTTGGAATCATTTTCTTAATATCTGTGAGAACTTTGATCATGTCTTGATCTGAGTACGGTATGTATTTCCCATCTTTGAAAGCTTGGTAAAGTGGTGTTCCTTCAATAACAAGCGTTGGATAGATCTTTAGCATGTCTGGTCTAAAAGATGGGTCATCAAACAGTTTCTTAAAATCAGAAACGTCTTCTTCTGGGGTCATTGTTGGAAGACCGGGCATCATATGGGAAACAATCTTGTATCCTGCATCCTTTGCTATCTGAAATGATTCAATCACATCATGTAGGTTATGACCACGATTAACAATTTCATACACTCTTTCATGTAGGCTTTGTACGCCTATCTCAACTCTTGTTATGCCATAATCTAACATCCAATCCACATGTTGTTTTTTACAATAATCAGGTTTGGTCTCTATAGTAAAACCAACATTTCTTATTTTTGCTAATTCATTATTTTTTTTGGCAGATTCCAAATCTGGTGAATCCAATCCATTTACTGCGTCATAACATGATTTGATGAAATCATTTTGATATTCTTGTGGCATGAAAAGAAATGTTCCGCCTACTATCACAAGTTCAAGCTTAGTTACATCATGACCATACGCTTGTAATTTAGCAAGCTTGTCAAATATCTGTTTTTTCGGATCATAATTATTTTCTATTGCATTTTGTGTTGATGGTTCTCTTCCAGTGTAACTGTTTGGTGAATTATATTCAATTCCGCCGGGGCAGTAAGTACAACGGCCATGTGGACAGGCATATGGTTTTGGCATAAGAGCTATGACTGCAACACCTGAAGCGGTTTTGACAGGTTTTCGTAACAACGCTTTTTGTAATTTCATAAACTCTACACCTTGAACTTCTGCTAATATCTCATAATTTCTTGGTATTCTATCTAACGAATATTTGACACATATTTTTTTAATTTCTTTCTTTACATCATTTTTTGTTGGGTTTGTCATGGCAAGCAGATTCTGAGAAATCTCGACACATGCATTCCCAAACGTTGTTTTTGATCTTTGCATTATTTTTTAGGACCAAAATTGGGTATTAAATCCTTTAAACGACAAGTAAATCTCAAAACTATTCTTTTAATTCACATTTTTTATGCGATTTTTAAAGAATCAACAAAGACTCCTCTTTTTTCTATTATGGAGCCAATTTGTCTACTTTTTAAGCCATGTTTTTTGAATATTTCGTCTATCTGCTCTCCTTCCTCCTCAGGTGCTATGATACAAAACCCTATTCCCATGTTGAAAGTCTTGTACATTTCTGATTTTTCTACATTCTCGTTTTCAATCATCTGAAATATTTCCGGTGGTTCTGGCATATTGTCAAGTAAATACCCTATTTTTTTAAGACGTAAAAGCTTTGTAAAAGAACCGCCGGTTATATGAGCAAGACCATGTATGTCACATTCCTCAAGAGCTTCTAGCACTGGTTTTACATAGATCTCAGTTGGTGTCAAAAGCGCATCACCAACAGTTCCTACCCCTCTAATCTTGTCTTTTATTGAATATTTTGAGAGAAGAACCTTTCTTGCAAGAGAGTATCCATTAGAATGTAATCCGCTACTTTTTACACCAATTATAATGTCTCCTGATGTTATCATGTCACCAAGAATCATTTGGTTTTTTGAAAGAATTCCTACGACCATTCCTGCTAGATCAAATGAAAACTCTTTTCCAGTAATGACATCTGGAATTATTGCAGTTTCACCACCAACTATTGGTACTTCTGCTTTTTTTGCTCCCTTTACTAATCCTTGTACAATTTTTTTAAAAATTTCTTGATTGTTTTGATTAGCAGCTATGTAATCAACAAACGATATGGGAGTAGCACCAGTACAAATTATGTCATTTACATTCATGGCAACACAATCGATGCCTATGGTATCATATTTTTTCATCATTTGAGATATGATTATTTTGGTACCTACTCCATCAGTGTGTGTAGCTATGAGTTTTCCACCTGGGATCTCTACAAGTCCTGCATAGTGACCAAAACCTGATGCGATTTTTGCTTTTTTTTGTAGCTTGTGGGTTGAGCTGATGAGTCTGCCAATAGTATCTTGACTTTGTTTTATTTTTTTAATGTCTATTCCAACATCTTTGTAAGTAATTCCCAATGTCTCAGATCCAATTGTTTTGAAATAAAAGAATTTGTATGTACTAAAGATTAAATATGATGTATAATATATAAAACATCATACATCAAACTAGTTCTAAACGTATGTTAGATAGAAATAATATGATATGCCTTTACAAAAGTCGTAGGGAGAAAAAATGGAAATAACAATAGAACCATGGAAAAAGCTTGTCATACATGAAGTAATTGAATATAGATTTGAGGATTGGTTAAAACAAATTGCTTTTGGTAGCAGATCTGCGGGTGGAGGAATACCCACTATGAACTGGGCTAATGGGATTGTTTTTCAACCATTTCATTTTCCTGATACTGATGCCATTGCACACGAAAAATTGAATGGTGTACTTCATTGGTCATCCGTAATCTTCGCAATCAAAGAAAAATTTGAAAAACAGATCGTTATAGACGATGGAACCATTAATTTCATTGATATTAGCGTGAATGATATATTTGGTAAAGTAGCGGAGTATCTTAAAGCCCAATCAAAATTTATCAAATCATCCTGATTTATTCAGACTAGAGATCTACACATTGTTTTTTCTTACTGAATGTTTACATCGTTCTAATTGTTGTGTTGCACAAAAAGATCAAGCATGGTTCTACCTTTGTCTGTTATAGAATACATCATGTTTGATCTTACTGCCATTTTTGTCACAAAATTATACTTCACACAAAGGTGCAGATAATTCAAAAAAGACCTTTTCATCCTTATGTTTGATTTTGTATAAAGATCTGAAAAAGTCATAGGATTACACTTTAACTGGTATAGTAACTTCAGAAGCGATATTGTACTAAAGTCACGAGTTCTAGCTTTGACGGAATCTAGTATTTGCTCGTCTCTACTTATGATAAAATCTGAGAATTGTTCCGCCACTTCTAATGGGATATAAGTCATTCGTGTTTTCATGTTACCGTAATGGTACGGTATCTTACCTTATTAACTTTAACTCAAAATTTTTTTGAGCTGTATGGGAGCTTTTTTTCAACTAATACAATTTGTTTTTATGTTAGTCGCAGAAATGCTTGATATGCATAGTGCGTTTGTTTTGATGAATGCAGAACTTGGTAAGGAAAATAAACTTGTTAAGGAACTAAGACAGATCCCAAATGTCAAAGAAGTATACGGTGTATACGGTGTATATGACGTATTGATGGAAATTGAAGCAGACTCTATGGAGACTTTGCGTGAAACAATCACTACAAAAATCAGAAAATTAGATGGTGTTAAATCTACCTTAACTATGATAATTGTAAAAGATTAATGAACGCCAATAATATTGGCTTATAATGTGCTTCTAAAGTAGAATAGCAATTGGCAGAAAGTTTACCATTTATGCTGGCTTGGTTGGCTGAACTTGTTTTTGCAAGCTGGCTCTTGTCATATGGTGCAGAACATCTTGCAGAAAGATGGGGCGCTAGATTTGTAGGTCGAACACTACTGAGTGTTGCTACTACATTACCAGAGATTGCAATTGTAGCATACGCAGCCAAAGAGGGATCCTATGATACTGCAATTAGTGCAGCACTTGGAAGTAACCTTTTGATGATGACATTAGGTCTTGCAATAATGCTGATCATTGCAACAACTAAACTTTCAAAAGCACCAATGAAGTATATTGATGTAAAACCGTTCAAGCTTGACACTGTATTGCTGATAATAACAGCAATTGCTGGAGCTGTCATGTTTATTGATGGTTATGAAATTGTTGATGGAATTATATTTTCAGCTATGTTTGCAGTATATCTTTATCTTGCATTTCGTGAGATAAAACACGAAAAGGCAGAAAGACTTGAAAATGAAGCACATGGAGAACACAAGGCAAAACAATCAAAAAAACACTTTATCAAAGCACTTTTAATTTTCACTGCAGGCACTGCGGGAATATTCATAGGTGCAGAACCATTTGTTCATTCTTTAAAAGATATGTCTATAGAAAGTGGAATATCAGTAGCTGTACTGGCTATTATCATTGCACCAATAGCTGGAGAAATGCCTGAAAAAATATCTATGATGATCTTAGCAAGAAAAGGAGCATATGGCGCATCAATTGCAGTAGCAAACGTTCTTGGTTCAAAAATTTTAAACAACACATTACTTCTTGCAGTAGCAGTTTTTGCAGCTATATCATTTCGTGGGTTTACCGAAAAAATTCAAAATAACACCCTATTAGAATATCAAATGATATTGGTTACGGTAATTACACTTGTTGCAATTATTCCAATACTAAAAAACAAATTAGGATTGAAGATGGGTGTAATGCTTTTGATCTTATACGTTGTTGGTATAGGACTACAGGCAATACTCCCGAGTCTTTAAATTGAAACTACCTTAATTCCTTCTACTTGTATCGAAGGTGTGATCGCAGGAAGCGAATGCCAATTCAATACGTTTCTAGTGTCATTTCCTATTGATGATACGTTTTGAAGTAACACTGGAAGATTGTGAACTATGCGAACAGATTTACCAGGATATTTAATTCTACCATTTTCTATTATTTTGATTCCACTTCTTGCCGTACAAGAAAAATCTCCACGTTCTGGATTTACAGCATAAGTATACCATAACCTTCCAACGAGCAGTCCTTTTTTTGTATTTTTGATCATTTCATCTTTTGACACTCCTTTTCCACTTATCATCAGATTGTGTGGAGATGGAAAAGGAATTGGTTGAGCAGATCTGCCTACTGGAGAGCCAGATCTGCTGGCATTGCCTGTAGATTCTTTGTTTTCTTTGAAGGCATAAAACGAATCAGAAAAAGTATCTGCAAAAATCCCTCTGTCTATTAGAGGTCTTGGCATGGTTAGTATGCCCTCATCGTCAAATGGTTTGCTGCCAATACCTTCTGGATGATGGGGATCATCAATTAGACTAAAGCTTTCGTGAGCTATTTTTTCCCCGATCTTATCTACAAAACAACTTCTTTTCTCTGAATATATTTTAAGATTAAAGTTTGATGCAAAAACAAAGGCAAGCATTTCTCCTATCGCATATGGCTCAAAAATTATACTATATGTTTCTGATTCACATTTTTGTGGATTTATAGAATTTACACACATGTCTGATGCTTCCTCGCCTACTGATTCGGCATCAAACCCATTTGTTGTTCTTGAAGACATGTCTCCAATACCGCCTACTGGCGAACTTCCAACATTGGATTCTGCATTTATGGTACCAGCTATATAGGTTGCCTTATCAGCACAATTCAAACCGTTATTGTTTGCAATTTCTATTTTTTCAGAAACAACATTCAAAGAACCAGATACCGCTGTAACCCTCTTGTCTTTTGTTGCAGCATTGATCATGGTGTAAGCAATATCGGCAGCTTGTTCTCCTGAAATGTTCTCAATCTTTTGATCAAACACATTTTGTAGTGATGGGAATTTTGCACTTTGTGGTAATGCCCTCCAATAATTTTTGGGCCTTACAAGTGAGGTTGATTTCAAGGCTGATTCAACTACGTCGTTCTTGTCTAGATTTGATGTTGTAGCAGAACCGATTCTTTTTTGATGTATTATTCTTACAGCAAGTGATCTTTCTTGGTTCTGTTTTACCTCGGCTATCTCTGAATCAGTTATTCTTACTGTAATTATCTTTCTTTCTGCAAAAAATGTCTCGTATTCATCTATGTGTAAAGCTTTAGCTTTTAAAAGCACTGCATCACACGCAGACAACTATCCTCGCCTATTACTTTTGAATCGATATTTGTCCAGTTTTATCAATTCATGATAAGAACCAAATTGTGATGTGTCATCTACCATATCCAGAGCATCTTCTTTTTCTAATTCATACGTCTGTATTATCTTGTATAATGTGGTTCTTTGAGCAGGAACTCTGCCTACTTGTCTTATGAAATTTCTAATTTGCTTTGGTTTTAATAGCTGACCATGCTTTGCTCCAGCCGCGATGGATATGCTTTCATTAATCAACGTTCCACCAAAATCGTTTGCACCCCATCCAAGCAAAAGTTGTGACATGTTTCCTCCTTCTTTTACCCATGATATCTGGATATTGTTTATGAAATTGTTTAACATTATTCTTGACACTGCATGCATCAAAAGAACATCGTTACCGTCAGCACCACTTCTTATTCCATCATGAAGATTGTGTTTATACATAGGTGCTTCGGTGTGTATGAAACTTAACGGGACAAACTCTGTGAATCCGCCAGTTTCCTTTTGTATTTCACGTATTAGTGCAATGTGTTTAGTTCTATCTTCTGGAGTTTCTACATGTCCAAACATTATGGTTGAAGTTGAAGGAATTCCAAGTTTGTGGGCAGTCTTGATCACTTCTACCCATTTTTTGACACCTATTCTTCCCGGTGATATTTTGTCTCGCATTTTTTGATCTAAAATTTCTGCTGCTGTTCCTGGAAGTGAATCAACTCCAGCTTCTTTTAATCTCATCAAATATTCTTTTATCGGCAAGTCTGATCTCGTTGCACCATAAAGCACTTCTTCTGGAGAAAACCCATGGATGTGAATATCTGGGATCTCTTTCTTTATTGCTCTGCAGATATTTTCATATGTGTCTGCTTCCATGTCTGGAGGTAATCCAGCTTGTATGCAAACCTCAGTAGCTCCAAGGTTTCTAGCCTCCTTTGCGCGTCTGACTATTTCTTCTATGGGTAGAGAATACCCCTCTTCTTCACGAAAATCTCTACTAAAAGCGCAAAAACCACATTGCTTGATACAGACATTTGTAAAGTTGATATTTCTATTAATGACGTAAGTGACTTTGTCACCAACTCTTCTTTTTCTTAATTCGTCTGCAACGATTCCAATGAGATGCAAGTCTATGCCTTTGGCATAAAAAAGTCTTGAAGCCTCTTCGGCAGAAACTTCTTTTTCTGAAAGAGATCTATCTAAAGTAGATGCTATCAGCGGATCAGCCTGTCTTAAAAGATAATCAAACGATGATGTTTGTACTGTCATGCTAAATACTCCTTTTTTACAAGACCCACTGAATCTATGATCTCAGACATTCTTTCTTTTAGACGTGGATGTACAAATGAAATGAATTCGGGATATACGGGAAGTCTAGCTTTAAGTTCAAATCCTGCATTTGATGAATTTTTTTCTACTGTATCAATAGGAGGCCATGAAAACTCTGGATTCACATAATCGGGAGTTATAGGAGATATTCCGCCCAAATCATTTATACCTACAGAAAGAAAATCAGCATAAGAATCTGGAGAAAGATTTGGTGGAATTTGTATGTTCATCTTTGGTATTATTATTCTAGCAAGTGCTACCATGTTTTTAAAATAGGCTTGTTCTGCTGAAGGAAAACTCTTCATTTTTGTATCGATCTTTGGTTGAAAGTTTTGTAAAATGATTTCCTGAATGTGACCAAATTTTTCATGAATTTTTTTTATCGCATATATGGAATCAATAATTTCAAAGGCAGTTTCCCCAATGCCAATGAGTATTCCGGTAGTAATTGGAATGCCAAGCTCTCCAGCATCTTCCAAAACACGAAGCCTTGCTTTAGGATTCTTACTTGGCGCAAATTGGTGAGGCATGTCTTTTCCAGAAAGACGCTCGCTAGAATTCTCAAGCATCAAACCCAAACTAACATTTGTCTTTTTCAATTCACTCATTTCAGATTTTGTTAGATTGCCAGCATTTGTGTGAGGGAAAAGCCCTTCTTTAAGTGAAATTTCTGACGCATGTACTAAATATTCGGCAGTACTACCAAATCCATTTTCTTTAAGCCATGATCTTGCTTCTTGGTATTTCTGTTCAGGTCTTTCGCCAGTGACAAACAATGCTTCGGTACACCGATATTTTTTCCCAAGCTTTGCAAGATTGAAAATATCTTGTTTTGACATCATTGAAAGCTTTGACTGGCCAGGCTCTGACTTGTAAGTACAGTATGAACATGTATCTCTACAAAGATTTACTAAATTGAAAAAGACTTTTCTAGAATAAGTAACAGTCTTTCCTTTGCTTCGATTTCTTAAGATATGAGCAACGCGATAAACTTCTGATGGATTTTTCTGTAATTCTTGGTAAATCTGATAAGCCTCGTCTTTTGATATTTCATTACCCTCTAGTGACTTGTTTAACACTTCATAATTTGAAACAAGCTTACTCAATACCTCACATACCTAAGGCGGCTGTATTTATGCTTGTACTAAGGCTGATTATTGTTTGGTCGTTCTTCAAGAGTTAGCTCAAAGTTTGTAACACGTCCTTCTCGAAGTATTTCCAAATCAATCGTATCACCAACTTTCTTTTCACGTTGTAGATGAATCAAAATATCATCAATCTTTCTTACATCATTATGATCTACTGACAAAATTACATCTCCGCCAATCTGATATTTGATTCCATCAATTTCTTTTGTTTCAGTAGAACCATGCAAACCTGATTTTTCTGCAGGGCTGTCTTTTACTACAGACACAACCAATAATCCTCTTGTATCTTGTAATCCAAGTACATTAGCAAGATCAGGATCAATGTCTATTCCAGATATTCCAAGCCAAGGATGTTTGTATTTACCTTCTTTTATCAAAATAGGGACAATCTTTGAAACAGTGTTAGACGGAACAGCAAACCCAATACCGGCAAATTCTCCAGTTCCAGATTGAATTGCTGTATTGATTCCAATTACTTGGCCTTTCATGTTAAGCAACGGTCCTCCTGAATTTCCAGGATTCACTGCTGCATCAGTTTGAATTACATCTGGTATCGAAAATGATGCAGTACCGGGAGTCGATAATAATCTACCGAGTTGGCTAACTATGCCTGACGTCATGGAACCAGATAGTCCAAAAGGATTTCCTATTGCGGCAACTTGCTCTCCTACACGAAGAGTAGAGGAATCTCCTAAAGGCAATGGATGTAAAAGTGAAGGATTGACGTCTACTTTAATCACAGCAAGATCAGTGTAAGGATCTGTTCCGATTACTTTGGCGTTGTATGACGTTCCATCAAGAAATGTAACTGTGGTTTTTTGTGAATCTTCAACTACATGATTATTTGTTATTATATGGCCACTCACATCATAAACAAAACCCGAGCCCAGAGAACGACCGGTTGGAAGTTCAACTGACTTTCGCACAGAAACTTTTACTACTCCATCATCTGATTTTTCAAAAAGATCCGCAAGAGAAATCTCCCCTATGTTTTTAATCGTTGTTTCCTCTGTTGTTTCTAAAATGTGTTCATTTGTAGTAATGAGTTCTTGTTGTGGCATATCTAATCGGTTTGGGGCCAAATACAACGCAAATACTATCAGTACTATGATTCCGCCTATTACTCCACCAAAAACAGCACTTGTTTTATCCACGAAAGCAAATGTAGGGCAGTTTATCTATAATCCTTACTACACATTTATCGAATTTTGAATCTGGTTTGTCATAGAATATGTTCTACCTCGCCAAATGAGTGCCCTATTACTTTTTACCTGTAAAATCCCACTAGCAAAACCTAGCACAATCATAAAACCTCCGATTGGTCCAAATAGTGCATGAATAATGCTCAGACCTAGTCCTTTTTTTGATTCTAAAATTGCTGCAGTGTAAAGTAGTCCTACTGCAATTGCTGAGATGGAAAAAAGTAGAGAAAAAGACATGCTGGAAATTGCAAATGGTATACTGTAAGCTAGTATGGGAAATGGCATGAAAAGTAAAAAGAGAACTGCAAAAAATATTCCAATTGCAATTTTTTTATTTTGCAAATAAAGTGGGATGATTAATCTTTTAAGAGCATGCCATAAAGTTGGCAAATCACGTGCCCACACTGCCTCAAAAAGATGTTCAGCGCGCACCATCTTCATTTTAAAGCCGGATTCTTTCACTTTTTTACCAAGTGCGCCATCTTCAACAAGCTCGCCTTTTACTCCCTCATGAGTTCCTACTGATTCATAGGTTTTTCTCTTTATTATGAAAAAACTACCAAAAAAGTAACCTGTTTTTTTTGATGGGTCATTTACTCTGAGTGCAGAAAATCTGGTGTGCAAAAAAGTTGAAAGCATAGGAAGCGTGATTCTAGTCAATAAGTCAAGACAAAGCATTCTTGGCATAGCTGTAAGTGCATCTAGATTCTCACTAAGAAGATGTGAAACAGAAAGCGAAATCATTTTTTTAGAATGTCTCGTGTCTGCGTCTGTAAAAAGTAAAAGCTCGCCAGTAGATTTTTTAAAACCTTCAAAACACGCCCAATTCTTTCCCATCCATTCTTCTGGTTTTGGTTCTGCAGTGACATGAATTATCTTTGAATTCTTTTCAGCAAAATTACTTATTATCTGTCCTGTTTTATCTTCTGAATGATCATCAATTGCAATTATCTCGTAATTTTCATAATCTTGATCTAAAAGTGAACTTAAACATTTTTCAATAAAATCTTCTTCGTTTCTGGCTGGTAAAATTATAGATACCTTTGGTTTTTGATATGATTTTGCAGTAAACTTGTCCAAGTATGGAGAATCACGAAATGAAATCCACATTGATCTTATCAAAAGAATCCAAGTTATAGAAACGCCAACTAGAATTGCAGATAGAATATAGTTGAAAACATCAACGGCAAGTTCCATGATGACTTACCTCTCTGCTTCTTGTTTTATGCTTTGAAGAGCTTGTTCTGTACCACTTTGAACGTGCTTTTTTACCATCCCAGTGAACATGCCCATCATTCCTGAAAGCTTGATGTTCCACACTGCCTCAAGATGAGTTGAATTTCCTTTCGGTTGGAGACTCACTGTTTTTGTACCGTTTATGATTCCCTTGGTGAATTCCGCATGAATTTTTTCTTTTGGGTATAATGTTACCGTCTGCATACATTTTGAATCTTTGAAAGCAATTGTAACTTCGCGAGTAACTATATTACCTTCTTTTGATATGTTTCTAATTTCTTTTGTACCCTTCCAAAATTTTGGTTCGTTATCAAGATCTGATACTAAACTCCAGACTTTTTCTAATGGTGTGTTTATTTCAACGAAAGCTCGTATTTCTGCCATGTTCGGCATTCTTTACAGTCTACATATTAGTCTTGACGAAATCAATTTTAACATGGTAAAAGGAATCGTCTTATGCCAAACATAACATATGATGATTTTGCCAAACTTGATCTTAGAATAGCTAAGATTGTATATACAGAAAAAATCTCAGGAAAATCACGAATCATAAAAGGTGTAATTGACTTGGGTGATGAAAAACGTGAAGTCATAATAGGTGGAGCAGAGTATTATCAACCTGAGGAACTTTTAGGCAAAACAGTCGTTGTCATTGCAAATCTAGAGCCAAGAAAAATTGCAGGGTTTGAATCAAATGCCATGCTTTTAGCAGCTGATGTAAACGATAAACCATTTTGGCTTACGGTACAAGAAGACGTGCCACTTGGAACAAAAATAAAATGATTCATCATATGTTGGTTTTTTTTAAATTAGATTTTCAAATTTTCAGTCATGGTGTGTTTTGAAGTAATTATCTTGTCAGGGTTGAGAATGTTTTTTGGATCGAATTTATTTTTTATTTTCTTAAATACGGAATACACATCTTTGCCGTATTGTGACTTCACAAATTCTGATCTTGCTAAACCATCTCCATGTTCCCCTGTAATAGAACCGCCCGTGGCTATGACTTGAGAAAAGAATTCTTTAGCGATATTTCTTATACCCTTCTTATTTTTGTCCTTTAATATTGGTCTGATGTGCAGGTTACCATTTCCTGCATGACCATACAGTACAAATTTTATCTTGTATTTTTTTGAGATTTTTTCAATTATGTCAACAAGTATGGTTAGTTTCTCAACAGGAACTGTAGCGTCTTCTATTATTGTAGGCATGCTTTCTTTTGTTGTAATGCTTCTAAGACTGTATGACAGTGCTGAATTTCTAAAACCCCACCACTTTCTTATCTCATAGTCATTAGTCAATATTTTTACAATTTGTGCTTTCGAAGTAATCTCATGTAGATTTTTTTTACATTTATTAAGATTATAATCAAATTCAACAAATAATAAACAACTTGAATTTTTTGTTAATCTAGTTTTGATATGTTTTGTTATGTTATTGTCTATTATTTCTAGAGCAGATGGTTTTATCTTGACTATTTTTGCAGAATCCAAAGCAGCTTGCTTTATGCTCTTGTAAGATAAGATTGCAAGCATGCGTTTAGCTGGAATTGGTAATGTCTTTAGCTTGACAGAAGTGATTACTCCCAACGTCCCCTCGGA
>Ga0209520_10000489_pt1 | contig 22021 bp, 17 predicted proteins | sample Rifsed16ft1_FD_184009 | JGI IMG/M metagenome (GOLD analysis project Ga0209520, IMG submission 184009) | Soil microbial communities from Rifle, Colorado, USA - sediment 16ft 1 (version 2) | ecosystem: Environmental > Terrestrial > Deep subsurface > Rock core/Sediment | place: Rifle, Colorado...
CGATTCTTCTTTCATCAGGAACACTAAAAGATAAAGCTGAGCTTTTAGATGACATAAGAAAACTTTACGAATCTGGAATAAAATTTTATGCAACAAAAGGCACTTCAGATTTTCTTCAGAAAAATGGGATGGAGGCAGAAGTGCTGCACTGGCCCTTGGACAAACTTGAGCCAAATATATTAACTTATCTAAATGATGGGAAAATTGATTTGGTCATAAACATTCCTAAGAACGAAGAAAAATTTGAGCTTGATAATGACTACATGGTCAGAAGAAAAGCAATTGATTTGAATATTCCGCTAATCACCAACATTCAATTTGCAAAAAGATTCATTAAAGCACATAAGCGTTATAATATTTCCGAGCTTAGCATCAAAAGTTGGGATGAGTATAATTAGTTTTCCTATCTGTTTTTTGAAATTTCAAACTCCGCAATTACAGGTAAATGATCTGAAGCAATTGATTTAAGAGTAAAAATTCTAGTTGGAATTATTCTTACTTTTTTTGATTGATCCTCAAGATTCATCAAATATATATAGTCAATTCTTTTGCTTGGATTCTCTGTCGGATAAGTAAATCCAGATTCGTCGCTTAAATATTCCCAAACATCAATAAATTTTTTCTTCATTTGTAAGTGAGTTCGACTTTTAGGCCCATCATTAAAATCACCGACAATAATTATTGGTACGTCTGGATAATTTTCAACCTTTTCAAAGATTTGTTTAACATTTAAATTTCTCTCAGAATCATCTTCACGATAATCCAAGTGTGTGTTCATAATGGCAATTTGGATTCCATCAAAATTAATAATGGTTTGCAGTAATCCTCTCTGTTCTCCTTCTCTTAACATTGAGTAATGAAAATTAGTATCCGAGATAATCGGAAATCTTGACAAGATACAATTCCCATATTCACCTTCTTGATAATTAATATTTTTGTGAAAAGAGTAATTTATTCCAGTCTGTTCAGCTAACAATTCGGGAATATCAATTTTGTTTGTTCTCTTAACTCCTTTATCAACTTCTTGCAGTGCAGCAATATCAATCTCGTTATCTAGAATCATCTCTGAAATACGTGAAATATCGATTACGCTGTCGATTCCTTCTCCGTGATGAATATTGTAGGTCATAACTCGAATTGTGACATTAGAATCAGTTTGTGGTAAAACTATGGTGGCATGAAAAAGACCAAGTAATAGTGTAAAAAATAACTTTCTCATTGTACTTCAAAATAAAGTTTTAAATTTGGAATGAAAATTAACTGAATTAAGTTTTCATACAAAAAGCTGAAGGTAATATGGCATTATTTTTCACAATATTCTTTACAATTTATGCTGCAATAAATTATTATATATTCATACGCGGCTGGCAGGCGCTTTCAAGTTTGCCTCACTTAAAACCATTTTATGCAGTCATCTTTTTTATAGCTGTCACATCTTACATACTTGCTAAATTTCTTGACGGGAAAATTCCTCATTTAATTTATGATGCAATGATTTGGATCGGTTCATTCTGGTTTGCATTCATGCTTTACTTCTTTTTATCAATTGTGCTGATAGATTTGATTCGCCTATTCAATTGGAAACTTGAATTCTTCCCGCAAATCATAAATAATAATTACGGCGATATTAAAAAATATTTGCTCGCATTTGTGGTGCTTATCTCCAGCATAATAATTTTTATTGGTTACTTAAACACAAGAAAAATTTCAGTCAAATCTTTAAGCTTAGAAATTACAAGAAAGCAAAGTGCATTGGCTGAACTGAATGCAGTGGTTTTATCTGACTTACATCTTTCGACAATCAACGGCGAAAAGCTGCTTTCCCAAATTGTAGATAAGATAAATGAATTAAAACCGGATGTCGTTTTTATTCTCGGAGACATTGTGGATGACAGAGCGGAGACTTTGAAGAGCGAAGGAATCGGAGTTTCACTATCTAAAATCAAATCTAAATATGGAGTGTTCGCATCAACCGGTAATCATGAATTTATAAATGGAATAAACGGCACGAGTAAATTCATCACCGAAAATGGAATAACGCTGATAAGAGATTCATCTTTGCTTATTGCTGATAGTTTCATTCTCGCCGCCAGAGACGATGCAAGTAAAAATAGCTTTGCAAAACAGCGAAGAAAATCTCTTGAAGAAATAATAAGCAACGCTAACCAGAATTATCCGATAATTTTATTAGATCATACACCCTTCAGGCTTGAAGAAGCTGAAATAAATGGAATCAGCTTACAATTATCGGGTCACACACATCACGGGCAAATGTTCCCTTTAAATTTTATTACAAAATTAATTTACGAAGTAAGCTGGGGTTATAAAAAGAAGGATAATACTCACTATTATGTTTCATGCGGAGTAGGAACCTGGGGTCCACCAGTTCGACTGGGAAGTGAATCGGAGATAGTAAATATTAAAATTAAGCTTAGGTGAATGCGGATTACAAACCCAATTTCTCTAAAACTAAGTTGGGTGCTGAGAAATTGGGTTTGTTCCTTATTTGCTAAAAATTAAACGTCACACCAACTTTAAATTGATCATAAGATAACGGTGATGCGCTGTTAAATGGCCAATTCATTTTCTCTTGACGCAACTCATAGATTCCATAAGATAAAGCACTTTTCAAAATCACACTTACGATAGGTAAAGCAAGTGGTGATGATTTACCAGTTTTACCAATAAAATGACCAAGTATTCCTTGAGATGCGGCTTCTAGTATTCCGCTTCCAACCCATTTCCAAAACAAATGCCTCTCAAAGATTATTGATCTTTCATAGCTGACATCTAAACTCACTAGAGGAATAATTTTGAATTTAATACCGGCTTCAGCACCAGTTCCAAACCTAAAAGATTCATTATAGCGATCTGAAATTTGAGCATCATTCAAACTTAATGGTGCATCTTTGAAATGAACTCGCGACCAAGCCAAAGATGTTGAATGATAAGGAATGATTGATGATTCTCCCAAATTATATCCATATCCTGCAGCCCATCCAAACCCAAAGCGCCACATATCAGTTCGAATATCTTTATTTAGAGAATTATCGCCTTTAGCTTTTGTGAAGAAGTTACTAAGAAAAATGTGATTGAATTTGTATTTGAGAATGTCCTCAGAATATTTTGAAGGGCGAATATTTGTATATCCCAGCTTCAACTCTAGTAAATTTGGTTTAGTAAAGTCGCTGCTGAAACCTTTATGCTTGATTTGTGATTGACCATAGTTCAGGGAGATTGTGGGAGATCCCTTCAATGTTAAGCCATCCTTTTCCCAATCAAAATCAAATGAATCCGATGAATCGGAAACACATTCTTCTTCGATGGCAGTTAAGAGAGTATCATTTTCTTCCTGTGGAAATGAATAAAATCCAAAGCAAGATATCAAAATAAATAATGTTAGTAGTTTTATGACTGACATAGACACCTCGTATTTATTAAATAGTAATTTTATGTGATGCGAATACGTTCATATCAAGCATGATGCCGAAAAGAAAAATACTAATTGTTAAAGAATATTGTTCTAAAATTTCTCGTTGTATCCTTTAGTAAATACTAAGACTATTTAAGTGGACATCTCCACTCCTAATTTAGCCGGTTGCACTGCTCGACAAAGCTTAACTTAAAGATTTAACTTTCACCTTACAATTTTATTTAATTGCGGTGGAATGCATGATTATATTTATTTAGAGAGTATAATTATGTGAAAAGCGGTTAGAAGAAATGATGTGCGCTATCTGTTTGCAAGATGCATGAGAATTATTTCAAGTAATGTTTGATTACCTCATCAAGATACGTATGAAATTTTTGCGGAAGGTTTTTATACTTTGATAATAATTTAGTCTTTACAAAATCGAAATTCTCGTTGGGAATTCCCTGCAAGGACTCCTTAATATTATTTAAGAAAGTTTCGATCTTCGTTTTTACTCTTTCATTTACATCTTTATCATCGGTATTTGCAATTAGTTTTGAAACTTCCGTAACATCATAATTATTTTCGATTAGAATTTTGAACACTAAACCTCTTAAATTTTCTGATACCAATGTTCTGTTTACATCGCCAAGCTCTTTTGCAGTTTCAACAATAGACGAATGCGAAAACTCTTTATGTTGTAGTGAATCAAGTACTAGATCCTCAAAATTCAACTTAAAACCCTTAACAATTTCATCGGGCAAATCGTTAAGTTGAAGCATATTTCTTCCGGCAGATTTAGCAAAGATCACAGCGCGTTTAATTACTGATTCTAGCTCCCTTATGTTTCCATTCCATTTGTGATTGTTCAATGCATCTAACACTGCTTTTGAAATTTTAAAATCCAGAGTTTCATTTTTTAGAAAATGTCTGGCTATCGGTTCAATATCTTCTTTTCTGTCTCGCAGAGGTGGAAGTTCAATTCGGATTACATTTAAACGATAATATAAATCTTCTCTGAATTTTTTTTCTTTTACTGCCAGTTCTAATTTTTTATTAGTTGCAGCAATAACTCTAATGTTTACCTTAGACGTTTTAGAAGAACCGACTTTCTCAAATTCACCGGATTGTAATACTCTTAGCAGCTTAACCTGAAAATTCTCTGAAGTCTCGGCAACTTCATCAAGAAAAATTGTCCCGTTATTTGCCGCTTCAAACCTGCCGACTTTATCAGCAAGTGCTCCGGTAAACGAACCTTTAACATGTCCGAACAATTCGCTTTCGAGAAGAGTTTCAGAAATAGCTCCGCAGTTCACTGCAACAAAATTGTTTTGACTTCTTTTACTTAAGCTGTGGATCGCCTTTGCAACAAGCTCTTTTCCCGTACCACTTACTCCGGTAATAAGAACAGTGGCATCTTCTGGTGCTGCTGTTTGAATAAGTTCGACGACGTTATTTACCGCTTTTGATCGGTAAACAATTCCGTGAAAATTTTTCATCTCAGCAGGGAAAATAATCTCAGATATTTCTTCATCTGCAGCATTTTCTTTTAGTTTAGATATTTCACTCTCTAACGTTTTTATTTTATCAGTTAAATGAGCAGAATTAGCTTTTCCAGATACTACAAGTTCTTTTTTAAGTGACACCAATTCATTTTCTTTATTGGAAAGAAGAGATTTTAGAATTCGTGCTTCATCTATTGCTTCCTCTAACTCCAATTTCTTTTCGGTTTGCTTCGATATGAATTGATACAAGAATAGAAATACGGCAGTAAGAATTATGGCGCAATAATCTAATCTTAAATAAAAAATTGAATGTACAACAAACAAAACCATAACAAGAATTAATGATGCCGCCAACAGAAATAAATTTTCTTTTATCCTCACCTTAGTTTGAAGCCAAATAAAGATCATGAGAATTAGAAAAATGATGACGGTTGATGCAAGCTTAAAATCATCGCGGAAAAATCTTTTGTGAATTAGATTATCGAGAGCGAAGGCATGCATTGTAAAAGCCGGAGTTGTTTCGTCGAAGCTTGTCTCCAAGCTTTGTGTTACCTGCAGATCACTTACTCCAATAATTACAATTTTATTTCTTAATTGATTAAGCACCTCACTTTCATTCTGAACCAGATCAAAATATTCAAGCAAAGAATAATTCTTAAACCTTTTCCATGATGATACGAAATTAACATCAATTGTGTTTGGGTATTTAGATTCGTCTAAATCCCCAAGAAGCTGATAGGAAAAAGCTTTCTCTATGCTGCCGTTTGTTTTTATTTCTAAAGGAATTTTATTCGTTGGGTCTTGAATATAGTTGATGTGCCCGGTTTTTATTTTTTCATCCAGCAGTTTAGGACTTGGATAACTCAAAGAATCGGTGATAAATATTTTATCATTAAACTCAATATGTCCCGAAACTAAACTTAACGTAACGCGGTTCGATTTTATTATCTCGTTTGTTAAAAGGTTATCATAAACTGTTTGTGAAATAAATTTAGCGCTGAGAAAAACTTCGAGTCCGATTGCTTTTACATTATTTTCTGTCAGCTTGTTAATCAACAGTGCATAATAGCTTCTTTTGATAGGCCAGGGACCAATATTCTCCAAATCGGATTCGGAAATGTGGATTAGCACAATGTTGGAATCAGGTTGGGCTTCACCTTTGATTTTACTGAATATTTTTTCTGTGTAAAGATTTAATGGAACGTAAAAATCTCTGAACAGAAATAGAATGACAAATGATAGAAGAACTATCAAAGATTTGACGGCAGTTTTATTTTTCAAGAGTGTTTGAAAATTCATAAGTCATTATTCTGATTACCTTAAAGATAATTATTTTCTTCTAATCTTAGATGAAACTTCGTTCTGTTGGCATTATATTAGCTTTGATCAACAAATCAGATTATGTGAAGAATAAAGGAACTACTTTTCACATTTTTTTATTTCATCCCAAAATCGTGCTCAGAAATAACAAACCCAGTTCCTTTAAGACATTTTTCGAATCTTTAGGAACTGGGTTTGTAAATAGTCCATTCCCTTTACGTCGTTCGGGTTCTACATGTTAAAGTAAGACTCATTTGGGTCTACAATATAAACTTGCTCAAATCTCTATTCTTCACAATCGAATCTAATTTACCTTTCACAAACTCTGCTGTAATCTTAACAGTTTCGTCAGGTAGCTTATCGGGAACATCAAACAAAATATCCTCAAGCAAGGTTGTGAGGATTGTATGTAATCTTCTTGCTCCAATATTTTCGACTTGTTCGTTAACTTCGGTAGCAATCTTAGCAATTTCACGGATACCATCAGTTGTAAAATCAAGTTTAACCCCTTCTGTTTCAAGCAATGCATTATATTGTTTAAGCAAAGCATTTTCGGTAGTTGTAAGTATCTTAATAAAATCTTCTTCACTTAAGCTTTTCAGCTCAACTCTAATCGGAAATCTTCCCTGAAGTTCAGGAATTAGATCGGATGGTTTTGCATTATGAAAAGCACCCGATGCGATAAAAAGAACATGATCGGTTTTTACAACTCCGTATTTAGTGTTTACGTTCGAACCTTCAACGATTGGCAGCAAATCTCTTTGAACTCCTTCACGCGAAACATCGGGTCCAAGAGTTTTTCCTCCGCTTCCGGCTATCTTGTCTATTTCATCAAGGAACACTATACCGGAATTCTCAGCCCGCTGAATTGCTTCTTTCTGAACAGCTTCCATATCAATTAGCTTTTGAGCTTCTTCCTGAGTTATAAATATGCGTGCTTCTTTTATGGGAGTTTTTCTTTTCTTCCTTTTCTTCGGCATTATGTTTCCCATAATTTCCTGAATATTAATTCCCATATCATCCATTCCAAACGGACCCAATACCTGCATACCGATTGCAGTTTGTGCGGCTGCATCGAATTCAATCATCTTATCATCCATCTCGCCTTTTTTTAATTTCTCACGCATCCATTCTCTGGTTTTTTGGTTTTGAAATGCTTCTGAATTAGGATCTGTTTCAGTTCCGGAAGGTCCCGCTTTCTTAACAGGCGGAATTAAAATATCCAATATTCTTTCTTCGGCAAGCTGTTCGGCTTTTGCCTTTACTTCGGCAGTTTTTTCAGACTTAACCATGTTTACAGAAATATCGGTTAAATCTCTAATCATGGATTCAACATCTCTTCCGACATAACCGACCTCAGTAAATTTTGATGCTTCAATTTTCAGAAAAGGTGCATTTGATAATCTTGCCAATCGTCTTGCTATCTCGGTTTTACCAACACCTGTTGGACCAATTAAAATTATATTGTTAGGAAGGATTTCTTCTCTCATAGTATCTTTTATTTGCTGCCGTCTCCAACGATTTCTGAGAGCGATTGCAACAGCGCGTTTAGCTTCGTTCTGTCCGATGATATATTTATTTAAGTTCTCAACTATTTGAGAAGGAGTTAGTTCTTTATTCAAAGCATTACCTTTTATTTTACTTGTTGATTTCTTCAACGCTTATTTTGTCATTTGTATAAATGCAAATATCCGAAGCTGTTTTCAATGCCTCTGTCACAATTTCTTTTGCAGAGAGATCGCTGTACTTTTTCATCACTCTTGCCGCGGCAAGCGCATACATTCCACCGGAACCGATTGCAACAATTTGATCATCCGGTTCAATTACATCACCGGTACCTGAAATTACAAGCGCTTTATCTTCTGCAATAACGGCAAGCATTGCTTCAAGTTTGCGGAGATATTTGTCGGTTCTCCAATCTTTCGCAAGCTCAACTGCTGCACGGTGAACATTCCCGCGGTATTGCTCAAGCTTATCTTCAAACCTCTCCATTAAAGTAAAAGCATCTGCAGAAGCTCCAGCAAATCCGCATAGTACTTTCCCATCAGCAATTTTCCTTATCTTCAATGCATTGTGCTTCATAATTGTGTTGCCGAGTGATACCTGTCCATCTCCTCCCAAAGCACATTGCCCTTTATGAATCATCCCCAGAATTGTTGTTGATCTTAATTTATTGGACATGTTATTAAACCCTCACAATCATTATTAATAAAAACACAAATTACTCTCCGTGTTGAAATGTAAAATAACCTCTGATTTAAGAATAAGGATTAACGATTTCAGAATTTTTGATTTCGACCTCTTAAATCAAAAATCGTTATTCGATGTTCTGAGCTCAAAAAAGTTTGTTCATAGCTTCAGGCTATGCTGCGTTATTCCATAACTTCTTGGTGTACCATCGTATAAGAATTGACCAATGTCACGAAGTGGTTCGTGACATCCAAGCAAAGTAACTACGGCACTAATTTTTTGCTTTCCTTCCACGGTAAAACCCACTCCGTAAATGGAAGCGCCATTGGAACGGCGTTTATTCTTCCGCCAAAGCCCATGTAACGATACACGAACATATTTAAATCCGAAACCGAGATTGTATTCAAAATCTGCTCGTTGATTGTCACACCATATTTATTTGCAAGCTTTAATGTGTAATCTATAAAAAAATCACTTAACTTTTTATAGATCAAATTCTTTCTAATCTCTTCTTTTGATTCTTTAAAAGATAAAGTTGTATCAATAGCAGATTCTCTTTTGCCAATCAATTCAAATACAGAATAACCTTCAGGTAGCTTAATTGGTCCATAGATATCGCCAACATTCATTTGCGCAGCTATTCTTCCGATATCACCATACATGGTAATTGGAAAAAACCCGAACTCGCCGCCGTTATTTCTTGTCCATGCTCGTTTAGTATGAATTATAGCAAGCTTACGAAAATCCATACCTCTTTCAAGATCAGACAATACAGATTCAATTACTTCAAGACTATCCGTAAGAATTTCTAAAACATTAACCTCAAGAAAAGAATTTTGAACATCAGCTTTTCTGCTATGATAGTAATCATAAACCTCTGCATCACTGACTTTAACGGAATCAAGCAGCATATTCTTAAGAATTTTTGCGAGATAATTATCCTTCCACATTGCGATTGAACTTTTAACTTCTGGTAAGTATTGAAGTCCCCGACTGTAACCCTCACAAGCTAATAGCTCCTGTTCAATAAATGTTTTAACGCGTGAATTTAATTTAGCCGCAATCACATTTGGTTTAACATTTGCAGAATAGAACCCATCAAAAATAAATTCGCGCAAAAACTGCTTAACCGAAACCGGATTTCCATCAAATTTTATGAATGACATTTTAAGAGTATCGTTCCCAAACTCCGTTTCAATCCTTAACAAATCATTAACATCAAGATAAATATTTTCGCTGTCGGGAATTGAATTTGAACTTTTCTTTTCAATAAGTAATGAGGTAATCTTATCTGTAATACTCCAAAACAAAGCTGCATCCGCGTTTACTTTTCTGCTGCCAAAAAATTTACCGTAGAATTCATCATAGTATTTATCTGTTTTCCTTTGCTTAATTATTTCTTCAACATTCATCAAAGCTTGATCCCGCTTTTCAAAGAAAGCCGGTTCTTTCTTTAAAAGATTGAAGATAAGCCAACCCGAACTGGATTTTATCGGTACCGAGAATTTAACTTCGTTCAGATTGTACAACATATCCTCAACGGATTCTCTAAGCTCGCCAAACTTTACTTGAATTGCCGGCAGATTTGATTGCGTAATACTTTTAGCAGAATCAAAAGAAATCCCTTCTTTTAACAGTTGATATATTCTTATTGCTGAAAGTGAATCGCTAAATTGCAATGGTTCAAGATCAAGATTAAAATAGATTCTCCTTAGCCCTTCAAGCTTTTCTTCATTCGTTATTTTTATCTTATCTGTAATTTCAATTTTATAAAGAGCATCCCGCACGAACATTTTCTCAATTGTCTTGAAGGTAATCTGCATAATGTCTGAAGTGTCAAGTTTTAGATCTTCCGCTTCATTAGCCCAAAGCTTTTCAGCAATAAGAGAATAAAGTAGATCACTTTTCTTTTGTTCAAGATCTTTTTTAGCGCCCGCACTTACCTGAGGAATCAGCTCAAATCTTTGCTGGAACTCATCGGCAGTTATTCCGGATGAACCTATCTTCACTAAAAGACTATCACTAGAAGCTAAGATTCTTGCAGAAGTTAGAATGAATAAGATGAAAAAATTGAAATGATGAAATTTCATTAATAGATGACGAACATGAGAAATATTTTAAGTTCTAAAAACTTTTATAGGAATTATTCTCGGAACAGATTTTTGATATCTGATATAAGCTTCACCAAATTTTTCTATAAGCCCTTTTTCCTCGAAAACAGATCTGATATAAAAGTACATGACAAAAATAACAACAATTATGAAGTAAGTTAGAGTCATTCCCGTTCTCATTACTAAAAACATTATTGAGAAAAAATAAACCGGGTGTCTGGAATACTTGTGTGGTCCTTCAATTCCAAGAGTTGAACTTTCATTTAAATCATTTGGATTATAATTCCCGGCTTTAAATCTTTTTATTTGCGACCATCCAATAAATTCTCCCGGACTAAAATACCTGGCGCTCCAAATAAAACCAATTAAGCTTAAGAACTGGAAAAATAGAATAATTAGATCGTGTGGGCTTAGCAAATCATAAATGGTAAGATCAATTGCTGGAAGCATTTTGTATATGATAATAAGACTTATTACGGATAAAATATTATATCCTGCTCGATAAAAAGCGATAAGATTTCCAAATCTATTTTGAACCGCCTTCTTAAGCTTATTTGAGGCAAGTATAGAATGTGAAACGCAAAATAGAGAAATCAGTGCAATTGTAATTGCAACATCGGTACCAAAACTCATGCTAATTGCTTGCGCAGACGTGCAATTGGAAGCTTTAACTGTTCTCTGTATTTCGCAACTGTTCTGCGGGCAATATGAATACCCTCTTCATTTAATACTTCAGCTAACCTATCATCGCTGTAAGGTGCAGATTTATCCTCTGATTCCATAAGCTCTTTTAATCGTTCTTTAATGTGCTTGTTCGAGACTTCTTCACCCGAATCAGTTATAAGACCTTCGCTAAAAAAATATTTTAGCTCATGAATTCCCATCGGGCTTTGAACATATTTACCGTTAACAACACGGCTGATAGTGGAAATATCCATTTGAATTTCTTCTGCAATATCTTTGTAGATCATCGGTCTAAGAAATTTTGGACCTTTATCAAAAAACTCATATTGCTTTTCAACTATTGCCTGCATAATTCGCATTAGTGTATCACGTCTCTGCTGAATACAGGCAATAAACCATTTTGCTGATTCAAACTTTTCACGTAAAAACTTGTATGTGCTTTTATCCCGCGGATTTTTTTTATTCTTTTTATTGTTCTTAAACATCTCAAGATAAGTTCGGCTAATTGTAACCGATGGTAAGCTTTTATCATTCAATGTTATGACATAACTATCATCAAGCTTCTCGATGATAAAATCGGGAGAAATTTGATTCATCTGAACAGAATCTATGTTACCTTCACCGGGTTTCGGGTTAAGCTTGTGAATGAGGTTAAATGTCTCCTTCAAGCTTTCATCCGTAAGATTCATCTTCTGCTTGATTATCTCAAAACGTCTTTTAGTAAAATCATCAAAGTAATTTACAAGAAGCTCATCAGCTAAATACTTATAGTAAGGATCGAAATCTATATTACGCAGTTGGACTAAGAGACACTCCTGCAAATTTCTTGAAGCAACACCGATTGGATCGAATTTTTGCATTTTTTTTAGAAGCATTTCGGCTTCATTTAAAGAAATATCAATATGCGCAAATAAGGATTGTTCTTTTAAAATTTCAGTTAAATCTCTCTTCAGATAACCGTCTTCATCAAGATTTCCGATAATTTCTTCTCCAAGCCTGTAAAGATCCTCATCAAGATTAAGCATTTGAAGCTGCTGTGTAAGATGTTCGCTGAGGGATTCTCTCTGCTGTGCAAGTGGATGATACACTTCCTCATCATTGCTTCTATTAACTCGGTCGGCATCCCGATCATAGTCATTCATAAAATCTTCAAGCTCAAATTCCTCTTTATCACGATCGGAATATTCATCGGCAACTTCATCAGAGTTGTCTTTTTCCTGTTCCTGAACTTCTGAATCTCCATCATCATTCTCTTCAAGAATTGGATTAATCTCAAGCTCGGTTTTAATTCTTTGTTCAAGAGCGAGTGTATTTAACTGTAACAGCTTTTGATACTGAATTTGCTGTGGTGATAGCTTCTGCTGCTGCGAGAGCCTTTGACTTAATGATAGCATTCTACTTTCCGATCACTTCCTTTAATTTTGAATACCAGTTTTTACTATAACGCCTTGTCAGTGCATCCTTACAAAAATCAATTAGACTAATATTTTCTTTAATTCCTTTTTCAAGTGCGTGTGAGCATTCCGAGAATTCTTCAAACCGTAAAACATCTCCGCCAAACTTAGATACCCGGATCGGGAATAAGTGACAGGATATCGGCTTCCGGAAATATGTTTTACCTTCAATGTAAGCTTTCTCCAAAGAACATTTCGCTATACCATTTTCATAAAAAGCAAAAACGCATTCTTTATTATTAATGCTGCTGACCAATAACTTGCCATTTTTCTTTTCAAAAAAACCATCTTGTTCTAATTTGCTAAGATGACTTTCCGATAAATAGATTTTTGCAGCAGCAAGCGAATCCTGAATTTGACTTATCTCATCATCTAAGAGAGGTGCGCCATATTCACTTTCCAAAGTACAGCAAGCGCCTTTACACTTTCCTAAATCACAAGCAAATTTCGTGTCAATTAATTCCTGCCTCAAAATTACGTCTTTTACAACAATATTATAATCTCTATACATTGGAATAATTTTTGTTGAAAAATAACAAAATCGGTATCAAATCAAAAGTTATACCACTCTTCTTTGCCAAAAAAGTAAGCGAAACTAAACTGAAAATTACGCTGCTTCAGAACGACTTTTACTTTCATAATTGGGAGAACTTTAACAAATTTACCTGTTCAAAATTCAATTTTTTCAATTTTAGGCAAATTACAGTTTAAATGAACCCACAATTATCTCCCAAAAACTTAATTTCTATTTGTGAAGGTAAAATTATAAAATGAAAAAAATAGCTGTTGTGGCATTGGGAGGTAATGCACTTCTTCGTGGAAGCGAGACTGGTACGATTCAGCAGCAAGAAAAAAACACCTACGATACCTGCAAAAACCTTATCAAAATTATAAATAAGGATTACGGTTTAGTAATCACTCACGGTAATGGTCCTCAGATCGGAAATATTCTTTTAAGGAATGAAGCCGGTTATGAAAGCTATAAAATTGCTAAAATGCCAATTGATATTTGTGTTGCCGATTCGCAAGGCGGAATTGGTTACATGATTGAACGGCAGATGAAAAATATCTTAAGAGAAAATAAGATCAGGAAGAATGTAATTACGATTGTCACCGAAGTGCTCGTTGATATAAATGATCCGGCATTTAAAGAACCAACAAAACCTGTGGGAAAATTTTATCTTAAAGAAGAAGCTGATCTTTTAGCAAGATCGAATAATTGGATGTTCAAAGAAGATCCCAGAAAAAGAGGCTGGAGAAGAATAGTTGCATCACCTAAACCTTTAGATGTTCTTGGCAAAAAAATCATTAAAGATTTAGTCAGCAAGGGGAATATAGTAATTGCTGCAGGCGGCGGCGGTGTTCCTGTTTACTTAGATCAAAATAAAAATTTACAGGGAATTGAAGCCGTGATTGATAAGGATTCAGCATCATCGCTTTTAGCAACTGAAATTAACGCCGAGTCTTTTTATATTCTTACCGATGTTCCAAAGGTTTATTTAAATTTTCATCAGCCAAACCAGAAGGCGCTCGACACTTTAACGGTTGATGATGCAAAAAAATATTACGATGAAGGGCAATTCGCCGCCGGAAGCATGGGCCCAAAAATATTGTCAGCTATCAGCTTCCTAAACAATGGCGGAAAAGAGAGCATCATTACGGAAGCATCGGAATTAAATAATCCAAAAAGCGGAACAATAATTACGAAATAATCAATAGATTGTTCATCGATTTACTTAAGCTCAATAAAATTCCAAATGACAATCAACAAAACTCAAATAAATTCCAATTTCAAAACTCTTACAAAAATTCATATGATAAATTTCAAACAAATAAAATTTTGAGATTTTAGATTTGTAATTTATTTGATATTTGGGAATTGTTTTTTGTTATTTTTTCAATCACTCTTTTTTAAAGAGTGCGAGTTACTAACCAAAATTATTAACAATATCGGAGTCTATAAATGGCAGTTAACATGAAGGGCAAAGACCTTATTTCAATTCACGATCTTACACTTGAAGAAGTTAATCAGATTTTTGAAGTAAGTAAAACTCTCAAGCAAAAGCAATTAACCGGCGAATCTCATCGAGTTCTTGAGGGCAAAACTCTTGGAATGATCTTCACAAAACCTTCCACAAGAACAAGAATTTCTTTTGAAACAGGAATTTATCAGCTTGGTGGAATAGGAATGTACTTTGGTCCGAACGATCTTCAGCTTGGAAGAAGCGAATCAATTTCAGATACAGCTAAAGTTTTGTCGCGATATTTAGATGGAATTATGATCCGTACCTTTGCTCATCAAGATGTAATTGACCTTGCTGAAGGCGCATCAATTCCTGTAATTAATGGTTTGACTGATCTTCTTCATCCATGTCAAGTTCTTGCCGATCTTTTTACTATCCTTGAAAAAAAAGGAAAGCTGAAAGAACTGAAGCTGGCATACATTGGCGATGGAAATAACATGGCTCATAGTCTTCTTAACGGCTGTTCAAAAGTTGGGATGCATATCTCGATTGCCTCTCCATCGGGCTACAAACCAAATGCAGAAATTGTGAACAATGCTAAGAAAAATGCGAAGTATATGGGAAGTAAAGTCGAAATTCTTGATGACCCGGTTAAAGCCGTTAAAAATGCTGATATAATTTACACTGATGTTTGGGCAAGCATGGGGCAAGAATCTGAAGCCGCAGAGAGGAGAAAAAAATTCATGAGATACCAGGTTAATCCAAAGTTGGTTAAGAATGCAAAGGATGATTATTTGTTCATGCATTGCCTTCCCGCCCACCGAGGAGATGAAGTTGTTAACGAAGTTGCCGATTCTCCAAACTCCGTAATTTTTGACGAGGCAGAAAATCGTTTGCATGTCCAAAAAGCAATTATGGCGTTGGTGATGTGATTCTTTTGGAATCAAAGAATTTTATTAATAAATCAATTCTTAAATTCTTTATGATTCTGAAAATTTGATAAGGTAATAAGGTCAAACTCAAAACTTTCTAGTTTATTACTAAGGTTAAACAATATAAAAATAAGATTATGAATTTATTCTTATTATAAGGAATTATTGGTCTAAAATATATTAAATACCATCTGGCAATTGAACCTTAGTAACTAATTGAATACATGTTTATTAAACCTTATTACCTTATTTTATTTGTTAATATTACTTACCAAAGTCAATGAATCTATCAAACAAAAACATCTTAATCACCGGTGCATCAAGCGGAATCGGCTATGAACTTGCAAAACAGTTTGCTCATGAAAACTGTAATCTCATTTTACTTGCAAGAAGGAAAGAAATACTTGATTCTCTTTCTCAAGAACTCAGAACAAATAAAAACACCATTCTCACTTACCAATGTGATATTCGAAATAAACAAGAAGTTCAAAATGTTTTCAGCGACATCAGAAGCAAGATTGATCTTATCGATATTGCAATTCTAAATTCCGGAATTGGTCATAACATAACCGTGGAAAATTTTGATTCAAAGTTTGCTGATGAAACTTTTCAAGTGAATGTTTTAGGAATGATTTATTGCATAGAAGAACTATTGAAAGATTTTCTTCCAAAGAAAAACGGAATAATTGTCGGCATTTCGAGTATCGCTGACGTACGAGGTTTTCCAAGAAGCGGAATTTACTGTGCGAGCAAAGCTGCGGTCTCAACCATGCTTGAAAGTTTTAGAGTAGAGTTGATACCTTATAACATTAAAGTTATAACTGTCCGCCCTGGCTGGGTTACTACTCCAATGATTAAGAAAAATGATTTCAAAATGCCGTTTTTAATGGAAGCTGAAAGAGCGGCAAGAATAATTAAGACCGGAATAAAAAAAGAGAAAAAGATAATTGAATTTCCAATTGGTACTGTTCTTGGAGGAAGACTTTTAAAGATACTTCCGAATTTTATTTTTGATTATCTTGCAGCTAAAGGTTTACCAAAAGCTGAATCCAAATCATGATGAATAAATTTTTCTCAATAAAAAAGAATTCTACCTATTTTCTTTATCTTAATCTTAATCCTTATCCCTGGTACTCAATCGGTATGGTGGGCATGCTTAGTCTAATTCTCCTCTCTCTCAATGGTTGCGCATCCCTCGCTGACAAGTACATTGCCGAAGGGCTCTCTTTGTATGACTCCACATATTATAAAGAAGCCGAAGAAAAATTTCTGCTTGCTATAACGGAAGACTCAACATCAGAACAGGCATATTTTAATCTTGGCAGAACAAGAAGCCGGCTTCAAGCATACCGCTTTGCCGTTGAAGATTTTTCCAGAGCCATTGAACTTAATCCGGACAACTCCGAAGCATATTTAAACAGAGCAATCATTTATTTACAATTGGATGAAAAGCAAAAAGCGCTGGCTGATTTAAATTCCTCAATCGAACTTAACAATCAAAATCCCATTGCATTTTTTAACAGGGGATATTTGAAGGCCGAACTTAGCGATCTTGAAGGAGCACTATCGGATTACAGCGAAGCAATAAATTTGAATCCGACCGATCCAAAAGTTTACGTGAACAGGGGTAATGTTAAAGGTCTTCTCAAAGACCATAAGGGCGCAATTGCCGACTTTACAAAATCAATCGAATTTGATTCGACTAATGCTCAAGCTTATCTGAATAGAGCCAATGATAGAGTATTGATAGAAGACTACGATGGCGCCATTCAAGATTATTCTTATGCTATAAGTTTAAACCCGAATAATAAAGAATTATACTTGCTCAGGGCTGAATTATACTTTAAACTCGAAAAATTAAACCAATCATTAGATGATTACTTGCATGTTATAAAATCAGAACCCAAAAACATAAATGCATTGGTGCTGCGAGGCGAAGTCCTAACAAAGCTGAATAAAACCGCCGAAGCAATTGCTGATTATTCAAGTGTAATAAAAGTTAATCCAAAGTATAGCGATGCATACTTTAAGCGAGGGAAATTATTGTTGGAAACTAAAAAGTATGATGCGGCGATCAAAGATTTTTCAGAGATGATAAAATTGAATCCCAAGGATGGAAAAGCTTACCATTCCAGGGGACTTGCTAAACTGAAAAAGAAAAAGAAAAAAGATGCCTGTACCGATTTGAATAAAGCCGGTGAGCTTGGTTTCTTTGATGCTTATGCAGATATAAAGAAGTATTGTAAGTAGCTAAATAAAACGGTTGAGAAATAACCATCGAACAATCTCGGACTTCGATATTCCTTGTTCAATATTCATCATTCAACTAATATCGAATAACAAACGATCATTTTCTAAGAAATAACTTACTTTGTTCTAAGGATATACTGGCTGAAGAAACCATAAACATAGAAATTAGGATACTATCCAATCAAAAAAAAATATCTAGACTGAAGTCTGATCACTTAAATTCATTTATAAACTTTTTTATTTGCCCCGCAAATAACTTTCTAGATTCTGAAACAAACTCGTTCGGTTTCCTGCCAGGATGCCACGAAGCAATAAATAAGGTATTATTAATTTTTGATACCCAATAGTCTCCCTTACGATATTTTGATGGATAGTTGCTTCCTGACAAAAAATACCTTCGCTCAAGCTGGTTAAGATAAAAACCGGAAGTTAAAAATATCACAACATCAGGATTTAGAATTTTTAATTCCTTATCAAATAAATTCAGATTTTCTTTATCAAAACAATTACTTGCAAAATGTTTTTCAACAAACCGAACATTAATTCTAGCACTACCAGCTCCACATTTAACCATATTAGTCATAGCCAGATAATCCTCGGGCTCGAAATTTTTGTTCTCTTTTATATGATATATTTTTTTATCATAAAAATATTTAATTGTTTTTGTGAGATAGTTAATAAACGGCAGCCTAAAATATTTTTTATTCTCACCCTCTAAATTGAATATATTATCATAAGCTTCATTCTTACTGCCTATATAGCAACTCTTTTTACTTGCTTGGCTTTTTTCAATTACTTTTCCCACAAATAAAATTTTTAAGTTTGCTTTGTGCCACTTGGAGCCAATGTATAAAGGTAAGGTAGGACCATAGTACAATAGCCCTTCTTTTTCTGAAATCCCTCTACACTTTTTACAGGAATCATTAGTATCTCTGCCACACCAAACCTTTTCCTTTTTGTACAGTTCATCTATTTTCTTTATAAAAACTGAATCTCTCGTATGATATTCGGACTTATCCATTTTTGCCTCCCTTATTAGAAATAATATAATGGTCACCAATAAATTTAATTGATCTAAACTTGACTGTTAAAGGCTTTTATCATCTGCGATATGAATATCTTCAATTTTTCTGATTTGATAATTTTTATTTTATCCCACCAGCTAATACACCATGCTGCGAGATTATTTGTTATCTCTCTTTCCGTAAATAATAATACATCGCCATTATCCAGTGTTTTTAATTCAAAGTCTTCAAACCAGACTTTATCAATCAGTTGATCTGCGACTTCACTTGAGAATTTTAATACTATCTTTTCTTTTTTGTTCTCACCTATTGCACCTTTTATTTGAGAAAATCTCTGATCCGACAGCCACAATTTCTGAATCCTTGATACATAGAATGTTTTTATTACTTCTTCATCTTTTTTGATAGCTTGCATTGACCAGTTATTTCCCCTCTGAAATAAACTCAGCGGTTTAATTTCATAATTTTCAATCTCATTGTCATAAAATCTTTTGTACTTCATTTTTAGTATCATTTTTTCGTTGATTGCTTTTGAAATCAATACAAGGTGTGCAAAAGCTGTCGTTTGGGCTATGATGCTCAAACCTTTCAAAGATTTATTAACTAGTTCTGATTGTAATTTGAGAGGCAAATAGTTAGAACAAAGCTCGAGGATCGTTGATTTATTGGGAATTCCAAGTAAAATTACTTTATTATTCTTACTATAAATTTGAATTCCTTTCTTTCTCAGCCAAAGCAAATCTCTATTTATTGTTACTTCAGCCACATTAAATCTTTGAGCATAATCAGCTTTCGATTCTAAATTACCATTCAGTACAAATGCTAACAACTCATTCCTTCTAAATAGATCTTCTAAATTCATTTCATTTTTTTACAAATTATTCTAATTATCCAACGCATAAATACTCAAGTTCGTTTCCATATTCAACATTATACATTTTTATCACTCAATGATAAGAATCTAACTTCTCCTTCGCTGATATTTACTATCAAAAAAGGAGAGGTTATGCCAAACGACAATTCTTTCGCGTTATTACCCGATGAACTAGTGAACACAGCATTATACAAGGTTTATTTTCCTCATGCTCATTCATCAATTGTTAAAGATTTTCTTTATAAGGTTTGCCTTGGAAAGTTGAAAATAGAAGGTGTTGAGGTTACCAAAGTGCTTGCAATGAGAAATCATGTCGACCCGATTTTGCGGCTTCCAACTCTTAATTTCAATGAAAGAAATGGTATGTATTCATTCTCCGATCTCTATACCTTTTTCTCAGTTAAATATAAAAATGAAAACTATGAGTTTTGCTTCCATACATATGTTGAGCACACTTATCTCACTGAAGATATTTACCGAAAAACTATTCTAATCACAAATGGTACAAGCGCTAATGCTGATCACTCCGAGGAGTTGACCCAAATTATTATTAGAAATTCCATAGCACATTCTTCTATTAAAAATAAAGTGCTTCGCTTCGAAAGAGAAAAATATAAGGGAGAAATGTTAGAAGCTGTTGAAATAGTAAATACCCCAACAATGGAGCTTTCGAATCTGTTTATTCCACAGGATAAGAAATACCAAGTTCAAAGGTTTATTGACTCAATAAATGACTTTGAGGATAAAAAATTTTCTCTTAGATATTTGTTGAATGGAAAGCCTGGAACAGGAAAGACCCAAATAATTAATTCAATAATTAGTGAAACTTTGGGGAATTGCACGGTAATTTCGTGCAGTGGCGGGCAGCTCCCTGTTAAAAAGTTATTTGAATTTTGCAGCTATTTCGATCCTTGTTTGCTTATCATTGACGATCTTGACTTTCTAGTAAATGATAGATCAAATAACACTTTTCAAACTGAGTTAGCTGATTTTCTTCAGTCACTTGACGGTTTGATTCCCAACCTTGTTTTCATATTGGCCGCTACTAATGATAAAACATTAGTTGATAAAGCTGCTTCAAGACCAGGAAGATTTGATATGATTCTTGATATTGCTGAGATTGAACCATGTAATTATCTATCACTCATTCAAAGAGAAACCGATGATGAAAGCATTCTGGCACTTTTTGATGAAGAAATACTACAATACTTAAAAGACAGAAGAGTAACAGGAGCATTTATAGTAAGTTTATTAAAACAAATTAGAAGCACCGTCATGTTACAGGGTAAAATATCGAAAAAGGAATTCACGGATTACTTGAATCTATGCTACAGAGGTTTTTACTCAATCAATGATGATAATTTTAATAATGCGGTTGGGTTTGGGTCTTGAGGGAATAGTTTAAATAATCCCGCCATTCAGGGTCTGTTGCGTAAGTCAGAGAAAGTCATTGCGAGTTCTCCCAATATTTTGGGAGAACGAAGCAATCTCAAATTTAGTTCTAAACGTCAATTTTAGATTGCTTCATCCTGAGAAACCGGGATTCGCAATTACGATACAATGGTTCGACAACATTCTCTTCATGGCGGGGGAAAAACACTAAACACATACTTGGGGCTTTAGCCCATAGTTATACTTATAATGTACTAAAGTCCTCATTCTTTTGGGGATAATCCGTTCTCCGGCATAAATGCCGAAGCTATTAAATTATTTACTACTTCCTTCTTGCTGAATAACCAAATTAAATTTAACTTTCCTTCGAAATTCCTTTCAAACTAAAGAACTTAACTGTGAAGAAATTATTATTAGCTGCAACTTTCATTTGGTTTTGTAATTCAACATTCGCTCAATCGGATACCTCATTAGTTCTATCCGAGATCATGTTTAATCCTCAATCCGGAAATAATGAGTTCATCGAAATTTATAATCGAAGCGAAACACAAAGCTTTGATCTCGCTAACTTCAAAATAATTTATTACACATCGAATCCTGATGTAATTACTTACGCAGGATTTGGAACTGTAATGCCGCCAAAATCATATGCGGTGATACTTGAAGGTGATTATGATTTCGCAGCGGGAATTTATAATTCAATAATTCCTGCCAATGCACTTAAGCTTAAAATTTCCGATAGCTTCTTCGGCACTTCAGGAATGGCAAATACAACCAACCGGCCTGTCTGGTTTGTAAATGCTGCAAACGACACACTCGACCATTTTACTTACTCAGCAAATAATGGAGTGGGTTTTTCTGATGAGAAGATAATAATGAATCGCGAAAGCTTATCAAGCAACTGGTCT
>Ga0209520_10000495_pt1 | contig 21917 bp, 19 predicted proteins | sample Rifsed16ft1_FD_184009 | JGI IMG/M metagenome (GOLD analysis project Ga0209520, IMG submission 184009) | Soil microbial communities from Rifle, Colorado, USA - sediment 16ft 1 (version 2) | ecosystem: Environmental > Terrestrial > Deep subsurface > Rock core/Sediment | place: Rifle, Colorado...
TGGTAAACGCGCTGATTCTATAGTAAAGGGAATGTTGATGCACTCAAGAGGAACTTCCGGCGAAAAAGTCTTAACAAATATAAATGACCTTCTGGATCAGTATGTTACTCTTGCTTATCACGGGTTGAGAGCAAAGGATAAAGAATTTAATATCACTATTGAAAAAGAATATGATGATACGTTACAAAAAATAAATGTTATTCCGCAGGATATCAGCAGAGTGTTTCTCAATATCATAAACAATGCATGTTACGCTGCAAATGAAAAGAAGCAAGAGAGTGGTAATGATTACATACCAATACTAAAAGTCTCTACTAAAAATTTACAGAATAAAGTTGAAATACGAATACGGGATAATGGAAATGGAATTCCTGCAGATATAATTGATAAAATATTCCAGCCTTTCTTCACAACAAAGCCAACAGGAGAAGGAACCGGTTTAGGTTTATCACTAAGTTATGACATTGTTACAAAAATGCACGGTGGTGAATTGAAAGTTGAGACTAAGATAAATAAAGGTTCAGAATTTATTATTCAACTGCCTTTATATTGAGTTGATTCTATGAAAACAAATTTAATAAAAAAAAATATTCTGTTAATGTTACTATCCACTGGAGCAATATTGTGCCAGACCAATGACACAACTTATATATATGGTGACAGTTTAAAAACAAATAATATTCAAATCTTTAAAGGTTGGGATTATCATCCTGGCGATGACAGCACATGGGGACTTCCTGCATTCTCTTCAGTTGGTTGGAAAACCGTGGATTGCACACTAGATCTTGATTCAATTAAAGCATATAATTGGAACGGAATCGGATGGTTCAGAAAAACAATAGTTATAGATTCTTCTTTGATGAACAAAATCGTAGCGATGACTCTTAATCACTACGGTGCCTCTCAATTTTATATTGACGGAAAACTCATTAATAATTTTGGGACTGTTTCGAAAAATAGCGACGGAGAGAAAATCTATTACTCCAATAGTGAGCCTATCATTATTAATTTTAATTCAAGCTCTACCTACCTTTTTGCCATCAGGTACTCCAATCATTTGCCGATAGATCATTCATTTTTATATAAAATATTCAGAAACACTATTGGTTTTTATGCCACATTTAAAAATTGGACTGAAGGAATAAATTTCTATGGTATTACTCAGGCAAATGACTCTGTTTTAAATGCATGGTTAATAGGAATACTTTTATCTATATCTGTAATCTACTTTTTGTTATTCTTATTTTATTCTAAACAAAAGGAATATCTATATTATACGATCTTTACTTTTGCATTTGCATTGGCTTTAGCAACTAGTTTATTTGATAATATAATTTATTCTGAAACATTTTATTTTTTAAGTTTTGAAATTATTAGCCGGATTACGTTGTTTGCTGTATTCCTTGGTGTTTTAGCATTTCTTTATCAGATTTTCTACGGACGAATGTTAAAGCTTTTTCGTTATTTTCTAACGTTAGGGATTGGCATATTTATTTGGGAGATGATAATCCCGGTTAACGGTACAATAAGGAAGGTAGTATTAGCTTTTGTATTTATAACTTCAATTGAAATACTAAGAGTGCTATTTCTTGCAATCAAACGTAAAAAAAATAATGCCTGGGTAATTGGAGTGGGAGTATGTGTTTTCACGGTTGGTATTCTATCAGCTATTATATATGGATTAACTGGTGGACAAGTTAATAGTATCTATGTCATACTTATTTTGCTATTCAGCATACCATTATCGATGTCAATCTATCTTGCTCGCAGTTCTTCCCAAACAAATAAAAATCTTGAGACTCAGCTAGCAGCCGTTAAACAGCTTTCCGAGGAAGCAATTGAAAAGGAAAAAACAGCAGCTAAATTAGCAGTTGAAACTCAACTTGTCAGAGCCGAGAATGAAAGAAAAACTCAGGAGCTTGAGTATGCCAAGGAAATAGAAAAAGCATACACAGAACTTAAGTCTACCCAGGCACAACTAATTCATTCAGAAAAAATGGCATCTCTTGGAGAGTTAACTGCAGGCATAGCGCACGAAATAAAAAATCCTCTGAACTTTATTAATAATTTTTCTGAGATAAGCACTGAGTTACTGGATGAATTGAAAACAGAATTGCAGAATCATAATACTGAAGAAATTATAGGGATTGCTGAAAGCTTAAAACAAAATCTTGATAAAATAAACCAGCATGGCAAAAGAGCTGATTCTATAGTAAAGGGAATGCTGATGCATTCAAGAGGAACTTCCGGAGAGAAAGTTCTAACGAATATAAATGATCTCCTGGATCAATATGTTATACTGGCTTACCACGGACTGAGAGCAAAGGATAAAGAATTTAATATCACTATTGAAAAAGAATATGACGATTCCATCGGAAAGATCAATATTATTCCACAGGATATAAGCAGAGTATTTTTAAATGTAATCAATAATGCTTGTTATGCTGCCAATCAGAAAAGACTAAAAGAAGACAAACACTTCTCACCAGTTTTAAAGGTTTCAACAAAAAATTTAGAAAAGATTGTTGAAATAAGAATTAGGGATAATGGGGATGGAATTCCTAAATCTATAAGAGAAAAACTCTTCAATCCTTTTTTTACAACCAAACCAACCGGTGAAGGAACCGGTTTGGGTTTATCACTCAGTTATGACATTATTGTAAAACAACATGCCGGTGAAATTAAATTTGAGAGTGAGGAGGGTGAATTCACGGAGTTTATAATTACTTTACCGAAATCCTAATGAGGAAAAGATGAAACTATTAGTTGTAGATGATGAAAGCGATGCACTGTTTATATTCAAGTTAAGCTTAGGGAAGAAAACAACTAAAATAAATTCAACCTTTGCTGATTTAAGAAGAAAATTTATTTAATTTTGTCAAAATAAAGTTCGATATTAATCAGACCTATCATAACATAATTGGCGTTTAGGTCTAGTTTTGTAGGACTTATGAGTAAGTTGTGCGTCATGTTAAAAAGACAGACGGACACGACATTTCAGATAAATAGAAAAAATGATAAATTTATATAATGACACAGACGACTGAACTATTTCCATCTGAACGGCAGCTTTTATACAACCGACTGGCTGACAAATTGGAAACTGCTTACAACCTCAACCGTAAGGTAGTTAGTTTTCAAGCAAATAAGGATGAGCCAATTTACCGCTGGTTTAAGTACAAAGAGGGATTTTCTTCTACTCTTGTTAAATATTTTTTGACTGAATATTCACCGAAAGAAGGAAAAGTTTTAGACCCTTTTGCAGGTGTGGGCACGACACTTTTTGCAGGACAAGAACTCGGTTGGAGAGCTTATGGCATTGAACTTTTGCCTGTTGGTGCTTTTGTAATTCAGACAAGAGAAGCACTCAACAACATAAGCTCTGTAAAACTGAAAGCAGTAACAAAAAACCTTTGGACAGAACTTTCAAAAATTGAGAATGAAAAAAATCACATCAATCATATCTCAATCACTAAAGCCGCGTTTTCCGAAGAAACGGAGGAACTGCTTAATAAATATTTAACCTACTGTTCAAAAATTAAGGACAACAACATTCAGACAGTTTTACGCTTTGCAGCGTTCACCATTCTGGAGGAAATAAGTTTTACAAGGAAAGATGGACAGTATTTACGCTGGGATTATCGTTCAAAAAGAGATTTAGCGGGCAAACCGTTTGACAAAGGAAAAATTCTTTCGTTTGAACAAGCATTAAAACAGAAGTTAAATCAAATTACTCACGACCTTTTGCCAAATCAATCCAGTTCTTTGTTTGAACAATTTAAAGGCAATGGACATCGACGACACCCAATTAAAATCATTGAAGGCTCGTGCCTAGAAGAACTTCCGAAACTTGAAGATGTTTTTTTTGATTTCATTGTAACATCACCGCCATACTGTAACCGCTACGACTACACTCGGACTTATGCGTTGGAATTAGTTTATCTCGGTTACGACAATGATAAGGTTCGCGACTTGCGACAAGCAATGCTTTCCTATACAGTAGAGAACAAAGAAAAAATTGAATACCTCAATCAGTTTTACTCTTCCATCGGCAGACAAAAAACTTTTGACGTAGTTTTGAAAGTTTACAACGATTCAACTGCAATGACAGAGATAAATTCAATTCTTGACGAATTGAACAAACTTGAGAAGTTGAATAACTACAATATTCCACGAATGGTAAAAAATTATTTTCTGGAATTGTGTTTTGTTACTTATGAAATGGCAAGGGTTACAAAGAGTGGAGGATATTGCGTGATGGTTAATGACAATGTCCGTTATGGTGGCGAAGAAATTCCTGTTGACTTAATCTTATCGGAGTTTGCCGAAAACTTCGGTTTCAAAATCAATAAAATTTTTATGTTGCCAAAAGGAAAAGGCAATAGCAGTCAACAAATGGGCAACTATGGACGAACCGAAGTCCGCAAATGTGTTTACTTATGGCAAAAAAAATAATCTTCAATTATAATTTCAGATAATGATAACAAGCCAAAAAAAAATAAAGAAAAAAGTAGCGGGAAAGAAATCCTATAAAAAAGGTAACGAAACTATCGGTAAAGTAACCGAAAGTGAAGTAGAATATTTGATTCTACCCAAAGAACATCTAATTGATATTGGATTTGAAAAGACATGTTCCTGTGAAGGAAATAAAATCAATTGTCTCACTGCAAAAGAGTGGTTAAAACATCAACTCGGGGTTTGGGAATTTTATTATGAGAAAAGAGATATAAGAGATAAAGAAGTTCATCCGGCAACTTTTCCAATTTCAATGGCAAGAAAAGTTATTGAACTTTTCAGTCACCAAGGTGAGTTGATTCTTGACCCGTTTGTTGGAAGTGGAACTTCTTTGGTTGCTGCACAAGACACAAACAGAAATGCAGTCGGGTTTGATTTGCAACAGAAGTATGTTGACTTGTGTAAGCAGCGTTTGTCTAACGAACAGATTTTTAATAATTCAAAACAGTTAGCGATTGTTGAAGATGCAAGAAATATTCATGAGCATTTGAAAACGCAAAGTGTGAAACTGATTTGGACTTCTCCGCCTTATGCAAACTTACTGAACAGAGAAAGAAAAAATAAATCGCGTAGGGACCGGGATAATGGTCAACTTGGAAAAGTTGAACAATACTCGCAAGATGCAAGGGACTTGGGAACTTTAGAATTAGAAGTTTACGCAAAGCAAATGGGAGATATTTATGGGTCGCTGTTGCCGATTATGAGGGATGATGGTCACTGCGTTATCAATGTCCCAGATATGTGGTGGGAAAATAGACGGATTACAATCCACATTTCACTGATTGAAGAATTGCGTAAGCGCGGTTATGAGTTTCGCAATACGATTATTTGGGATAGAAGAAATGTTGTAAACAACATTGGAATTTTTGGGTGGCCATCTAACTACATTACGATGGGAACTACTTTTGAATATTTATTGCACTTTAAAAAAGCGAAATGAGTATGGATGTTAGAACAAAGGAGCAGTTAATTGAGGAGATAAAACAAATTGCAAAAGCTGGATGGCATAAAAGTGTAAAAGATACCAGCAGTAAAAAGAATGATGGTGCTGTCGGAAATACGCTTGAAGTTTTATTGGGTGTGCCTGAAAATAATCTTCCGATTCCAAATACAAACGAATGGGAGTTGAAAGGTCAGCGGTTGAAATCAACTGCACTGTTTACTTTTAAACATACTGAACCTTCGCCAATTGCTTTAGAATTTGTTTCATCAATTTTTCTTCCTCAATTCGGATGGCGACACAAAGAAGCAGGAAAAGAATATTCGGAAGATGAAAAAAGTTTTAGAAGCACTACGAATGCGAAGAAAAATACTGTGCGTGGTTTCCGATTGATTATTGACCGGAATGCAAAGAAGGTGAGATTTATTTTTGAAAGTGAAAAAGCAAAAGCAAGTAAACCGGAAATAAAAGAATGGTTGAAAATGGTTGAGATGAATAGGGGATTAGGTTTGCTGAACCCTGAACCTTATTGGGGATTTGATGACCTGATGTATGTTTTCGGTTCAAAGTTGAAAAACTGTTTTTATGTAGTTGCCGATACGAAAAAAGTAGATGACCAAGAATATTTTCGCTACCTAAGGTTGAATGTATTGTCGGGTTTTTCATTTGAAAAAATGATTGACCAATTGGAACTCGGAAATGCTTATGTAGATTTTGATGCACGAACAAGACATAATCACGGAACGAAATTCAGAATTAAGCAGCGGTTTGTTCCGTCTGTCTATGAACACTGTCAGGTAATAGAATTGATTTGATGTTTAGAAAATTTTTGCGTTCGCTCTTATCTATTTTCAAACTTGCTGGCATCAATTACAAATGGAAAGACAGCGATTCAAATAACTGGCTTGACAAACCTAATGACGACACCGATATTGAAAAACGGGTCAAGGCGATTTATTGGAAAAAGAAAAATGACAGGTTACTGATATTAAATATCAATGTTCCACTGGTAAATAAAAATGTTGATCTTTCAATACTTCAAGGAAAGTTTGACGAATTAATAAACGGCAAGCAATCAATAATTCATCAACACGAAAAATATATTGCTTTGGGAGAATTAAAAGGAGGCATTGACCCAGCAGGTGCAGACGAACATTGGAAAACTGCTAACTCTGCTTTGAATAGAATCAGAAGTAGCTTTAACAAAAAGAGATTGAAACCGAAGACATTTTTTGTAGGTGCTGCAATTGAAAATGCAATGGCAAAAGAAATTTTTAAGCAGATAAAAACAGGTGCGATGAATAACGCTGCAAACCTGACAAATGACGAGCAACTGACAGGAATCTGCGACTGGATTGTGAATCTATAAATTCAGACACCACGACTTTGCGGATAGAAAAGTACTACCGCCAACAGCGGGTTGCTGCTATGGTGGGTGACAAGCAAAACGAAACCTTTTAAAATTTAATTTACTTTTATGTTAGACAATAATTAGGTGCTCAAATCATAGTAAACAAATAAATATTCTTTCTCAGAGTATAAAGCCGAGTCATGCGACTCGAGTTTTTTTTCAATCAAACTCGTATTGATAAGTGAAGCTGTATATTGTAATTTTGTAATGAGAAGATAATTTCAAATACATTAATATGATTATAAAATCTCCCCTTAAGCTTTTCACTTCAAAGAGACACGGCACTTTCTTAATCCCCGTTATCAATAAATCATTCAAATCAACCATTACGAATAAAATATGAGGTGAGTACTATGAAGCATTTAACTTATCCTGGAGCATTAATAATCCTTATTATTTTAGCTTGTATTGATCTTGCGTGGGGACAGCCATATAAAAATCTGATCGAAATAACTCCGCAATTTACCTTAAAGTCTTTCATATGGGGTGAGTATAACGATAATTCAATTCAGGTTCTTGAGGAAAAGGGATTACTTTACAGCGGTGGAATTACATCGAAGATAAAATTTAGCAGCAGCATTGATCTATATACAAAGTTTGATGCACACTACTATTCCGGTTTGATTGATTATGATGGCTTTCTCCAAAATACTGATGGTACAACAGAACCTTATAAAAGCAAAACAGGGTACGAAGGTTTAGAAACAATATTAAATTTTGGTTACGATATTTACACTGGTGATCATTTTGTTATAGCGCCGGAGCTTGGTTTTCAATATGAATACTGGAATAGAGATATTGATGACGGTGGTAAATATGGTTATGATGAAGTTTATAATTTATTTTTCATTGATTTTGGAACCGGTTTTATTTACCAGTTTTCTCGTTCATCTAAAATCTTTTTAAACATAATGGGTGAATATCCGCTTCTCATTACTGAGTCGCTTGACTTGGCTTCTCGCGGGCAAGGTGGTCCAGCGGACGTAAATCTTGAACCTTTACCAAACATTGGTCTAAGTATGGAACTCGGAGGAACAACTTATGGAGTTTATTTATCATTTTATCTGGATTATATGCTGTTTACTAAATCAGCTTTTGATCAAGGATTTCATCAGCCGGAATTAGACAGAATGGTTGTTGGAATGAAATTGGGTTATACCTTTTCAATTAACTAAGGAGAAGAAAATGTTTAACAAAGCTTTAATCACTCGTTTGATGCTTAAAGGATTCTTATTCTCAATATTCGCAGTGAATGTGTTTGCGGAAGAATTGCTTGAAAAGGAACCATCTGATCGTTCGAATATTGAATCACAATCGTCAATCTCAATTCAGACATTAGGTGGCAACTATTCTGTTTTATCAAATTATGTTAACGAATTTTCAAAATATAAATTGAGCAAACAAAGTAAACCAAGCTATAAATCACCCTGGGTTGCCTTTCTTCTTTCTTACATAATTCCCGGAAGCGGGCAAATTTATAACGGGGAGATTATAAAAGGACTTGTCTTTACAGGTACTTTTGTGCTCGGTGCGGCAATTGCATTGATACCGGCAATTGGTGCTACGTCTGGTTCAGATTGGCCAACCGCTTCTTACATTGGAGCGGGAATTGCAGGCATTGCTTACGTTTGGCAGCTTATTGATGCACCAGTTTCTGCAGGCAGAATCAATGAGGAAAATAATCTATCAATGTTCAAAATAAATATTTTAGATGGTCACCAGGTGAACTTAGGACTTTCAAGTGAATTAATCAAAGATACTCCGGCATTTGGATTAAAGGTGAATTATCAAGTTCCAATATTTTAGTAATGCTGCTTATTCAAGTGGTTGCACAAAATTATTGCTTTGCTGACTTAGTAACCCATATGAGCTAATTCCCCTGATTTCTGCGAATCTTCTTATTGAAAATAAAACTAGATTAATGTTTATCGTGAAATTCTCTCGTAGAGGTAATTTTATTGGTTGTCCATTCAATATTCTTTTCCATCTTGATAAACCACTGCATGGTTAATTAATCTTCTTAATTTAAATTTAGACTTGACAAGCTCAACTCACTATCGTATATTTACGATAAACGATAAGGTTTAAATAAAATGGCAGCTTCAAAGAAAGATGAATTTTCTCAAGAAGAAATCTGGCTTGCTGACATAGCAAAATCACTTTCACATCCGGCGCGAATAAAAATCTTAAAAGTACTCAAGGAAATAGATTCTTGCATGGTCGGAAGTCTGGTAGATAAACTTCCTCTTGCCCAAGCCACAGTCTCGCAGCATCTCAAGGAATTAAAACGAGTGGGGCTTATTGATGGAGAAATTGATGGTCCCAAGGTTTGTTACTGTGTAAACAATAAAAAGCTTACAAAAGCAAAGAATGCACTTGATAAATTATTTAATAAAATGGGTTGTTGTTAAAAAAAAGGAGCAAAAATGAAAACGTCAGAAGAACTTAAAAAAGTTGTTCGAGAAAAATATGGAGAGATTGCTGTCTCAGCACCTCAATCAGGGTGTTGCGGTACAACTTCGTCGTGCTGTGGTGATTCATCAAATTTAGAATTTGTTATGATAGGTGATGAGTACAAAAACCTGAATGGCTATGTAGCAGATGCGGATCTTGGTTTGGGATGTGGAATTCCTACAGAATATGCGGATATAAAAAAAGGCGATACTGTAGTTGATCTTGGATCTGGAGCAGGTAATGATGTGTTTGTTGCCAGAGCAATTGTTGGTGAGGAAGGCAAAGTAATCGGAGTGGATATGACCGAACAGATGATAGAAAAAGCGAACGAAAGCAATTCAAAGCTTGGATATAAAAATGTCGAGTTCAGATTTGGTGATATTGAAGCAATACCCCTGGAAGATAGCGTTGCAGATGTAATTGTAAGTAACTGTGTTTTGAATCTTGTTCCCGATAAAGTTAAAGCATTCAATGAAATTTATCGCATCTTAAAACCAGGAGCGCATTTTTGTGTTTCGGATATTGTAATACAAGGTGAGATGTCTGAAGAGTTAAAACATTCTGCTGCGATGTATACTGGCTGTGTCTCCGGTGCAATAAAGCAAGAAGAATACCTTGGAATAATCAATCAGGCAGGATTTGTTAATGTTGAAATTAAGAAATCTAAACGGATTGATTTACCACTGGACTTGTTAAAGAAATATTTAACTGAGCAAGGCATTAAAGAATACAATGAAAGTCTAAAAGGTATTTTTAGCATTACTGTTGTTGGTTATAAGATCTGACATTAGATGAATCTTTCTCAAAAACTAGATTTTCATTACAAAGCTTTCGATAAATCCAAAATCTCGCCCGATCCTCTTCAATTTCTTTACCTTTACAAGGAAGAAGGTGACATTGAGGTTATGGGGTTTATAGCTTCTCTGTTTGCATACGGGAATGTAAAACAAATAATAAATTCATTGGAAAAAATAAGACGCATTGTTGGGGAAAAACCTTACAGTTATGTGGTTAAGTTCACTCAAAAAGATTACAAGGACTTTAAGGGACTCAAACATCGATTTTATTCTCAGGAAGACATTTTCAATTTGTTTTTAGTAATGAAAGGTGTCTACCAGAATTACGGTTCACTAAAAAATCTTTTTCTAAGTTTTTATAATCCGCACGAACCAAATCTTAAGAATGCAATCTCAAAATTTTCAAATCATTTCGTAAAAATTGTTATGGAGCAAACCAATCAAGATAAAGTCAGCCAGGGAATAAAATTCATGTTTCCTAAACCAGAAAAGGGTAGTGCCTGCAAACGGATGAATTTATTTCTAAGATGGATGGTAAGAAAAGATGAACTCGATTTGGGGTTGTGGAGTGAAATCCCAACAAACAAACTTGTTATTCCTGTTGATACACATATTGCTAAGGCTTGCACATCTTTAAAGCTTACTAATAGAAAAAATGTAAGCTGGAAAATGGCGGAAGAAATTACAGAAAAGCTAAAGAAATTTGACCCAAATGATCCGGTAAAATATGATTTTGCCTTGTGCCATATCGGAATGCGGAAAATGAAGTTCTGATAAGGAAAAATTGATAAACCCAGTTCATTAAAGAAGATAAATCATATTAAATGAACTAACTTTTCTCATTTGCATATTCATTAAAAATAAACTTCATTGTTTCGTCCCGAAGGGACTTTTAAATCGAGGGGAAAATTGTTCTAAAAATATTTTGTCCCTCTGGGACATGATTATTTTATATTCTCAAGTTGACCGCCTAAAGATAAAAACCGTTAAAACGGTTATTAGATTCGTGTTTTTATATCATTCTCTGCGGGATTAATCCCGCAGAGAACGGGAAAATTTAAGTAAATATGAATCGTTTCAACGGTTTAAAATAACAAGCGGTCATCTTGAGTTATATTAATATTACTTTTTATTGAAGTCCTGTTAAGGACTAAATATTTATAGAAAATAAAATCCCATTAGAAATCCGAGTCCCGTATGGGACGAAATATTTGGATTTAATTCAAGCAAATAGAATTAGTACTGAAAAAACTATAGTTTCTAATTTTTTTCCACAAACAAAATTATTTTGGATACCTGTGATCCCTTCCCAAAAATCACCAGTAAATCAAAATAAACATTGTAGACGTAAAAAAACCTCTTTATATTTGGACAACTATTTCTCAACCGAGATAAAAAATTAATTAGTTACAATTTATCTTTCTCACCCACACAAGGAGAAAAGTATGTCAGAACATAAACCGTTTGTTCCTTTTGTCTCACCGCAGTCAGACATGTCTGAATTTACGATCAGAGCATTGATAATCGGATTAGTTATGTGCGTTGTTCTTGGAGCTGCTAACGCTTACCTTGGACTGAAAGCAGGCATGACAATAGCTGCCACATATCCAGCCGCTGTTATCGGAATGGCAATTCTGAAAATATTCAAAGGGTCAATTCTAGAAGAAAATTTTGCCCGAACTGTCGGTTCAATTGGTGAATCAGTTGCGGCAGGAGCAATCTTTACATTACCTGCATTTTTAATTGCCGGTGTGTGGACTGAATTTTATACAACTCAGCATTACCTTGAAGCAACCGCAATAATGTTAGTCGGAGGTGTCGTTGGAATTTTATTCGTTACTATACTTCGCCGCGTGATGGTTGAAGATAGAGAACTTCCATTTCCCGAATCTGTCGCAGCCGGTGAAATACATAAAGCAGGACGTTCGGGGAAAAGTGGTGCTAAATTTCTTTTTTGGGCAATGGGTCTAGGTGCATTAATCCAGGTTTTAAAGCAAGTACAATTTTTCGCCGCTTCTTGGGAAAAATTTATTGCATTTGCCTATAAAAAAATAACTTTTGCAAATGGGGCTTCGGTTGAAGCAAGCGGTGGTGCATTACTCAGTACACCAGGTGTTAGTCCCGCATATATGGGAGTTGGTTATATCATTGGTCCAAACCTCGCCGCGTTGAATTTTACAGGCGGTTTACTTGCATGGGGTTTATTCGTTCCACTCTTACTTTACTTTCTCGGGCCAGAATTGATCGCGTCGCTTCAAGCAGGCGGAACTACTCAGATAACTGATGAAACTTGGATTGGCCTAGCAAATCAGGTTTGGAGAACTATCGTTCGCCCAGTGGCAATTGGCGGTATGTTGATGAGTGCTGCATTCACTCTTTACAGGATGAGAAAAAGCTTAGGTGCAGGTTTGGGTCATGCAATTAAAGATGTTAAAAAAGCCGCTTCAGGAAGTTCAGTTGCTCAAGTTAGAACTGAAAAGGATATGAACTTTAAATGGGTATTTATTGGACTAGCATTAGCGTCTGTTTTCACATTTGTTATTTATAATTACTTTGCTGAAGATGTAGTTGCAGCATTGGTTGCTACGGTTGTGATGATCGTTGCCGGATTTTTCTTTGCCGCAGTTTCAGGATATTTAGTTGGATTGATTGGTTCAAGTAATAATCCAATTAGCGGATTAACAATCTCAACTTTAATTATTGCAGCATTACTTATGGTTGCTCTGGGAGTAAAAGGTATGGCAGGAATTGCAGCTGTGCTTGGTGTTGCGGCGGTAATTTGTGTTGCCGCTGCAGTCGCTGGCGAAATGCTTCAAGATTTGAAAGTTGGACATATTCTCGGCGGTACACCCTGGAAAATGCAGGTCGGCGATCTCATAGGAATTGTTCTTGCTGCGGCTGTTATGTTTTTCCCGCTTCTTATCTTACATCAAGGAGATCTTAATACTGGCGGAACTGGTTTAGGCGGAAAAGCTTATCCTGCTCCCCAGGCAAGCTTAATGGCGATACTTGCTAAAGGAATTGTTGGCGGTGATATGGCTTGGCCTCTTATTATAGTTGGAATTATAATGGCCATCGGATTTATACTTGTCAAAGTCAAAAGTCCAATGTTAGTTTGTGTGGGAATGTATCTGCCGCTTGAAACGTCCTTTGCAATTTTCATCGGCGGATTAATAAAGGGATTGCTAGATAAACTGTCGGCAAAAAGAAACTTGAATGAAGCACAGAAAGTACGGGTTGATAATAATGGAGTTTTACTTGCATCAGGATTGATTGCCGGGGAAGCATTGATTGGTTTACTCTTCGCGTTTTTTGCCGTGATGGAATGGGAAACTCCGATTATTTTTACTGAACCTTCGTTCTTAATTAGTTTATTAGTATTTGTTGTGATTGCTTTTGTACTTATTCGAACACCATTAAACAATGCGGGTAAACCGGATGAACCTGCTCCACCAAGTGCTGTATTTTAATTATGTAGAGGTTGACTATAAAGAATTTCGAACTTCAATATTCCTTGTTCAGTATTCATTATTTAATAAAATATCGAATATCGAATAAAGAATTATGAATAATTTTTTGATCAACTGCTCTGAAAATGTATGCTAAAAAATATTTTTCGCAAAAAAAAGATTAATAACTCGATTAATTATTTGGAGCTAACTCCAAAAAGATCTTATGACCACGAAGTAGAGGATTCTGGAAAGGTTTCAGTACTTGTACCAAAGTTCAAGAATAAATTTTTAGTAAGTTTTTTGGCGCCACGTTTAAAGGCACCTTACATAAAAGCAAAGCTCGATGATTTTGGTTCTCTGACCTGGATGGAAATGGACGGAACAAAAAATGTTCAATTAATTTCTCAGTCACTAACTCATAAGTTCGGGGAAAAAGTTCAGCCTGTTGATGAAAGATTAACAAAATTTTTAACTCAACTTTATCAATATAATTTCATCACTTTCAAAGAAATAAATTTAAAAGGAGATTTTTATGGGAAAAATATTAGGTCATCTTAATCCACAAGATGTTTTCAATCATTTTGAGGAGATATGCAAGTATCCTCGTCCTTCCAAAAAGGAAGAAAAAATTGCTGAGTATGTTAAGTCAGTTGGAAAAAGAAATAATCTGGAAACATTAACAGATAAATTTGGCAACATACTCATTCGTAAAGCCGCTTCTCCAGGAATGGAGAACTTGAAGAACGTATGCCTTCAAGGGCATATTGACATGGTCTGTGAAAAGAATCGAGATGTTGAACATGATTTTGATAATGATCCAATCATTCCTTACGTTGATGGGGAATGGGTAAAAGCAAAAGGAACCACTCTGGGTGCCGATAACGGTATCGGCGTGGCAACTGCGCTGGCTGTTCTTGAAGATAAAAATTTGGTTCATGGACCTTTAGAATGTTTGTTCACTCTTGATGAAGAAACAGGTTTGACAGGAGCTTCGAGCTTAAAATCTGGTTTTCTAAAAGCGCAAATTCTTATCAATATGGATTCAGAAGAAGAAGGAAGTCTTTACATCGGATGTTCCGGTGGAAAAAATACTCAGGCACGATTTAAATTCTCTGCAGAAAAAACTCCAGGCGGATCTTCAGCTTATGAAATTAAAGTTGCCGGATTAAAAGGCGGCCACTCCGGGTTGGAAATTCAAACAGGCAGAGGAAATGCAATTAAAATTCTTACAAGATTACTTTGGACTTTTGCTAAGGATTATAAAATTCGTTTAGCAAAAATTGAAGGCGGCAACAAGCATAATGCAATTCCGCGTGAAGCATTTGCGGTTGTTACGGTACCAATATCAGCAGACAAAGCGCTGAAAAAATTTGTAAAGAATTTCAATCAAACAGTCAAAGCAGAATTAGCAACTAATGAACCGGATTTGAATATTTCGATAGAAAAGCATTCAACACCATCTAATGTAATGGATCCTAAAACTCAGAGAAAATTATTACATGCACTTTATGCAGTTCCACATGGCGTCATTACGATGTCTCCGGATATTCCGGGGCTTGTTGAAACCTCCACGAATCTTGCAACAATTATTACCGAAGGGAAGAGCGTAAATATTGTTACAAGTCAGCGAAGCTCAGTAGCTTCTGAAAATGAGGATATTGTAAATATGGCCTCATCTGTTTTTGAACTTGCTGGAGCAGATATAACTTTTGGTGATGGTTATCCCGGTTGGAAACCAAATGTTCACTCCGAAATTCTCAGTGTTATGAAATCAACTTATAAAAATATGTACGGTAAAGAACCCGAAATAAAAGCAATTCATGCTGGACTTGAATGCGGAATTATCGGTGAGAAATATCCTGGTATGGACATGATTTCATTCGGACCCACTATGTTTGGTGTTCATTCACCTGATGAAAGAATAAAGATTGATACAGTTCCGCGGTTTTATGATCTTCTCAAGAATGTTCTAAAAAATATTCCGCAAAACTGATATTAGAATCAAAAAAGAATTAAGTCAAAGCTAACGGTATGAAGCACAAATCAATCCGGGGGCTTTGACTTTTTTATTTTCTGGTTGATTATAGAAATAAGTTCATTTTTTTTGGATGCTAAGTAGATTATTTACTCAAATTGACCGCTTGTTCTTGTAAACCGTTGAAACGGTTCATAAATTTTAGATTTTTCCCATTCTCAACGGGATTAATCCCGTTGAGAATAAGATACAAAATGCAAGTTGGTAACCGTTTTAACGGTTTTAATTTTTAGGCGGTCAACTTGAGTTATTTATATGAATCACTTCAGGGTCTGTTGAATAACTCAAAATCTGTGAGATCTATTGCATTTGACTAAAGTCAACTGCAATAAATACTTTTGTAACATTCTCCCAATCGTGGTATTAATTCAGTAAGTATTTATTATTGAGTTGAATCTATTTTTTTAGAAATAATTTAAAACGAAAAATGAAAAATACTTTACAAGAAAAACTTCCGCAACCATCAAACATTTTGAGATGGACAGTCCTTCTATTCGTTAGCTTGGCAATGTTTGGAAACTACTATATCTATGATAGCATCAGCCCGCTTGCCGATCTTTTAAAATCTCAATTAGGTTTTTCGGATTCGAACATTGGGCTGCTGAATGCCATCTATAGCTTTCCCAACATTATCATGGTGCTCGTTGGAGGAATTTTAATTGATCGAATAGGAACACGAAAATCAGTTTTTATTTTTACTTTTTTGATTATGCTCGGAGCTATCATCACTGCAATGACGGGTGAAATATTTTTAATGGCAGCAGGCAGATTGGTTTTTGGTCTTGGTGCAGAATCAATGATCGTTGCAATAACCACAGTGATAGCACGATGGTTTAAAGGAAAGGAATTATCTTTTGCATTTGGTTTAAATTTAACCGTTGCGCGCTTAGGATCCTTTCTTGCATTGAATTCTCCGACTTGGGGAAAAAGTTTGTTCGAATATTGGCAATCACCCTTGTGGGTTACTGTAGCGGCAGGAGTTTTTGCACTGATTTGTGCCATCATTTATTTCTTCCTGGATGTTTATGCAACTAAAAATTATGTGATGCCAAAGGAAGGGCAGCAGGATAAGATCGAAATCAAGGAGCTATTCAAATTTGGAAAATCATTTTGGTTCATCACAGCTCTTTGCGTAACATTTTATTCAGCGATGTTTCCTTTCCAAACATTTGCAATTAAATTTTTCCAGGAAGCACATGGAACAAGCCGGGAAGTCGGCGGCAACTTATCAAGCATTCTTACCTTAGCAGCTATGTTCTTTACTCCATTATTCGGTTTGCTTGCCGATAAAATAGGAAAACGATCTTTGCTGATGATGTTCGGTTCTTTACTAATTATTCCGGTTTACTTGATGATGGCTTACAAATTTGGTCGTCCGGATATATTAGCCGAAAGTGATTTTTTCAATATCAACATTAATTTTTTTGATATACATGCGGCTATTCCAAAATATTTGATTCTTCCAATGTCGATGATGGGAATTGCTTTTTCACTTATACCGGCAATAATGTGGCCCTCGGTAGCTTTGATTGTAAATTCGGAAAAGCTTGGTACAGCTTACGGTTTGATGACAATGATACAAAATATAGGATTATTCGGATTTAATTTATTAATTGGTTTTGCTAACGATATCTCAGGAGCAAGCGCCGCAAATCCTGCAGGTTATAATTTAGGAATGTGGATTTTCTCTTCGCTTGGATTTTTCGGATTAGTGTTTGCTTATTTTTTAAGGAGATCTGAAAAAGGAACTTCTGGTCATGGTCTTGAATTTGGAGCGATTCATAAGAAAGAATGAGCAGGCGTAAATAAAGCACAATTAAATTTAAGAATACCATTTAATTGCTGTTATTCTTAAGTTTGAAAAAAAGAAAGAACTAAGATGAGCGGGTTGAGCATTAAATCAACTATCATATTTATTGTTTTATTCCAGAGTTACCTCAATTCCCAATCATTTGGATTCGGATGTCTTGGGTTCACAGGCGGATATGCGGGATACAGCCATCAAAAATATCAGCCAGATGGATTGAATGATTACATAAAAATTTTCAATTTAAATCGAAAAGATTCTTTAACTGAAAATCTCCACAGCTTTGGTTCGACAAATGGATTTAGAGTAGGATTAAATTTTTTTAGGAAAAAATTCAGTGGAGTTTTTATTACTGCGAAAGGATTCTACCAATTTCTTAATGAAAAACATCAAGCCGTTGAAAAGTTATCATCAGGAATTGTTTCAACTTCAAATGAAGTAAAAATGATTAATTGGGGATTAGGAATTGATCTCGGCACTCCTATAATTTCATTTCTAAATTGGAAAATAATTGATGCGGCACTTCTTTATAACCAGGCGAGATTTTCAAATACACAAAATTTTCCTGGAGCTTTGACTGTCGTAAATAATTATAAAAGTGACTATCATTTTGGTTACACCATCGGAACAGGAATTATTATAGAAATTTTGGGTGAGTACATTACTCTGGAAGGTTTGGCTGCATATTCTAAAATAACTATTGACGAAATGAAGATGGATGACGGAACCAAATTAATGAAGAATGAAAACTCAACCGAAGCAATGAAAAATTTTATTGCCGATGGGGGGTTTAACGCGGTCATCCAATTAAATATCGGATTACCATTATAAAAATTTAATTTATACAAGGAATAATTATATGTCAATTTCTAAACTTGATTCAGCTTGCATAATTGCAATTAGAACTTGCATGGGTACTAAAAAAGATGAAAAAGTATTAGTCATTACCGATGAACAGAAAAGAGAAATCGGTTATGCATTATACATAAATGCTCTGCGCTTAGGTCATCAATCATTATACATTGAAATGAAATCCGGTAAAGTGAACGGAGAAGAACCGCCTGAAGCAGTTGCAGAATTAATGCAAAAGTTTGATGTTGTTTTATGCCCTACTGCAAAATCACTCACTCACACAAACGCGCGAAGAGCAGCATCAGCAAAAGGTGTTAGAGTTGCAACTTTTCCCGGAATCACTAAAGATGTTATGATCCGAGGAATGAATGCTGACTACAATAAAATTTCAAAATTATCCATTAAGCTTAAAGCAATTTTAGAAAAGGGAAGTCACGTCCGTGTAACTTCTGCCTTAGGTACGGATATTTCATTCAGCATTAAAGGCAGACCATCCTATGCAAGCAAAGGTCTTTTCTATGCGAAAGGTGAAAGTGGTAATTTGCCAACCGGTGAAACTTTCCTCGCTCCAATTGAGGGAACATCAAACGGAATTTTTATTGTTGATGGTTCTATGGCAGGATTGGGATTAATTAAAAATGTTAACATTAGCATAAAAGTTAAAGATGGGTATGCAACTGAAATTAAAGGAGGACTACTTGCTAAAAAATTAGCGAAACAGCTTGATGAAGTTGGGAAAGATGCTCGAAACATTGCTGAGTTCGGAATCGGAACAAATGATAGTGCAAAGTTAAGCGGAGTTTTACTTGAAGATGAAAAGGTTCTTGGAACTATTCACATTGCTCTCGGAAATAATGTGTCAATGGGTGGAAATGTTAATGTTCCACTTCATTTGGATGGAGTAATTAAAAAGCCAACTGTCTATCTTGATGGTAAGTTATTGATGAAAGATGGAAAGCTGCTTGTAATATGATTGAAGGGAACGACCTTCTGGTCGTTCCGCAGTTGCTTCAGTTAACGGTTTTAAGAAACTGGGTTTATAGTTTCAATTGATATGAAACAGATATGCCAGATTTCTAATCGCGTTTTGCGTAACGAAAATCTGGCATATCTACGTAATTAGTGAAGCAGCAATCAAGATATACCAGATTTTCTATGCGAAGAAGATAATGCTAAATCTGGCATATCTTTATTTCCTACATTCTTTTCATTCCGGGATTTGAACAAACTGTAATTTATTGAATCGCTTAATGCTTGTAAGCTTGCTTCAATGATATTTTGAGAAACCCCGACCGTCGACCAGGTATTCTTACCATCGCTTGATTCAATCAGTACTCTTACTTTTGCTCCGGTTCCATCTTTCTCTCCAAGTACACGTACTTTATAATCTATAAGTTTAATGTTCGCAATTTCCGGATAAAATCTCATCAATGCTTTTCTTAATGCAGAATCTAAAGCATTAACAGGTCCATTTCCATCAGCGGCAGTGTGTTCAAGTTCTCCCTTCACTTCGACTTTAAGTACAGCTTCTGAGTAACTTGTATCGGATTGATCTTTCAGAACATTTATTTTAGCGTATGTAACTGTAAAGAAAGGCTTGTATTGCTTCAATTCCGATCTTAACAAAAGTTCAAAAGTACCTTCCGCTCCATCAAACTGGAATCCGGAATATTCTAAAGATTTTAAAAATCCAACAAAATTTTTACTGAACTCTTTCTCTTCTGGAAGCTCAATACCAAGCTCTTTGGCTTTGTACCGGATATTACTTTGCCCGGAAAGATCCGAGACAATTACTCTCTGTAAGTTCCCAACCTTTTTTGGATTAAGATGTTCATACATTCTGCTATCCTTAAGAACTGAACTTACGTGAATTCCACCTTTGTGTGCAAAAGCAGAGTGACCTACAAAAGGTGCCCGAGTGTTCGGGATTATGTTCATCACTTCATAAATGAAATGTGAAAGGGAAGTGGTCTTCTCTAAATCTAGAACTTTATTGGTTTCTTTTCCTAACTTTAAAATTAAATTAGGAATAATGCTGCACAAGTTTGCGTTACCGCATCTTTCTCCAACACCATTGATTGTTCCTTGAACGTGAACTGCACCGGCTTGGACAGCCATTAAAGAATTAGCTACACCAAGTTCGCCATCATTATGAGCATGAATTCCCAATGGTAATTTTACTTTTGATTTTACATCAACAAAAATGTCGTAGATTTCATTTGGCAGCGAACCGCCATTCGTATCGCAAAGAACAAGAATATCAGTGCCTGCTCTTTCAGCGGCAAGCAGCATTTTGATTGCAAACTTGGAATCATCTTTGTAACCATCAAAAAAATGTTCGGCGTCAAACACAATCTCTCGTCCACCATCCTTTAAAAATTTTACAGAATTATAAATTAGCAATTCATTCTCTTCATCAGAAAGCCCTAAGCTTTTTTGGGAATGAAATCTCCATGTCTTTCCAAAAATTGATACAACGGGCGTTTCGGCATTGATCAATGCGAGTAAGTTTGCATCGGTTTCAATTTTATCGGGAAATCTTGCAGTCGAACCAAACGCACAAATTTTTGAATGGCTAAGTTTTAATTTCTTTACATCCTGGAAGTACTGTTCATCTTTCGGGTTGCTTCCAGGCCACCCGCCTTCGATGATATCAATCCCATAATCATCTAACTTCTGTGTGATTAGAAGCTTATCCTGGATGGATAAATTTATTCCTTCGCCTTGTGTACCGTCGCGTAATGTTGTGTCGAATAATTCTATAGTTTGTTTCATTTCTGTTTCCTCAATTTTTGATCTTGATGAAAAGTACATCCCCGGCCCTTCCCAAAGAGAGTGTTGCATAACCTTTGTATTGTCATTGCGAATCCCGATTTTCCGGTTGATATTAAGGTTTATTGGGATGAAGCAATCTTAAATTAACATTTCGAACTGAATTTAAGATTGCTTCGTTCTCCCAAAGTATTAGGAGAACTCGCAATGACTTTTTCTGACTTACGCAACAGCCCCGAAGGGAAGCGAGTCTTAATTCCCCTTTTTGGGGAAAAGAAGGGGGCTTTTACACTATCATACTCGTTTGCCGAGCGAATTCAAAAAGATTTCCGGCTTCAAGTATTGGAAGTATATCGCCTAACGGTTTCAATTTATATTCTTCATTAGTTGTCAGATTTATCAAAACATTTTTTTTAAGATCAATTTTAACTTCATCGCCGGTTTTTATTTTATTATTTAATTTTTCAACTGATTCATAAGGAACAACAAATCCGCCATCAACAGCATTTCTAAAAAAAATGCGCGCATAAGATTCGGCAACGATAACTTTTGTTCCGGCTTTCTGTAATGCAAACGGAGCGTGCTCACGTGAAGAACCGCATCCGAAATTTGCGCCGCCGATAATAATTGGAAATTCTGTTTCATATTTCTTTGAAGCGACATATTTAATGCCTCCATTTGGTAAACCGGATTTTTCCGATGGTACTGAAGACAATGCATACTTACCGTACATTTTTGATTCTTCCGGGTCAGATAAACTATATACCAAATGTTCCGCAGGAATAATCTGGTCAGTATCAATATTGTTTCCTAATACGAAAGTTTTTCCACTTACTATTTTTTCCATTCACTTTTCCTTTTATAAAAATTCTCTCGGATCTG
>Ga0209520_10000497_pt1 | contig 21867 bp, 46 predicted proteins | sample Rifsed16ft1_FD_184009 | JGI IMG/M metagenome (GOLD analysis project Ga0209520, IMG submission 184009) | Soil microbial communities from Rifle, Colorado, USA - sediment 16ft 1 (version 2) | ecosystem: Environmental > Terrestrial > Deep subsurface > Rock core/Sediment | place: Rifle, Colorado...
TCCGATCTATGTGGACACGCTCTACGACCACTGGCGCTCGGGCCTGCCGAACTACGACGGCCCGCCGGTCCACAACCTGTGGGGGGACCCGATCATCCTGCCGCCAGGCTTCGGGATCGACGGCATCTCGCCGCTCTACAGCTCCGAGGTGACGCCGGATCGGGTGACGGAGTGGATGATCCGCACTCGCGTGGTGGTCCCGCGCTCCCCGCGGGCCGTGGGACCGACGCCCGAGGCGCCCGGCGAGACGCCCTACATCCGCACCGAGGCCGAGAAGCCAGTGAAGCTGACGCTCGAGGAGCGCCAGCGTCTCTCGGTGCTCATCGGCAAGGGCGAGCGGGCGCCGAGCCTCGGCGTGCCGATCCTGCCGATGGGCGCCGCCCTCAAGGACGAGATCGCGCGGGTCATCGACGGGCCAGGCACGGAGGGCGTCGGCGGGAGCAAGGCCGACCGCGTGCTTCAGCGCGTCTACGCACGGCGACGGCAGGCGATCGAGCAACTCCGGCGCGAGTCGCCGCTGCTGGACCAGGAACTGACGCGCCGCGAGCGGCTCGTGATCGAACAGAAGACGCGCGGCCCTGCGGCGCCGCCGCCCGCCGTACCGGGCGGTGGCGGCTTCGGCGATCTGCTGCGCTCTCTCGGGAGGTAAGGATGGGGGTGCCGCCGGTGCGACGGGCTGACGATCCGCAGGGCGACTTCCGCGAGCAGCGCCAGCCGCAAGAGATGATCGACTTCGGCTTCGGGCGGTGGCGGCTGAAGGCATCAGGCGCGCTGACCCTGATCCTCTTGGGCATCCTCGCCATCGTCGGCGCGCAACTCTACGTCGGCTGGGAGATCCGCTCCGCATCGAGCGCCGAGCACGGGGTGGTGCTCAAGAGCCAGGGGCTACTCTTCACGGCGCAAGATCGCCTAAGCTGCATCGTCACGCTGTCGGCCGAGGAGCGCCAGGCCCTCCGCCACGAGTTCCGCCCCGGGGCCTTCGCCCGCTGGTGCCCCTGGGTGCGCGAGAACGAGCGGTGAAGCTCCTGGCGAGCGCACTGGCGGTCGTGAGCGTTCCCCTCGGGCTGCTCGCCTCACTGGTCGGCGATCCGGTTGATGTGTGGCTACTCGTCACGATCGGCCTGCTCGCCCTGTTGTGCTGGAGCGCGCAGTAACTCCGCGGTCCGCGTGAGGTACGCCGCGCGCAGGGTCTGGTACCGGAGGATCTTCTGCGCGCGTCTGGCGCCGCACCGCGCGGCCATCCTCCGGATCATCTCGCGCAGTGGCCCGCGGGGCGCAAAGGAGGTGCCGCGACCGAGATGGGCCCAGAGCGTCGAGCCCCACTCATCGATGTATTCCGCGATGCCGCCTCGTCCCTGATAGTACTGACCTGCATGCGTGAAGGGCAGCACCTTGCAGCGCCACCGGAGACACGCGAGCACGCCCGTGTCGTACCGCAGATAGCCGAGGCCGGGTTCGTGGCGTGCTCGGAACGTGACGGCGTGCTCGAAGGCGTCGCGCGTGAAACTCAGGCAATGCGCATGCGGCACGATCTGACCATCTACGCAGACCTGATTCACCAGGCCGCGCGACCGCATGCCGCCGACGACGTCGTAGTCCTCGGCATGGTAGCGCTGGAGCGTCGGGAGCCACTGGCGCGACAGCACGCAGGCGTCGTCATCGAAAAGGATGATCTGCTCGGCATCCCCATAGGCGCGTTCTTGTCGCACCGCCTCGATGGTCTCCGCGTGCTCCTCGGCGCGCTGTCCTGCCGTCCAGCGCAGGAGAATTCGGACCTCGGGTGCGAACGTCCGTAGGCTGCGCACCGCGAGCCGCGCCAGCTCAGGACGCGCCGAGGCGATGATCGCGTAGGCGGTCATGAGGCCCACCATGCGCCGAGGAGAAAGCCGGCGCTGACCAGGCCCACGCTGGCGGCGATCAGCACAACGAGAACGATGACGATGTCCGCGTCGTCGATCGGCTCGTGAAAGCACCTGAGTCTCATGCGAATCTCCAATTCCCCGTGGAGGCGATCAGCGCCACGGCGTTCATGACGCGCACCGCACGATCGCGACGTAGAGCACGACGATGCCGAGTACGCAGGCGAGCCCTAGGATGTCGATGACGACATAGGCGGGATCAATCGACTCGTCGCAGTCGCACTTCCAGCGGCTCATGGCAACCTCCAATTCCCCGTGGACCACCGTGGCATCGCGAGCGGATGCGGGCGCATCATCGTGGCGGCGAAGCCGAGGAGGACGCCCTCCGCTCTGAGCCGGCGCAGCCCCTCGGGCGTGTACGAGCCGCAGGGATGGGACATATAGGCAGAAGTGCCTACCGTGCCGATCAGATACGCGGAGGTTGCATATTCCAGCGCTTGCTGCTCGACGCTCAACGTCGCCAGAGTCATCGGATGGCTATGGGAATGGAAGCCGACGCGGTGCAGGCGTCCATGATAGTCGCGTAAGTCTGGTGCACCGAACCAGTGCCAGGGCGGCGTCTTCTTCGGCGCCAGCGCCCACATCACGCGCTCGTACTGCTCCGGCGTCACGAGCGCGTTGCGCCACCAGCGAAACTCGCGCTCGGGCACGGTGAGATAGGGGCGATTCTCGAGGAAGGCGCGCGGCATCGGACGCGCCTTCAGCATCGCTCGCGCATAGGGACGCCACGCCGCATCGAACGCCTGCGGCGTCTCATACTGCATGCGAATCCACCGCGCGTCCGCGACCATGTTCCGGACACCGAGGAGCGTGCCGGTAATGATGAACAGGAACGCGGTCAACTTGCGTGCCTCAAGCACCTCCAACCCGATCCGCTGGCAGACGAGCCCGTCATCCATCGTGACGCAGACGGCGTCGCCGAGCTTCTTCTTGCGGAACGCCTCCAGCCACTCCTGCGCGCCGATGAGCCGCGTGCCGTAGGCGTCGAGGCCGTCTGACCACTGTTCGGCGGTGAGCGCGTCGTCGGTCACGGGATCGTCGGGACCGCGGAAATAATGCGCGAGAATGCCGTGAGCGCGGCGGGGCGGTTTCATAGATGAGTTACCTCAAGGATGTCATCAATGCGTCGTCGCAGATCCTCCGCCTGCAGATCGAGGCCCTCGAAGTAGTGTCGCAGGGGGATCTCGACGGCCAAGAGGAAGGCGCCAATTTCGGAGAGCAACTGGAAGCGCTCCTCATCAGTCTGTGGTTTCATCCCAGCCTCGCCAGGTACTCAGCGGCGACCGCCTCGGTGAAGTCAACGTGATGCGAGACGCGGCAGCGGTCATACCAGTACCCGGACCACTTCACGTCCGAGTGCGCCACACATCGTACCATCGCGCGAATGCCGCGTTGCACGACATCCATGCCGCGGCGGAACGGGTCCGTGATCGCGAGATCGCTGCGCACCTCGGCCAACACGCGCCCATCGTCGAGCGTGGAGGCGAGCTGCTGCACTTGCGCCCCGACCAACTCCGGGCGCCCGTCGTACTCCGCCCAGAAGTTGCAGGCGCTGCCGCGATAGGCTGGCGCGATACCAGCGTGGAGATTGAGCGCCTTCTGAGCGATCATATCGTAGAGCGGCGACGTGATCCACGATGCGCTGAACACGACGATGCGTGTGGCAGCATGCCCCAGCACGCAGGCGTCCAGGAGCGCACTAATCTCCCCAGGACGCACGGCGATGACGGGCGCATTGATGCGCAGATCGCCACCGAACACCGCGCGCTCTGCCTCCCGCACGCGCCACCAGTACTCGCGCAGCGCAGGAGTCTCGGGCGCCGCGAACGTCTTGGGCTCGACGAAGACGGCGAGGAGCTGGTGCCCCGCGCCCTGGAGCGCGCGCACGAGCGCGGCGTGGCGCGGTTGGTTGGAGGTGAAGACGACGAGCGTCATGATGGTAGAAGTCCACGTTGACGGACCAGCGTGGCGCAATCAGCATCCAGCGCCCATGAGGCGTCGGTAGGCGCTGACGAAGAAGATGCTCTGGGAATCAGACCGAGACGAGGCAGGAGTGCCTGGAGGTCCGCGATTAGGCGTTCGACGTCATGGCGATCCCCGATCGACCACAGGGAGCATTGGTGTGTGAGGCTGGCCATGCCAGTGTCATCATCGATAAAGGCTTGTCCTGATTCGTAGCGTTCCCGCTGGCTCATCCCTCGATCTCCACGAGCAGCGCTTCGGCCTCGCGCCACCAGAACTGGTAGCGGTCATCCTCGATCGAGCGCATCGGCGGGCGGCGCTTCAGCATCGCCACGAGGGCGTCGAACTGCACGAGCTTGCCGTCGCGCGTGTCATCCTTGCGGTTGCGGTGGTCCTGGGGCATGCGTGCCTCCTTGCGGCGGCGGTCCCGCCTGGAATTGAACGGTGATGCCGTGCTGCGCGCCGATGTCCACGCCCGTCCGCACGACGCTCTCGACGATCTTCGCGAGGACCGCGGGCGGGGCTTGAATTTTACTGACATAAACGCGGCGCGTAAAATCGCTCAGTATGTGGATCGTGACTTCGCACAAGATGTCGCTGCCAAGCAAATTGCCCTCGGCGGCGATGAAGTCTTTAAGCCCACGCCATGCCTTGCCTGACCAGCCCTTACCCTTCCACATCTATGCACTCCTTGCCCGACCCTGCCAAACCTCTGCGGGCCATTCCACAGCTGTCCATGCCGAACCCTGCCGAGCCCGGCCGGCCTTACTTGAACTCCGCGACCTGAAATCTCCCATAGGTCGGCCGGAAGTCCGCGAGCCCGACGAGCCGGCCTGCGTTCCCGATCGCCGCGCCGAGGATCTCGCGCGTGATGTACTCGGGCAGGATCACCTGCAACTCGAATGTGGCGTGCCACCCCTTGTGGAATGCGGGGCGCACGCGGTTGACGCCGTTGCGCTGCACGACGACGCGCCGCTGGTCGAGGTAATCCCACTCCACCTTCCCGAGTGAGGCGTACTCGGTGAGTACGACGAGCCCCGCCTTGAACAGGTCCATCGCGCTCTTGCGCGGGCTCCGCGGGTCCTGGATGTACTTCGCGGCGTGGATGATCGCCTGGCGGAAATACTCGCCGGGAATGCAAATCTCGTTCGCCTCGTTGCGGTACACGTAGGACTCGACGTTGTCCTCCTTCTTGCCCTTCGAGCCCTTGGCGGCTTTGGCCTTCTCCTGCACCGCCTCGACGTTCCAGGCGTGGAACAGGAGCGCCGCCGTGCCCTCGATCGCTACCTTTACCGCGTAGGGCTCTGTGAGCGCGATGTCGTTCGCGCCGCCGTTGCTCACTGGACCGATCGCTGTCGCCTTCTTCATGTGATTCTCCTTATGGATGCCATGCCAAACCCGAGCACACCGAACCGCGCCTAACCCGGCCAGGCCGGGCCCAGCCGAGCCACTCCTTGCCTTGCCACGCCCAGCCTTGCCTCGCCAGGCCGTGCCCCATCGCGCCACGCCGCGCCGAGCCTGATCCAGCCCGGCCTTGCCATACCATTCCTCGCCCCTGTCCGGCCCTTCCACGTAGTTACATCGCCTCCATGCGCTGAATGATCTCCTCGGCGACTCCCCGCGTTCTCCCGGCGAGCCAGCTGTCCACATACGCGCGCCGCGCCTCGTGATCCTGCGTCATCGTCGGCTCCCAGTGGTCGAGCCACCGCGCGGCCCCCTCGACGCTCATCGACTCGACGACGCCGGGCCACGCATACGGGCTCCCCTGGCGCGCGCGCATCAGCGCGTAGGTGCCGCAGTGCCGGAGATGCCACTGCGGCAGGCGCACGCTGAGCGCCAGGACACCCGCCGCCGCTGCCTCGCAGCCCGCCGCGGATTGGTGGACGACGGCAAGCGACGCGCGCCGGAGCGCAGTCAGCGACGCCCAGGGATACAACGTGTCGTCACCGAGCACCTCGTCCGCCAGCACCTCGACGAGTTTCGGCAGGCGGATCTTGGCGCGCGTCTTGATCAGGAGCTTCACGCGGGCGTGGCGAGCGGCCCGCCAGAGAACGATCGCGAGCACGCACGTCATCGCGTACCGCCACGCGCGGTGCGGCCCGGGAATGCGCGTCTTGGGCGGGAACCAGAGGAGATGCCGTTCGTCGGTGAACGGCACGTCCGCGAGCCCGTCGAGCGCGAGCATCCCGTGGCGCAGCGTGCGGTGCTGGACGTGGGCGAAGTCGGCGCGCACCGTCAGCTGGTCGTACCACGCTTCGAGATGGCACCACTTGACGCCGCGCACATACGGCAGCGGCGGCGGGCCGGCCAGCCAATCGCCCGCGAACATCTCGGGGCGGATGACGACGTCGCCCGCGATGGCCTCCGGTAACTCGTCCTTCGTCCACTCGTCATCGGGCTTGGCGTCCGCGGGATCGCCGACGTAGACGACCTCGTGGCCGCGCCGCTTCGCCGCGCGTGCGAGCGGACCAGCGAAGACGAAGAAGGACCGGCGAGGGACATACAGGCCGAGGATCACAGCGGCAGCACCTCTTGGCGCAGACGCTTGACGGTGATCTCGCAGTATTTCGGCTCGATCTCGATGCCGATGGCGCGGCGGCCGAGATCCTTCGCCATGCGCAGGGTCGTTCCACTTCCAGCGAACGGGTCAAGCACAACCGCTCCGGCAGAAATCAGCCTGTCGATATAAACCGCGCCGTCCGCGCCCTGCTGCCAAGGGTGGTCTTCTTTCTCTCTCGCGGTGCGCGTCGTGTCGGTAATCGGTGGCGATACAGGCAGGGCAGGCGGCTTGCGGCACCAGATGATTGGTTTCCAGTGAGCACCAACACCTCGCGACCAGATGACGGCGTTACCACCAGCGTGCAGGCAAGCCACTAACCACCAAAACTCGAGGTGCTTGACCATCTTCGGCAACGTGTCGTAAATGAATCGGTGGCCCGCATAGGCGAAGCAATGCCCCCCGGGAACCAATACGCGCGCCCCATGCTCAGCAACGAAAGGATACGCCCAGGTGAACTCGTAAAGATACGGAGGATCGGTCCAGATCATGTCTACTGGACCATCCACCAATGGCAGCACCTCCCGGCAATCCCCGCAGTACAGCGTGACGCCGGGCTCCTCGTAGAAGAGGAAGTCGCGAAGGATCACGCGAGCGCCCTCCGCACCGTAGCGATCACCGTCGCCTGCTCGCTCTCCGTCAGGTCCACCGAGCAGGGCAGCGAGATGCCGTACTCCGCCACGTGTCGCGCCACCGGAAAGTCACCGTCGCGCCGGCAGTCGGCGAAGAGCGGCAGGTCTGGCAGGCAGGGCCAGACGTGTCGTGCCTCGACGCCCGCGGCTTGGCAGGCGGCGACTACGGGCCCGGCGGGCACGGGCAGGAGCCCGACCGGCTGCCAGTAGGTGATCGATGGCTGCCACGGGATTTCGGGCAGCTCCATCGCATAGCGCCACGCGAGCTGCTGCTTGCGCGCGATGGTCTGCGTCAGCATCTCAAGCTGGGCGCACATGACGGCGGCCTGGAGGTTCGACATCTCGAAGGGCCAACCGAGCGCGTCCCAGATGTGCGGCGCCCCAGGCACGCGAGCGCCGCGGATCAGGTGGCGCATCCGGTCGGCCTCGTACTTCGCCGCGCACAGTACGGCGCCCCCGCCCCCGCCCGTGGCGAGCTTATTCTGATTGAAACTCAGGACGCCGAAGCGTCCGCGCAGGGTCCAGGCGCCAAGCGCCTCGCAGGCGTCGTCGATCGGCGCTGTCCCTGGCGCGATCATGCCGTAGAGATGCACCTGGACGTCCACAGGCACGGCGGCGCCCCAGGTCACCGGGTCGATGTCCACGAAGAGCGGCCACGCCCCCCAGAGCCGTGCGGCTTGCGCGGGCGCCAGATACGTGAGCGCCGGCATGCGGTACACCGGGCGGCGCGAGGCTTCCATCGCCAGGAACAGGCCCGCGGTGCCGCTCGACACGCAGACGGCGTACCCGCCGCACTGACGCGACAGCGCCTCCTCGAGCCGGTCGAGGTAGGCGCCGCGCATCAGCTCGCCGCGCTGCATCGCGTCGCGCACGTACTCCTCCTGCCGTGGCGCGAGAAAGGGCATGCAGTGCGGGATCACAGGCCGAACACTCGCTTGACTATTTCTAGTTCAGCCATATCAGGACAGGCGAGATTCGTGGGATATTCTAGCCACTGCTCACCATCAGTCCACAAGCGTCGTAGTGATGGATACTCGGGTGGGCGTTCTTTGATCCAGGGGCGAAATGGACCCCAGAACACGCGCAATCTTTTCATCGATACGCCTCCCACGTCGCCCGCAATCCCAGCGCGAGCGGGACGCGCGGGCGCCACCCGGTCAGACTCGTCAGGCGCTCGATGCCTGGGATGCGCGCGCGCGGGAAGCCGCGCAGGGCGGAGCCGATGATGATCGGGCGCTCAATACCCGCGACGTCCTGCAGGCGCTGCATGAGCCGGCGCATCGTCACGGGCTCCTCGGGATTGCCGATGTTCACGATCACGCGATCGAGCGTCATCGCCGCGAGGATGCCCTGCACGGCGTCGGCGATGTAGCAGAACGCGCGGATCGCGGTGGGGTCCTCGACGGTGACATGGTCGCCGGGGTCCCGGAGTTGCAGGCAGAAGCGCGGGATGACGTGGTCCGTGCCCATGCCCGGACCGTAGACGTTGTGGAAGCGCCCGATCACGTAGGACTGCCCCGAGAGGATCGCTGTCGTCTCCTGCCACACCTTGCCGACCGCGTAGGCGGCGCGCGGCGCGGTCAGGTCCGGGATCACCACCGGCGCGTCCTCGCTGGTAATCGGGCAGTGCCCGCCGTAGAGTTCGGACGTCGAGGCGACGAAGTGCTTTGTCGCCTTGATCGCATGGAGCCATGTTGCAGACACGGAGGCGACGGTCGCCGTGCGTCCGGGCTCGCGCTCGACGTTGGGGACACCGACAATCGCGGCGAGGTGGAAGCACCAATTCCAGGGAGTCAGATTCCAAAAGTCGATGAGCGCGGGCATCTCGCAAATATCGAAATCGCACACACGACATGCATTAGGCAGCGGAATGCCTGTATTCCGCATTCTATTGTCGATGATCGAGACCTCGTGTCCGAGCGCGACCAGCGCCTGCGCGAGGTGCGAGCCGATGAAGCCGGCGCCGCCGATGAGAAGGCATTTCACGGCGTCTCCTCCAGATTCAACAGGGCTGGATTCAAGACACCAGTACCCGCATTGGCACGCTCGCCTTCGTGTCCGATTTGCGTCTCCAGGTTATGCCATCGGCGCAACGTCTCGCCCCACGCCCACGACGTCGCCAGTACACTGACCGCCGCGCCATACATGAATCTCGTGATGCCGTCGGTGTTGGCATCATGGCTCGCCTGTTTCGCCACAGATGTAAGCAACGCCTCGTCCCCGCCCGCGCGTTCCTCGATGAGGTTCGCCCAACGCTCTGCGTACTCGATCACGGCCTGTCCGTACCCACTGTCCATGTTTGCGTCGCGCCACTTCTTCCATGAGGTCTCGTCGCTGATTTTCATGGCGTTTCCTCCTGTGCGCGGATCATGGCGTCCATTCCTGCAATAGCCGTACTATGCGCGGCACGCTCTGGCCGTCTCCGTAGGGCACGCGCTCCCGTCCCTGCTGGCGCACGCCGATCTCGACGGTGCGCAGCCCGACGAACGGCGCCTCGATGACGAGGGCCGAGGAGTTCCCGATCAGCACGTCCGCCTCATAGAGGAGCGCACGCCATGCCGCGTCCGTGACACAGTCCACCATGCGGTCGCGCGTGTAGCGCTCGCGACCGGGGTCCTGACAGGGCGTGAACCACAGCGCCTGCCGGTCGCCGATCGCGGCGACGCACTGGCGGTATTCCGCCTCGGCGTCCACGGTCGCCCGCGTCGTCGGATGCAAGATCACGAGCGCCCAGCGGCGAGCCGCGTCCAGACGCAGATGCCGCGCCAGGACGCTGCGCGCCATGTGCGGGCGCGTGAGCCGGTCGAGCCCCGGCGCCCCAGTGACGTGGATCGTCTCCTCGGGAATGCCCATTGTGAGCAGGCGCTGGCGGTGCAGGTCATGGCAGCAGAGCCGGAGCGCGGCGATCCGCGAGATGAAGTGGCGCACGTCGTCGTCGAAGGCGTGGGGCGTGGATTCCCCAGCGTGCAGCTGGATGATCGGCACGCCTTCGCCGAGGGCGCGGCAGGCGATCTCGCCCATCTCCCAGCGGTCGGTGGGAATGATGAGCCCCTCCAGGTGCCGCACGGTGCGCGCCGGATGATGCACCCAGGCGCACCGCAGCGCCTGGCGCAACTCGCCCGTGTGCCCCCAGTCGGAGCGCGCGACGGTCGCGATGCCGAGGCGCCTCACATCCATGTCTCCGCCTCCCGGATACGCTGGACATACATGTCAAAGGCGGCTGGCACGAGCGAGACCGCATAGTCCGGATTCGTCTCTGGGGTGCAGTTCAGCATCACGTGCGCCTCGATGATCTGCGCGCCGGCTAGGACCGCACGGGCGCCGGTCTCCCACCATCCCGTATGGTCGGAGAAGCCGTGCAGCCCGTACCTGTGGATCATACTGAGCGCCATCTCCTTGGCGAGCGTCGGATACTGCGGGATGCAGTGGAGGTACTCGAAGCGCTTGTGGCGCCGCCGCCCGTTGAGTTGGGCGTGGGACCATCCGCCCGTCGAGACCACGATCGGGGCGCTCTCATCGTGCCAGAACCAGTCAAGGAGCAAGTCGTCGCTGCGCGAGGATTCCCAGGAGCCGACCTTGCGGCGATGCGTCAGCGGGGCGATCTTCATCACGTCCTCGCGGAGGTAGACGGTGCACATCGCCTCGACTGACGTCGGAATATCGTGGAGCCACTCCGCAGGCATCCGGTAGTGTTCGAACCACGCCGCATCGCCCCCGCGTCCGCGATGCGTCGCCATCTTCAGGCTGTCGGACCAGTACTGGCCCTTGATCGCGTCGGCGCCGGCCTCCACCGCCACGTCGATGAGGCGGCGCCAGGTGTCGCGGTCGCCCTCGTGCGCGATGCCGAGCTCAGCGATCACGTAGGTAGGCGGCATAGTGGCGCTCCGCGCGCACGAGATCGTGTTCGTTGTCGATGTTGATATGCGCCGGGCCGACGAGGTCCACGCACCGCGGTCCCATGATGCGGCCGGCGTCGAGGCACGCCCGGCGCGTGGTGTAGACGCTCCCGTTTGGATGCCCATGCGCGACCGTGACCGTGGAGTCCGCCTCGAAACGGTCGAGCGCCTCGATGGCCTCGTCGATCTCGATGCCGAGACGAAACGGTACTGTCGGCTGGAGCGTGACGATGACTGTGGACGCCGGATAGAACTGCACCGCATGTAGGAGCACCGGAAGCGTCGGCGTCTCATCCTGCGCCAGATACTCCGGCCGCAGAATCCACGCGCAGCGCAGACGCGCCGCCTCCTGCACGATCGCGTTGTCGTCCGTGCTCACGACGATCTCATCAAGTCGCGTCGCCGCGCGGGCGCTCTCGATCGCCCAGGCGACGAGCGTCTTACCGCCGATCTCGCGCAGATTCTTGCGCGGGAGCCGCTTGCTGCCGCCGCGCGCGGGGATGACGGCGAAGATCATGTTTGAACCTGCCACTCTTCGATATCGGCGAATTCCCATGCGACGTCGGTCGAACCTCCTTGTTTCTTATGCTCACGTATTGCTGCATTTGCGGCCTTGCTTGTGGCATAGACACTCAAAATTTCGCCGCTTTCGATATCATGGAAGATCACCACAAAGACTTTCATCGCAGCCTCTCCGCGAAGTCGAGCACTCGGATCGCCTCGTCCATCGTGCACAGCCTGTTGTTGCTCTCGCCCGTCATCCGCAGCGTATGCAGCTCCTGCGCCTCGTGGAGGAGCCACGCGGAGGGATCTTCCCACGCGGGCTTGATCTGATCGGGTTCCTCCAGGTACTCCCGCCTCCACTCCACCACGCCGCGCTCGCCGATCACCTTGAGCCGCGTCTCGTGGGGCGACCAGAAATCCATCCGCAGCGTGCCCTCGAAGGCCATGCCGAGCTCATCGGCGTACCACCGCAAGCTGGCGCAGCACTCATCGCGATAGGCGAACCCGTCGATGTCGAGCGGCATGCCGAACATCTGGAGCAGCAGATCCAGCATGTGCGAATGCTCCAGAAGCACGCCGCCCTCGGCCGGATCGGTGAGCCACGGCTGACGCTCGAGGGGGCCTTGCTCGCTGTACACGGCCTCGAGCACACGCACCGGGGCGATCCGCGCGATGGCGTCCTTGAGCTGGAGCGTCGCCAGCGCGAAGCGGAGACAGTAGCCGACGTAGACATGGGCGCCCGCGGCGAGCGCGGCGTGCTGGAGCCCGTCCGCCTCGGCGGCACTCGTCGCCAGCGGCTTCTCCACCAGCAGCCAGCGCGCACCGACGTCGAGCGCGGCCATGACGTCCGTGACGTGCTGACTCGGCGGCGTCGCGATCACCACGAGATCCGCCCCCTCGACCGCCTCGCTCCACCGCGCCACGGTGCCCCGGTTTGGCACGACGTCGTAGACCGCCACGTCGTAGCCGAGGCGCGCGAAGTTATGGGCGTGCCTGCGTCCGATGTGACCCCCGCCGATTACGGCGCATTTCATCACAATCCCCTCGTGAACAATTCTTTCGCTCGATGCCAGAACGGGCGCGTCTCTGAATGCGTGATGGCGGCCGGCTTCGATTCTTCGCGATGGCGGATCGCGCAACCACGATGAGCGTATACGAGTCCGGCATCAGCCAAGAAACCGATTGACGTGAAATCGTCAATGCCCCCGAGAAACCCTCGGACATGACAGTACTTACATTCGACGTGCGCCCAACCATCTCTGTAGGCGTCCCAGCTTTCCCAGCCACCCGGACGCTCATGCTCATCACAACCGAACCATGCTGCATCTTTCAGCTTAAAGCACCCACATGCGAGTACTCGTTCAGGCGGCGTACTCCATGACCAAGGATCAGTCGTCGGCTTCATATCAATCTCGCGCTGATGGTGAGCAGCATGAGCCCCAGCACCGGGTGGCGCCACGGCCAGTGGACGAGCGAGATCACGGCGCCGGCCACCCAGGCCGCCGCCCAGGGATCGCCGAGCCGCAGATGCCAGACGATCGGCGCGGCGAAGGCGAGCACGCCCACGAGTCCGACGAGCCCGTATTCGTAAAGCACTTGGAGGGGTTCGTTGTGGGCCTCGCCGATCGGCAACTCCCTGACGGATCGGGAGCCCCAGAGACGCCCCGCGGTCTTGAGGCTGCCCGGCCCGCACCCGAACCAGCGGTGTCCGTCGCGCCACCAGCCGCGGAGCAGGCACCGCATCATGGCGACCCGAGACCAGAGCCCGTCCGGGGAGTCGCCCCGCGGCGTCCGTTCGAGCACGCGCCAGCCCGTCAGCCGTGTCAGGACCACCGCCAGGATGCCGCCTGCGGTCCCCAGCGCCCCCAGGAGCCACGAATCCGGGTGGACCCAGATCAAGGCTACCCCCAGCGCCAGAAAGGCCGTCCAGGAGCACGTCAGGTAGAGCCCGATGGCGAGGAGCGGCCATCCCCACCAAGGGCAGAACGGGGCGAGCAGGACGAAGTAGAAGCTGCTGACCACGGGGGAGCCCAGGAGCCCCTTGGTGCGGCGCCCCCAGCTCCGGCGCTTGACCGCTGACCAGTCCGCCCTCTGCAGGACGAGGCACCACGCGACGTGGTAGACGGCGCCAGCCAGCCACGCCCAGGGGAGCCAGATCCAGGCGGTCTCGGGCAGCGTGCGCAGAAGGCCCCAGGTGGCGGCGACGGCGACCCAGCCAAGGAGCGGGCCGTGCAGCTCCATGCTGCGCCAGCGGACGAGGCACCAGAACGCGAGGATCGCCAGCCATGCGGCGCCCTGCCAGGCGAACCAGGCGATCCCGAGCAGCAGCAGCGCGCGCAGCCAGCGGTTGCGTGCCGCGTGGATGTCGGCGTCGCAGACCATCTTGATCGGATTCCAGGGCGCGAGCGCGACGGCGGAGGCGACCAGCCAGGGGATCATGGACGCGTGGCGATGGCGAGCAGAAGCCAGATATATAGATCGGCGTCGTTGACATTCCACATTCCTCGCATGATCAGCAGCACGAGCACTGTCGCTAGAGCGATGAAATGTATAGGAGCAGTTAGACTGAATTTCATCGCCGCCTCGACACGCGGTAACCGTCGCGCTCCCAAACCAACTCCAACTCGCGGTAGAGGTATGCGCACGTCTCCTCGCGCTGTGCCTCGGTCGCGAGGTCCAGATCGTTGCGCAAGGGATTCCCGACGAAGTTCCAGTGCAGCACGCCGCCCGGCGCCAGCTGGGTCCGCAGCCACTTCGCCGCCGCCAGAGGATCGCTCAAGTGCTCGAATACATCGAGCGCCGTGATGACGTTATAGGGAGCCACCGCGCGCGCGACGTCTCGGAGACGCCACTGGGCATAGCGGAAATGCGGCGCCGCCGCGAGGTCCACGACGTGATACTGCCACTGTGGCTTCTGCCGCACGCAGTACGTGGTGACCGGCGCGATGCCGCAGCCGTATTCCATCAGCGCGCCGTGCGTCCCGCGCATCGTCCAGAGGACGCGCCGCCACGCGCTGTGGCGCCGGTGGACCAGATTGCGCCAGAGCATGTAGTCGCACTCGGTGTAGAACGCGAGCGCCTCGGCTTCCGTCATCACGGGCTTCAGGCGCTGCTCGGCGTCCAGGCGCTTCAGGGTGTATCTCACCCACATTTCCTCGGGCGTCATCCGCGGCTGCGCGAGATAGGTCTGAAACTCCTGGAGCCACGCTTGCGGCCAGCCGAGTTTCTCCGCGAGCCGCCGCAGGCGCGGCTCCCAGCGGTCGAGATGATGCGCGAGGGTCAGTCGCGCGCGCACAGCGCCGCCTCGAGCTCGTCCATACTGTCCTCCCAGTGCAGCACGAAGTCGCGGTCATGCCAGACGCGCCAGCCCTCGGGCACCGGGGAGCCCGGCGCCACATACTGCGTCACAGGTACGCCGAGCGCGTAGCCGAACCACTTGCAGCCGACCGAGGGCTCGATCGCCTCCGGCTCCCGATGCCAGGCGCGGTTACTGCCGATCCAGCGCGGGAGGTGTCGCCCACGATCCGGGATGCAGTGCGTCCAGCCGTGGAGCGCCACCTCGATGGAGCCGCGCGTGGCGTGCGCGACGACGACGCGCGCCTGATCGGGGAACTTCTCCGCGTAGGGCAGGAGCGTGCCGTCCGCCTCGACCCAGTTCGCGGTGATCGCCACGGTCAGGACGCGGCGGGCGCGGGCACAGGCGGAGAAGATTATCTCCATCTGCCAAGGCGCGAGCTCGCGGTACGGTCCCCACGCGCCGAAGAGCCGCCGGTCGTGCAGCGGCCAGACGTTCGCCCAGCGGTGGCGCGACCAGCGCTCGTACTGCTTGCTGCTGGCGCCGAGATCGTCGAGGCGGAGGTTCATGCGCGGCGCCGCTCGTCACGGCGGCGCTCAAGCGTGTGCGTGTGCGTGCGGCACGGGTCGCAGAACTTGCGACGGGAGCGGTCCCGCAGAAAGGCCGCGCCGCAGCGCGAGCACCGCGCCTCGCGCGGCGTGCGAGGATCGCGAAACCCGACTTGCCGCGCCCGATGCGGCATGACGTAGGAATGCATCGGCTGCGTGTGCCCGTTGAGACAGCGCCGCATCGCATCGACGTTCCACCCGACGCGCGTCGGATCGGTGCGCGCGCGCTCGTGCACGACGTCGAGCAGGACGGCGGCCCCGCACCGTGGGCAGCTCATCGCAGCGCCTCGACAGCTTCGGCGGCAGAGTGGACCACGGCGGCGAGCCCGCCAGCGGCGCGCACGGCGTCGAGGAACGCCTGCTGCTCGGCCGTGGCGTCCTGGCCGGGCCGCTTGACTTCGAGCGCGACCCAGACGGCGTACCGACCAGGCCAGGAGGACTGATCGCGCGCAATCATCGTGACGGTGATCATTCTCCACCCGATCAGATCGCTCATCCCCTTCATCCCGCCGAAGCGCACGAGCCGCGAGCGTCCCTTCTCGCCGGGCATCCGCAGCACGCGGCTGTTGACGCGCCAAAGCGTGACGCCTGGCAGTAGGTTGCACGCACGCAGAATCTCGCGCGTGATCTCGGACTCGGTGCGCTCAGCCACGCGGGGCCTTCCCGGCAAATCGCGTCAACGCAGCGAGCACCTCCGGCTCGAGGTAGATCGCGTCCGTCGCCTCGAGGCCGTTCTCAGCCGTGAGCCAGACGCCGAACCCGTCGTGGGCGGCGTACACGCCGTCGCCAAGGTACTCCTTGAGTGAGCAGTCAACTCGGTCCACCGCCCGGACATGTCGATCCATCACCCCTCCTCCCCGCCCAGCCGCCTGAGCGTCTCCGCGCGGCAGGCATTCCACCCATGGCACTCCTCGGCGCGAATCGTCAGCGTCGGCGCGCGCTCCTTCGGCACCCGCGCGCGGGCGAACGCGAGGGCGACGGTGGCGGCTTCGTCTGGGTCCAGCCTGCACAGGCACGAGCGACAATCGACCCGGTCGTGCCGCGGACACTTCACGAGCTGCCACAGCACCCCCGCCAGCGCCTCAACAGCGTGCCGCGCCTCCACGCGCGCCCGCTCGTCGTCTGTGATCGGCGTGTCGTCACTCATAGCGTCCTCCGCGCAAGGGCGGCAAGATAGTCGCGCGCATTAGCTCGCGCAACATTACGCGACTCCCACGCCCCGCACGAACACCCGCCAGCGCGGACAATACGACACTGTTGATCGTGGCCCTCGGCATCCGTGAGAGCCTGAAGCAGGACGCTGAGATTCCGCACGAGCGCCTCGGCACTGGCGAGCTGCTGGTTGGCGTCGGTCATGGCGTCCTCCGCGCGGCATCAATCACCGCGTTCCGCTCTGAGTGCCCAACTGCCCTGTTGATCGCGCGGCCGTGTGTGGGATACCAGACATGGGCGATGTAACCAGGTGTCTTCAGCCATATGTATCGGATGGCGTCACGATCTTCATGCTGCTCCTCCTCCAGCTCCCGCACGCGCGCCTCGGCGTCAAGAGCCCGTGCTTGCATTCCCTGGAACAATGCTCGCGCCTCCACAATGTTTGACTCTGCGTCAGCGAGCCGCTGATGGAGAGCGATCACCTCTCGCTCGTCGCCAGCCGCAAGTTCACGCCAGCGCAGTCCCTCCCGCGCCAGCGCCACGAGGCGCTCCAGCTCGTGATCCACGACTTGTACGCCCTCGGGATACTGACGCCGTGCTCTTGTGGCCATCGCCTCCACGAACTCGGCGTCGGTCATCATGTCTATGTCTCCTCCTGTGCGCGGATCGCGGCGGCGATACGCACAGATTGACAGAGGTCGTCATCCCAAAAGTGACAGTGCTCCTCTACGAATATCGCATCCGCCTCCCGCTGCGCCCGCCGCGCCTCGGCGACGAGGACGGTGAAGGTCGGCAGGAGTATCTTGTCCTGTATCCAGGTCGCGTAGGCTTCGCATGCCTCGCGTTCGCTGAGTCCGATGACCGTCGAGCGTTGCGTCCCGCAGACCAGCACAACACGCCACGACTTGCCGTCGGGTTCGACTGCTACCACCGTCCGCGCCCGCGCCCGCAGCCCCTCGGGGGTCAGGTCAGGCATGGCGTCCTCCGAACGTCTGCGCGAGCCACGCGAGACTCCGTGCGCTGCGCTCGCTGCATGTCGCCTCCGGATGCGCGACACGCCACGCCGCGACCGCCTCCGGGTGCTGGGCCGCAAAGCACTCGCTCGGCTCGATGTGGCGGTGGTTGCGGAGCAGACGCCGACCATCGGGGCGCAGGCACGCGCACGCCCACGCCTGCGCGTGGCGGCGCTCCACGGGCACGGCGGTATACGGGTGCGTCGAGCGCGGCAGCTCGGCGCCGCCGCAGGCACAGCCGGGTTTCGAGCAGGTGCTCATTGACTCGCCCGAATGAGAAAGCCGCCGTAATAGCCGTTGTGCTCGTTGTGCGTTGCCATCGTGAAGGACCCCTTACTGGTTTTCACGACGAGAAACGCGACTTCGTGCTCGCCGTACTTGTCCTCAACAGGTGGTGCTGACCGCACCTCAGCGTTGCGCAGCCGTGCGCCAATGAAGTGCGCCAGGTCGTCGTCTGTCACCATGTAGCGGTGTTCGCAGCACGATTGCCCTTCGTCGGCGAGCGTGAGTGTCGTTCCGTCTACGAAACGAAAATGCAGTGCATCATCCTTCAGGGCGAGCGCGCTGATCTTCTTGCCTACGGCGTTTCTCCAGGCGGAGACGCTCTCTTCATTACCGCCGAGCAAGCCGATCATGACACCTAAGCCAAGCTGTCCCATCACTTCGCCTCCAAGTGATCCGCGAGCATCTTCATCGCGGGAGCCGCGTCTCAAGGTACTTGCGCAGGTCGCCGAGGGCCACGACGTCCGCCTTCTGCGGGTCGGCGTCGGGCGCGCCGAGGTAGGTCGTCTTGATCGTTGCCCAGTCCGCCGGCTTCGGCTTGAGCATCTTGTAGAGTGCGGTGATCTGCTCGATGAGCGTCCGCCGCTCCTCATCCTCGGGCGAGGGGAACAGCGCCTCGCTCTCGGCGCGGTGCGTCTCGGGATCGGTTTGCGGGCGGGTGGGATCGCCGGGCGCGTCCTGACGCACCCCGAAGGTCGCCGAGCCCCGGTCAGGCTGGGAACTGCGCTCGGTGCCGTTGTGGGTATCCCCGCGCCCGGCGACGTCACTATCTTCCAAGTCCTGCGTGAAGATATCGCTCGCGGCCGTCACGTTCAACACGGCCGCTACGAGGCTCCGCTTGTTCGCCATCTTCAGCACCGTGTTGTACTGGTCGGCGAGGTCCTCGTTCGCCACGCGCTCGACGCTCTGCCCCTCGATGTCGCCGGCGCCGTCGGGCCACTTCGCGCCGCACCCGCCCTTCTTGCCGTAGCAGAGCCAGCCGCCGCCATACTCGGCCTTGCTCTTGATGATCGTGTCCTTGCCGCACTTGGGGCACAGGCGCTTCCCCTGGCGGTAGGCGTACTTGCTCTCCTTCGTTGAGCACGAGCCCTCGCCGGAGCCGAGCCGCTGCCCACTCGTGATGTGATAGAGCGTGCACCGGCTCTTGACGGTGAGGTGCTTGCCGTCGTAGGTCTCGGCGGACTCGTACTGCGGATCGAAGCGAAACGTGAGCAGCAGTTTCTCGGCGCCCGGCTTCAGGAGCGTCGGCTTCTGCGTGCCCGGGATGATGCCGTAGTGCTCCCCGGACTTCATCACACGCTCCATCACGGCCTGAATCTTCTGTACCTGGGCGATGACATCCTCGACACCGAGCTCGTCGCGCTGGGCCAGGGGTGTCGGGATCTGGTGGACGAGTTCTGTACTCATCGCGCCGCTCCTCCTCGATTCATCGCCCGCGCCACCGGAAACAGTTGCGCCGAGCCGCACGCGGGGCAGGTGGTGCCGTCTTGAAAGATCGCCTCGCAGTTGAGGCAGAGCAGCGCGCGCTCCAAACGGATGTGCCGGCGGCGCTGCGCCTCTTCGACCTGCGCCAGCCGAGCCTCGAGCTGCTCGCGGAGGTTCATGGCTTCCGACACCACTCGCTCCGCATCGATGAACGTATCTCGTTGACGCGCCGCCAGAACACTCGCGCGGCATCGTCCATCGGACCGTGCCAGACCACGCCGTCCTTCGTGACGGTCAGGATCGCGGTCTGTTGTTCGTCCACGAAGACCAGTCTCGCCGGAGGAGGCACCAGCCGCGGGTCTGACGAGATCGATGACTCGCGCCGCGCCATGCCGGCGTCTTCGGCTCCCGTGGACACCATGAGCCCGAGCGCAAGAGCCCCGAGCCAGCGGTTAGTCATTGAGTCCTCCGATCCTCCGCACGCGCTTGAGCACGGTCTCCAGCTGTTCCGCCCATGCCTCGCAGACATCATGCCCCTCTTGCCTCAGTCCGCCGATCACGTCGAGCAGCTCCTTCTCCGCGAGCTTCGCCTGTTCGGCGCGGGTCGATGCGTCGGTCATCCGTCGCACTCCACGCACCGATACCGATTCCCCCGCACGATCACCACGGCCGCGGCGCGCCGGCAGTCCGGGCAGGCGACGTACTGCTCTCCCAGCAGGACCAGCGCGCTCCCGTCGTCGCGGACCGTGACGAACAGGGACTCGCGGATCTCGCGGGGCAGGGGCGGCGCGGCCTGGACGCGGCAGGTCATTGCGGCGCCTCCCACTCGAGCGTCCCTTTGGCTTCGCGGAGCCCGTAGCAGTCCAAACACATCGTCTCGGGGTCCGTCTCCGTCTGCGTCTCATGGCCGTGGTGCCCCAACTCGCTGAGCAACACTTCGTAGTTGTGCGCCAGCGCGCGCAGGCTCGACGACAGGTCGGCGGCACGACGGAACCAAAGGCTCCGCTCTTTGTCTTGTCGCCCGGCCAACGTCCGAAATGTCTCAGCGGTCCGCTCGGCGTCTCGCAGCCTCGCGCGAAGATGGGCAATACGCTCAGCATCGTCGGCGTACTCGTAGTCACTCATCGCGCGTCTGCCCCGCGAGATCCTTAAGAACGCGCTGCTGGAGAGCGCCGTGGACTGATGACGGATCCACCGTGCCGTGCTCGGCCTTGCTCCACTCGCTCGGTAGGACGTGGAGCCAATTCGCCGCCTCGCGTACTGACCAGTCGCGTTTCTCTCGGAACTCTCGAAGATACTTCCCCTCTTCTATCCAGATCGCCTGAACGCTCTCCACCTCGCCCGTGCCGTGACAGCGGTAACATGGAATCTCCATCCAGTGGCAGGGGCCGTGAATTGGCTTGCCGAGACCGCGCAGCACCTTAGTGCCACCGCACGTCGGACAGGTCATCCGCCCACCACCCACGCCAGCGCGCCATACGCCGCCACGCACGCCAGGGCGAGCTCTCTGACCTCGAAGGCTGGAATCGTCTCGGAGGTCATGCGTCCAGACGCAGTCGCATCGGAGCTACGCCACGGGCTGCCGCTGCCATGCCCCCGGCTCCGATTCGCCGGAGGACGCGCCGGAAGGCGATGGCTTCCACGCCGCCACACTCCAATCCGCGACACAGCGCGAGGTAGATCGTGGGCCAATCGCGCGGACCGAGGCGGACACGTCGGCGGATAATTTTCATCATTCCCTCCCCGCTTGGCTTCGAGCGCCCGCGCCACCGGGAACAGTTGGGCACCCCCGCACGCGGGGCACGTGGTGCCGCCCTCGAACAGCGCCTCGCAATTCACACAGAGCAGCGCGCGCTCGAGGCGGATATGGCGGCGGCGCCGCTCCTCCTCGACCTGGGCCAGCCGCGCCTCGAGCTGCTCGCGGAGGTTCATCCGTCGCAGTCCACGCACCGATACCGCGTCGCGCGCACGATCACCAGGGCCGCGCCGCGCCGGCAGTCCGGACAGGTGACGACGTGCTCTCCCGGGAGCACGAGCGCGCTCCCGTCGTCGCGGATCGTGACATAGAGCGACTCGCGGATCGCGCGGGGCAGGGGCGGCGCGGCCTGGGAGCGGCAGGCGGTCATCGCGCCGCTTTCTCGCGGCTATGCGGTCGTCCGAGCCTCACGTTCGCATCGCGACCCGGCCACGTGTAGCGAATGCAGCCGTCGCACCGGGAACACTCCATGAAGCCGGACACGTGGAGACAGCGGCAGCACCCGCACTCACAGCGCTCGTGATTGGTTACGAGCATCGTCATCACTTGCTCCTTCATTCCGCCAGCAGGGAGTCCCGGAGCGCGACGCGGGGTGACTGAGGGTCCCGCGCCGCGCTCCGCCCGCCGCGGAATTGCGGCGAGGTCATGCCAGCCCCTTCTTGGCTTGCCGATCGAAGTCTACGAGCGACCACTTGTCCTTGCCGCGCAGCGTGTCCATCGCGGCGAAGTGACAAAAGCAGCAGCAGCCCTTCTGCCATTTGCCGGCCCTGCTGTCGCACGAGCAGTTGGCGATACGGCAATTCGGGAAGTGCTCGACCGCTTCCCGGAGAGCGCGATCGATGCTCATCGGTCCATCTCCTTCACCA